>JACCDZ010485934.1_pt1 | contig 103360 bp, 96 predicted proteins | sample 7449551 | NCBI WGS metagenome assembly JACCDZ01 (sample SAMN15323452, study PRJNA562643) | freshwater metagenome | isolation source: river surface water | place: USA:Blue River Watershed | collected 2017-08-18
ACAATGGCAAAACAACTTGGTCTAACACGTTAAGACCCTTGCAATTTGCATCCAGTCATTCAGTCGAAGCGAGGATGGCGGCTGCCTCTGGTGCCACCTACCTCAAGCAAAGCGACCCCTATGCCTTTCAGGTGGACAGTTCCATCTCATTTGTCAGCGCAGTCGACGACAACGGCAGCAACACCTTCAAAGCGCCTGGCACCACGTATCAATATGTCTACCTGCGGCTGGATCGAGCCACAGGCAATTTTTTTACATTGGCGGATTTGCAAGTCTTTTCCAATGGCGTGAACATAGCCAAGGGCAAAGCGATCAGCACCAACATGGGTCAGTACAACGACACGTCTGAGTCACTCGTCAACCTGATTGATGGCAATAGCGGGACTGGGTGGACTGCTGGTCAGGCCAATGGCACCGCTTCGAAGGACCAGACATCAGGTTGGGTGCAGATTGACCTGGGAAGCCAGTACCAGATCGACTACACCATGCTGTATGGCGCCATGTACGACGCTGCACGTGCACAAGGCGTGACCCTATGGCTCAGCAAAGATGACACGGTAAAGAACATGGACTTGAACCAGCTCAAGGACGCGTCTGCCCAATCTGGATCCGGAGTGACCCAAATCATCGCAACAGAGACGAATTCAACTCCTGGCGTGGCTGATTCGGGAGGGTTTTCAAATGACACTGCCCGAACAGGCTTTTTGACCGTCGACGACACCACCCCCACCTTCAGCGGCAGCTTGTCCTCGGGCCTGGCCAATGGGTATCGCATCAGAATTTTCGACGGCGAAACCGACATCACCACCAGTGGGGGGGTGGTGTCTTACACGCCGGGTTCCACCAGCTGGTCATTCACGGGCGCAGCCGCTCATTTCACTCTGGGCTCGACGCACAACCTCAAGGCCAGGGTGTACGACAACAACAACGCATTCTTGGCACAGACGGCGACCAACTACGCCTTTCAGGTGGTGAGCCAAGCCAGCATCACTGGCGCTGTGGACAACGTGGGCACCAACACCTTGTCCAACCCGATGGCCAAATATCAATACGTCTACCTGCGGCTGGATCGAAGCAATGCCACTTATCTTACATTGGCGGATTTGCAAGTCTTTTCCAATGGCGTGAACATTGCCAAGGGCAAAGCGATCAGCACCAACATGGGTCAGTTCAACGACACGACTGAGGCACTCGCCAACCTGATTGATGGCAATAGCGGGACTGGGTGGACTGCCGGGCAGGCCAATGGCGTCGCTTCGAAGGAACAGACATCAGGTTTGGTGCAGATTGACCTGGGCAGTCAGTACCAGATCGACTACACCATGTTGTATGGCGCTATTTACAATGCTGCCCGTGCACAAGGTGTGACCTTATGGCTCAGCAATTCAGCCTTCAGTGGTGACAACGACAAGAGCCTCATCACCCTATCGAAAGATTCCAATACAGTTCAAGCTCTGGGCACGACGGGAGCATTTCTAAACACAGATAAGGCCCTCACAGGTTATCCAACATCGGTCACAGACGACACCACGCCCACTTACTATGGCACCTTGAGTGTGGCCTTGACGGCGGGTTACACCCTCAGGGTCATGGACAACGGTGTGTACATCGGCGATGCCAAGGTGACGGGCACAAACTGGAGTTTTGATTACACGCGAGGCTTGGGGTCTGGCAGCACCCACAACATCACCGTGGGCGTTTTCAATTCAGCGGGTCAGCAATTGAGCCAGAGCAGTTCGCGTCGCTATGACTTCAAAATCAGCCCGATTGTTCTGGATTTGAACCATGACGGGTATTTGTCCTATTCGCATTTGCTCATGGATGTGACGGGCTCTGGGCAGATCTCCAATGTCGCTTGGGCGGGCAGCTCGGACGGCGTTTTGTTCTGGAACAAATTCAACGATGGCAAAGTCCACGACAAGTCCCAATATGCGTTTGGCAATCCCTCCAAGGGCGTGTCCGACCTGCAAGGTCTCTCGCAGGACTACGACACCAACCACGATGGCGAGTTCAGCGCAGCCGATGAAAAATTCGGTGAGTTCATGGTCTGGCAGGACAAAAACAGCAACGGCTTGTCCGACGAGGGCGAAACCCAGTCGCTGGCCGAGGTGGGCATCACGTCGATTCACCTCCAGAGCGACGGCGTTGCATCCACGCCCGCCGATGGCATCGAAGAAAGTGGCCGCACCACCGCCAAATTGAGCAATGGTCAGACCATGACTGTGGCCGATGCCACCTTCACCTACACCAAGGCCACCGCGCTGCAAGGCAGCGATGGCAGCAAGGACAACTTCAAGGTCCAGGAAGGCCTGTCTCAAATCAAGAATTTCAATGCCGACGAGGGCGATGTGTTGGATTTGTCGGGGGAGCTGGCCAAATGGCATGCCAAGGGAGGCAACTTGTCTGACTATGTGCAGACGGTTCAGCGCGGCAATGACACGGTGATCCAGGTCGATGCCACGGGCAGCCACGACTTCGCCCATCCGTCCTGTCAGGTGGTGTTGCTCAATACCGTGGTCAGCATCGATCAACTCAAGCAGCACGGCAACGTGGTCTTGTGAGCGCGGCCTGGGCCACCAGTGGGTGACCCAGCTGACTGCCCGCCGCAGAAGGCCGCTAAGATCGGCCTCCATGGAGAAGTCCTTGTTGGCGCTAGACGCGGTCACCTGTGTGCGGGGCTTGCGGCCTTTGTTTGCGCCCCTGAGCCTGGCCCTGCCAGCTGGCCAATGGGTTCACATCCAAGGCGCCAATGGCGCGGGCAAGACCACCTTGCTCAGAACGGTATGTGGTTTGGCCATGCCCGAGACCGGTCAAGTGCTTTGGCAAGGCCAGCCCATTCACCAAGACCGCGCTGCCTATCAATCCGATCTGCTCTACCTGGGCCACGCCCTGGCGCTCAAGGGCGAACTCAGCGCGTTGGACAACCTCATCACCGACGCCCGCCTGCGCGGCCACCCCCTCCGTGCCGAGCAGGCTTTGCACGCCTTGTCCCAAGTGGGGCTGCGCGCTCGTGCACACTTGCCCCTTCGGGTGCTCTCGCAGGGCCAGCAGCGCCGCGCCGCGCTCGCCAGGCTGGTGGTGAGTCAGGCCAGGCTGTGGGTGCTCGACGAGCCCTGGGTGGCCTTGGATGCGGATTCGGTCGCTTTGCTTTCACACCAGCTCGATGCGCATGTGCGCCGTGGTGGTGCTTTGATGTTCACCAGTCACCAGGCGGCGCCCTTGGCCACCTCGGGGCAAACTGTGAGTCTGCACGCATGAAGGCGTTTTGGTATGTCGTTGAGCGCGATGTTCGCCTGGCCATGCGGCGCAAAGTCGAATGGTTCACCGGGGTATTCTTTTTTTCGGTGGTCGCCACGCTCTTTCCCCTGGCCATTGGTCCAGACCCTAAAACCCTTCACCTCATGGGGGCAGGCATCTTGTGGGTGGGGGCGCTGCTGTCGAGTCTGTTGTCGCTCAACCGCATGTTCGAGGCCGACTGGGCAGATGGCAGTTTGGAACAACTGGTGTTGTCGCCGCATCCGCTGACCCTGCTGGTCATGGGGAAGATTGCTGCACACTGGATCGTCTGTGGGGTGCCGTTGGTAACATTGTCGCCACTGCTTGGGTTGCAGTTTGGCCTCTCGCCACAAGAGTTGTCCACCCTGGTGATCACCTTGCTCATCGGGACCCCCGTTTTGTCCTTGATCGGTGCTGTGGGTGCAGCGCTGACCTTGGGTGTGCGCGGCGGCGGCTTGTTGGTGGCCTTGCTGGTGTTGCCCTTGTGTGTGCCTGTGCTGGTCTTTGGGGCTGGTGCAGTCGAGGCGGTCTTTGCTGGGCTGGGCGCGCAAGCGCATGTGTCCCTGCTCATGGCCATGTTGTTGTTGGCTGGGTTGTTCAGCCCTTGGGCCTGTGCGGCGGCATTGCGCATTGCCCTGGAGTGAAAGAGTGAGCATTCGCTGGTTCCATTACGCAGCCCCGCAGACGTTTTACGGCCTGGCTGGCTCGTGGCTCATGCCCCTGGTGGTGCTGGCCACTGCGCTCACGGCATTGGGCCTGTGGATGGGCTTTGCCGTTGCCCCCACCGACTTTCAGCAAGGCGAGGGCTATCGCATCATCTTTGTTCATGTGCCTGCAAGCTGGATGTCCATGATCATCTACCTGGCCATGGCGTTTTGGAGCATCTTGGGCGTGACCTTCAACACCCGGCTCTCAGGCATGATGACCCGCGCCCTGGCGCCCACCGGGGCAATGTTCGCTTTCTTGTCCTTGTGGACGGGTGCTTTGTGGGGCAAGCCCATGTGGGGCACGTGGTGGGTGTGGGATGCGCGGCTCACTTCTGAACTGATTCTGTTTTTCCTCTATCTGGGCTACATCGCGCTCACCTCGGCCATTGACGATCCCCGCCGAGGCGATCGCGCCGGTGCGGTGATCGCCATCGTGGGTGCCATCAACGTGCCCATCATTTATTTCTCGGTCAAATGGTGGAACACCTTGCACCAGGGGGCGTCGGTGTCGCTGACCAAAGCCCCCAGCATGGCGGCGCTCATGCTGGCAGCCATGCTCATCATGACGCTGGCGTTTTGGGTCTACACGCTCGCGCTGGTGCTCTATCGCGTGCGAACCCTCATCTTGCAGCGCGAGTCGCACACCGACTGGGTGCGCGAGGTGGTGCGCGCTCAACACAAGGAGGCCACGGCATGAGCCTCTTGAACATCCATTGGTCGTCCTGGTCCGATTTCTGGGCCATGGGGGGCTATGCCATGTATGTTTGGGGCAGCATGGGGGTGAGCTTTGCCCTCATGGCCTGGGAGGTGTGGCTGGTGCGAGCTGCCCATCGTCGCACCCTGAGCGAGATCGCACAGATGCATGCCCTCAATGACACGGAGTGACCCATGAACTGGACGCCTAGGCGCAAACGCTTGGCCATTGTGGTGGCGGGCTTGGTGGTGTTGTCGGCGGCGGCGGCCTTTGTGCTCAACGCCTTTCAAAGCAACCTGGTCTTTTTCTTTTCGCCCACACAGGTCTTCAATGGCGAGGCGCCCACCAGCCGCGTGTTTCGTGTGGGGGGCATGGTCAAAACAGGGAGCCTTGAGCGGCGGGGCACCGAGGTGCGCTTTGTGGTGACCGACTTCAGCCACGATGTGCCGGTTCACTACGTGGGCTTGCTGCCTGACCTCTTCCAGGAGGGCAAGGGTGTGGTGGCGCAAGGGCAAATCCAGTCAGGGGGGGTGTTCGAGGCCGCCCAGGTCCTGGCCAAGCACGACGAAAACTACATGCCGCCTGAGGCTCAAAAAGCCTTGGACGATGCTGCGCAACAGCGCGCCTCCAAAACCCTCAAGGAGGGGTCATGATTGCTGAACTGGGTCACTTTGCATTGATTCTGGCGGCGGTGCTCTCGGCACTGCTCGCTGTGGTCCCAGGCTGGGGTGTGCATCGTCGCCAGTGGGTATGGATGGCGATGGCTCGCCCCCTCACCGTGCTGATGTGGTCCATGCTGGCCCTGGCCTTTGCTTGTCTGGCCAATGCTTTTTTGACCAACGACTTCAGCGTGGAGTACGTCGCCCAGCATTCCAACACCTTGCTGCCCAGGCCCTACCAGTTCGCTGCCATCTGGGGCGGGCACGAGGGCTCCTTGCTGTTGTGGATTTTCTTGCTGGCCACCTGGATGCTGGCGGTGGCCGCTTTTTCCCGCAGCCTGCCGCAGACCATGGTGGCGCGCGTGCTCTCCATCCTTGGCTGGGTGAGCCTGGGTTTTTTGCTGTTCATCTTGTTCACCTCCAACCCCTTTGAGCGCATCTTGCCCGCGCCCCAAGAGGGGCGTGACCTCAATCCCTTGTTGCAAGACCCCGGTTTGGTCATTCACCCACCCATGCTCTACATGGGCTATGTGGGCACGGCGGTGGCCTTTGCCTTTGCCTTGTCGGCCTTGCTGGCGGGGCGGCTGGATGCAGCCTGGGCGCGCTGGTCAAGGCCTTGGACCGTGATTGCCTGGGCCTTTCTCACCCTGGGCATTGGTCTGGGTTCCTGGTGGGCGTATTACGAATTGGGCTGGGGCGGCTGGTGGTTCTGGGATCCGGTGGAAAACGCTTCGCTTCAGCCCTGGCTGGTGCTCACCGCCTTGATCCATTCACTCAGCGTCACTGAAAAGCGCGGGGGTTTCAAGGCCTGGACGGTGCTGCTGGCCATTGCGGGCTTTTCACTTTCTCTGCTCGGGACTTTCCTGGTGCGCTCGGGTGTGCTCACCTCAGTGCACGCGTTTGCCTCCGACCCCACGCGCGGGGTGTTCATCCTCCTCTTTCTGGCGGTGGTCGTGGGCGTGTCGCTCACCATCTTCGCCCTCAAGGCGCCCCAGGTGATGACGGGCAGCCCTTTCGCTCTGCTCTCCCGCGAGTCTTTCCTCCTGGCCAACAGCGTGTTGCAGGTGGTGGCCACGTTGGTGGTCATGCTGGGCACGCTCTACCCCCTGGTGATGGATGCGCTCAACCTGGGCAAGCTCTCGGTGGGGCCGCCTTATTTCAATCTGGTTTTCGTGCCCATGATGGTGCCGGTGCTGTTCTTGCTGGTGCCCGGTGTGGTGGCACGCTGGCGGCAAGCCGACTTGGGCGAGCTGGTCAAGACGCTGTGGCCCACGGCCATCAGCAGCCTGGTGGTGGGCAATGCCTTGTCGTGGTGGATGGGTCCGTGGCAGGCCACGGCGGCGTTGGGCTTCACCCTGGGCGCCTGGGTGGGGTTGTCCTCGCTGGCGCACATGCTGGTGCGTTTGCTCAAGCCAGGCCGCATCGCCGGCTCCTTTTGGGGCATGCATTTGGCTCACCTGGGCTTGGCCATCGTGGTCATGGGCATCACCGGCGTCAAGCACCATGAAGTCGAGCGCGATGTGCGCATGGGCTTGGGCGACACCGTGGAGATCGCGCCCTACACCTTCAGGTTGGCCAGTGTGGGCAATGTGCCGGGTCCCAATTACATGGCGGTAGAGGGTCGCGTCGAGGTGCTGCGCAACGGCCAGGTGATCGATGTCCTGCGCACTCAAAAGCGAAAGTACGTGTCTTCAGCCATGCCCATGACCGAGGCAGGCATCGACTCCAACGCCTGGCGTGACTTGTATGTCTCGATGGGCGACCCCTTGCCGGGCAACACCCCGCAATGGGCCATGCGCGTCTACTACAAGCCGTTTGTGCCCTGGCTGTGGGGCGGCGCGTTGCTCATGACCTTTGCCGGGGTCATTGCGGCGCTGGACAGGCGCTATCGGCGCGCTAGTGCAACGGCCGCGTCCCCCACAGGGGTTGCCGCTTCAACCGGATCGGCCTGACCATGCGCAAACTCCTGCTCATTCCCCTGGCCTTGTTCATCGGCCTGGTGGTGTTTTTGGCGGTGGGCTTGCAGCGCGACCCACACGAGATCCCGTCGCCCCTCATTGGCAAGCCTGCCCCGGCTTTCGATCTGCACACGCTTGAAGAAGGTCAGCGCTTTTCACCCGACCAGTTCAAGGGCAAGGTGTGGCTGCTCAACGTCTGGGCCACCTGGTGCGTGAGCTGCCGCGAAGAACACCCCGCCCTTGTGGCGTTTTCCAAGGCGCATGATGTGCCCGTGGTGGGGCTGGGTTACAAAGAGGTTCAATCGCAAGAGGAGCAAGCGAGCTGGTCACCCGATGCCCAACTGAGCTTTGCACGCCAGCGCGAGCAGCGCTACCTGGAGCGCCATGGCAATCCCTATGTGTTGTCGGTGCTCGACATGGATGGGCGAGTGGGCATTGCCTACGGTGTGTATGGCGTGCCCGAGACCTACCTCATCGACAAGCAGGGCGTGATCCGCTTCAAGCATGTGGGGCCACTCACCCCTGAGCTGCTCTTGCAAGTGGTCTTGCCCAAAGTCAAGCAGTGGGAGGGCGCATGAACCTGGTTTTGCGCCTGCGTGGTTCGCCCTGGCGCTGGGCTGTGATGGCCTGGGTGCTGGGCTTTGTTTTCTTGATGAGCCCCCGCGCCTGGGCAGCGCAAACCGCTCAACCCCTGGCCGAAAACCCCGTCATCGAGCAACGCCTGGTGGTCATTGCCGAGGACTTGCGCTGCCTTGTGTGTCAAAACGAATCCCTGGCCTCCTCCCGTGCCGATCTGGCCAACGATTTGCGCCGCGAGGTGAGGGAGCTCATCGTTCAGGGCAAGTCCGACACCGAGATCAAGGCATACCTGGTGGCACGTTATGGCGACTTTGTGCTCTATCGCCCGCCCGTCAAGGGCAGCACCCTCATGCTGTGGTTTGGCCCTTTTGCCCTGCTCGTGGGTGCAGTGATTGCGCTGGTGTGGGTGGTGCGCAGGCGAACGCGCATCAACCCCGGCGGATCGACCGAACTCAGTGAGGCCCAGCGTGAACGCCTCCAACAATTGCTCAAGGACTGATGCGTGAATCCTGTATTGATGTTTGTGTGTCTGGCCTTGGGCCTCACGGCCGTGGTGGTGATGGTGGCCTGGTGGCAACTTGCGCGCGCTGCGCGCCAAGCCCGCGAATTCGATTGGGCGCGTGAAAACGCCGTCGAGGCACCCCTGGTCCAGGTGTTTCGCGAGCAGCTGGCCGATTTGCAGGCTCAGCGCGATCGGGGTGAGCTCGATGCGGCGGCATTCGACCTGGCCAAGTCCGAGCTGGAAATCCGTTTGCTCAGCGATGTGCAGGGCGATGACCTGGCCGCTGCATCCACGGGATCGGCGGGGTCGCAGTCGGCATCGCGTGCAGTGGCGCCGGTCGCTCAAAGCCGGGGTCGCGCGCTCGCCTGGAGCCTGCTGGTGGCTGTTCCGCTGTTGTCCATCGCGGGCTATTTGTTCTTGGGTCGCCCTTTGGCCATCGTGCCCGAAGCGGCCATGCAGGCTGCGGGTTCTGGCGACATCTCGCCCGCTCAACTCAACGAGCTGGCTGAGGGCTTGCGCGCCCGTCTGGCTCAGGAACCCGACAAGGCCGAGGGTTGGGCCATGCTCGCGCGCGTCGAACGCGCTCGCGGGCAACTCGATGTGGCCTTGCAGGCCTTGAGCAAGGCACAGGCCTTGGCACCCAGCACCGAACTCACGCTGGAGCGCGCCGAACTGGTGGCCCAGCAGCAATCGGGCAAATTTGACGGCGAGCCTTGGGCATTGATCCGTTCCGTCTTGCGCCAGGATCCCAAAAATCTGGGTGCCTTGGTTCTTGCCGGTCAAGCCGCCATGAATGCGGGTCAGTTGGTGGAGGCCGAGGGGTACTGGATGACCGCACGCCAGAATCTGCCACCCGGCACCACCGATGCGCAGCCGCTCTTTGATGCCATCAATCAGGTGCGGGCTGCACAAGGCAAACCCCCGCTTGATGCGTCAACGGCCGCTGCTTCGCCCGCTGCGCCGGCACCTGCTGGCGCGCGCATTGTGGTGGAGGTGGCAGTGAGCCCCGAGGCGCAATCCCGCCATAAGCCCAGCGATGTGGTGTTTGTCTACGCACAGGCACCGGGCTCGCGCATGCCCTTGGCCGTGGCCAAGACCACGCTGGGCGCCTTGCCAACTCAGGTGGTGCTCGATGACAGCCAGGCCATGGCTCAGGGCATGGCCCTATCCAGCGTGCCCGAGGTCAAGGTGAGTGTGCGCATTTCGAGCAACGGCCAGGCCGTGGCTCAACCCGGCGAGTGGGGCGCCAGCCAATCGGCTGTGCCCACCCGGGGTCAAAGCAAGTTGCAGTTGAAGATCACAGGGCCTTTGTCCTGAAGGATCAGGACATCAGCAAACCGTGGCTGCGCGCGTAGTGCAAGGTTTGCGTGCGGCTTTTGACACCGATGCGGCGGAACAGGCGCCAGAGGTGAACTTTGACGGTGTGCTCGCTGATGTTGAGCTCGGCAGCGATGTCGCGATTGGACAAGCCCCGATCGAGCATGAGGATGAGCTGCTTTTGGCGCTTGGAGAGTTTGACTTCGCCAACCGGGATCTCGCCGTCGTCGTCGGGTGAGCTCAACCCCAGCATGTCCTGGAATACCTGGGAGATTTCGGCGGAGTCAGTGGATTTTTCGAGGTACATGTCTGCACCCGCTTCAAGACAGGCATCGCGGGCTTCACCAGAGGGCATGGCCGACACCACGATGAGCGGCACATCGGGGTACATGGATTTGACTTCGTGAATGCCGCTGGCACCGCGAACGCCGGGCAACAACAAATCGAGCACAAACAACTCAGGTTCACCATGCTTGATGAGTGCGGGTTTGAGTTCGCTGTACTTTTCGAGTTCAACCACTTTGGCCGAGGGCTTGATGCGACGCAACAGCATGGCCAGGGCCTGGCGAACCAGGGGGTGGTCATCGATCACATAGATGCTCATCGGGATCTCCGTTTCAATTTTCAATATGACAAGCCCATTGCTTCGCGCACATCGTTCATGGTCTCTTGAGCAACGCTGCGAGCCTTTAAGGTTCCATTGTGAACGATATCACGAACCATTTTGGGTTTCGTAATGAATTGTTCTGCCCTCTCCAACATGGGTTGTTGTTCCTTGAGGATGCCGTCGATCACCGGTTGCTTGCACTCCAGGCAGCCAATGCCCGCGTTTTGACAACCTTTTTCTACCCATTCGCGGGTGCTGGCATCGGAATAAACCAGATGGAACTGCCAAACCGGGCAGCGCGACGGATCGCCAGGGTCGCTGCGCTTGACCCGCGCCGGGTCAGTGGGCATGCGCCTGACCTTGTGCTCGATGCTGGCGCGGTCCTCCCGGATGGCAATGGCGTTGCCATAACTCTTGCTCATCTTGGCCCCGTCAAGGCCAGGCAAACGGCTGGCTTCGGTGAGCAAGGCCTGCGGTTCAACCAGGATTTGCTTGCCCGTGCCCTTGAGGTAGGCCGTGAGTCGCTCGCGGTCGTGTGCGTCCAGGGGCTCAGCGGTGGCGATGAATTGCAAAGCGCCCTCCAGGGCTTTGGCATCCCCTGCTTCCTGATACGCCTTGCGGGACTTCTCCAGTCGCTTGGCGGAGTCCTTGGGCAATTTGGCCAGGGCCGCCTGGACCTTCTCCTCGAAATGCGGCTCTCGCCCATACAAGTGATTGAAACGCCGCGCAGCCTCACGGGTGAGTTCCACATGGCTGGCCTGGTCTTCGCCCACGGGCACCCACTTGGCCTTGTAGATGAGGATGTCGGCTGCTTGCAGCAAGGGGTAGCCCAAAAACCCGTAGGTGGACAAATCCTTATCCTTGAGTTTTTCCTGCTGGTCTTTGTAGGTGGGCACGCGTTCGAGCCAGCCCAGTGGCGTGCCCATGGCCAGGAGCGTGAACAACTCGGCATGCTCGGGGATGCGGCTTTGCAGGAAGAGGGTGCATTGCTCAGGATCCAGCCCGGCGGCCAGCCAGTCGATCACCATCTCGTAGACGTTTTGCTCGATGACCTCGCGGTCCTCGTAGTGCGTGGTGAGCGCATGCCAATCGGCAACGAAGAAAAAGCAAGGCATTTGAGATTGCAGTCGCACCCAGTTTTTGAGGGCGCCGTGATAGTGCCCCAGGTGCAATGCGCCAGTGGGGCGCATGCCCGACAACGCGCGTTCTTCCATCAATGAAAACTCCCAATCAACGGCCACAACACCCATTCGAGGCTTTTGATGGTGAGCGACATCAGGGGCTTGAGCCACCATTCACTGACCACGCCAAGCATCACCAGAGCCAGGACCACATAAAAACCAAAGGGCTCGACGCGCGAAACCCACATCGCTGCGCGCCATGGCAGCAAGCCCACGAGAATTCGCCCGCCATCCAGAGGCGGCAGGGGAAAGAGGTTGAAAGCGAACATCACGGCGTTGACCAGCACGCCTGCCTGGCACATGTCCAGCCAGAAGGCTTCCTCGACCTTGAAAAAGACCAAGGCATTGAGCACCAAAGCCCAAGCCAGTGCCTGCACCCAGTTGGAGCCAGGACCTGCCAGCGCCACCCAGGCCATGTCGCGTTTGGGGTGTTTGAGGTTGCGCCAATCCACAGGCACGGGCTTGGCATAGCCAAACAGGAATTGACCCTGGGTCGCGAAGTAAAGCAGCAGGGGCATGAGCACCGTGCCGACCAGATCGATGTGAGGCCAGGGATTGAGGGTCACGCGCCCCAAGAGCGCGGCAGTGGGGTCGCCCAGCTTGTTCGCCACAAAGGCATGCGCGGCTTCGTGCAAGGTGATGGCAAAGACCACAGGCAGCGCGAAAACGGAAACGGTTTGAATGAGCGAGGCGATGTCCACAGAACCGATTCTCTCACTGCAAGATGCCACGACCCTGGCGGATGAGTTCGTAGGCACCGCCCGTGGCCATGGGCGTGAGGTCCACCACCGTGGTGGGTTCGTTGGGACACGGACCGGCTTCGAGCACCGCTGCGAGCTGGTGTTCATAGCGTTCGCGGATGAGCTCGGCTTCGTTGAGCGGGTCGTGCTCGTCCTTGGGGATGAGCGTCGAAGCGATCAGCGCTTCGCCATGCGCCTCGAGCAGGCTCAGGGCTGTTCGATGGTCTGGCATGCGTGTGCCAATGGTTTTGCGGTGCGGGTGGCACACGCGGCGCGGCACCTCCTTGGTGGCCTCGAGCAAGAAGGTGAACGGGCCGGGTGTGTGCTGCTTGACCAGACGGAATTGCGCGTTGTTCATGCGGGCGTGATTGGCCAGCTCGCTCATGTCGCGACACAGCAAGGACAAATGATGACGCTCATCCACCCCTCGCAAGCGGCGGATCTCGGCCACGGCGTCCTTGTCGTCGAGGTGGCAGACCAGGGCATAACAGGAGTCCGTGGGGATGGCGAGCACGCCCCCTTTGCGCAGCAACTGCACGGCTTGCTGAATCAATCGGGGTTGAGGGTTATCTGGATGAAGTGAAAACCATTGGGCCATGCGTCATTGTCGCTGGGTCTCCTGGGTGGGCACCAAGCGGGGCTGCTGAAAGTATGCAGCGTGCACCCCTGCGGCAATGCCAGAGACCGCAATCAACGCCATGCCCACCAACGCCAGACCTTGGGGCACCTCTGAAAAAGCCAGCCAACCACACAGTGCGGTGAACACCATGTTGGAATACATGAAGGGCGTGAGCTGGCTGGCCGGCGCGCGCGAATAAGCCAGGATCAGGAGGTAATGGGCAAAGGCACCCAGTGCGCCGCTAAAGAGCATCAGCAACCAATTCGTGAGCGGCAACTCCAGGTTGCCGGGGTTGCCCATGGCCACGCCGGCAATCAGCGTGCCCACCCAGTTGGTGTAGAAATGAATCGTAAGGGGGTCTTCGGTTCGCGTCATGCGCGAGGTGAGGATTTGAAAGAGCGAATTGGCCACCACCAACAGCAAGGGCAGCCACATGTTGAGCCAGTTGAGGCTGCCGCCTGGGCGCACGATGATGAGCGCGCCCAACAAGCCCGTGAACACGCAGGCCCAGCGAAAGGCTGGCACGTGCTCGCCGAGCAGGAAGCGCGCCATGAGTGTCACCACCAGCGGCGTGATCAGCACCACGGCAGCAAATTCGGCCAGCGGCATGCGCATGAAGCTCAGCACCGCCATGAGGCTGCATGCCACCAGCAACAAGCCGCGCACGATGTGCCAGCCCAGCATGCGGGTCTTGAACAACTTCAGACCGCGCTTGGGCACCAGGTAGGCGGTGGTGAGGGCGGACTGCACCAGGTAGCGAACAAAAATCAGCAGCATCACGGGCTGCGACATCAGGATGAATTTGCTGGTGGTGTCCAGGACCGCAAACGAGGCCATGGCTCCCAGGGTGAACGCAACGCCAGATAGCCAGGACGCAGATTTCGGCGTGAACGTCATGGGTCAGTGCTGGATGCGGTCGCTCAACGCTTCCCACACCGGTTGCAAATCCCCTGGCAGCCAGGGCAGGGAGCCCAGGTCTGAGTGGCTTTCCTCGGGGCTGTGAAAGTCGCTGCCGCGCGAGGCGGCCAGGCCGAATTCGCGGGCCACCTGCGCGTAGGCAATGCATTCCTGAGCCGAATGAGAGCCCGTCATCACCTCCACCCCTTGGCCGCCATGCTGCTTGAATTCGGTGAAGAGGGCGTATTCCTCGGTGGGCGTGAAGCCATAACGGGCGGGATGCGCCACGATGGCCATGCCCCCGCCGTCGCGGATCCAGCGCACGGCGTCGCCCAGATTCGCCCAGCGGTGCGGCACAAACCCAGGTTTGCCTTCGGTGAGGTAACGCCGGAACACGTCGTGGGTATCGTGGCACACCCCACTGTCCACCAAGAAGCGGGCAAAGTGGGTGCGGGAGATGAGATCGGGATTGCCCACATACCGCAGCGCGCCTTCGTATGCGCCCTGGATGCCGACGCGGGCGAGTTGTTCGGCCATTTCGCGGGCACGTTGCTCGCGCCCGCCCCGGGTTTGCGACAAGCCCTGGCTCATGCGCGGATCGTGGGCATCAAAGCCCAAGCCCACGATGTGGACCGTCTTGTCGGCAAACGTCACAGAGATTTCGACGCCGCTCAAAAAAGGCAGGCCCAGTGAGCGCGCGGCAGCAGCGGCTTCATGACAGCCGCCAACCTCATCGTGATCGGTCAGCGCCCACAGCTCCACCCCGTTGGCTTTGGCGCGATGCGCCAGCGCCGTGGGCGTGAGCGTGCCATCGGAAACCACGGAGTGGCAATGCAGATCGGCGTTGAGGTAAGTCACCCAACCATTCTAATGAAACCCCATTCAACCGTGGGCGAGGGATTGGGCGTCAAGGACGCGCAGTTGCAAGCGGGTTTGACCTTGCCAGGTGTTGAGGTCCAGGGCGTAGGCGATGTGGCAGTCCTCAGGCAAGGGGTCGGTGCGGCCAAACCAGATGGCATTGAGGGGCTGGCCGTGCAGCGTCACTTGCAGCCGCAGGTGTTTGTCGCCCACGATGCGCTGCTCGCGCACCCTCACCGGGTCGCAAAACACAGGCTCTGCAAAACCCTGTCCCCACACCTGGTCACGCAGGTGCTGCGCCGTGTGCAGGTTGAGCCATTCGGCGGGCAGCGAGCCGTCGTGCAGCAACTGCTGCTCCAAGTCCTCGGCGCACAGGGTTTGCTGGGCGATGTCGGCCAGGGCGCGGGCAAAGTCATCTAGGCCGCTGCGTTGAATCGTGCAGCCCGCTGCCATGGCATGCCCGCCAAAACGGATCAGCAGCCCCGGATGGCGCTTGGCCACCAGATCCAGCGCATCGCGCAAATGAAAGCCTGCGATGGAACGCCCCGAGCCCCGCAACTGCTGGGGCTCATTGGCATTGGCGGCAAACACAAAGCTCGGACGGTGCCAGGCCTCTTTGAGTCGCGCTGCCACGATGCCCACCACGCCCTCATGAAAGTCGGGGTGGAAGACGCACACCGCAGGCGGTGGCGCACCGGTGAGTGTGGGCTGCACCAGGGCCAGGGCGGATTCGCTCATGTCGGCTTGCAGGTCGCGGCGCTGGCGGTTGATGGCGTCGAGTTGTTCGGCCAGGGCGCGTGCCTGCACAGGGTCATCCTGCGTGAGGCATTCAATGCCCATGCGCATGTCGCTCAAACGCCCTGCTGCATTGATGCGAGGCCCTAGCGAAAAGCCCAGGTCCGAGGCACTGGCATCGCTGTAGGGCCGCCCCGACACCTCAAACAACGCCTTGAGCCCGGCCGGCATGATGCCTTGTCGGATGCGCGCTAGCCCCTGGTGCACCAGGCGGCGGTTGTGCTCGTCGAGCCGCACCAAGTCGGCCACGGTGCCCAAGGCCACCAGCGGCAGCAGGGGGTCGAGCCTGGCCGAGGCCGCCATGGCACTGGGCCATTGGCCGGATTCGCGCAACACCGCACGCGTGGCCACCAGCAGGTTGAACATCACGCCCACGCCGCTGAGGTGTTTGCTGGGGTAGGGGCAACCTGGCTGATTGGGGTTGATCAGGTGATCGGCCTCGGGCAATGTGTCGCCCGGCAGGTGGTGATCGGTGATGAGCACGCGCAGACCCAGCGCGCGCGCATGGGCCACCCCTTCCACGCTGGCAATGCCGTTGTCCACGGTGATGAGCCAATCGGCGCCCAGGGCTTTGACCCGCTGGGCAATCTCGGGCGTGAGGCCATAGCCATCGCGTGCGCGATCGGGGACCACGGCCTGAACGTTGTGCGCGCCCAGCGCCTTGAGGCCTCGCATGCCCACGGCACAGGCGGTTGCCCCATCGCAGTCGTAATCGGCCACGATCATCAGGCGCGCCCGATCACAGAGGGCTTGCGCCAGATCGGCGGCGGCCTGCGCCATGCCTTTGAGCATCAGGGGCGGCAGCATGTGCTTCAAGTCGGTGTCCATGGCGCTGGGCGTGCTCACCCCGCGCAAAGCCCACAGGCGTGCCATCAGGGGGTGAACCGCTTGCCCTGACCATTGCGATGCCAGTTGGGGATCCAGGACCCGTTCGCGCCACTGCATGGTCACAAGGCCTGCATTCGGCGGTTGAGGCGTGCCTGGGCATTGGCCTTGGGCCAAAGTCGGGACCACCACGACGGCTTGAGCGCCTGCGGGGTGAGCAGGGCGCTTTGCCACCGCGTTGGGCCGCACAGGTGCACCTGCACGCGCTGCCCCGACTGCAAGCCCTGTGTGATGAGGGAACTCAGTTGCGCATCCAGCGCCGTCCAGGCTGACAGCCAGGCTTGGCCTTGACCCTGGCGCCAGGCGTGCTCCAGCACATCCAGGGTGATGACGGCATCGCGCCGTCGGGCATGGTCTTGCGGCCACGCACCCACCCCATGCACCCAAAACGAGTTGACGGTGGGCAGGCCCTGTTGGCTTTGCACGTCGTTGAGGGCATGCGTGTAGAGCAGCATTTGCATCTCGATCTGCAATCGCCCCAGGGGGGCAGGCCAAGGCTGGTCTTGCATCACCTGCTGCACATCCCGCCCGATGATGGACCTCAGGCCATGGCCAGACCAGGCTTTCAAGGCCGCGCCACTCAGGCGCCAGTGCAGGGCATCGTGCCAATCCAGGTGCAAGCCGTCTTCTTCAAAGTAGGGCTGCATGGCCTCCATGAAGTCGCGCGAGCGCGCCTCGTCCAGCGCCAGTGTGTGAGGGTCCAGCATGAGGGTGCGACCTTGAGCCATGTGCCAATGGCATGGCGTGACCCAGGCCTGTACACCCTCTGCTTCGCTGTGCCAGGCGGCATCCGGCCAAGCATCGCCCAAGGCGCCTGGGCTCAGGCCAAGGGCGTGCACATGCAACCAATCCGGCACGCTCCAGGTGCTGTCCTCGCCCAGGCTGTGAACAGGCGACCATTGCGCGCCCTGGAGCAAGGCCGCTAGGTGCGGGGTGGACAGTGGCGGGGTGGGCAGTGAAGACCCGGCGCTGGGTGCGGCCTGCACCAAGCCCTGACCGAGCTGGGCGCCCAGCACCAGCACGTGCAGGTCGTGAGGCGAGTCGGCATTCGCAAGGGGCTTGAAGGTCGGGTTCATGGGTGGCGCATTGTCTCCGACACCCCAAGGGGATCTGGCTGCGCCACCTGCAAAGCCTGGGTGACAATAAGCCCCATGTCCTGGCGTCAGAACCCACCGTTTGAACTCGCCCTGGGGTGGCGCTACACCCGCAGCGCCCGCTCGGCTGGGCGCAACGGCTTCATCTCCTTCATCTCCACGGTGTCCATGCTGGGCATTGGTCTGGGGGTGGCGGCCCTGATCATCGTGTTGTCGGTGATGAATGGCTTTCAAAAAGAGGTGAGGCAGCGCATGCTGGGCGTCATCCCCCATGTGCAAGTGGTCAACAGCGACGGCTCAGCCCTTACCGACACCGATGCCCTCATCCAGACCCTGATGGACCAGGGCAAGCCTTTGGGCGTGCTCGCCGCCAGCGACGAGGTCGACGGCCAGTCGCTCATTGCCCGCGGCGAAGCCATGCGCGGCGCCATGGTGCGCGGCATCGATCCAGCGCGCGCGCCTGCCGTGAGCGATGCCCTCTCACGCATTCCCGAGCCAGTCCTCTCCCAATTGCAACCCGGCTCCTTTGGGGTGATCCTGGGGCGAGAACTGGCCTTTGTGCTGGGCGTCAAAGCGGGCGACCAGGTCACGCTGATCGCGCCGGGAGGGCAGGTCACCCCGGCGGGCACCTTGCCGCGCATCAAGGCTTTGCGGGTGCTGGGCATCCTCGACACCGGGCATTACGAATACGACTCGGCACTGGCCTTGCTGCACAAGGACGATGCCGCCCGCATCTACCGTTTGGAAGGCCCCACGCAAATCCAGTTGCGGCTGGCCGACCCCATGCGCTCGCGCGAGGTGGTGCGGGCGCTGACCCAGACGCTGGGCTCGGGCTACTGGGTGCGCGACTGGACTCAGCACAACCGCAGCTGGTTTGCGGCTGTGCAGATTGAAAAGCGCATGATGTTCATCATCCTCACCCTCATCGTGGCGGTGGCAGCCTTCAACCTGGTGAGCACCCTGGTGATGACGGTCACCGACAAGCGCGCCGACATCGCCATCCTTCGCACCCTGGGCGCTAGCCCGTCGAGCATCCTGGCCATCTTCATGGTGCAAGGTGCGGTGGTGGGCGTGGTGGGCACCCTGGGCGGTTTGCTACTGGGTCTGCTGGTGGCCTTCAACATCGATGTCATCGTGCCCGCCATTGAAAACACCCTGAACGTGAGCTTTCTGCCGCGTGACATCTACCTCATCAGCCAAATGCCCAGCGACCCGCAAGCCGCCGACATCGTGCCCGTGGTGGTGGTCTCGCTGGTGCTGGCCTTGCTCGCCACGCTCTACCCCAGCTGGCGCGCTAGCCAGGTCCAGCCTGCGGAGGCCTTGCGCCATGAGTGACTGCGTGTTGCAAGCCCAAGGCCTGGTGCGCACCTTCATGGCCGGCCCCCAGGCGGTCGAGGTCCTGCAAGGGGTGGACTTGCAGGTCATGAAGGGTCAGACCCTGGCGCTGGTGGGGCGCTCGGGATCGGGCAAAAGCACCTTGCTGCATGTGCTGGGTGGTTTGGACCGCCCCGATGCCGGCGAGGTGCGCTGGGGCGACTGGCACGTCAACCACAGCGCGGTCACCGAATTGGGCCAGCGGCGCAATGCCCACCTGGGCTTTGTCTACCAGTTCCACCATTTGCTCGCCGAGCTCAGCGCCGAGGACAACGTGGCCATGCCCTTGTGGATACGCCGCATGCCCAGAGACTTGGCGCGCGAGGCGGCACGCCAGGCGCTGGCCGATGTGGGCTTGGCGGCGCGCGCGCACCACCTGCCTGCCGAGCTCTCGGGCGGCGAGCGCCAGCGCGTGGCCTTGGCCAGGGCGCTGGTGACACGCCCAGCCTGTGTGCTGGCAGACGAACCCACGGGCAACCTCGATCGCCAGACCGCCGATCAGGTGTTTGACCTCATGCTCCAGCTCGCGCGGGAGCACGGCACGGCCTTTGTGGTGGTCACCCACGATGCGGGGCTGGCGGCGCGTTGCGATGTGCAGCGCTTCATGCTTCAAGGCCGTTTGCAGCCCCTGTCCGACGCAGGTTGAGCGCGCATGTGGATTGACACCCATTGCCATTTGGATGCGCCCGAGTTCGAGGCCGACCGCGCCCAGGTGCGTGCGCGGGCGCGTGCAGCGGGCGTGGGCCTGTGCGTGTGGCCTGCGGTGCAAGCCGCCGACTTCGAGCGGGTGCGTGCGGGCGCACGCGAGCATGGCGACGCCTATGCCCTGGGCATTCACCCGCTTTACACGCCGCACGCCACCCCTGACGATTTGACCCGGCTCGATCAAGCCCTCACCCAATGGCGCGATGACCCGCATCTGGTGGCCGTGGGCGAAGTGGGGCTCGATGGCTTTGTGCAGTCGCTGCTCACCCCCCAGGCTTGGGAGCGTCAAGTGTTTTTCTATCGTGAGCAATTGCGCCTGGCGCGTCGCCATGGCTTGCCCGTCATCCTGCACGTTCGCAAGAGTGCCGATGCCTTGCTCAAGGGCTTGCGCGAGATCGCGCCCTGCGGCGGCATGGCCCATGCGTTCAATGGCAGCTTGGAACAGGCCAAGGCCTTTGTTTCGGCAGGCTTTGCCCTGGGCTTTGGCGGCACGCTGAGCTACGACAAAGCCTTGCAGATTCGGCGCTTGGCGAGCGAATTGCCACTCGATGCCCTGGTGCTGGAAACCGATGCGCCCGACATCCCACCCCAGTGGCTGTATGTCACCGCCGAGCAGCGTGCGGCAGGGCAGGCTCAGGGGCGCAACACGCCCGAGGAGTTGCCCCGCATTGCACAGACGCTGGCCACCTTGCGCGGCATCTCGCCAGCGGCGTTGGCCACGGCCACCACGCGCAATGCCCAGCGGGTGTTGCCGCGCCTGGCGGCATTGGCGCAGTCCCTGGCCTTGCCCCAGTCCCCTGTCCCGGAGGCCTCATGAGTCGGCGCGCCGCCCAGTCCAGCAGCCCCAGGCAACGCGACCTGCCCGAGGTCACCACCTCCGAAGGCGGGGGCGTGCGCCATTTGCATCTGGGCAGCCCCTGGGTGCAGGGCAGCATGCGGATCAAAAAGCCGTTTGACATCGAACTCGAGTACGTCCAGCGCATGATGGCCTGGCTGCTCTTCATGCCCCCCGAATCGGTGGCCAGCCGGCATGCCATGCAGTTGGGCTTGGGTGCAGGTGCCCTCACCAAGTTTTGTCACCACCATTTGCGCATGACCACCACCGCCATCGAACTCAACCCGCAAGTGGTGGCGGCCTGTCGGCTGTGGTTCAAGATGCCCCCAGACGACCAGCGCCTGAGTGTGATCCTGGGCGATGCCGCCGAGGTGGCCGCGAGCGACCACTGGGCAGGGCAGATCGACGCCTTGCAAGTGGATTTATACGACGAAGAGGCCGCTGCCCCCTTGCTGGATGACCAGGGCTTTTATGCCGACTGCCGCCACTTGCTCACCGACGACGGGGTGTTGACCCTCAACGTCTTTGGCAACCAGTCCAGCGAGGCTGAATCCATCGACCGCTTACTGGCCACCTTTGGCGCGGGCTGTGTGTGGCGATTTGCGCCCACGCGCGAAGGCAATGTGGTGTTGCTGGCCACGCGCTTGCCCCTGGCGCTGGCGCGCGAAACCCTGGCTCAACGGGCGGACGACATCGCCAAGCGCTGGCCTTTGCCTGCCCAGCGCTGGCTCAAATCCTTGCAAAGGGTGGGGGACACATGAACGGCTTGAACGAAGTGGACTGCACCCTGGACCAGCATGGCGAGGCCATCCTGGCCATCTTCAACCACGCCATTGCCCACACCACCGCCCTCTTTGACCTCAAGCCCCGCACGGCGATGGACATGGCCCAGTGGTTTGCCATCAAGGAAGGCAAAAACTGGCCTGTCTTTGGCTTGCAAGACAAGGCGGGCACCCTGTGCGCCTTTGCCACCTATGGCGCGTTTCGCGCCCACGCGGCCTATGGTCAGACCATGGAGCATTCCGTGTATGTCCACCCCCAGCATCAGGGGCGGGGCTTGGGGCGGGTGGTGATGCAGCGGCTCATCGCGCACGCCTGGGCCAGCGATGTGCATGTGCTGGTGGGCGTCATCGAGTCGGGCAACCGGCCCAGCATCCGGCTGCACCAGCAACTGGGCTTCACGCAGGCGGGCACGCTGCGCGAGGTGGGGCGCAAGTTCGATCGCTGGCTGGATGTGGACCTCTACCAGTTGAAGTGCCCCTGAACCCATAGCCCATTTCGCGTGGCCTTGCAGGCGGGTGTGTTGCGAAGTCCTTGCCTCAATCTGCCCATTGCTTTCCGATACAGTCAAAACCCATGATCAAAGATCACGACTTGCGCTCCCTTTTGCACAACGAGGTTCATGCCCGACCGCCTGAACCCATGAGCAGCCGCATGGCCGTGACCCATGTGGTGATGCTGGCCAATGAAGCCCAACGCCAGCAAAGTCGTGCACACCTCGCGCAGCTCATGCGTGACCACCACCTCGCACCCCCGGCCGAGACGGCCGCGCATGTGCGCGCAGACTTTGGCGCCTTTCGCCTGCGCTGGGAAACCCACACCGAATTCATCAGCTGGACCTTCATGCGCCCCATGGCTGCCGAGGAGCTTGCCCCCAATGCGGCAGCCAGTGCAACCATGGCCGTGCCCCAGAGCTGGTTGCACCAGCTGCCGGGTCAGGGCATGGTGCGCATGCACCTGTGGGTGGTGCCCGCACCAGCCGAGGCCACGCGTGCGGCACTGGGCAGCTTGTTGCGCGAAGACACGCTGGTGAGCTCCTGCGTGGGCAATGGCCTGGCCGAGGTCCACACCGATTTCCAGATCCATCCCGATGGCCATGCCCGCATGGTCCTCATCCACGACCCCATCTCCGAGCGCCGCCTGGGTCGCCTGGTGCAACAACTGTGCGAGATCGAGACTTACCGCCTCATGGCCTTGCTGGCCTTGCCCACCGCCCGTGCCGCTGTGCCTTTGCTGGCTGGCGCTGAAAACGAACTCGCCGAGCTGGCCATTGCCATTCAAACCGCTGAACGCCACGAAGAGACCATGCTGCTCGAGCGGCTCACCCGTTTGGCCAGTGAGCTCGAAGGCCAGTACGCTGCCCAGCACAGCCGTTTTTCTGCCAGCCGTGCTTATTACCAGCTGGTCGACCAGCGTGTGGCCGACATCCATGAGACCAGCATTGCGGGCTCGCAAACCGTTGGCGAGTTCTTGTTGCGCCGACTCTCGCCGGCGCGCAACACCTGCGAATCGGTGTCGCAGCGGCAAATCGCCTTGTCCGAGCGGGTCTCGCGCATGAGCAACCTGTTGCGCACGCGCGTGGACGTGGAGCAAGAGCGCAGCTCGCAGGAGTTGCTGCTGGCCATGAACCGCCGCCAAAGCCTGCAACTCAAGTTGCAGTCCACCGTCGAAGGCTTGTCGGTGGCGGCCATCTCCTACTACATCGTGGGCCTCATCAAGTACATGGCCTTGGGGCTGGAGTCCAAAGGCTGGATCCCCGATGCCGAGTGGGTGGCTGCCGGGTTTGTCCCCGTGGTGGCACTGACCGTGTGGTGGTTCATGCGACGATTGCATCGCCGTGTGCTCAATCGCGATGCGCTTGTCCAAACCAACAGCCGACCATGAACCCTCACCTCCCGTTTCAATTCACCACTCCCTACACCAGCCACCGCCTCCCCGTCTTTGCTCGCAATGTGGTGTCCACCTCCCATCCGCTGGCTGCGCAGGCGGGCTTGCGCATCCTCTGGCAGGGGGGCAATGCGGTGGATGCGGCCATTGCGGCCGCAGCGGCCATCACCATCGCCGAGCCCGTGAGCAATGGCTTGGGGTCGGATGCGTTTTGCATTTTGTGGGACGGTCAACAACTCCATGGCCTCAACGCCTCGGGGCGTGCACCTGCCACCTGGACGCCTTCTTACTTCACCCGCAAGCATGGCGACATGGATCGCCCGCCCAAGCGCGGCTATGACTCGGTGACCGTGCCCGGTGCCGTGGCCAGCTGGGTGGCCATGAGTGAGCGGTTTGGCCGCTTGCCCTTTGCCGACCTCATGCAGCCTGCCATCGAGATCGCCGAGCGCGGTTACCTGGTGCCGGTGGTGGTGCAACAGAAATGGGCTGCTGCCGTGCCCGAGCTCAAGAACCAGCCTGGTTTTGCCCAGGCCTTCATGCCCTGGGGGCGTGCGCCTGAAGTGGGCGAGCTGTTCCAGTTCCCAGCTGCGGCGCGAGGCTTGCGTGCCATCGCGCAAACCAAGGGGCAGGCTTTTTACGGCGGCGACATTGCGCAAGCCATTGAACGCCACGCTGCCCAGCATGGCGGCAGCCTCAAGGCCAGCGACTTTGCGGCCTACCAGCCCGAATGGGTCACCCCGATTGCCAAGAACTACCGCGGCTACACCTTGCACGAGATCCCCCCCAACGGGCAGGGCATTGCCGCCCTCATTGCGCTGGGCATCCTGTCGCAGGTGGACTTGTCGCGCATGCCGGTTGACAGCGTGGACTCCCAGCACATGCAAATCGAAGCCATGAAGCTCGCCTTTGCCGACGTCTATCGCTACGTGGCCGACCCCTCTGCCATGGCGGTCACGCCCGAGCAAATGCTCGATGACGCATACCTTGCTGAGCGTGCGCGCCTCATCGACCCGCGACGCGCCCAGAACTTTGGCGCGGGCAACCCCGTCAAGGGCGGCACCATTTACCTCAGCGCCGCCGACGAAAACGGCATGATGGTGAGCTTCATCCAGAGCAACTACATGGGCTTTGGGTCAGGCTGTGTGGAGCCCGAGTTCGGCGTGAGCCTGCAAAACCGGGGTCACGCCTTTGCCGTCCAACCGGGCGGGCTCAACCCGGCCAACCTGGTGGCACCGGGCAAGCGCCCCTTCCACACCATCATCCCCGCTTTCCTCACCAAAGACGGCCAGCCGGTGATGAGCTATGGCGTCATGGGCGCGAACATGCAGCCCCAGGGGCACATGCAGACGCTGGTGCGCATGCTCGATTACCAGCAAAACCCGCAAGCCGCTTGCGATGCACCGCGCTGGCGCTACAACGAGGGGCTCAGCATCAATGTGGAGTCCGCCATGAACGCCGAGGTGGTCCAGGGTTTGCAGGCACGCGGCCATCAGCTCGAAGTCATCCAGGACAGTTACCAGGACTTTGGCTCGGGCCAATTCATCTGGCGTGCGGGCGATCCCAAAACCCAGGGCTATGTCGTGGCCAGCGATTCGCGTCGCGATGGATTGGCCGCCGGGTTTTGATCCTTGAAACTCAGTTTCATTCCCTGTCACACCAGAATGCCCCGACCCTTGACGCCTTGAAGAGCCTCGCGCATGTCCAACGCTTCCACGCTCCCATCCCCCACTGAGGCCACGCATCGCCTGGGTTTGTGGCTGGCCCTTTTGGGGGCGATGGCCTTCAGCGGCAAGGCCATTTTGGTCAAGATCATTTATCGCTATGGCGTGGACCCGGCCACGCTCATCATGCTGCGCATGAGCTTGGCGCTGCCGTTTTTTTTGGCCATGGTGTGGTGGGCGAGCCGGGGCGCGCAAGCCCGCGAAAACCCCCTCACCCGCAGCGACCTCGCAGCCTGCGTCGGCCTGGGTTTTTTGGGCTACTACCTGGCGAGCTACCTCGATTTCCTGGGCTTGCAATTCATCACCGCGTCGCTGGAGCGGCTCATCCTCTACCTCAACCCCACCCTGGTCATGATCCTGAGCTGGCTGATGTATCGCCAGCAGGTGACGCTCCAGCGCATGCTGGCCATGGGGCTGAGTTATGTGGGCGTGCTGGTGGTCTTTGGTCACGAGGCGCGACTCGAAGGCGCGCATGTGGTGCTGGGTGTGGTGCTGGTGTTCCTCAGCGCCCTGGCCTATGCGCTCTACCTCATCTTCAGCGGCCGTTTGGTCAAGCGCCTGGGCTCCATGCGCCTGGTGGGCATGGCCTCGAGCTTTGCCTGCCTCATGAGCGTGATCCAGTACCTGGTGATGCAACCCATGTCCCTGGCCGACATCCCCGCGCCCGTGTGGGGCTTGTCGCTGGCCAATGCCGTGGTCTGCACCGTGGCCCCGGTGCTCATGGTCATGATGGCCGTCGAGCGCATTGGCGCAGGGCTGGCCGCGCAGGCCGGCATGGTTGGCCCCATGGCCACCTTGGCGCTGGGTGTGCTGGTGCTCGATGAGCCGTTCAATCAATGGGTGATTTTGGGAACCCTGCTGGTGCTTAGTGGGGTGTACATGGTGTCTCGATCAGGAGGAAAGTGAAATGGACTTTGGACTCAAAGGCAAATGGGCGCTGGTGGGGGGTGCGAGCAAGGGCTTGGGCTTGGGCTGTGCGCAGGCACTGGCCAGCGAGGGCTGTCATCTGGTCATCGTCGCGCGGCGAGCTGACGTGCTCGAAGAGGCCGCGCAAGCGCTGCGCGCGCACGGCACCACCGTGCTGACCGTGGCCCAGGACATCACCACCCCCGAAGGCCGCCAAGCCGTGTGGCAAGTGGCCGGTGGACCTGGCAAGGCCTTTGACATCGTGGTGACCAATGCCGGTGGCCCGCCACCGGGTGACTTCAGGGACTGGACGCGTGAGGACTGGATCAAGGCCGTGGACGCCAACATGCTCACCCCCATTGAACTCATCAAGGCCACCGTCGACGGCATGGCCGAGCGTGGGTTTGGCCGCATCGTCAACATCACCAGCAGCTCGGTCAAAGCGCCCATCGACATCCTGGGGCTATCGAATGGCGCACGCAGTGGCCTCACGGGGTTCGTTGCGGGCGTGGCGCGCAACCCCAGGCTGGTGGCGCGCAACGTGACCCTCAACAACTTGCTGCCCGGCTCTTTTGACACCGACCGCATCCGTGCCACCATCACCGGCGCGGCCAAAAAGACGGGGCAAAGCGAAGACGACATCCGTGCCGCGCGCATCAAGACCATCCCGGCGGGGCGCTTTGGCAACCCTAAGGAATTTGGCGAGGCCTGTGCTTACCTGTGCAGCCAGCAGGCGGCCTACATCACGGGGCAAAACCTCCTGATCGACGGTGGGGCGTATCCGGGGACGTATTGAGCGGGTGACTCACCCAGGCCTGAGGTTCAGGTCTGGGATATCGATGGTTTGCGCGACGACACCCAGATCCCACCCACGATCAGCGTGAACGCCAGGGCATGGTAGGCCTTGGGTGCATCGCCCAGCATCACGGTGGAGATCAGCGCAGCAAAGAGCGGGGTGAGGTTGGCAAAAAAACCGGCGACGTTGGGTCCAGCTTGCTGAACGCCCAGGCCCCAGCAGCGGTAGGCCAGGATGGCTGGACCGATGGCCACATAAATCAGCGCCAGCCAGACCGTGGAATTCCATTCGATGTGCGCCGGTGTGAAGCCCCATTCCAGGCCAGAGAAGAGGCCGCCCCAGCCCAGCCCAAACATCACCTGCGCCATCAGAAAGTGCGCCCAATTGCTGCGCAGACCCGGCGGATCTTTGTCCTGTGACAAGAGCCAGCTGTAAAAGGACCAGCATGCGGTGGCGATCAGGACATAGATGTCACCAATCACCCATTGCACGCTGAGCAAGCTGCTGGGTTCGCCACGCGAGAGCACAAACAACACGCCCAGGATCGAGAGCGCAGCCCCAGCGAGTTGCTGGGTGCGGATGCGTTGACCAAAAAAGAGCGCCCCGATGGCCAGCATGAACACCGGGCCACTTGAAGCCACCAAGGTCACGTTGATGGGGGAGGAGGTGTGCAAGGCCAGGTACTGAAACGAGTTGTAGCAACCCACACCCAGCAAACCCAGCAGCGCATAACGCCGCCAGTGCGACCAGACGGGATGATTCGCGCGCAGCAACGCATGAGCCAGCGGCAGCAGCAGGAGGAACGCGCCGACCCATCGCAAAAAATTCAGCGTCAGGGGTGGCACATAGGGATACACCAGTCGTCCCACCACCGCGTTGCCAGCCCACATCAGAGGGGGCACGACCAGCAGCAGGGCTGTCTTGAGTGAGAGACCAGGGGCAGAAGCAGTCATGGCGTGCACTCTAGCGCAAGCCGAGCAGCCCGCCGCAATGGCCGTGACAGCCACGGAAATCGATTTGTGGCAGCATCAAACCCAATAGACCAACAAGGAGAACTCACATGAGCAAAGCCGTTGTCATCGATCAAGCCGGTGGCCCCGAAAACATGAAATTGGTGGACGTCGAAGTCGGCCAACCGGGTCCTGGTGAAATCCGCATTCGCCACAAAGCGATTGGCTTGAACTACATCGATGTCTATCAGCGCAGCGGCCTGTACCCCTTCCCCATGCCGCTCAAGCTGGGCATGGAAGCCTCGGGCGTGATCGAGGCCGTGGGCGAAGGCGTGACCCACCTCAAAGTGGGTGACCGTGCGGCCTATGCCAGCAACCCGCCGGGCAGCTACAGCGAGGCGCGTGTGATGCCCGCCAAGACCGTGTGCAAATTGCCCGATGGCATTTCTTTTGAAACCGGCGCGGCCATGATGCTCAAGGGCATGACCGCGGGTTACTTGCTCAAGCGCACCTTGCCCGTGGCGGGTTTGCAAAAGGGTGATCACGTGCTCTTCCATGCCGCAGCCGGTGGGGTTGGCCTCATTGCATGCCAATGGGCCAAGGCCCTGGGCTTGCAGTTGATTGGCACCGCAGGCAGTGATGCCAAGTGCGAGCTGGCCAAGCAATACGGGGCTGCCCACGTCATCAACTACAGCAAGGAAGACTTCCTCGTGCGGGTCAAGGACATCACGGGCGGTAAAGGCGTGAAGGTGGTGTATGACTCCGTGGGCAAAGACACCTGGGACAAATCGCTGGACTGCTTGCAGCCCTTTGGCCTCATGGCCAGCTTTGGCAACGCCTCCGGTCCCGTACCGCCGTTCTCGCCTGGCATTCTTGGCCCCAAAGGCTCACTCTATGTGACCCGCTGCACCCTGTTCACCCACCTGGCCACGCGCGAGTCGTCGCAGGCACTGGCCGACGAACTCTTCAGCGTGGTGCTCAGCGGCGCGGTGAAGATCCCCATCGATCAGACCTACCCCCTCGATCAAGTCCAGCAAGCCCACCGCGACCTCGAAGCCCGCAAAACCACGGGCTGCACCATCATGACCTTATGAAACATTGGGGTCAGATCATCATTTCCCGAAGGGAAATGTGCTCTGACCCCAACTGATCAAAAAGGGGTCAGATCATCGCCCCCGAAGGGAAATGTGCTCTGACCCTAACTGATCAAAAAGGGGTCAGATCATCGCCCCCGAAGGGAAATGTGCTCTGACCCTAACTGATCAAAAAGGGGTCAGGAAAAAATGTAATCTGACCCCAATTAAATCAGCTCGCCTCTGAGCGAATGGGGCAGGGCTTGGGTGATGCGTACGTCGATCATCTGTCCCGCGAATCGCTGGGGCTGTGGCCCGACTGCAAAGTTCACGATGCGGTTGCACGCAGTGCGTCCCATCCACTCGGTATCGGCATTCTTGCGTGCGGGGCCTTCGACCAGGATGCGCTGCACCGTGCCCACGCGGCTGGCCGAGATGCGCTGCACTTCTTCTTCAATGGTGGCTTGCAGGGTTTGCAGCCGCTTGAGCTTGACCTCGTGCGGGGTGTCGTCGGCCAGGTTGGCAGCGGGTGTGCCGGGGCGAGGGCTGAAGATGAAGCTGAAGGAGGCATCGAACTTCACATCGTCAATGAGGCGCATGAGTTGATCGAAGTCGGCCTCGGTCTCGCCTGGAAAGCCCACGATGAAGTCCGAGCTGAGTGACAGGTCAGGGCGAATGGCGCGCAGCTTGCGGATGATGCTCTTGTACTGCAAGGCGGTGTAGCCACGCTTCATGGCCATGAGGATGCGGTCGCTGCCATGCTGGACGGGCAGGTGCAAATGGCTCACCAGTTGCGGCACCCGCGCATAGGCCTCGATGAGTCGCGGTGTGAATTCATTGGGGTGGCTGGTGGTGTAGCGCAGCCGCTCCACGCCGGGAATGGCCGCCACGCATTCGAGCAGCCAGGCAAAGTCGCCGTGCTGAGGGTCAGTGGCGGTGGGGTCGCGGTAAGCGTTGACGTTTTGCCCCAGCAGGTTGATTTCCTTGACCCCTTGGCTCACGAGGCTGGCCACCTCGGTGAGGACATCTTCGAGCGGGCGGTTGACCTCTTCGCCGCGGGTGTAGGGCACCACACAGTAGCTGCAGTATTTGGAGCAGCCTTCCATGATGGACACAAAGGCCGAACCGCCGCTGGCTTTGGGCGCGGGCAGGTGATCGAATTTTTCGATCTCGGGGAAGTTGATGTCCACCTGAGCGCGTTGCGAGCGGCGGCTTTGTTGCAGCAGCTCGGGCAGGCGATGCAGGGTCTGCGGACCAAACACCACATCGACGTAGGGCGCGCGCTCGACAATGGCGGCGCCCTCTTGGCTGGCCACGCAGCCGCCGACGGCGATTTGCACGCCTTTTTTCTTGAGGTGTTTGACGCGACCCAGATCTGAAAAAACTTTTTCCTGGGCTTTTTCGCGCACCGAGCAGGTGTTGAAGACGATGAGGTCGGCCTCATCGGGGTTGGTGGTGGCTTCGTAGCCTTCGGCTGCTGCGAGCACATCGCCCATCTTGTCCGAGTCGTACTCGTTCATCTGGCAGCCAAAGGTTTTGATGAAGACTTTGCGAGACATGGTGTAGATCCAGAGGCAAAGAAAGACGGGATTCTCCCATGCCCTTGAGTTCACCAAAAAAAAACACCCCAGCGCAGGCTGGGGTGTGTTGTGGGGCGCAAGGCCTGGGGCTGATCAGCTTTCGGAGATCTTGCGACCGTTGAGCGGCTGGACCGGGCGGGCGTTCATCTTGTAGGGGAACTGACCCACTTGATCCTTGGACACCTCGCTGGGTGTTTTGAGGATGTAGAAGTCCACGCCTTCTGTACACGGCGGTGTGGTGAGCGAGCCCTCGTAGTGATAGAAGCCGAGGTCCTTGGGCAGCAGGCTGGCCGGATCAAAGGCGATCTTGTCGGGGGCGTACTCTTCGTTTTCTTTCGGAGGCAGGTTGGCCCACAGCGTCTTGATGGCGGGGTTTTCCTTGCCGTACTGCAACAGCACACCAATCACAGCGAGTTGACCCTCTTTGCTCTTGTGAACAAAGTGCGCCACCATGGCCGAGTAGTCACCGTTGATTTGCTCCTCGCTGGGGCGATGGAAGTGAAACTGGAGCAAGTCATACGCGGTGCCGTTGACGCTCATGGTGCTGCCCGGCGGGATGTTGACCTGAATGGTGTGGCCGTTGTTGAGCATCTTGAGCGGCCCCATTTTGTAGTTCACGGTCAGCTTGGCCTTGGACTTCTCAAAGGGTGACACGATGTTGAGCGGGGACTGTTTTTTGCCGTTGCCGCACACCGGGAAATGGGATCCCCAATGTTCAGGGCCTTCCTTGCCTTCGTAGCCCCAGTGGAAATCATGTTTGGCCGCTTCCTTGGGTTTGGCGGTGGAGATGTTGCGGCACTCCGAGAGGACCTCGATTTTTTGACCTGCAGCGGCCAAGGCGTTTTGCGCGGCGCACACGGTGTCAAGGCGGTTCTTCCATTGCGCCATTTCCAGCGCCTTGTTGAACGCGGCCACGGTGTTGGGGTCATCAGCGCCAATGGCAAGCATGCGCAGTGCACCAATGCCAGCTTGGCGCTCGGCAGTCATTTCAATCTTGCCGCCCTTATAGAGGGTTTCCATGTCTTGGAGGACTTGGCCACCTGAGAGCGCAGCTTTGACGGCATCGAGCTGGAACACGCGGGGTTGCAGGGCATCCATTTCGCCTTTGAGGTGTTTGACTTCCTCCTCGGCGTCTTTGAGGTCCTTGTCCAGCTCTTCCATTTCCTGGGAGACGCTGCTGACTTCAACAACGGCATGTCGTTTGCCTGACCAATTCACATAGGCCAGCACGCTTGCCACAACAAACAAAAGTCCGAGCAGGACTTCAAGGATGATTCGCAGATACTTTTTCATAAGACCTCACCTGGGATTCATCAAGAATCGGAAGAAAGCCCGCAAACCTTAAGGTCAACAAGCAAAAAGTTTCAAGCCAGCTTATGCCTGAATGTCGCCCTCAGGCGCGCACGAAGGCCGTGACCAGGGCTTGGTCCCCAACTTGTCGGCTCCAGTGCCCGTGAACTTGAGGATTAAATTCCTCGCCTTGGGGCAGGACATCGTTAGAGAAAAAGTGTTCGCCAGGCGAGAAGACCCTGGAGCTGCCGTCTCGCAAGCCAATCTCCATTTGCCCTTGAAGGATGAAGACCCATTGTGGTGTGGTGGTGACATGAAACACGCTGCGAAAACCCACCGGGCTTTGGCGCAGCTGCAAGCCGCCACTGCTCATGAGGGCAGAGAGCCTGGCGGCCTCGGTGCCTTGGTCAAGGGCAATATCGTTGGTGCGAAATCGGGCCACACCATCGGTATCGGTGAAGAGTTCGACGCGGGTGAATGTATTCATGCGGTTCATGATAACCGGGTCAAAAAAAAGCCGAGGGCGTTTGGCCCTCGGCGAGGTGCACACTTGGAGAGTGTTACTTCAGCTACAGGAATCGGCGCTGATCACAGCGACTTGAGTCGTTCGGTCGACGGCACCACGCGGGTGAGGCGAATGCCATAACGATCGTTGACCAGCACCACTTCGCCCTGGGCAACCACGGTGTTGTTGACCAGCAGATCAAGCGGTTCACCTGCAATTCGATCGAGTTCGACCACGCTGCCCTGGGTCAGGCGCATGAGGTCTTTGATCTTGATTTGGGTGCGGCCCACTTCAATCGACAAATTCACCGTGATGTTCTTCAACACCTCGGGATTGATGTTGTTGGGCGAGCTTTCCTCAAAATCCCTGGCAGTGGGCAGCGGGTCTAAATCCTCGCCAACCGTGGCATGGGCTTGTTCCGTGGCCAGGGCAACGGGCTGAGCCTCAGCTGCGGCATCGGCTGCAGCGGCTTCGTCTTTTTGGACGTCTTGTGTTTCTTCGGACATGGTTCAACCTTTCAGATGTGACCCGGGACAAGTTGTTTTTCGACGCGCACGGCCACGCTGGAACCCCGGTTGCCAACGGTGACGCCAAATGCTGGAACGCCTTGAGCCTGCAGTTGCGCGAGCTCGGGTTTTTTGAAAAAGAGCAAGTCGCCCTCTTTCATGGTGCGAAGGTGGTGCAGGGTGGTTTTGACATGACCCATGTCCACCTTGATGTCGATGAGCGCGTCGCCCACGGCAATGGCCAGGTCTTCGCGCCAGACTTTGTCGGATTCTTCGTTGCCGTCGCCCGTTTGCACGCGGTTGCGCAGGAGCTCGCGCAAAGGTTTGAGCGTGGCGTAGGGATAGACCAGATCGATGAAGCCTTTGGCGCCGCTGACGCCATCGGACTCAAAGCGGCTGAGCACCACCAGATCGCCTTCGTCGGCAATTTGCGCGAAATGGGGATTGATTTCCGAGCTGACATGCTCGCAATCGATGTCCATGACGGGCGACCATGCATCCTTGAGCGAGCGAAAGAACACTTCGAGGATGATGGAGATGATGCGCGATTCGGTGGGCGTGAACAATCGGCCGGGTGGCAGCTCACCCACGCCCTTGCCATAGCCACCAAAAAAACTGTCGAGTGAGCTGAACACCACGTTGGGATCGATGATGACCACCGAAAAGCCCCGCAGCGGGTTCATGCGCACCGTGTTGACCGACAAAGGCGCTTTGAGGGTCTTGAGGTAATCGCCAAATTTGGTGATTTGCACGCGCGTGGGGTTCACGCGCGGGGTGGTGCGCAGCACTTCAAGCAAGCCCAGACGGAACATGCGGATGAAGCGCTCGTTGATCATGTCGATGGACGACACGTTCACGCCAAGGCTGGAGTTCTCGCTGGCGAGGTCGTGCTTGCGCACCTTCAACTTGGTGTTGAAGCCGGTATCGGTTTCAATGCTCCCGTCCTTGACCGCCTCGGTCAGCGCCGAGATTTCCTCAGGGGTGAGCAATCCGGTGGCGGTGGTCATGGTCACTGCACCACAAAGGAGGTGAAGAAGACGTCCTCAATGCCACCGAAATCCTCGTTTTTCTCGAGCACTTCGTTCATGACGACCTTGAGTTTTTCGGCCAGGTTCTTGCGAAAGTCCGAGCGTGCGAGCTCGGCTTCGGTGGTTTGACGCAAGACATCGAGCATGGACGAGCGGATGGCGAAGTCATGCTTTTTGACGTTGTCGAACACGCGCTGGTCGTAATGGGTCATGAGGGCCACTTGAACGACCATCACTTTCTTGGAGCCGGTGATGTTGGTCATCAACTCCTTGTCCATTTGCATGTAGTTCTTCTCGAAGCGGGTTTCCTCGGGCGCTTCTTTCTTGATCTTCACCGGCGCTTCGTCGCGGGCTTTGGTGGCTGCCGCTTCGAGCTCATCGAGCTTTTCCATGGCGGCCATTTCGGCTTTCTTCTCGAAGTAGCCTGAGAAGAACAAAGTGCCAAACACCACGCCAACGAGTAAAACGATGACGCCAACGGCGACGCCTGCGATCAAGAGGATCGGCTTTTTCTTTTTGGGGGCTTCGTCATTGCCTTCGGTTGCTTCTGGGGCTGCGGTTGCCATGAATTACTCCTTCGATGCCTGGATCAGGCGAACAAGTCCAAATGTGTGGATGACTGGGATGAGCCAGCAGACCGGTTCGCCACGCTGGTGACGTTGGACCCACTGGATGAATCGGATGAGGCGCTCATTCCATGAGGCGCCGGCGGGGGGGTGGATGGGCCACGGCCCTGACCTTGCCCCTGAGACTGGCCAGCGCCACCGGACCCGACCCAGACGGAGGCGTTGGAATGACCAAGCTGGGCGAGTGCTTCCTTCAGACGCTGACTGCCGGTGCTCAGCAAATCCTGAGTCATCGCATTGTCGGTTTGAAACACAGCAGAGAGTTTGCCATCCCGCATTTCCAGTTGCACGTCCAAATGGCCGAGGCTGGCAGGCTTGAGGGCAAATTTCATCTTCCATTCGCCGGAATTGATTTGCTGGTGGATGCGAGAGGCCAACTCGCTTGTGAACTTTTGATTGAGTTCGTCATAGGCCTCTTGCGGATCCAGCGGGTTGGCATTGAGGCTGCTCGGCAACGTGGCTTGAGCCTGGCCGCGGTTCATGCCTTGGCCCACCATGGCACCTGTGACCAGACCACCCACGGGCGTTGGGCTGGCTGAATCGGTGCCCAGGTTCATGGCAGCGCTGGTGTTGGGCATGGCCAAAGCCGCCGAGCCGTTGGCATTGAAGCCGGGTTGACCGTTTTGACCATTGGCGCCCACCCGCGATTGCAGGGCTTGCCACACCTCGGGGGCGAAGTCAGCCTCCATGATGGTGAGCACATCGACCGAGGTGGCCGTGGGCAAGGCGGGGCTGGGTTTGGCCTGTGCAGCGTCGGCAGCCTGAGCCGCAAGGGGTGCGCTCAGGGTGCTGTGGCCCAGGGCGTTGAGCGAGGCCAGGGTGGAGAGGGGGTTGGCCTGCTGGGTCATGCTCACCGGGCTGGAACTGGTGGCGTTGGTCTGCATCAGCAAGCCCGTGGCATTGCTGGAGTTCGCCAGGGGCAGTGCACCGGTGGAGCCATTGGCCGTGAGCCGATCCAGGGTGCTGAGCGTGTCATCTGAAGCGGTGACCACCGTGGCCTGGGCGCCAAAGAGTTGTTCGATTTGCAACTCGTTCATGCCCATGCTGCGTGCAAAGTCGGCCACGCTTTGGGCGTTAACCTGGGGCTGGGGCGTGGTGACGATGTTGATGCGTTCGCCCAGCGGCATGACGAGCAGGCCGTCGTTGGTCATCTGGGCTTGTGGGGATGAACTCAGACTCAAATTGAGCAGATGCTCAGGCACCTGGGGCAGTCGTCCGGCATCCAGGGCGGTGTGCGCATCGGCACGCCAGGCTGCAGCATGATGGGCGCGGTCGTTGGCCCGTGCGGCATCTTCGGCAGCATCCGCCTGATCTGAGCGGGCTTGTGCGGCGTCGTCTACGCGGTCTGAATCTTGCGTGGGTTCCTGAGCCGGCTTGACAGGGGCAGGTGCCGATTGGGCCGGCAAGCGACCCACTGCAGCAAAGGTGGCATCGGCCGAGGCGGCAACTTCTTGCCGCTCGTTTTGGGCTAGGTGTTGCCAGTGGCGAGACAGGATGTCTGCAAACAAGCCCGCATCCACCGCCCGCCCAGCAGCGGGCGAACCCAGGTTTGATGCGGGTTTGGCATCAATGGGGTTGGCAGTTTGGTTGGCCTGATTGATCTGGCTTGGCGACAAATTCATGGCAATTCGTGTCCGTTCCAATGAAAGTTGCCAGGTATCAAGCAAGAAGCGTGACAGGTCTGTCGGCCAAGCTGGCACATCGCTTGCATTGATCCTTGCACCGGGGACCCAGTCCTCACAACTTGAATTCCATAGTTCTAGAAAACAAGGAAAAACACGCAATGAGCACCCTGACCCTGTCGACGATTCGACAGAACTTGGCCAAGTTTGACTACACCGCACTGAGCATTCCAGTGCTGGTGCTGTTGATCATGGCCATGTTGGTCTTGCCGTTGCCGCCCTTGTTGCTGGATTTCCTGTTCACTTTCAACATCGTGGCCAGCCTGGTGATCATCATGGTGGCCATTGGGACGCGCAATCCCCTGGATTTCTCGTCCTTCCCTTCCTTATTGCTGTTTGCCACCATGCTGCGCCTGGCGCTGAACGTGGCATCCACCCGCGTCATTCTGGTCAATGGTCACACCGGCCATGAGTCAGCCGGTCAGGTGATCGCAGCCTTTGGCGAATTTGTGATCGGCGGCAACTATGTGGTGGGTTTCATCATCTTTGCCATCTTGATGATCATCAACTTCATCGTGGTGACCAAGGGCGCTGGCCGGGTCTCTGAAGTGAACGCCCGATTCACCCTGGATGCCATGCCTGGTAAACAAATGTCCATCGATGCCGACCTCAATGCTGGCGTCATCGACCAGGAAACCGCCAAAAAGCGCCGCGAAGAACTCTCGCAAGAGTCGGACTTCTTTGGTGCCATGGACGGTGCCTCCAAATTTGTGAGTGGTGACGCCATTGCAGGCTTGCTGATTTTGCTCATCAACATCGTGGGCGGCCTGGCCATTGGCGTGATCCAACACAACCTGCCCGTGGGCGAAGCAGGTCGCATCTACACCTTGCTGACCATTGGTGACGGCCTGGTGGCACAGATTCCCTCGCTGCTGCTGTCGCTGGCAACGGCCATCATCGTGACGCGCGTGACCACGGCCGAGTCCATGTCAGAACAGGTCTTCTCCCAGGTCTCCAACCCGGCAGCCCTCTTCATTTCTGGCGGCATCCTGATCATTCTGGGTCTGGTGCCCGGCATGCCCCACGCCATGTTCATTTCATTGGCGCTGGTCATCATTGCCATAGGTTTGATGTTGGTGCGCCAGGAAGTGAGCAAGGAAAGTGAGACCAAGGCCGAGGAGCAAGCCTCTGCCGAGGCGGCTGCCCAAGCGCCCAAGGAACTGGACTGGGACGATGTGGATCAGGTGGACCTCATTGGCCTGGACATTGGCTATGGCCTCATTCCCCTGGTCAATGCAGAAACGGGTGGCGAGCTCATGGGGCGCGTCAAAGGCGTGCGCAAAAAGCTGTCTGCCGAATTGGGCTTTTTGGTCCAACCGGTTCGCATCCGCGACGACCTGAACCTGGACCCCGACACCTATCACGTGGTCCTCAAAGGCGTGGTGCGCGGCAAGGGCGAAATCAAGGTGGGTCGTGAATTGGCCATCAACCCAGGCCGCGTTTATGGCGAGCTTGACGGCATCCCCACCCGCGAACCCGCATTTGGCCTGGAGGCCGTCTGGATCGAGCCGTCGTTGCGCGATCACGCCCGCACCCTGGGTTACACCGTGGTGGATGCGAGCACGGCCATGGCCACACACCTCAACAAGGTCTTGCGTGAAAACGCCTCTGATTTGCTCAGCCACGACGAGGTGCAGCAGCTGCTGGACAAGCTCGCCACCAAGTCGCCCAAACTGGTGGAAGAGCTGGTCCCTGGCAAGCTCAGCCTGGGTGCGGTGACCAAGGTCTTGCAAAACCTGCTCATCGAAGGCGTTTCCATTCGCGATATGCGCACCATTGCCGAGACCCTCACCGAAATGAGTGCACGCACCACCGATCCTGAAGCCTTGACCGCCTCGGTGCGTCCCAAGCTGGGTCGCATGATCATGCAGGCGCTGGTGGACGATCAAAACAGTTTGTCGGTCATGACCCTGGCGCCGTCGCTCGAGCAGTTGTTGCACAACGTCTTGCAACAAAGCCAGCCTGGCCAGCCGGTGATCCTGGAGCCGGGTTTGTCTGAGAGCCTGTTTGCCTCGCTGCGGTCCGCAGCCGTGCAAATGGAAGAAGAAGGATTGCCGGCTGTGCTGGTGGTCTCGCCCCTCATCCGTGGATGGTTGTCCAAAGCCGTTCGCTATCGCGTCAACGACCTCACGGTCCTGTCCTACAGCGAAATTCCGGATGACCAATCCGTCAAGGTGGTGCAAACCGTCGACGCCCAGCGCCGCGATGCCCAAACGACTTCAGCCTGAGTTTGAAACAAGAGAGTGATCATGGAACTCAAACGAATCCTTGCCAAAGATACCAAGTCCGCCAACGACAAAGCCGTGGCTTTGTACGGACCGGACGTGCTGGTGATCTCATCGGCGCGCGTGCGCGGGCAGACCGAACTCATCGTGGCGGTGGACATCCCCGAGATGAGCGCGGACCAGGCGCTGGCGGAGCAAATCCAGATCACCCCCAAGACTTATGAGCGCCGCATCGATGCGAGCTTTTCGGACGTGCTGGCACAGGAAATCCAGGAATCCAAGCCCTTGCGTCAGCAAGCCGCTGCGCAAGGTGCAGCCCTCAAGGCCGCCCCATCGACCAAAAAGCCGGCCTTTGCCGCCGATGAGCTGTCGCGCCATCAGGAAGCCTTGCGAGGTCAGGAAATCGTGGCCTTGGTCCGCGAAGAACTGGCCACCTTGCGTCGTGAATTCAAGATCAGCCAGCAATTGGCCTTGCAACAAGGGCCGGTGCTGCATGAATCCCTGGAGCCTTTGCAGCTGGCTTTGCAAGAAGCCGCCATGCCCGTGGGCTTGCGCACCCTGCTCATCGATGCCCTCAAGGACTCCACCAGCCTGGAGTCGGGCGTGGCTATCCTCTCTCACATGCTCAAGTCGGCCATCGACCGCGAGCGCAGCGATTGGCCCCAGCAAGGCATTCACGCCATTGGCGGTCTGTCTGGCAGCGGCAAGTCCTCCATGGTGGCGCGTTGGGCTTCGCAGGCCAGCGCCGAGTGGGGTTGCGAAAACGTGCTGGTGATCAGCCACATGGATCACCGCGCTGGCGCCTGGAACCAGACTCAGTTGCTGTGCTCCCAGTCTGGCGTGTCCTGTGTGCGTTCGACCAACCCTGGCATGTTGCGCCTGTTGCTCGATGAGCACTCGCATTGCCGCCTCATCCTCATCGACACACCGGGCATGGGCATCAAGGAACGCTTTGATGAAATCATGTCGGTTCATCCCCAGGTGCAAGCCCATGCCGTCATCATGGCCGATGCCTCCCAGGTCTCCATGGCCAAGGTGTTGCAGTCGGGTGTGAACTGGCAGGGCCTGTTCATCAGCAAGCTCGATGAATCTGAGCAGCCCTGGGCGCTCATTCAGATGCTGAGTGAAAACCCCATTGCCATTCATGCTGCCAGCCACGGCGAGCGCTTGAGCGATTGGCAGCGTCCCTTTGCCGTGTCGGCATTGGTGAATCAGGCGATTGACCGCTTGCCCATCGTGCAATCGAAGTCAGACGGTGCGATGATGATTCATCCCTCGCCTAAACATTCCATGGCGACTTCAAGAGCATGACATGAGCAAAAGCAAACAAACTCAGGTGATCGGCGTGGCCAGCGGCAAAGGTGGTGTGGGCAAGACCACCGTGTCCGTCAACTTGGCCGTGGCATTGAGCCAGATGGGGCAGCGCGTGATGCTGTTCGATGCTGACCTGGGTCTGGCCAACGCGCAAATTGCGCTGGGTGCCAGGGCTGAATACAACCTGAGCCATTTCCTGAGCGGGCAAAAAACCCTGCAAGAGATCATGGTCAAAACCCGCCAGGGCGTGTTGCTGGTGCCGGGAGCCTCGGGCTTGCAAGAGCTTGCGGCCTTGTCCAATCTGCAAGCCGCTGGCATTGTCCAAGCCTTCGAATCCCTCACCCAGGATCTGGATGTGTTGGTGGTGGATGTTGCCGCAGGCATTTCACCTTCTGTGCTCACCTTCCTGGCTGCCTGTCAACGCCGTTTCATCGTGGTTCAGGACGACCCGTCCTCGATTGCCGATGCCTACGGCACCATCAAGGTCATGAGCCAGGAGCTCAAGCTCGACGAAATCTATCTGGTGCCCAACGCGGTGCGAACCCAAACCCAGGGTTGGCGTCTGTATCAGCGCCTCAACGATGTGTGCGTCAGGTTTTTGGGTCATTCCATCCAGTACCTCACCGCCATTGAAGAAGATGAGATGGTCCTCGCGGCCCTCAAGAAATACCAATCGGTTCTGGAGCTTGCTCCAGGCACGGCAGCTGCGCGGGATTTTCGTCGCCTGGCTGAACTCACCACTGAATTGCGTCCCCTTCAGGGACCATCCGGTGGCATTCAATTTTTCATGCAACGGCTGATGCAGGGCCAAGCGAGGTGAACATGAGAGCGCTCAATCCAGTCCGTCACTATCAGACCAGCTGCCAGCCCAGCACCGATGAATTGGTGTTGTCCCACTTGGCCATGGTCAAGCGTGTGGCTTTGCACATCAAGGCCAGGGTGCCGGCTTTCATGGACCTCGATGAACTCATTCAGGTGGGAACGCTGGGTTTGCTCGAAGCCGCTCGCGCCTTTGACCTGAGCAAGGGCGTGGAGTTCGAAAACTTCGCGCACAGCCGTGTGCGCGGTGCCATGCTCGACGAGGTTCGCCGCCTGTCCTTCCTGCCCCGCTCGGCGGTGGCTTTCAACAAGGAACACAACGAAACGGTCCATGTGCTGGCCGCCGAGTTGGGTCGTAACCCCACGCAGGCTGAAATTGCCGAGCACATGGGGCGTGACATCGATGCCTTCCACAAAGAGCGTGGCAAAGCCAACCGCTTTGAAACCTATTCCATGGAAGTGGTGGCCGAGGAGGTCATGACCCTGGCTGATGACGAATCCCGACAGCCCGATGTGCAGGTCGAAGAGGCCGAATTCATGGCCGTCGTCACCGAAAAAATCAGCGAGTTGCCAGAACGTGAACAACTGGTCATGCAGTTGTATTACGTGGAGGAACTCAACCTCAAAGAGATTGGCGAAATCCTGGGGGTCACCGAATCTCGCGTGAGCCAGATCTTGTCCACCGTGGTGAAAAAACTGCGCGGTGAACTCCAGATCGAGATGCCGGGTAAAGCCAAAGTCAAACAGCGGCAGGAGGTCTCATGAACGGATTCTTCCAGTTGTTCACGGCCTGGGGGGTCTTGCTGGCCGTCATCCTGGCCTTGTACCTGATCGACAAGGTCAACACGATTTATGCGGCCTCCGTGCCCGCTGACAAGCCAAAGATCTACAGCGATGGCCTGTTTGGCGAGTTGCAGGGCAAAACCCTGTGGGATGCCATGAGCGGCATTCCCTTGCCTGGCTTGGACCTCAAGCTGGTCAATGACTTGCGTGTGCATTACGAGCCCGTGCTGCGTCAGCACATCGAAGCCACTTTTGCCGAGGGCTACCAGGATGGGCGACGCAATCGCCCTGGCATGCCCACCAACAACCGCATGGTGCCCACGCCCAGGGGCAAAGTGGAGTCCTGGATTCCAGTTCACCATCTGGCCAGCCTCTATCAGGCGGGTGAGGATTTCGCCACCAAGCCCGAGGACAGTTATTTGCGCATTCAGCAAAACCTCGATCAGGTGATCTCCATGCTCTACGCTCGAACTGGCCTGTCCCTCACCGAGCCGTATTCCACCCATTTGCTCAAGCACCCGGCCGATTCCGAGCCAGGCGGCCCCATTGCAGCCTTGCCGCCCGAGATGCGTCCCGTGCTGGAGGCGGCCGATCAGGGCTTGGCCAAACCTTTGCTGGCGGCGGCCGAATACACGGCTGACCCGAGCCTGGTGGCTTCGCGTGACGTGGTCCAGCGCGGCGTTGAGCGCAGCGCCGCCTTGGCCTCGCCCGAGGTTCCAAGCGCCCCCAACACCGCATCCACGCAGGAGCCCGCTCCTGAATTGATGCAGCCCCAATTGAGCATGCCCCAAACCGAGCCTGTCAGGCCGCAAACGGTTTGATGGCAGGAGACCATTCAAGTTCGTCCAACTGACTCCGAATCACTCTGGCAAGTTGAAAACAACCCGGAGTGACAGACATGAGAGCACACATGAGAGCCATTGAATCCTACGGCGAGGTCAGAGCCAGCACTGGAGTGGCAAAGTCCAACAACGTCGAGCTCATCATGATGTTGTTTGACGGATTGCTGGAAAGCATCGCCACAGCCCGTGGTCACATCCAGCATCGCAACATTGCCGAGAAGTCCAAGGCGCTGGCACGTGCCAGTCGCATTGTGTTGGGTCTTCAAGGCGCACTGGATTTCGACCGGGGCGGTGACTTGGCGCAAAACCTCAACGAGTTGTATGGTTATGTGACCCGCCGCCTGCTGCATGCCAATGCCCACAATGACTTGTCGGCTTTGGACGAGGTCCATGGTTTGATTTCGGAAATCCGAGGGGCCTGGGAAACGGTTCCCAGCCTCGTTCCTTCAAATCCTCAGCCCACGTCTGCCTTGAATTGATTCATCGCAGGCCAGGCCAGGGGAATTCAGTTAACCTTCGGGTCACCAACCCGGATGGCCTCATAGGCCTGTGAAAGTCAATGGAGTCGTAGATGCCACCAGTCGGTATTCTTCTGTTGTTTGTCTTCGTGTTCGGGGTGTTCGTCGCCCACGGCGGCGATTTGACACCTGTTATTCACGCAGCCCCTTGGGAATTTGCCCAGATCGGCGGCGCTGCGTTTGCAGCCATGTTGATCGGCAACGGCATGAACGTCATCAAGCCCGCCATGGCGGGCTTGGGTCGCGTGTTCAAAGGCCCGCGCTACAAAAAGGACGACTTCCTGGCGGTGATGTTCCTGATCTCCAAAATCCTCAAGACCCTCAAGGCGGAGGGCGCGGTGGCTTTGGAACCTCACGTTGAAAACCCGGAGTCGTCGGCCATCTTTGCCGAGTACCCACCCATTCTTCACGATCACGCCCTGCTGCACCTCATCACCGACACGGTTCGGTTGATGGTCGTGTCGTCCAGCAACCTCAGCCCTTATGCAGTGGAAGACGTCATGACGGCGTCCATCAAGCTGCACCACGCCAACGAGCTCAAGAGTGCCGAAGTGTGGACCGCCATGGAAGGCGCCATGCCTGCGCTGGGTATTGTGGCTTGCGTGCTGGGTGTGGTGAAAACCATGGGTGCCATTGACCAGCCCCCGCCTGTGCTGGGTGCCCTGATTGGCTCGGCGCTGGTGGGGACGTTCATGGGCGTGTTGTTGGCCTATGGTCTGGTTGGCCCCTTTGCCATCCGCCTCAAGCAAATCATTGAAGAAGAGGGCGAGATGTACAAAATGGTGCAGCAGCTCATCGTTGCCAACTTGCATGGTCATCCCATGCCCCTGGTGATCGAAGCTGCCCGCGTTTGCATCTCTCACGACAATCAGCCCACCTTTGCTGAAGTCTTTGACGGCATGCGAGGCAAGTAATGGCTGACGAGAAGCCCGCAGAGCAGGCCGCTGCCGAGGGAGCCCCCGCCGAGGGCGCACCTGCAGCGGCTGAAGCGCCCGCAGAGGCCTCCAATGCGCCTGTCATCGTCATCAAGAAAGTCATTGATGAAGGGCACGGTGGCGCTCACGGTGGTGCCTGGAAAATTGCGCTGGCCGACATGATGACCGCCATGATGGCGTTTTTCTTGTTGATGTGGCTGCTGGGCGCCTCCAACGCCGATCAGCGTAAAAGCATTGCCGACTATTTCCGCCCCAGCTCCCATAGCCTCTTGCCCATGGGGCAACTGGCTGGCTCCAACGGGGTCCTGGGCGGCAAGTCCATCATCGACACCGATGGCTTTCCCTATCAGATGAAACAAACCGGTCTGCTCGAGCGCCTCACGCCGCGCTCCGAGGGCGGCCCCAATCCCAATACACCGCCAGGTCCCGACAACGAAAACGACACCCCCAACAATCCGGCGCCCAACCAGGGCATGAAGGATGAAATGGGGCAGGGCTCCACCACGGGCGACGACAACAACCAGGGCAAGGGCAATGCAGCGGGCGAAGCAGGCGAGCCGGGCAAGGGTAGTGGTGCGGGCAATGGCGGCACCAACCCCGACAAGCTCACCGAGGCCCAGAAAAAGGCAATTGCCAAGGCGCAGGACGAGGCCAACTTCAAGCAATTGGAGCAAGAGATCAAGCAAAAGCTCTTGCAGGACCCCAACCTCAAGGACTTGCGCAACCAGGTGGCCATCAGCCGCGATCGTCAGGGCTTGCGCATCGAGATCATCGACAAGGCGGACTTCGCCATGTTCCCCTCAGGCGGGACCAACATGGCCGACAAAGCCGACAAACTGGTGCAGGAAGTGGCGGCAGCCTTGAACAAGATCCCCAACAAGGTGGCCATTCGTGGACACACGGACTCTGTGCCCTTTGCCAAGGGAAGCGGCAAAAACAACTGGGCCTTGTCGGGTGAGCGAGCTGAAGCCACGCGCAGCCTGCTGGAAAAAGCAGGCGTGAGTGAAAAACGCTTTGAGCGCATTGAGGGCGTGGCCGACACGGATCCCTTCAACCCCAAGGATCCCAAAGATCCACGCAACCGCCGCATGAGCATCACCGTGCTCAACATCGACAACTGATTTGGTTGGAGGGGTGCTCACCCCTTTTTCTTGGTCAGGTTTGGAGGTGACGCCGCTAGAGCGGCTTTAGGCAGACCGCAACTCGTATTTGTTGATCTTCTCGATCAGCGTGGTGCGTTGCACATTGAGCAGCTTGGCGGTTTTGGAGACATTGCCTTCGGATTGCTGCAAGGCCTGCTCGATGAAGCTGCGTTCGATTTGGGCCAATTTGTCTTTGAGCGACAAGCCTTGCGCGGGCAAAGCCGACGGTGCGCCTTGCGCCAGCATGATGAGTTGCTCCATGTCGGTATCGAGCGGCTCGGGCTGATCGTTCATCTCGGCCAATACCTCGGGCGGCGGCGTGAGTCGCTGCGGCTCGGGTGGCGGTCCTTGTTCTTGCAGTAATTCGATCTGAACCATTTGCAAGCCCTTGGGCAGCATGCTGGTGGGGATGCTGCGGATGTCGAGCTCCTGGCCGGCATACAGGGTGCTGTAGCGGTCCACCAGATTGCACAGTTCGCGCACGTTGCCGGGCCACGGGTAGGTTTGCAGCAAACTCAAAAAATGCGTGTTGAAGCGAATCGGGGGCTGGCCGGGCAGGGCATAGGCTTGGGCAAAGTGCTCCAGCATGTGCTCGATGTCCTGGGGGCGCTCGCGCAAGGCCGGGGTGTGGATGGGTAAAACGTTGAGCCGGTAATACAAATCTTCGCGAAAGCGGCCGGCAGATATTTCTGATTCCAGGTCCCGATGTGTTGCGGCAATGACACGAACATCGACCGGAATGGGCTTGCTACCCCCTACGGGATCAATGGTTTTCTCTTGCAGCACCCGCAGCAGCTTGACCTGCATGTCCAGCGGCATGTCGCCAATCTCGTCCAAAAAGAGTGTGCCGCCATGCGCCATTTCGAAGCGACCCACCCGATCGACCACTGCACCCGTGAAGGAGCCTTTGCGGTGACCAAAGAGTTCGCTTTCTAATAATTCTTTCGGTATGGCGCCGCAATTGATGGGCACAAAGTTCAAACCCTGGCGGGGGGAGAGGTCGTGCAAGGCACGCGCCAGCAACTCTTTACCGGTACCGCTTTCGCCCGTGATCATGACGGCGGCGGAGGAATGGGCCATGGTGGCCACCAACTCTCGCAGGGCCACCACTTGTGGGCTATTGCCCAAATATCGCCAGTTCAATTCTTGTTTTGCATTCACAGGTAGAAATTCTCTATGAATCAAGATGTTAGGCAAGACGACAAAAGTTCTCTCTCAGGTACAAGATTCAAGAGTACTCGCTTGGTGCCGAAACCAAGACCATGAGATTCACAGCAACGCAGCCGTGCTGCACCGATTCACTGGGTGATTCACCAACAAGGAAGCCGACATGAACAAACTCCTCTCCTTCTCCCTGGTGGCCGCCGCCATGACCCTGGCTGGCTGTCAAAACATGCCCATGACCTCGCATTCACAGCCCGCTGCGCCGGTGACTGAATCGGTCAAGCCGGTCAATGCGGTGGCTGCCGAAGACACCTTGCTCAAGCCCCTGGTGGAGCAGCGCGAAGCCTTTGTGGCCACGGGTTATGCCGTGATCAGCGTCCAAAGCCCCAAGACCCCCGCGCAAAAGCGCCTCATGGCCATTCGTGCCTCCAAGCTCGATGCTTATCGTGCATTGACCGAACAGGTCTATGGCCAGTACATCGACGCCAACACCACGGTGGCCGACATGACCGTGATGAACGACACCTTCCGCGCTCACGTCAATGGCGTGATTTACGGCGCCAAGCTGGTGAGCATCAACCCCGTGGGCAACGACACCTACGAAACCACCTTGTCGCTGGACCGCACCGTGGTCAACGACATCCGCGCCATGTATGTGCGCCAGGTCAATGCAGGCCGTCGCCTGCAGTGACGGGAACTGAGCCATGCACACCAAGCTCAGCCTTCGCCGCCTTTGCTGGGCACTGCTGACCCTGCTGGGTTCAGTGGCCCAGGCAGCCGATCTCGCGCCCGAAGAGCATTTGCGACAGGTCAAGGATGCCCTGGTGCAAGCGGCACTTCAAAGGCCTGTGGCGGTCACGGCCACCCAATGGCTGGACACCTCGGGTCAATTGCGCGAGAGCAGCGAATTTCGCACTGGCATGGTGGTCAGGGGGGTGCGTTTGCTGCCGCAGCAAGACAGTCAGACCCTGTCGCATGACGCACCCACCTCGCGTGTGGCCTGGATGCAATCCAGGGATTTGATCGAAACCCCGTGCGACCGCAAGCCCCTCAATGGGAATGCCCCCAAGCACACGGTTCGCTGGCAGATGCGATGGGAAGGGGCCATGACCGCCCAAACACGCTGGGATTTGTCGCGCTTGCAGGCTGCCATGGACCAGACCGTGTGGCCCCAGTTGCAGGGTTTGGAGGGCATGATCCTCGTGAAGGCGCCGCCCGTACAAAATACCTATGAGCGCTATTTGGCCGGCAACAGCCGCAATGAGCTCCAAATGGTGTTGAACCTGGTGCTCAGTGCCGGTGATCCCTATGAATCGCCCTCGCGCAGCTACCGACTCCATTGGAGCCTGGCGGATCAAACCACGGGCAAGACCTGGTGGACCCACCAGCAAAGGGTGAGCCTGCCCGAGCGCGATCCTCAGGTCTCGCCGCCCGCGCTGGAGCAGGATGTGCTTGCCCAGTTGGTCAAGTCGGTGCAGCAAGTCGGTGAAGCCCTGGACAACAGCTTGCGCTGTCAGTCGCCCCGCTACGAACTCACGCGAACCCCCGATCGCCTCTGGCGCATCCAGGCGGGTTCACTCAACGGCTTGAGGGTGGGGGATCGCTTGTTGCTGCTGCCCAGCAACCATCGCATGGGCGATGAATGGGATCCCAAAAACCTGCAGCAAGTTGCTTTGGTGCAAGTCAAGTCTTTGAATGAAAATGATGCGCAGGTAGTGCCATTTGCCGGACCACCACCTACCCCGAATGGCCGTTGGGTTGCAATGCCCAGCCTGCCTTGAACCCAAGGAGTCAGTTCATGTTGTCTCAATTTTCTTCAACGGCTTTAGCGCTCGTGGTGTGCATGGCCAGTGCGCCTGCGTTGGCGCAAGACGAGCCCGCACCCACCCAGATGTATGCGGTGAAGTCGGGTGACACCCTCAATGGCGTGGTCAAGAAGCTCTATCCCAACAGCCCGCTGCGCGAGCAATTGCTCAGCGACGCCTTGAAATCCACCAACCCCCAGGCTTTCTTGAAGGGCAAGCCCAATGTGCTGCTGGCTGGCGCCATGCTCAAAGTGCCCAACCATGTGGCCATGCTGGAGCAACAGTACAAATTGTTCTCTGCGCCTGCCCCTGGCGAGGACGCCTCCGAGGACCCGCCCCGTAAATGGGTGCGCTTTCCTTGAACGCAATTTAGAAGACCCTCATGCTTGGCCTGGACGCTTTATCCAGCGTGATTCGGGCCACACCCACGCCCAATCTCGAAGCCAAGCCCTTGTGGATCGAGGCCTCGGTGGCCCAGCAGTTGGGTTTGACCGACGGGCAGGTGGTGCAAGCCCTGATCGAGGCCAAGGGCGGCTCTGTTCGCCTGTGGCTTAAAAACTTTTCTTTTGAAATGCCCAATGGCTGGATCCTCAAGCCAGGCGACACGCCCTTCATGCGGGTGGTGCGTGGTGCGAGCTCTTGGGCTTTGTTGATCCAGCCGCGAGCAGATGGCACCAGCCCGGCCTCTACCGGCACGGGTGCAGCCGGCGCGGGCCTGGCCTCGGCTGCCGCCGCTGCACAACCTAGCCCGGCACAATTGCTCGAAGCACGCATGCAGGCCATGGCGTCCCGTCCCATGGACGGGACGTCCTTGTTGTCTTTGCTCTCGGCAAGACCCACCAGTGAGGCAGCACCGCTTCAAATGACTTTGATGCAGGCGTGGATGGCCAAGTCAATGTCCCTGGCGCAAATCAATCCCAGCCTGCTCAAGGCGCTGGTGCAGCAAGGCCTCATCCCCAACGAGCGCCGACTGGCACAAGGTCAGCCGCCCTTGCCCGATGCACGCAGCATGCTCAAAAAGCTCTTGGATTCACTGACCCAATCAGAGTCTTCCGAGGTCGACCGGCTGCAGGCGAAAACGGTTCGCCAGGGTCTTGAAGCCATGGACAGCGCCCAGGCTCAGGCTGCCTTGGCCCAGGCCAAAGGGGCTTTGTCGGCGCACCTGTGGCTGCCGTTTGCCGATGCCAGCCCATTGCATTTGCACATCCAGCGCGATGCCCCCAAGCACAAGGGCGATGACCCGCCGTTCACGGTGGACGTGCACACCCTGCATGCCAGTCTGGGTGAAATTTGGCTGGCCACCACGATCCGCAGCAGCCACCGTGTGGGTCTGGTCATGTGGGCTTTGCAGGCGCAAACCGTCAATTGGGCACGCAGCAAAGCGAGTCTGCTTGGCGCCGAGTTGAAGGATTCTGGCTTGGAGCTCGAGTCGTTTCAGATTCATCACTCGCCCCGACCCCGAAGCGATGTTCAACCCATGGCCAAACAGGACAACTGGGAACAAACGGTTCGCCTGCGCCTGGACACCCTGGCCTGAAAGACATGATCATGCGACGCAGCCTCAAAGCCGTGGCCCTGGAATACGGCCAAAACACATCCCCCATCGTGAGCGCCAAGGCCGAGGACGAGGCGGCGCTGAGCTTGTTGCAAGCCGCGCGCGAACATGGGGTTCATGTGGCGCAGGATCCCCAATTGGCCGAATGGTTGAGTCGTCTCGAATTGGGGCAAGAGATCCCTGAACACCTCTATACCGCCGTGGCGGTCATTTTGTCGTGGGTGTATTGGCTCAAGGGCATGCAGCCCGGTGACGAAAAAATCGTCTCTTAGCCTTCAGGCTGCTTGGTGATCGCGCTGGCGACGACCCCGGCGCACCTGACCGAGTCGATCGTAGGTTTCCACTGAGCTGCCAGAGCCGCCCAGTTGCAAGCTGTCGAGTGCGCCACGAATGGCGTCGAGCTTGCGCAGGATCAGGATTTCATTGCGGCGATGCAGATCTCGGCATCCAGCCATGCGAGCACGAAAGTCATCCCACTCCTGCCCCAGGGCATCGGAGTCCTCGGGTTTGACCACCCCAGTGAGTTGGGTGAGTTCGTGAAGGAGGTCGTTCTTTTGATTCAGCAAACGCTCGAACTGGTCCAGATCCTGGACCTTCAAGGCGCCGAATTCTTCTTCCAGCAAGCCTTCGAGGGCTTGCACGCGAACCATCGCCTGATCAACCAAAGGCAAATCTTGCAGGTCGCTCATGGCTGGTTCAGCCCTCAATCATGCGTTCAAGGGAGACAAAGTTCTCGGCGATGCGGCGCGGGTCGAGCGGGTAGTTGCCGCTGCGGATGGCCTCCTTGATGGATTCCACCTTGGCGCGATCAAACGAGGCCTGCTCCTTGACCTTTTGTTCCAAATTACTCAAAGACACGGAGTCGGCTCCAGAACTGGGTTTGTCTGCAGGCGCTGGTTTGCCATCCTGAGTCACATTGGCCGTTTTTTGGCCGTTGAGTTTGTCCAGGTTGCTGCGCATCACATCGCTGGATTGCAGGATGCGCGCTTGGTTTGCGATTTTGTCCGTCATGATGACCTCACTGCAGAGCTAAAGCTTTTTTCACCTTGGGTGTATCGGAGCCACTGAACTGAACTTGAGCGGCTGGCTGAAAAAAATTCAGAAAACATCGGCACAGTAGGTAGATTGTGCATCAAAGTATTCAAAAGATGGGCTTGGAGCATGCTCACATCCCCCTTGCAGAGTTGGGGCCAGTCACCATCGCTGATAACAATCGGCCCGATTCGGGATTTTTCAAGCGAATCAACTCGCCCAGGCGCCCATCTTGTTGGGATTCGGCGCGCACGGTGACCAAAAAGCCACGGCCTTCGCCCATGGACACCAGCACCACTTGGCCCCGCTTGACCAGCATGGCGGGTTTGAGGTCGTGGCTGCGGATGGGGCTGCCGGGTTGCATGTCCCTGAGCAACTCCACATTTTTGAGGTCTTCAGGGCTTTGAATCAGCGCCGTTTCTGCGTTGCTGATGTCCATGTTGCGGCGCTCAAACATGTCGGGGGTCACCAGGGTTCCGCGGCGGATCAACTGGTTGGCCACCCAGACTTCACGGTTTTGATCCCGTTGTTGAACAGCTGCCTGGGCTCGCTGGGGAGCTTGTGTGTAAAAGCTCAGCCAGTGTTGCCAGTAGGGCTGCGTGCAACGCGCCCTGAGGGTATTGGGATTGCCAAGCGGTTGATCAAACTGGATGGGCTGACGACATGCGGCAATGCGCACCCGCTCATCCAGGGGGTTGAACTGAATGGAAGCGGGGTCCAGGCGGTTTTGCTGTGACACCCATTCGGTGGCCGATTGAAAGAGCATCGCCCGGCCTTCAGAGGATTGAGCCAGGCCAGCGGCGCTCATGCTCAGCAGTGTCAGCGTCAACACGCTCACACCCACCACACGCGCGGGTGCGGGGCTGGACGAGAGGGGCTTATGAAGTGGGCACAGCATTTGCAAGATCCTGAAAGTGTTGGGTGGTCTGTCAAAAAGTTGAACAAGTGCCACCTTTCATGCAAGTTCGATGCCAGATCAAAAGTCCCACAGAGTCATGCCATGAATCCTTCAATTGAATCCAAATCCATGATGTCATCCATCTGGATGAATGCCAATGAACGCATGTCTGTGGCGGCTTCAGATGCGCCGCCTCCAGACCGTTTCGCGGCTTTGCTGAAAAAAACAGGTGCCAACCCACCGACAGCCCAGCCCAATGACGTGGTGATCAAGTCCGGCGATACCCTGGTGGGCATTGTTCAGCGCCTGGCCGCCCAGCGCGGTGACAGCGTGACCCAATCCCAGGCCTTTGCCCAGGCCATGACCCTGGCCAAAGCCAATGGCATCGACAACCCCAACCGCATCTTTCCTGGCCAGCGCCTGTCTTTGTCCAGTTTGACCCCTCAGGCGCCAGCTCAGGCCCATGTCAGCACCAATGCCATGTCTGTGGCCAGCAATGCCGCTGCCGTCGTCTTGCCAACGCCTTCTTCTGTGGTGGCACCGATGACCACCTCTGCGGCTTTGGCGGTGACCTCGCCCGAGGCGGTGGCTCAGCCTGGGCAAGCGCCGGTCGCGGCAGCCCAGATGCAGGACACTCTTTCGAACAACACCCAGGCCATGTTGAGCCAGCGCCAATCGGTTGCTGCAACCAGCCCGCGAACCATGATCAGAAACGGGGATTTACCCAATACGCCCATCCTCACCAGAACCCTGGATCGAGCGGTGGCCAAGGGGTTCATCCCGGCTGGCGAACGCCAGGCGGTGTACGACAAGATCATGGACATGAGCAAAACCTACGGCTTTGTGCCCGATGACTTCGCGCGCATGACGCTCATGGAAAGCGATGGCATGAACCCCAAAGCCACCAACACCAATTGCCACGGCATCATCCAGTTCTGCGATGGTCCTGATCGAGGCGCAGCCAGCGCGGGTTTTGCCTCCAATCCCAAGGCCATCCTCAATCGCAGCGTGTTGCAGCAATTGGATCTGGTCTCCAAATATTTCGATGACACAGGCTTGCGCAAGTTCTCCAATGTCGGTCAGGATGACCTCTACCTCACGGTGCTGACACCTGCTGCGCGCAATGAGGGGCGTGCCAATGCGCGACTCAACATCCCTGGCTTGCAGGCCGAACACCTCTATACCAATAACGATCGTCGTTTGCCCATCACCCGACAATCCATTGTCCAGGGGCTGCATCAAAACGCCCAGGAGCGATTGGGCATGGATGCCGCCACCTATTCCCAGTTGGTCAACCGCGCCGGACAACTGGTCCAGCGTGCGTCCACGCAAATCAGCAAGGCTTCCACCCAGGTCGTGGGGCAGGGCGTATGGCTGGCCAGTGCAAACGGCAACCCAGCCGCAAGCGGCAAAAATTCGCCGCCCCCCTTGCCAGGTGGACAGGGCTTGCCACGTCCTTGAGGCTTTGAGCCCCTGCAAACACGCTTTGCAAGTGGCATGAAATTTGCAAATTCGAACCGAGTCCTCTTTTCTTGAGGGCGGGACCGCGAAAGCGGGAGTTGTACGGTTCGGAGAATGTCATGGACTTGTTATCCACTGCCTTCGGGTTTCAGGAAAAGGTGTTGAACCTGCAGAGCAAGCGCCTGCAGATTCTGGCGAGCAACATTGCCAACGCTGACACGCCCAACTTCAAGTCCCAGGAGCTTGACTTCAAGGCGGTGCTCAAAGAGCTGGAGGTGGATCGCATCAGCGCCACCCATGAAAAGCACTACGGCGGCCTCATGGACATGCCTGACGATGGCATGCGCTATCGCGTGCCATTCAACTCCTCGTTTGATGGCAACACGGTCGAACTCAACGTCGAGCAAGCCCAGTACGGTAAGGCCGCCGCTGATTTCCAGACCACATTGAACTTCCTTGAAAACCGAATTTCAGGCATTCGCAAAGCTTTGCGTGGAGATTGATGATGATGAAAACCATCGATAACGTCATTGGCATCGCGTCCACTGCGCTCAATGCGCAAAGTGTTCGCATGAACACCGTTGCATCCAACCTGGCCAACGCCAACACGGTGTCCACCACCGAGGCCGATGCCTTTCGCGCCAAGCGCCCCGTTTTCAAAGCCCTGGTCAACGAAGAGATGACCAATGCAGGTGCTCAATTCGTCGGTGGCGTCAAGGTGCACCAGTTGCAAAACGACCCCACCCCAGTGCGAACGCAATACGACCCGGGCAACCCCTTGGCGGACGAGCGTGGTTTTGTCTGGCTCTCCAACGTCAATGAAATGCAGGAAATGGTTGAAATGATGACGGCTTCACGCTCCTATCAAAACAATGTCGAGGTGGTCAACACAGCACGCTTGCTGATGATGCGCACCCTTGAAATCACCAAAGCCTGATGAGGGATTGAGATGACCACTTCAACCGCCAATGGGTATTCACCGCTGCTCTCGAGCAGCATCAAGACCACCAAGCAGTATGAGACAGACAAGGCTTCCAAGCCCATCAACAACGAGATGGGGCAGCAGGCATTCTTGACCTTGTTCACGACACAGTTGAAAAACCAGAACCCACTGGATCCAATGGATAACCAGACTTTTGTGGCGCAGTTGGCCCAGTTCTCTCAGCTCGAAGCTTCGCAGTCCATGAAGTCCAGCATGGACACTTTGGTCAAGGCCATGACGGGTGACCGCATGCTCACCGGTTCTTCCATGATCGGACGCATGGTCGGCGTCAATGGCGGCACAGCCGTGTTGCAGCAAGGGCGCCCAGTTTCTGCATATGTGAACTTGCCAAGCGGAGCCGATGGCGTGAGCCTGCAAGTCGTCAATTCAACGGGCTCTGTGGTGCGCAGCCAGACATTTGGCTCTCAGCCAGTTGGCGATATGTCGCTCACCTGGGATGGCACAGACGACAAGGGCACACCGCTGCCCGATGGCTCCTACAACTTCATCGTCACGGCCACCAGCATGGGTCAAACCAAAACCATCACCCCCGATGTGATGTCGCAAGTCATCAGCGCCAGCAACGCGGGCACCAGCGATGGCTCCTGGCTGTTGCAGGTTCAGGGCGGCAAAACCCTTGGCCTGAGTCAAGTTCAACGCGTCAGCAATTGATTTTTTCGGAGACACACAACCATGTCCTTTTTTACCGCGCTCACTGGCCTCAAGGCCGCCACGTCAGCCCTCGGTGTGACATCGAACAACATCGCCAACGCCGGCACGGTGGGTTTCAAGCGAAGCCGCACCGACTTTGGCGACATCTTTGCCACTTCACCTTTGCAAAACGCTTCGACCACCATCGGTCAGGGTGTGGCGCTCAAGCAAGTGACACAGCAGTTCAGCCAGGGTAACGTGGCTTTCTCGGCCAACACGCTTGACCTTGCCATTACCGGTGACGGTTTCTTCCCGCTGAAGTCACCCGACGGGCTTCAAAGCATTTACACCCGCAATGGATCGTTCATGATGAACGACCAGTACAACGTGGTGAACTCTTCGGGACAGCGACTCCTGGCGGCCTCGGTCGATAGCTCTGGCAAGGCCAACCTGGATGAATTGAGCGTGCTCACCATTCCGCAAAAGACCTCAGGTCAGGCGCGCGAGACCTCGCTGATCCAGTTGGGTTTGAACTTCCCAGCCGATGCCAAGGTGGTGGGCGGCGATTTTGATCGCAACGACCCCACCACTTACAACAAGAGCACGGCTTTGACCGTGTATGACGCGGGGGGCAACAGTTACCTGGCCACCGTTTACTACGTCAAGACACAAAACGCCTCGCAAGCGTCCCCCACCAACAAGTGGCAAACCTATGTGTATGTGGGTGAAACGCTGGTGGGTGCGGCATTGCAGCAGGCCACCAATTCGAGTGGTGAAAAGCTCTATGTGAACCAATACGGCCAGCTAGAACCCGAAAGCAAGGTGAGCGATCAGTTGGTCAACGCCAAGACCATGAGTTTTCACCTTGATGACTTGACGGATGTGCGCACCTCCACCCCGGCCACAGTGACCGGTGGCACGGCCTCCAACCTGGGCACTTTGCCGGGCGAAGGCGTGAATTTCTCCCAATACAACGCCCACCAGCTCACCGACATGTTCACCATCGATGTGGACGATACGGGAACACCCGTCTCGATCGGTCTGGAACATCTGGCGGGTAAAAACGTGACCCTCTCAGGCGCGCAGATCGCTCAGGAGCTCACCAATGTCATCAACCAAAAGCTGGGGGATGGCAAGTACTTCAACTTCACCTCCAACCCCACCTTCAAGGTGGTGACCACCGACCCCAATACCGGTGTGACCTTGAGCACCAAGACCATCAACCTGGGTAGCCTCACCGACACCAACGGGGTGAGTGTGCTCAAGAACACCACGGCAGCCGACTATCCCAACTTCCCCAGCATGACGTCGGAAGAAGTCTCCAAGCTCATCAATGACCAGCTCTATACGGCCGATAACTCCAAGGTGGTGATTGAGAACTCGTCAGGCGTTGGCGCCAACTTTGGCGGCTTCACCCTCAAATACACGACCCCAGGCAACCCTGGCTATTCCCACCCTATCGTTCTCGGCTCGTCGGCGTCTTTCTTGAAGGCCTCCAGCCTCACCGACATGGCCACCAAGCTGCAAGCTGACCTCAATAACTCCAGCTTGAACACGTACACCGAGACGCAAGGCAACAACCAAGTGGTGGTGTCTTTCTCGGACAACCGATTCAGCGTCAAAGTGGCCGACAACGGTTTGGACCTGATCATCACCGACAAGCAAGGTGGCACCATCACCAAATCGGGAACGGGCTTCAATGCCACCTCTACGCTGCCCAATGGCGCAGTTCAGTTGGTGTCCCCATTGACATCGGGCACCTACTTCAAGGGCTTCAATCTGGTCTACACGGATGGCAACACAGCCCAAGCCATCCAGTTGGACGATACCGCGTCATTCTTGGATGCCACCAGTCTGAGCGACATGGCCACCAAACTGGAAACCGACCTCAATACCGACCCCACTTTGGGCAACACCTCTGAAGCGGCTTCGGTGCAGTTTGTTGCACTGACTGCAGGTCAATTCGTTGAGTTGGGAGGCCTGAAATTCACGGCTGGCGCAAACGGTGCCACCGCAGACGAAGTCGCCGCCGCTTTTGCAAATTTGGCTGAAGGCGCGACCACAGGTCCTGGAACAGCCAAGGGCAGTTATACGGGTACCTTGAATGGGTATGCGACTGGCGCTGCCAACAATGCCGACCAAGTGGTGTTCACTTCGACGGCCGTGGGCGACATCACTGACCTGGCGGAATCACAAGGTTCGACGGTGGGCGCCATCACGGTGACCGACGGTGGCGCTGGGGTCACGTTTGAGGTGACCGTGAGCGGCACCAACCTCGTGATCACCCCCAGTGCGGGGGTGACGGTGGTGGCGTCGGGAACTGACTTTGTATCGGGTGTGACCTATCCCCGAGGCACTGTCTCCACCCCCAGCTCGGCCGTGACCACCCAATATGACCCTGTGTCCCAGCAATTCGTGTTCGCCCCCCCAACTGGCGCAACCATGTCGCTCACGGGCGGCCCCAACTTGCTCATGGGCATGTCATCGGCCTCTTTGACCCAGGACCCTAACTTGACCACCTTGTCGGCCACCTCCTATCCCCAGGGTGCTTACATTCGCGATGCCAAGTTGCAGCGTTTTGGCATGACGGTGACCTATGACAGCGTGAATCAAAACTTTGTCTTCACCTCGGGCACCTCAGGCGACATGTCCAGCATTTCTGTCGTGCCCACGACCGACATCGAGAACCTGGCGTTGACCAAACTGGGTTTGGTGGAAAGCACGCCTGCTGGCATCCCCATCAATTACTCGGTCGAAACCACCGCTACGGCATTGCGCGGCCTGGCCTCCAACCCGGCGGTCATGACAGGCACCCCCATCGGCATCAACGTGAACAACACCTTCTCGGTGGATGTGTCCAACAACAAATTTGTGGTCTCGGTCGACAACGTGCAAGGCACGGTGGTGCTCGAGCCCAAGTCCAACTACACCCTGGACACCTTCATCCAGGCCTTGGAAGACGGCATCAACCGTTTGACTGGTCCCAGTGCAGGCGCCGGGCTGACCGGTCCCTCGGTGTCTGGCGTCAAAGTTTCTTACGACGGTGCGACGAACTCTCTCAAATTCACCACAGGGACCTCGGGCGAAGACTCCTTCATCAAGGTCACGGGCGATGCCCTGTGGGGTTTGTCGTCGGTGCAGGCAGGACGCGGCGCCACATCGACCTGGATCAAGCCCACCCAGTTCACCCAGGTTGCCAATGGCGTGCCGGTTGCCCAGTACATCGACAAGTACGGCAATGAAACCGCTTCTGCCGATGGCTTTACGGCTTTGCCAGCTTGGTCCCCGGTTTATTTGGACCGAGGCGAGTTGACCTTCAACACGGCGGGTGGATTGATCTCCCCCACCACCGGCTCCAAGCTCGACACGATTTACCTCCCTGACGGTAAAGGCTCTTTGTCCATCAACATCGATTACTCCAAGTCCACCCAATACACCTCGCCCTTTGCGGTGTTGTCACAGTCGCAGGACGGTGCACCCGAAGGTGACCTGGTGGGCCTGAGCATTGCCGATGACGGCCTGGTCAACGCGTCCTATTCCAACGGCACGCAGCAGTCCCTGGGCAAGATCGTGCTGGCTAACTTCTCCAACCCGGCCGGTTTGCGCCAGATTGGTAACTCCAGTTTCTATGCCAGCTACGCATCGGGTTCAGCCAAGATTGGTGAAGCCGGATCGGCAGGCTTTGGCACGGTGCGATCGGGTGCAACCGAGAGCGCCAACGTGGACTTGACCGCCGAGCTGGTGGACCTGATCACTGAACAACGTAACTTCCAGGCCAGTGCCAAAGCCATCGAAACCGATGCCACTTTGACGCAGACCATCATTCAAATCCGCGCCTGATGGCCTTGATGTGAGGACCTGACATGGACCGCTTAGCTTTCACCTCGTCTCATGCCATCAATGAGATGAATTACCAACGGCAGGCCTTGGCCAACGAAATGGCCAACTTGAACACCACGGGCTTTAAGCGGTCGTTTGACTCTTCGCTCATCAGCGTCATGGCCAAAGGCGAGGGTTTTGATTCACGCATCCAGCCCAAGTTGATTCCCGGCGACTTCATTGACTTGCGTGAAGGTCCTTTGATGGTGACCGGCAAAGACATGGATGTGGCCTTGTCGGGCAAGACCGTCATGGGTGTCACCGCTCCCAACGGGGAGCTGGCCTTCACCCGCCGGGGCGATTTGCGGCTCAATAACCAGGGCACCTTGGTCAATGGGGCAGGGCATCTGGTGCTCAGCGCCGATAACAACCCCATCACCATCCCCGTGGGTTTCAAGGTCCGCTTTGGCTCAGACGGCAATGTTTTTGCCACCGACCCCACCCAGCCTGGTGTGCCCCAGGAAGTCCCGATTGCCCAGCTTTTTTTGCGCGATGCCAGCGAAGTCAGGCTGGAGAGGCGCGAAGACGGTCTTTTCAAGGTCCTGGGGCAGGCATCTGGCACGGACTTTGCAACAGGACAGCAGCCTGTCGGATTGACGTCACAAGCGCTGGAGAGCAGCAACGTCAACCCCATGGCCGCCTTGGTTCGATTGATCGATCAGAGCCGCATGTTTGAGCAGCAGGTTCGAATGATCAAGGAAGCCAAATCGAATGATGAAAACGCATCGTCCATGATCCGGTTGCAAACCTGATCGTGAGCGGGGCATACCCAGATGAACTGGGTTAACCAGCAGAGGTGAAGCATGGACGCCGCATTGTGGGTATCGAAAACCGGTTTGGATGCGCAGCAAACGCGCATGAACGTGATCTCCAACAACTTGGCCAACGTCAATACGACGGGTTTCAAGCGGGATCGCCCCATTTTTGAAGACATGCTCTACCAAAACGTCTTGCAGCCTGGCGGGCTCTCGACGGTCAACACCCAATTGCCCACCGGCATGATGCTGGGCACGGGTGTCAAGGTCGTGGGCGTCGAAAAGTTGCCTGAGCAGGGCAACATGATCAATACCAATGCCCCTCTGGATGTGGCCATCCAGGGCAATGGTTATTTCCAGATCCTGCAGCCCGATGGCACGCTGGCCTATTCGCGCGATGGCAACTTCAAACTCTCGGCCACCGGTCAGCTGGTCAATGCCCAGGGTTTTCTCTTGCAGCCCCAGATCACCATCCCCGCCAATGCTTCCGCGCTCACGATTGGGCGCGATGGCACGGTGACCATCGAATTGGTGGCCGGTGGTGGTCAGCAGCAGCTGGGTCAGATCCAGATTGCCAACTTCATCAACCCCGCCGGCTTGAAGCCGTTGGGCAACAACCTCATGGCCACCACGGCAGCCAGTGGCCCGCCTGTTTTGCAGCAGCCGGGTGTAGCGGGCGCCGGTGTATTGGCGCAGGGCTCCCTCGAGGCTTCCAACGTGAACGTGGTGACCGAAATGGTCAACATGATCGAAACCCAACGTGCGTACGAGATCAATTCCAAGTCCATCGAAACCGTGGACGGCATGCTCAAGTACCTGAACCAAAACCTGTGAGGACTTTGATCATGCGTTTGATGTTGTCATGGGTTGGTTGTGCTTTGGCCGTGGTGTTGACGGGTTGCACTGCATTGGACGACCCGGATTTGTCGCGGCTCACACCCTCACCCGAGTTTGCGCCGGTCTATCCCACGGCCGACACGGCCAATCGCGTGCCCACAGGCGGCATTTACACCAACCGTCAATCCGATTTCTGGTTCGGTCGCAATCGCAATTACCAAGTCGGCGATCTGGTCACCGTGATCCTGAACGAATCCACACAGGCCAATCGTTCACAAAACACCGACATCGCACGCGATGCCTCCAATACCGCCTTGCCTTCTGGCTTGGCGACCGACATTGCGAAAAACGGCACCTTCCTCAACGGCTTGAACCTCAATGAGGCCAAAACAGCCAGCAAGGGCACCGGCAAGGCCGATCAGGCCGCCTCGCTAGCGGGCTCGGTCACGGTCACCGTCACCGACATCCTGGCCAACGGCAATCTGGTCGTTCGGGGTGAAAAGAAGCTGGGCTTTTCTGAGGGCAATGAAGTGATTCAGGTGGCTGGGGTGATTCGCCCGCAGGACATTGGTCCCAATGGCACGGTGCAGTCCCTTCGTTTGGCCAATGCACAAATTTCATATCGGGGGTCAGGCGCTTTGGCCAATGCCTCCAAGCCCGGATGGGGCTCCAACGCCATCTGGAAGCTGTGGCCATTTTGAGGAATACAGCCATGAAGAACCTGGCGACATTTTTATTTCTGGTGATGGTGCTGCTTGGCGCAGGTGCGGCCAAGGCTGATCGCGTCAAAGACCTCACCAGTGTGGCCTCGCAACGCTCCAACCAGCTGGTCGGTTTTGGCTTGGTGGTGGGTTTGCCTGGCACGGGGGACGATGCCGCTGTGCCGTTCACCACGCAAAGCCTCAAGTCCATGCTCTCGCAACTGGGCGTTCGCATCGATGGTCCCTTGTCTGACTTTGAAAAGGCTCAAGCGGCGAGCCAGGTGGACATCAAGAACACCGCTGCGGTGATGGTCACAGCCGAATTGCCTGGCTTTGCCAAGCCCGGTCAAAAAATCGACGTCAATGTGGCTGCGCTGGGCAAAGCCAGCAATTTGCGTGGTGGCAACCTCATCCTCACCGCCTTGCGCGGAGTGGACGGCGAAATTTATGCCTTGGCGCAAGGCCAGCTGGCCTCCACCACCATTGAGGCGGGTGCAGCGGGCAGCAAGGTCACCGTGGGCGTGCCCACCGCAGCGCGTATTCCCAATGGCGCCATGGTCGAGCGCATGGTGCAAACGCCGTTTGAAACGGCAGATCAAGTGGTCTTGAACCTGCGTGAAAACGACTTCAGCACGGCGTCGGCCATCGTCAAAGCCATTGATCAAAATTTTGGTCAAGGCACAGCAAATGCGATCGACGGCACATCGGTATCGGTTCGAGCACCCAAAGACTTGAATCAACGCGTTGCCTTTTTGGGCGCATTGGAGAATTTGCAGGTCACACCTGCTGAGGCGCCTGCAAGGGTGGTGGTCAATTCGCGCACAGGCACGGTGGTGATCAATGGCAATGTGAGGGTCACGCCGTCGGCCATCGCCCAGGGATCCATCACGGTATCGATTTCTGCCACCAATGAGGTGTCACAGCCCAATCCATTTGCTCAGGGCACCACCACCCCGGTCCAGAACGCCAACATTGCGGTCAACGAAGCGAAAAATCCCATGTTCCTGTTCAAGCCGGGCGTGGAATTGCGTGACATCGTGGACGCCATCAACCAGGTCGGCGCATCGCCATCGACCCTGATCGCCATCCTCGAAGCCCTCAAAAGTGCAGGCAGCCTGCGTGCTGACCTGGTGGTGATCTGAGGTTGACATGAGCGACTCCCAAGCAGCCATGGTTTCTGCCAAGTCCGCATTGGACTTTGGCGGCTTGGGCGAGTTGCGCGCCAAAACCGAGCGCAATGACCGTGCAGCCCTCAAGGAGACGGCGCAGCAATTTGAAGCCATGATGATTCGTCAGATGCTCAAATCCATGCGCGAGGCGGGCAACGCCCTCAAGAGTGACTTGTCGTCCTCCCATGCGCAGGACATGTTCGAGGGCATGTTTGATCAGGAAGTGGCCGTTCAGCTGGCCAAGAAAAATCAGATGGGCTTGTCCGACATGCTGGTGCGCCATCTGGATCAGATGCAGTCTCAGCCCAGTACGCAAGACATCCTCAACGGCCGGGGTGCGGCAGCCAGCCCCATGCCCCTCAAGCCAGAGGATGCCAAGGCCATGCCTTTGGGCGGAACCGCCCACGCATTGACCGCCAAGCCCTTGCCCTCATTCAAGCCGCATGCCATGCCCTTGCGTCCCACTTTGGATTTCAAAGGTGAGCTCAAATGAGTGACGTCGTTGGCATCAGCAGCTCAGCGATCGCGGCCTATCAGCGCGCGCTCACCACCGTGAGCAACAACATCGCCAACATGAGCACCGAGGGCTATTCGCGCCAATCGGTGGTTTTGCAGGACAACGCGCCTGAGCAATTGGCCAAATCATTCATGGGCACTGGTGTGGTGCTCTCTGGCATCAAGCGTCAGTTTGATGCCTTTGCAGAAACCAATTTACAGACCAGCACCAGCGACCTCAATGCCCAAGGTCCTGTGGTGGAGTACGCCAAGCGCCTCATGGACATCATGGGCGACAAACTCGTGGGCCTGAGCTCTGCGTTTGACAGCTTTTTCACTTCTGCTCAATCGCTTGCGGCAGATCCAGGTTCCTCGGTGATGAGAACCGGATTTTTGACCTCGGCGCAGGGCATGAGCGCCCGATTCGCTGAATTGGCTGGACAGATGACGGGCATCACCGACGAAGTCCACAAGGCGCTGGAAAATTCAGCCAACCAGATGAACACCTACACCAGCCAGTTGGCCTTGGTGAATCAGCAGTTGGCCAAAATCCCCATTCTGCAAAACCAGCCTGCGCAATTGCTGGACCAGCGTGACCAATTGCTCAGACAAATGTCTGAGCTTTCGCGCATCAAGATCAACTACACCGCCAACGGCATTGCCTCGGTGAGCCTGGGTTCAACCATGACCGATGGCTTGGTGGTGGACGGGCTCAAGTCCTTCACGATTGGCTTCAACCCCAAAAACCCCACCTCCAACGACTTGGTGCGTGACCCCTATGGCAGCTCGGATTCATTGGCCGCAGCCAGTGGGGGCACGATTGGCGGGCTCAATTCCTTCATGAGCAGTACCCTGGAGCCGGCACAGAAAAGCTTGGACACCCTGGCCAATTTGTTTGTTCAGGAAGTCAACGCCATTCAACGCAATGGCATCGATGGCTACGGCAAGATGGGCACCGATTTGTTCGCCATTGATGCCGACAGCAGCTCGGCGGCGGCAGCGGTGAAAGTGGTCCTGACCGATGGGATGCGCATTGCCACTGGTGCTTTGTTCCGTGTGATTGAAAAGTCCACCAATACGGCCGATGCCAAAGCCATTGTGGAGTTTGTGAACCCGCCCAAGCCTGAGGCGGTGAGCAATCCCAATCTGGTCAACAACCCCAACCCGGCTGCCGGTGTGGCGGTGAACGTGCCCTCGGATTCCATTTATGCCAAGGTCACCGATGTGGCCGCGGGCCTGAAGTCGCCGGTTTTCTTTTTGGACAACGCCCAACCCGGACAGCAGCTGCAAGTCCTGACCCGCGATGGTCGTCAGTTGGCAGGCAAAACCCTGACATTGGATGAGCAGTTCCAGATGCTCAAGCCCGAGAACGGCTTCAACGACCCGATGACCTACAGCGATGTGTATTTGAACAAGGCGGGGTCAGATGCCTACATGGACGTGTCGTTCTTCTACGGCGCCCAAGCCAAAGTGATGTATTCACAAAACTTTGACAGCCTGGGCAATGTGGCGCCCCCCACGCCTTTGCCAGCCACGCTAGAGAGCGGGCGTGTGCCCACGGGTCAAACCGGCACCGTGATCCAGGCGGGCTCCATCACCCTCAACGGGCAGACCTTGGGTGACCTCACAGCGGCCGGTCCCTACTTGCTGGCCACCGACATTGCCGACTGGATCAACAGCCTAGGATCGGGTGACTTGCAAAGCGTGAGCTTTCCCAGCCAGGACACCCCCATCCATTCCAATACACCGTTTGACCTCCAGCTGACCTTGGACGGACAAACGCAAACCATCCACGTGCCTCAAGCCAGCAGCGGTTACATCTACCCAGAGGATGTGATGCGCGCCATCAATTCGGCCAGCTTGGGCATCAATGCCAAATTGGTCAATAAGGGCACACAGGGCAGCCCCGACTACCGACTTTTGATTTTTGGTCGCGCCACACACAGCTTCACCTTGCAAGCGATCAGCGCTTCAACCGCGCCGACTGTGACGGTGAGCCAAGGTGCAGCCAATGCAACCGAGTCGGCAACGCTGCAGTTTGGTGACCTGTATGCGGGCGATTCCGTCACCATTGCGGGCTTGACCTTGCTCGCCAGCGACAACCTCACTGCAGCCGATGTGGCGGCCGCGTTTGCTTCGGTGGCCGATGGGGCAACACCGGCAGATGTGCCAGGGCAATATCGCTTCACGGGTGCACTCACGGGCTATTCATCTGCACCTGCCAGTGGCGCCCAGCTCGATGAACTGGTGCTCACCGCCTCTGTGGCCAACACGAATGTGACCGATTTGACCGCTGATCTGAGTCGGGCCGTGGTCCGGTTCAACGATGTCAAAGGCCTGCCCATGGCCCTGGATTTCGCTGCGGACACCCAATTTGCCAATGACTTGAGGGCCAATGCCTTCAACGAAATCTCTGTACCCAAAGACAACATTGATCTGGCCGCACCTCTGAGCATCAATGGCGTGAGCATTCAGGGGCAACCGTTTCGGGACATCAAGGCCTTGCTGACTGCCATCAACAGCGTGTCTTCGCAAAGCCAGGTCAAAGCCGGTCTGGACAGCATTGGCAATGTGATGCTGCAAAACACCTCCGGTCACGAGGGCGAAAACATCACCATCGGGCCAGCAGGCGCAGCGGCGGCCAATGCCTTGGCCATCAAGCCCATGGAGTACGGTGGCATGGTTCGTGTCATTCGCAACCTGGGCAATGACTTGAGCAAATCCAATGTCGAGATGTCATTTGGCGACCAGGGGACTCCCTTTGATCTGGCCAAAGCGGGCTTCAGGACGGGCGTTTATGTGAATGGCAATGTGCCCGATGAGGTGATGGTGTTTGTCACTGGTTCCGGTCAGGCCACCGTGGCTGCTGGTTACAGCGGTGAACCCACCGACGTGCAGAGCAAATTGCGCGACTTATCGCTGCAAATCCGTTTCCTGAGCGACAACCGATATGCCATCACCGAACTGGGAACGGGCACCGAATTGGCAGTTCGCACTTGGGACACCAGCCAGTTGGAGCCCACCATTGAATTCCAAGGCCTCACCCTGACTCTGAACCATGCCCCCAATGTGGGCGATGTGTTTGTGATCGACGGCAACCATGACGGCATTGGCAACAACCAGAACATGCTGGCCATGGCGGATCTGGCCAAAAAGCAAATTTCACCGGGCAAAACCATTGGTGACCTCTACACCGATCAGGTCAACAAGGTCGGCAACATCCAGCAACAGGCCACCATCACCCAGCAGGCGCTGGATGTGGTGCATGACCAGGCGGTCCAAGCCCGAGACAAAGTCTCTGGCGTGAGCCTGGATAACGAGGCCACCGATTTGATCCGTTTTCAACAGGCTTATCAGGCAGCAGCCAAAGCCTTGCAGACGGCGACACAACTTTTTGACACCATTGTTCAGCTGCGCTGATGCAAGAGGAGTGAACCATGGGCATCTCCCTATCAACCAACCTGTTCTTTGACAAGGCGACCAACCAGCTGCAAACCGTGCAGTCCAATTTGGCCACCACACAAGAACAGCTCTCTACCGGCCTGAAGGTCAACCGCCCCAGTGATGCGCCGGACAAGGCGTCGCTGCTGACCAACCTCATCTCGCAAATTGAGCGGCAATCGAGTTATCAAAATACGCTCAAGACCATTGACACCCGGCTGGAAGCCCAACACACGGCACTCACCAATGTCAGCGACGAACTCACGCGGCTCAAGGAGTTGGCGGTCCAGGCGGCCAATGACACCCTGAGCGCGGCTGACCGTGAATCGGTAGGCATCGAGATGAAGGGGATTCGTGACCAGATCCTGAGTCTGGCCAATTCACAAGATGCCAATAACAACTACATTTTTTCTGGCAGCCGTGTTCAAACGCCTTCGTTTGGCAAAGACGCCTCAGGGCGAGTGGTCTATCAGGGCGACCAGAGCCGCATGGTGGTGGCCGTGGGCGATAGCCGTCGCATGTCCATGAACATGCCCGGCAGCGATGCCTTCAAGTCCATCGTTCGCATCAACGGCAAAGGGGAGCCTGAGGGCATCGATTTCTTCCAGGCGGTGGACGATGTGGTCAATGCCGTCGACAGCAACAACTACAGCAACATCCAGCGCGGCATAGACGAACTCGACGGCATGCAGCAAAACATCAGTGATGCCACCGCCCAGGTGGGCTCCAACATGAATGTGGTGGATTCGCAAAACGCCGTACTCGATGAAGTCAAGCTCAGGTTGCAGTCCACTTTGTCTGACATCCAGGATCTGGACTACACCGCAGCCATCACCAAGATGAACAAGGATCAACTGGCCTTGCAGGCCGCTCAGAGCAGTTTTGCCAAGCTGGCTCAGGAGAGCCTGTTCAAGTACCTGTGAGGCTCAAGTTTTTGAGCGTCGGGTCGAAAGCCTAATCACACACCATGAGCACTTCTTCCACCAACTTTTTGACCTCCTTGGGGGCCGGCTCGGGCATTGACTCCAAAAGTCTGGCTCAAAACCTGGCCACGGCGGAAATCCAGCCTCAAAAAGACCTGGTTGAGAAAAAGATCACCAAAACCCAGAACAAGATTTCTGGCTACGCGGCGGTGCTGGCCAGCCTGGATGCCGTCAAGAAAGCGTTTCAGGCCATCGAGAACCCGTCCTCTGTGGTCACCAAGCAAGTCAGCTCCTCTCAATCTTCTGCCTTCACGGCGACTGCGGGGGCGGGCGCTGCGGTCGGCAATCGTTCGATCCAGATCAGCAAATTGGCCCAAGAGCAGCGCAGCATCAGCGATGGATTTGCCTCCTCCACCGCCCCTTTGAATGGGGGTCGTGCATTCACCCTGCAACTTTCGGTCAATGGCGCAGCCGCCAAGACCATTCGCATCCCAGCCTTGGCCGCCTCGCCAGATGGCATGGCGCTGGCCATCAATTCAGCAGGCCTTGGCCTCAAGGCCAGTGTGGTCAATACGTCGGATGGATCTGCCAATCCCTATCGATTGGTGGTGACCGGTGAAACCGGAGCTGCCAAAAACTTCACCTTGACGTCTGATGATGGAACAGGCCCAGGCGAGCAACAGACTCTGAGCTTTGGGGCGGCCACCAAAACCGGCAACATCACCGTTGCCGGTGTGAATGTGGCGGTCAATGCAGGCGATTCGGCCAGTGTGGTGGCACAAAAGGTGGCCACCGCTCTGACGGCTGACTCCATCGTGACGGGCACGTCGGGTCGTTCGGCCACTTATGTCAACCCAGGTCAGGTTCGCTTCACCTATGCCGGTGCAGATGGCGATGTGAGCGACATCACCTATCGAGACGCTGATTCAACTGGCGTGTTGTTCAGCACCACCCAAAGCCGTGCTTTCGCAACGGGTTCGACGGTCTCAGGCATCCGGTTCACTGCCGATGCATCGCGTCCGGCGCAGGATGCGGAGTTGGTGGTGGATGGCATCTCGGTCAAGCGCTCCAGTAACGAAATCAAGGATTTGATCAATGGGGTGACCTTGAATTTGTTGGGGACCACATCTGGCACGGCCTCTTTGAGCGTCAACCAGGACACCTCGGGTCTGAAAGACAAGCTCAATGGGTTGGTGACGGCCTATAACAATGCCATTGCCGACTTCAAAGTGTTGACCGGGCCTCCCAACGAAAAAGACAAGACCGATGTCTACAGCGGCTCATTGCAGTCGGATTCCACAGTCAGCTATGTTTCTTCAACGCTCAAGAACCTGTTCCTGCGCAATTCGTCAACCACCTCAGGCGAGGTCAAGGCGCTCAGGGATGTGGGCATTTCTTACCAGCGCGATGGCACACTGAGCCTGGATGAAGCCAAGCTCAGCGAGGCTCTTGCCAAATCCCCCGATGCTGTGGTGACCATGCTCACGGCAGACCGTGAGAACAAGACTTACTTTGGTACCGCCAACCGAGGCATGGCTGGGGACGCCATCAAGAACCTCAATGACATGATCGCCTCGACAGGGCAGATCAATACCCAATCCACCAATGCCAATGGCCAACTCACCAAGCTCAAGGACAAGTTGTCAACACTCAATGACCGCTTTACCTTGTTGCAGACGCGTTATGCCAAGCAATTTGCCACGATGGACAGTTTTGTGGGGCAAACCAACTCACTCAAGACCAGCTTGCAAAGCAGCTTTGCAGGCATGATGTCCATGTATACGAATAAAAACTAAATAGCTCATTAAAGTTTTTCACCATGGGGTCGATTCCGCAGACAGACGGATATCGAGAGGTGGGACCATGGACAAGATTTCATCAGTCGCAGTGGCTGAACTGACCCCAAAACTGGCTGTGTATCAACGCCCCAACGAGCAGGGCGCAGCCGTGGCCAAAACCGTTACTCCCGCCGCATCTGCGGTGGCCACGGCACCCGCCAAGCCCAAGCTGGTGGACATCAATCTCAATAACGATCAACAGATCAACGATTACAAGAAACAGCAGCAAGCCCTCGAGAGTGTGGTTCAGGACTTGCGCGTTCGCCTCGAAGACGGTGGCCGGGGGTTGAGTTTTTCTATTGACGAGCAATTGGGGCGCTTTGTGTTGCTCGTTAAAAAGAACGATACCGGGGAAGTGATTCGTCAAATCCCCAGTGATGTGGTGCTTCGCGTTGCACACAACTTCGAGCAGCTCAAAGGTATTTTGTTCAACAAGACCATTTGAAATTAAAGATTTTCAAAATGTGTCCGATTCTTCACGCATCAGGTAACAAACCGTAAGCCTGTTCTCAATTGATCTCAACTTCTCAAGGAGTACGACATGTCAGTGATCAACACAAACATCAAGTCTTTGATGGCTCAGGATTCGCTGACCATCAACAACCGCTCGCTCACCCAGAGCATGCAGCGTTTGTCGACGGGCTTGAAAATCAATTCGGCAGCAGACGATGCAGCGGGCTTGGGCATTTCCACCCGCATGGACGCACAAGTTCGTGGCTTGAACATGGCCATCAAAAACGCCAATGACACCATCTCCATGGTGCAAACGGCTGAAGGCGCCATGCAAGAAGTCACCAGCATCCTGCAGCGCATGCGTGAACTCGCTGTGCAATCGGCTTCGGACACCAACGGCTCTGTTGATCGTGCGTACCTGCAAGCAGAAGTGACCCAGCTTTCTTCTGAAATCGACCGCATCTCCAACACCACCCAGTGGAACTCCATGAACATCCTGGACGGCAGCTATCGCAACAAGCTGTTCCAGATCGGCGCCAATGCAGGCCAGACCCTGGGTCTGAGCATCGGCAGCATGAACTCCAAGGTGCTGGGCGTGGCCACCGCCACCAACGCATCCTTTGCACCCCAGACCGTGGGCACCACTGGCGTGGCTGCTGAAGGTAAGGCTGCCACCCCCACGGTGGTGAAACTGGCCTTCACCGAGTCGGATACGGCTTACAAGTTCAAGTTGTATGACGGTGACACCACGACCGGTTTGAAATATGACGCAACTGCCTCTGGTCTCAAGCTGGACCTGACCAGCGAGAAGAGCAAGCAAGACTTTGTGGACGCCATCAACAAAGGTCTGGCCGAGTCGGCCACTGACACGGTGGTGACCAGCAGCGCTGACCTGGCGGCTACATATGACTTGACCAATGCCGATAACGCTAACCTTCTCAAATTCAACATCTCTGTGGGTGGCAGTCCGACCCAACAAGTCGATTTGACCGCCGATGTTCGTGCAATTTCTGGTGTGAGCTTGACGGCCGTTACCAAAGCACAAATTGAATCCACCTTGGAGACAAAGTTGCAATCATTGTTTGATGACAGTGTGTCTTCTTCATTCAGCGGAAGCAAATTGCAACTCACCGATGCCAAGGGTCGTCGCATCGTGGTCTCTCAAGGCGGTGGCGATGGCACCCTGTTCGGGACCGATGCCGCCAATGACGGTCCGCTCAAGGCTGAGCCCACCAAGGCCAACAGCGTCACAGCCGCCTGGAATGGCAATGACCTGATGTTGACCAACTCCAGCGGTGGTCGCATTTCCATTGACTCTTTTGATGCGGCTACTGCCAAGGGTGTGACTTTCGATGTGGTGTCGGATGCACAGTCGGGCCAGAACTTTGATCCGGTGATGTTGGCCAAAACGGCTTATTCCGATGCGGCCGTGGTTGCTCAAGCCAAGGTCGAATCCAGCCAGCTGGCCATCACCTTCAAGGACACCCTGGGCGACGGCACCAACTCCAAAGTGTCGTTTGACCTGACCACGGGCAATGGCGACAAGTTGGCCTCCATCTCCAACCTGGACCTCAAAGGTGCGGATGCCAAGTCTGTCAAAGACGCCATCGTCACCGCCCTGAAGGCCGGCATTGAAGGCGCTAACAAGCTGGAAGAGTCGGACAACCAGATCGATGTGGAAGACTTCACGGTCAACTACGTGGGCAACACCCTGACCATCAGCAATGGCACTGGCTTGGCCATGCGTGTGGAGAACTACTCCTCTGACTACACCGCAGCAACGGTGACTCCCATGAATGAATTGGGCGCAAGTGAAGAACTTGCCTCTAGGACCAATTACTTTTCATCGCTCAGTCTGAAGTTGGGTAGCGGATGGAATAACAAATTGAGTGACGACACAACCCTGAAGTTTGACTTGTGGGTGGATGGCAAGGTCGAAGATACCGCCATTGATTTGTCTGCCAAATTGGACGGCACCAAGACCGGCGCTGACTTGGCCAAAGCCATTGCCGATGCCATCATTGCCAAAGACAACACCATTTTGGTGAAAGATGCAGCAGGTACAGATACTGGTGCCAAGCATGATTTGTCGGCAACCAACATCACTGCCACTTTTGACGCAGAGACTGGCACCATCAATGTGTTTGACAAGCTGGGTCGATCCATTCGAATCGTGGCTGACTCTGCCAATAAATTGGCTGGCAGCGGCGTCATCTTTGCCAACGACGATGTGCAAAGCGTGGCCAACAAGAACAACGTCATCAACACCAGTTCGACGGTGGCACAGGGTGACACGTACGAAGCCACCCAGGTGACCCTGAACTTCAGCCAGTCCAAGGCCGACTTCACTTTTGCAGTGAACGGCATTTACCTGGACAGCGGCACCAAGACTTCGGCTGCAACCCCCACCTGGGACGCCTCCAAGCTCAACGGTGGTTTGACCGACAAGCTCGATGCCTTGGTGGCCAAGCTGAACTCGGCTCATGATGGCAACGACTACGAATACACCGTGAGCGGCAATTCGGTGACCTTCTTCAACCGCGCAGGTGGTCCCCTGGAAGTGTCGGGCTTCAAGACCGGAACGGGTTACAACGGCGTGACCGCCACGGTGACGCCCAAGGCCGGGCAGGGCACGCAGAAAACTGTGGGCTACAACGAGGCGCTGACTGAGGCTTATGCCAAGGGCGATGCCGCCACGACCACCACTGCGACCTTGCGCATCCAGTCCAGCGACCTGATTGGCCTGAGTGTGAGCGATGGCACCAACACATACGTGGTGGACCAGCGCGCACTCGACATCACGGACTTGACCAGCTCGCAAAACTTTGCCAGCGCCGTCAACGACGCTTTGGCGGGCAGCAACATCACGGCCACCATGGACACCAAGGGCAACCTCGTGTTCTCGGATGCGACCGGTGGCCAGGTGAGCCTGACCAGCTTCTCGTCGGCCAAAGGCCTGTCGGCCACCTGGGCACCCCAGGCTGGTCAGGGCGACACCGCGACCATCAACAGCGGCTATGCCGGTGAAGGTGTGTTCTCTGTGTCCCCCGCGCCGGTTGCCGGTGTGGGCGGTACGGGCTCGGTGGCGCAAATCACCATCGCCACCCAGGCCGGTGCAGCTGCAGCCATGAACGTGATCGACAACGCGCTGACCTACGTCAACAACGAGCGTGCCAAGTTGGGTGCTGTGGAAAACCGCCTGACCCACACCATCGACAACCTGACCAACATCGTGACCAACACGCAGGCTTCCAAGAGCCGCATCACGGACACCGATTACGCTCAGGAAACCAGCAAGCTGGCTCGTTCCCAGATCATCCAGCAAGCTGCAACGGCCATGTTGGCGCAAGCCAACCAGCAACCCCAGACGGTGCTGGCCTTGCTCAAGTGATCTTCACTTGACTCCAGAAAGCCCGGCTCTGCCGGGCTTTTTTTTGCCTGACGATGGAATTGGCATAGGGTTTGCATAGGTTCACCCAGGAGGTGAACATGACCAGCAAGACCCACATCGTTTCTGCGCCCACCTATGCAGCCCAATTTGCCTGCATCGGTGGCGCCTGCCCGCAAACCTGCTGTGCCGGGTGGAGCGTGGACATCGATAAATCCAATTACAAAGAAATCAAGAAGATCAAGGCCAGCCCGGGGTTGATGAAAAAAATCAGTCAACACATCCGGCCGGTGGAGGGATCGACATCGACCAGCCAGTACGCCAGAGTGCAAATGCTGGCCGATGAGTCGTGCCCCATGCTCAATGAAGCCAAGCTCTGTGACATCCAGTCTGAATTGGGCGAAGAGCTGCTGTCTAAAACTTGCCGCTTTTATCCGCGCTCGATCAATGCCTTGCCCCAGCGCAGGGAGATGTATCTGACCTTGTCCTGCCCCGAGGCGGCCAGGCTGTGTCTGACTCAAACCGCGGAGTGGGCTCACCAGGACCTCGATACCCATGTCCCCAAAGGCAAGCCCATCCCTGTTCGGGTCTTGGGTGGTGACATGCAGCAAGTCCAAACCCAGGTGTTATTGAATTCTTTTGACTTGCTTCGCGACTTCATGCTCTATTGCATCCAATACCAGGGCGCGCCTTTGTGGCATCGCATCATGGTCGTTGGCTTGACCCTGAAAAAAATCACTTCGGCCACGACCGAACAATGGATGCAAAAGGACTTCATCGAGGGCGTGATCCTGCCCATCAAGCTGGACTTGATCACCGGGGCCTTCTCTGCCGAATTGGAGCAAAACATTGACATGACGGGCAAAAGCACCATGCAAGCCCGCTTCATCCAGGCCATGACCGACCTGAGGGTCATGATGATTGCCCCTCATAAAAAGCAGTTGTTCAGCCCGCAATTTTCAGAGTTGGTGATGCGCTCCTTTGATGCCTATAACCAACTTGCGCAGGAGAACAAGGAGACGGTTCAGGCGCACTTGTCCGAAGCTTTGGCTGGATTTGAGGCGCAAGCCCCCCGCTTTTTTGAAAACTACCTCTGCAATGCCGTGGGCAAGGACAGCAGCCTGTTTTGCGATCCCGCCCAATTGGAAAAAGTCTGGCTCAAGATCAGCCTGAGGCTCGCTTTGCTGCGCTTTTACCTCAAGGGCTTGAGCGCCTCGCCCCAGGGCTTGAGCCTCGACGAGGCCATCCGCATGGTCTACACCTTTTCCAAGGTGATCGAGCACAACAGCCTGTATGAGAAGACCGTCAGTGACCTGCTCAAGGAAGAGCAGATGGACGGCATGGCGAGTGTCGCCATCATGCTGGCTTGAGGTTGTTCACTCGACAACCACCACCTGGCAAAAAAATTGCTTAGTACAGAAACAAACCTGAAGGAGCCCCCCATGTCTTTGTTCCAAGAACTGATGAATCACAGCGTTCGCGACACCCACTTTGAAGTCCAGTGGGTCAAGCGCTATTCCCCTGCTGAGATCCGCGAAACCATTCAATCGCTGGTGTCCACCGATCAGATTGATCTGGCCTATGCCCTGGGCGATGCCGGTCTGGCCATTTACCCCGAGAGCGAGGACATCCTGGCCATTGCCGGCCTGTTGGCCCTGATGCGTCAGGACTGGCCGGTTGCCGTGGAACTGTTGACCCAGTTGCGCGAGCAACAAGGTGCTCAGACGCCCTTGTTCACCTTTGTGATGCTGGTGCGCGCCTTGCGCTGCAACTTTGATCACGCCAAAGCCCTGGCTGTGGCCCATGAAGGCCTGGCCATTCACCCCAATCAGCTTGAACTGGTCGCCGAGAAATTGGCGCTGGAAAGCATGGGTCCTTTTGCTGAGGCAGGCACCCTGCCGCAGTGAGCGGCAAGGAATGTCCACCCAGCGGCAAACGGCAAACCCTTGCCCCTGTGACGGAAATCCAAACATGCAAGCCACCTCAGGGAAAACCGCGATGAATACCTTTTCATTCCAAACCATCGCCATCGACGAGATAAAGCTGGCACACATCCTGCTTAGTCTTGCTCGATAACCATACACCCTGAGTGTCAGGAGAACACCAATGGCCATCATCAACACCAACGTCAAGTCGCTGTTTTCGCAGCTGGCATTGAAAAATACGGAAGGCAGTCTCGCCACGGCGATGCAGCAGCTCTCAACGGGCAAGCGCATCAACTCGGCCCGAGACGACGCCGCCGGCATTGCCATCGCCACGCGCATGACGAGCCAGATCAGAAGCCTGAACATGGCCGTGAGGAATGCGGGGGATGCCATCAGCCTGATTCAAACGGCTGAAGGCGCCACGCAGGAAATCACCGACATGTTGCAGCGCATGCGTGAATTGGCGGTGCAAGCGGTCAACGGAACCAACGCCGACCCGCAGCGTGCGGATCTGGACCTGGAGTTCCAGCAACTCAAGCAAGAAATCGTGCGCATTGCCGATACCACCGAATGGAACGGCTTTCCCGTGCTCAACGGTTCGGCCGGTCAGCAAGTGGGTGAGATGCCGGTTTACAAGGTCACCTCAGAAAACCAGTTGGGTCAGGTGCTCATCAGCCCCACCACGGTTCGCAACCTGGGCGGTGACAACGCGGGCGAAGTGCAAACCATCACCATTCCCGATGCGGGCATCACCGAAACCAATACGGTGACCTTCCCCGCATTGGCCACGGGTGACACCTTCACCGTGGCGGGCATGACCTTGACGGCCACTGCTGCGATGACCGCCACCGATGTCGCCACCGCATTCAAGAGCATGGCAGAGGGCACGACCTATGCAGGCGCAATCGTCAAAGACGCTGCCACCAATACCACCAACGTGGGTACGCTCACGGGCACACTCACAGGATTCAGCGGCGCTGCAGCCGTCTCGGGTGCCAGCAACAATCAATTGGAGTTCACCAGCTCGCAAGCCAGCCAGAACGTGAACGCCATGACCGTGAGCACCAGCATTGCCACGGCCATCCAGGTGGTGCACAGCCAAGGCACGACCACCACGCCTGAATCTTCCGAAGTCACGTTTGGTGCACTGGCCAATGGTCAATCGGTCACGGTGGGCGGCTTGACCCTCACTGCATCGGGTGCCATCACCGCCGCCAATGTGGCTTTGGCCTTCCAAAACCTGAAGTCAGGGGCAACCACGGGTAATGCGGTGGCCAATGGCACTTTTTCAGGCACCCTGGGTGCTTTTGATACAGGCGCAGCCGCAGCCGGCAAGCTCACCTACACCAGCACCGAGCTCACCGGCAACGAGACCGACCTCGCCGTGAGCACGGCCTTTGCAGCACCTGCAACTGCTGCGCCCAAAATCGTCACGGTCGGCAACACCGCTGGCGTGAGCGCATTCCAGGTGGGCACCATCCAGGTGGGTGGGCAATCCATCACCTTCAGCAACAGCTCGGACGTGGTGTCTGCGGCCACCGTGGCGCAGCGCATCCAATCCGAATTGGCCAATGGCAACCTGTTTGGCCCGGGTACGGGTCGGCAAGTGACCGTGTCCGGCAACGTCATCACGATTGCCTATGCGGCAGCGGACGGCGATGTGGACAACACGGCCATTGATCTCACGGGCATTGGCGTGTCTGCTCCCAAGCCCTATGTCAAGACCACACAAGAAGCCATTCTGGACACCACGGAACGTTTCCTGGCCAACGGCTCGTTCACCCGCAGCGGTGCCATGGCCATTGACATCCCCGCCACCACAGCAGATGGCGGTACTTTCAACGCCACCTTCACCGATGAATTGGGCAATGAATACCCCATGACCGGGGTGCTCAACACCACGGCCAAAACCGAAAATTCAACCGTCACATTCAGAGCGATGAATGCAGGCGAAACACTCACCGTGGCCGGTTTGACCATGACGGCGACCGCCAATCTGACCGCAGCTGAAGTCGCTGCCAAATTTGGTGGCGTTCGCGAAACCGCCGATGTCACATTTGCCGCCGCCGGTGGCGCAGCGACGCCCGTCACCTTTGGCGGACTCACGTTCACGGCCAATGCAGGCACCTCAGCAGCCAACATCGCTGCCGCCTTTGCCGACCTCAAAGCAGGCGACAAAGCCGCTGACCTCAACACCGACCGCGCATTGGCTTACGGTACCTACAGTGGCACGTTCACTGGTTTCGATACCGGTGCTGCAAGTGGCGCAGTGGTCAATTTCAAGGCCTCAGCGCCGGGGAATGTGAGCGATTTGCTGACAAGTGGCGGTGCCACAGTGGGCACCATCACCCAGGGCGTGGACGGGCTGTCAGAGGGCGCCGTGGCAGGCACCAACAGCACCAACGTGACCTGGTCTGGCCGTTTGCTGGGCTATGCCTCGGCCGTAGATGCCGCCACCAACCAGGTGGTGTTCACCAGCACGACCAGCAGCATCAACGTCGCCGACATCGAGGTGAGCAGCTCGGGTAATGCACCGGTGGTCACCACCGTGCACGGTGCGCCAGCTTCGTCCATCTCGTTCATCAAAGACACGGCAGCGAATTCGCGGGTCATCACGGATGACCTCACCTACACCTTCAAAGGTCCAGACGGTGCCGAGCCCGCCATGCTGGCTCGCGCACTGAGCCTGCAGGTCTCGGTCAAAGGTGCAATTCCCGCCATGCAGGCGGGCGACCTCATCATCAATGGGGTGGTGATTGGTGCCTCTTCGGCCGCCGATGATCCGTTCTCGCCAGTCAATAACGCAGCAGGTTCAGCCATTGCCAAGGCAGCGGCCATCAACCGTTCTGCCGCACCCACGGGTCAGCCTGCGGGTGAAGTCCAGACGCTGGTCTTCAGCGGCACACCCAACCAGGGCAACATCACCGTCTCTGGCGTTTCAGTCAGCCTTTCTGCATCGGATACTTCGCCGCAGCAAGTGGCGGCCAAAGTGGCTGCGGCCTTGAAAAACAGTGCCACATTCGGTCCTGGCAGTGGCCGCTCAGTCACCTACACCCCTGGCAATGCCTCTTTGAGCATCACTTATGGGACCAAGGAAGGCAATGCTCCCCCAGCAACAGTTTTTGCTGGATCGACGGGCATGTCCATCATGGTTCAGACCACCTCCGAGTACAAGTCAGTGAATCCGGGAACCGGGGTCTTTGCCAAGGTCAACCAGAACGTGATGTCTGGTGTGGCCATGACCAACAATGCGCGCCTGAGTGGCACCATTTATATCAATGGTTATGCCACGCCCCAAATCACCACCACGCTGAACAACTATCGTCAGAGTCGAGAAGAAGTGGTGCGTGCCATCAACATGATCACCGAGAAAACCGGTGTCAAGGCAGTGGATACGGGCTCGGATCAGCAAGGCGTTCAACTCGTGGCTGCGGATGGCCGCAACATCGAAATCAAGTTTGATACCGTGGGCAACCCCGGCGACTTTGGCGCGGCCATTGGCTTGCGCGAAGGCGTCCAGGCCGGCACCTATTCCTTGGAGTCCAAGGTGGATGCGCCGATCGTGATCACCTCCAGCTCGACGGGCATGGCGTCTCGCGCCGGCCTGGCCATGGGTGACTACAGCAAGAACCAAGCGGTGGTCAACACCAGTGCACGCGCCGTGGTGAAGCCTTCTGCGGCTCAGGTCGAGAGCGTGCTTTACGCCAACACGGTCACGGTGGGCGACTCCTACAGCGTGACCATCAATGGCAAGCTGTTCCAGACCACAGCGGCGGCAGGTGCCACACCGCAAACCGTGCGCGACGCCCTGATTTCTGCGGTGAACGCCGACGCGACCGTGGGCGTGAAAGCCTCGGGCGGTAGCAGCAATGGAGAGTTGATCCTCACGGCCAACTCGCCGGGCACGGGCTTCACATTGACCACGGCCAAGAGTGCGACCGCAACGGCGACCGTCACGGTCAACGAATTGGTGGCCAACCAGCCGGCTTTGGTCAAACCCCTCTCGGCGAACGATCTGGTGCTCAATGGCGTGTCCATCCGAGCCAGCGCGGGGGCTGATGACAAGACCTCTGCGCTCAACCTCAACACCAGCAGTGACCCTAGCGCCAGCGCCATCGCCATTGCGGCAGCCATCAATGCCAGCACAGCCGAGTCCGGTGTGCGTGCCATTGCTAATGGCGCAGTGGTGAGCGGTACTTTGGTGGACACCAGCCTGCCAGTTCTCACCCGGCCCACCATGCAATCCCTCTTCATCAATGGGGTGGAGGTGAAGGTCGAGTTCGTTCAAGACGAACCGGCTGCAGATCGCAAGGCGAAAGTCATCCAGGCGGTCAACACACTGACTGGCATGCATGGCGTGTCGGCAGAGGACAACGGCAGCGGCGTCTCTCTCACCAGCGATGGCCGCAACCTGTCGGTCTGGTTTGACTCCAGCGTCAAAGACCTGAGTGCAGCCAACTTTGGTTTGAGCTCGGGCGACGAGGTGGCTCAGATGTCTCGCATCCAGGTGGGTGGCACTGCCTTCACCACGGCAGACACCGCCTCGGTGGTGATCAATGGGGTGACTGTGACATCAGCCGCATCGGGCACAGCCACGGGCACCGCTTTGGCGGTGGCTTTGGAGACGGCCATCAATGCCAAGCTGGATTCGGGCGAGTTGACCAATTTGCTGGTCAACCGCAAAGGCAGCGTGCTTGAGGTGCGCTCTACGGTTGCAGGCAGTGGCTTTACCTTGACTGGGGCGTCGACCAGCACGGGCACCACATCGGTCAACCTCACCACCGTCACGCCCAACAGCACGGGTTCATCCAATGTGACGGCTGTGCTCAATGGCAATGCCAAGACCACCACCGCAGACACGGTCTACGGCACGGTCCAGATGATTGCCAATGCACCCAAGTTGCCCAACTTGCCCCAGCCCATTGGCGCACCGCCTTCCACCACCGAAAGCCTGATGGCCGCCAATCCTCAGCCCTTCACGGTCAAAGTGGGTGATGATGGTTTTGGGGCCAATGGCAACTTTGCTGCCCTGGGCTTCCATGAAGGCATCTTTGGCGGACGTTCCAGTGAGGCCATGAATCCGCCGCGCGTGGGTCGCCTGGCCTTCCAGGTGGGCTCATCGGCCAACCAGCTCATCACCATTGATCTGGCCGATTTCGGTAAAGACGGCACCATCACGGGTGACATCACGGGTGACGTGGGTCTGGATGTGGCCAACCGCACGGTTCGCATCAACACCGTGGAGGGCGCTAGCTCCGTGCTGTCCATGCTCGATGTGACCATGGACCGGGTCAACTCCACACGCGCCACCATGGGCGCGGTGATGAACCGACTCGACCATGTGATCAACAACCTGAGCAACGTGTCCATGAACCTGTCTGCTTCGCGCAGCCAGATCCAGGATGCCGATTACGCTGCGGCCTCCACCGATTTGGCCAAGTCGCAAATCATGCAGCAGGCTGCGACCGCTGTGTTGGCTCAGGCCAATACCAGCCAACAGTCGGTGCTCAAGCTCTTGCAAGGCTGATGAATACGAAAGCTCCCAATTGCTGGCAGTGCCGTTTTTTTGCGGTGAGCTGGGATCCTTCCAAGCCCTACGCCTGTCAACTCATGGGGTTCAAGACCAAGGTCTTGCCCTCCATCGAGGTGTTGCGTGCAGACGGGGATCGGTGCAGGGGCTTCATGCAAAAAGAGATGCAGCCTGCGCGCGCAGCTTTGCCAAACGTCAAGGAATCGTCGCCTGAGCGGGGCTGGCGGGTATGAGGGACTTTGTCGATTAATCGTCACCTCATTCAGGCTTGAATGCTTTGATGTTTAAATTTTAAAAAGCCGATTTCAAAAGTACTCATACCGAAATTGGCACGCTGATTGCATAAGAGATTGACCTTTATTTTGGGTTGATTCTTGTGAACGCTTCTTCTGCTCCGATTGTTCGTGCCGTGTGGCTGGACCCTCTTGGGGACCTGAGCGCAACTGCGCAAGCACAGCTGCTGGCCGCAGGCATTCATGTGACGCCCGTGGACACCTTGGGTCAACTCAGCATGGCTTTGAGAAAAGCCCATGTACTGGTCATCCGCTTGGGTGACAGCGTGGAATTGCTGGCCGAAGTCCAAACCCTGATTCAGCAACTGGGTCACAAATCTCCCATCATCTGTCGCGTCGATCGCCGCCACATGGAAGTCACCGTGGATGCCATGCGCCTGGGTGCTTTGCATGTGCTGCCCACCGACGAATGGTCCGAACTCAGCTGGCGCGCAGCTGTCGAGCCCCTGGCTCAAGCTGAAGTCGAGCGCACCAAGCCCAGCTATGTCTTTGCCGATCCGGTGAGCCAGCATTTGTTTGCATTGGCTCAGCGCGTGGCGCAGACCGAAGTCACCGCGCTGCTCGTTGGCCCCACAGGTGCTGGCAAAGAAGTGCTTGCCCGTGTGTTGCACGAATGCTCACCCAGAGCCGCAGGCCCCTTTGTGGCGTTCAACTGTGCAGCCTTGCCCGACAACCTGATCGAAGACATGTTGTTTGGCCATGAGAAGGGCGCATTCACCGGTGCCCACAAGGAACACAAAGGCCTGTTTGAACAAGCCAGGGGCGGCACCATCTTCCTCGACGAGCTCGGTGAAATGCCCATGCACTTGCAAGCCAAGCTACTGCGCGTGCTGCAAGAGCGCAAACTCACGCGCCTGGGTGGTGAGACCCAGATCGATCTCAACGTCCGTTTGATTGCTGCCACCAACAAAGACTTGAAGCAGGCGATCATCAACAAGGAGTTCAGGGAAGACTTGTACTTTCGCATCTCCACCTTCCGTTTGCAGATTCAGCCGCTGGCCAAGCGACCGGGTGACATCCTGCCTTTGGTGCAGCAATCTTTGCGTCGGCTTCAGCCCGATCAGGTCATCCAGGTCAGTGAAGAGGCGCAAGCCTTGTTGCAAACCTATGCATGGCCCGGCAACGTGCGTGAACTGGAAAACGTGGTTCAACGCGCCTTGGTGTTGTGCAACGGATCGGTGATCACGCCTGCACACCTGCTGTTTGACGAAGCCAGTACGGAAGGCGCGGCGGTGGACGTATCGGATTCAAGTTTGTCTTTTGCAATGTCGCGTGAGGCCACGCAGATTGCTTTGCCCACCGCACATGCCCCCGCGCAGTCTTCGACTCTGGCCATGCCACAACGATCCGAAGCCATAGAAGCGGCCAACCTCGATGACGCCGTCAAAGCGCGCGAGCACGAGGCCATTCTGGTGGCCATTCAGACCACCGTGAATCGCACCGAGGCGGCCAAGAAATTGGGCATCAGCCCCAGAACCTTGCGCTACAAGCTCGCCCAGTTGCGCGAGCGTGGCATGAACCTGGCCTTTGCTGAGTGAAAGGAGCAGCCAGATGATTGACAAAACATCAGCCGCCAACATCGAAAGCATGTTGGCCACCATTCGGGCCTACCAGAATAAGACCGCAACCGGGTTTGACGCGCCTGAAGTCGCGCCGCCCATGCCGGACATCAACCGCATTGATGGGGGCACTCCCAAGACGCAAGCCTCCAGCTTTGGACAAGCCATCAAGGGCGTGGTTGAACATGTCAACAACGCACAGATTCAATCCTCTGAATTGATGAAAGCCCACCAACGTGGCGAAGACGTCCCGCTCACCGATGTGGTGCTGGGCATGCAAAAGGCATCGCTGGCTTTTGAAGCCACCTTGCAAGTCCGCAACAAGGTCCTCAAAGCGTATGAGGACATCCTGAACATGCCTGTCTAAGGCCTGTCACGTACACCTAGTTTGAAGAGACGACCATGACCACTGCATCCACCCCCATGCCTCCTGCCCTGACCACTGGGTCTGGTGGCGAAGAGCCCTCGAAATCGAGTGGCCTGTCTGGCAAGTCAAGTGCTGAGCGAGGCTTGATGGGCAAGGACCTGTCCGCTTCGGTCACCCGTCAGGCTGTGGCCGACCCCATGGGTTTGATCCGTGATCTGGTCAAGCAACCTACAGTCAAAAAAGTATTGCCCATCTTTGTGGTGTTGCTGGTGGTGGCTGCGTTTGGTCTGGCGTCCATGTCCATGCGCACACCCACACCTCACAAGCCTTTGGGGGTCATCCTCAACGAAAGCGACAAGAAAGTGGCCATGGAGGCCTTGAAAGAGGCAGGCATTGATGCCAAGCTGGACCAAAACAGCGGCTCGGTGACAGTGCCCGAAGACAAATACCAGGAAGCCCGCATGGCCGTGGCAGCCAAAGGCCTTCCTCGCAGCGAAGTGACGGGCATGGATACGCTCAAGGACATGCCCGCCATGACCACCAGCCAGTTCATGGAACAGGTCCGCTACAACAATGCCATGGAGCAGGAACTGGCCAGAACGATTTCTCAGATCGCTGGCATCAAGTCAGCGCGCGTGCATTTGGCTGCACCCAAACAAAGCGTGTTTGTTCGCGACCGCGTGCCCACCAAGGCCTCGGTCATCATCACCCGAGTGCCTGGCAAAACGGTGTCCCCTGCCAACGTGCAGGCCATTGTTCAGTTGGTGGCCTCCAGCGTGCCCTACCTGGCACCCGAAAACGTGAGCGTGGTGGACAACTATGGCTCTCTCATGAATGAAATGCTGACCGCAGGTCCTTTGGGCATGACCGGTGAGCAGCTGCAATACAAGCAGCAGATGGAAGACCTCTACCGCACCCGACTGTTGCAGCTCCTTGCGCCCATCGTGGGTGCCGAAAACGTGACGGCTCAGGTCAGCCTGTCGCTGGACTTTGATCAGCGTGAGGTGACCCGAGAAGACTTTGACGATAAGAACATGGGTCCCAAGACGCGTTCAGAGATGTACGTTGAAGACAAGACCATGCTCAAGGACGCGATTGGCATTCCTGGTTCATTGAGCAACCAGCCCCCCGCACCGCCCGTGAACAACGAATCCACGGCCAATACGAATCCTGACATTGGCAAGGGCATTTCCGAGCGTGGCGCCCAGGTCATGGCCAGAAGCACCAAAAATTATGAAATCGATCGCCAGGTTCGCCATGTCAAATCGGCGATGGGTTCGGTGCAGCGCATTGGTGTGGGTGTGTTGATCAATGAGCGTCCCATTCCTGCTGGCGCCAAGGTTGAAAAGCCAGCTGATGGATCGGCTGCGCCCACCACCATTCCCTACACCCAGGAGGAGCTCGATCGCCTCAATCAGCTCGTTCGTGGTGCGGTTGGATTCGACGAAAAGCGCGGTGATGTGGTGACTGTCGTGTCCACCCGCTTTGAGCCCACCGGTGACGGTCCTTTGCCCTGGTGGAAAGATGAGAAGGTGGCGAATTTGGCCAACAGTGGTGCGATTGCCCTGTTGTTTGTGTTGTTCATGGCATTTGTGGTGAGGCCCATGGTGAAGAAACTGACGAAACCCGATTACGACCCCGTGGCCATTGCCGCCGCTGCAGCCGATGCAGCAGCCCGAGAGGCGGCTGCGGCGGAGCGTCTCAAATCCGAGCGCATTGCCGCCGCGGTGGCCGAGGCTGCAGCCATGGCAGCCGCCGAGAAAGCCCGATTTGAGGAAGAGGAACGACGCGCCAAGGAGGAACTGGAGCGTGCCAAAGCCGAGGCCGAGGCTGCTGCGGCAGCGGCTGCTGCCAAGGCCGCCGAAGAAGTCGAGGCCGCACGCCTGGCTGCCGAGGCCGCCGCCGCCGAGGCCGCTGCTCAGGCTGCCCTGGGTGCCGAATCTGAAGCTGAAATGGAATTGCAAGAGGGTGAATCCCTGGATGAGCTCAAAGCCCGCATGTCGAGCTTGAAGCCCAAGAAGCAGACCATCCCCGCGGATTTGCTCAACACCGCCAACACCTACGACGACAAAGTGGCACTCATTCGCATGATCGTGTCTGACAATTCAACCCGTGTGGCCTCTGTGTTGCGCCACATGATTCAACCGGGTTGATCCCAACTAGAGGAATCATCATGGCAGACGACAACAGCTTGCAATTGACCCCTGAGCTTCGCGCCGAAATGGACGCGATGACCTCCACCCAACGTGCCGCAGTCTTGATGCTGCTGCTTGGTGAAGAGCAGGCGGCAGAAATCATCAAATACCTGGACCCCAAAGAGGTGCAAGCCCTGGGTGCTGCCATGGTGGAGGTGGCCGACTTGTCGCAGGGTGCTGTGAACATGGTGCTCGATGAGTTTGTCGAGTTGCTTAAAAAGCAGACCAGCGTCAATCTGGGCAACAACGACTACATTGAAAAAGTCATGCGCCGTGCTTTGGGTGATGACAAGGCCAATTCCGTGCTCAACCGCATCATGCCGCGCATGGGCACCAAGGGTTTGGACATCCTCAGCTGGATGGATGCGCGCTCGATCGCTGACATGATTCGCGCCGAACACCCTCAGGTGATTGCCATCATCCTGTCTTTGCTCGAGAGCCAGGTGGCCGCCGATGTGCTCATCTACTTGCCGGGTGAAGTCCGTCCTGAAGTGATTCAGCGTGTGGCGAGCTTGGATACCGTGCAACCCTCGGCCATGGCCGAACTTGAAGCCATCATGAAGATGCAGTTCTCCAAGAACTCTTCGGCCAAATCGTCAAGCTTTGGTGGCATCAAGGCCGCCGCTGACATCATGAACATGACCAAGACCGAGCTGGAAAACTCCATCATGTCGGGACTCGAAGCCGTGGATCCTGATCTCACGATGAAGATTCAGGACAACATGTTCACCTTTGAAAACCTGGTCAGTGTGGACAACAAGGGCATTCAGGTGCTCATGCGCAATGTGGAGCCCGAGTTGCTGATGAAGGCCTTGAAGGCGGCCAGCGATGAGGTGCAGGCGCGCTTTCTGGACAACATGTCCGAGCGTGCGCGCGGCATGTTCCGCGACGATATGGAAGCCTTGCCGCCCCTGCGAATGGCCGACGTGGAAGATGCACAAAAGCAAATCATGCGCAAGGCCAGAAAGCTCTCGGATTCTGGCGAACTGATGTTGGGTGGAGCCGATTTTGTTTGATCCCAATGTGCTCCTCAAACCGCCTGCGCGCCCTCAGGCGTGGGATGCGTTTCCCATGCAGCACAGCGAATTCGCGAGTGAGGCCTGGGCAGATGCGCCCCAGGTGAATCCACGCGATCCGGGGTTCAGGCAACTTGCAGTGCCGGAGAAGGCGCGGGTTCATTACGACGACACCCACTTTGAAGCCGCCACCTATATGGATGTGACGCAATCGCATCCTCATCTGGTCAGCCAGGACGATTTCATACCCACTGACCTTGAAGCGAAAGCCCCAGCGCACGATGCAGACCAGGCCATGGATCCTGCCGATGACGACTTGCCACAGGAGCCAGGTGCTCAAGAAGGCCAAGCGCTTGCAGCTCAGGACGCAGCAGTTGCCGAGGCCGAGCCAGTTGCAGAAGAAGCCACTGCTTTGGAAAAAGATGAGGCTGCATCGCAAGAGTTGGCTGCACTGCAGCAGGATTCCCCCCTAGACCTGCCCCAGCCTCAATCGGTGTCCGAGGCCGATGAAGCCATTTGGCAGCAACGCCTGGACGCTGCTGTGACCGAAGCCAAGGCTCAAGCCTATGAAGAGGGCTTGCAAGCAGGCTTGGCTCAGGGGCAAGACAGGGCGCTGGATGAAGCCCTCGCGCAAGCGAAATTGCAATGGAGCGAGCAGGCACATCAGGATCAGCAACGGGCGGTTGAACAAGCGGTTCAAGAGGCTTTGAACGAGCAGATCAAAACCCTCGATGAGCAAAGGGGTGAGCGTGACGCACAAGTCTCTGCACTCATTGCACACATCGACGACTCCCTTGAGCAGGCTTTGCAAAACACCCGCACCTGGGCAGAAGCCCTCAAACGCTTGGCGATTCACATTGCCGAGCAATTGGTGCTGTCTGAATTGTCGGTATCCCCGGCAGCCATCCAGCGATTGATCGATCGTTGCGTGTCAGAACTGGACTTGCCACATGCTGGACTGGTGACCGTGGAGCTAGCGCCCCATGACCACGATTTGCTCAAGGCGCAGGCCGACATCAGCTGGAGCGGCATGGAGATGGTGGTCAATCCCCAACTCGCCCCTGGCAGTGTCAAAGTCAATTGCAAGGACACCCGCATCAGCGACCTGATCCATCACCGACTCGAGCCCATTGCCAAGCAGCTGCTGGTGGCGGTGGACGATTGGCAACAACAAAGTGCCTTCAAGCCGGGTGCATTGGGCGCGCGCGCAGGATTCCAATCGGCCAAAGTGGCGCCGTCCTCCTCTGCAATCACGCCTTTGAGCGTGAGCTCCAGGCTGATTGATGCCAGCGATCACGGAGGCGATCATGGATGAGTGGCTGAATGTGATTTTGCGCACGCTGATGTGTGGCCTGTTCATCTTCTGGGTGGTCAAGCCCATGCTGATGGCTTTGGCGCACAAAGAGCTCAACATGGTCGAGATCGACGAATTGGCCGACACGGTGACGCAGGCTGCGTTCAATGCCTGGCAAAAAGATGGTTCGATCGATCCGCTCAGCGACCCGCAATTGGCCCTGTACATGGCCGAACACCCTGAGCTTCAATTGCCGCAAAGCATGACACTGGATGAGGCTGGCGCCCATGAGCAATCCCTCATCGATGCCAGCGAGGCGGCTGCCGCAGAGGAAAAAGCCAAGGCAGAGGCCTTGAATGCCGAGTTGGCTGCAGCTGCCCAGGCTCAGGAACAAGACGCCGCAGCCGAGGTGGTGCTCGCTCAAGAGCTTGCGCCAACCCAGGGGCTGAGCGAAGCGGCAGATACAAGCACCAGCGATGCCGTTGGCGTTGTCGAGGCGGCGGCTGACGAAGAAGAAGACATGAGCAATTCACTCGATGAGATGAAAAAGCGCATGAAAGCCGAGCAGCAAAAAGCCAAGCCAAAGATCCCGACGGAGTTGCTCACCAATGCCAACAGTTACGAAGACAAACTGGTGGTGGTTCAAATGATCACTGACCAAGATCAAAACCGCGTGGCCATGGCCATTCGCAACATGATTCGCGCTGGAAAGTGATGCCATGTGGGATGCATTGACCGAGGTTGAATCGACGTTGCCCCAACTCAAGGCGGCTCGTCCCCAGCGACACGGCACTCTCATTCGCCTGGTGGGGCTGACCTTGGAAACCCGAGGCATCATGGCGCCGCTGGGTGCCCTGTGTGAAGTGGTGGGACGACATGGCCACAGTGTGCAAGCCGAGGTGGTGGGTTTCAATGACAGTGTGCTCTACCTCATGCCCATGACTGAGCCCGTGGGTGTTGGCCCCGGCGATGATGTGCGTGTGGTCAGCACCTCGCCCGAGGTGATGGTGGGTGAAGCCCTGCTGGGCAGAGTCATCGATGGCCGTGGCATGGCTCTGGATGGCAAACCCCAGCCCAATTGCAATGAACGCATGCACCTGCTGGGCAAGCCGCTCAATCCCATGGAGCGCGGACCCATTCACGAAGTGCTGGATGTGGGCATCAAGGCCATCAACGGTGCTTTGACCCTGGGACGGGGGCAGCGCATTGGTTTGGTCGCTGGCTCTGGCGTGGGCAAGAGTGTGCTGCTTGGCATGCTCACGCGATTCACCAAGGCCGATGTGGTGGTGATTGGTTTGATTGGCGAGCGGGGTCGTGAGGTTCAAGCCTTCATTCAGGAGACGCTGGGTGAAGAAGGATTGCAAAAATCCGTGGTGATTGCAGCGCCTGCCAACGTCTCGCCCGTGCTGCGACTCAAAGCCACACAAATGACGCATGCCATTGCCGAATATTTCAGGGATCAGGGCAAGAACGTGCTGATGCTGTGCGACAGCTTGACGCGTGTGGCGCACGCTCAGCGCGAAATTGGACTGGCCATTGGTGAGCCACCAACCGCCAAAGGCTATCCGCCTTCTGTGTTTGCCCTGCTGCCCAACCTGATTGAACGTGGTGGCGTGGGTCGGCATGGCTTTGGTTCCATCACAGCCATCTACACCATCCTCGCTGAAGGAGACGATGCCTCGGATCCGATTGTGGACATCGCCAGGGCTTCATTGGATGGGCAAGTCATGTTGTCGCGCAAGCTGGCTGACATGGCGCATTACCCGGCCATTGATCTCAATGGCTCTATCTCGAGGGTGATGCAAAACCTCTTGTCACCGGAAGACTTTCGTGTGGCCAACATGCTGCGACGACTCTGGTCTTCCTATCAACAAAATGCCGATCTCATTCAGGTGGGTGCTTACGAAACCGGAACAAATCCGGAGTTGGACATGGCCATGCGTCTCATGCCCGGCATCATTCATTTCTTGCGACAGGACATGAATTCACCGCAGGATTTGACTGCCACCTGGGATCAACTTCGTCAATTGCTGGGAGGTGCATGATGGTGATCGCTCGCAAATGTTGGGATGTGTTGGCCAAGAAAACCGAAGAGGCTTTGCAAGATCAGCAAGCGGCTTTGAACGCGGTGAAAACCCGCTATCAGCAACTGCTCACGGATCAAAACAACTTGATCCGCATGATGGAGCAGTATCAATCGCAGGCACAAGATCAGCTCAGGCAGCTCAAGTCGGTGTCAGACGCAGCCAATTTCAGTTCTTTTCTTAATCAGCTGCAGACCTTGCTCAACCGGGTGCAAGCTGATCTTCAGGCCGAGGAGCTCAATGTCAAGCGGGCCAAGGCCAAGCTGGAACAAGCCCATCAGGCGCACCAGAAGATGACCTCGCTACAGGACCAGGATCGCAACAAGGTCAAGGCCTGGGAAAAAAAGCGCGATCAACAGGAAATGGATCGCCTGGGCTTGACCTTGCATCAGCTCAAGCGTTGACCCATCCCAATTCCAGCCAATGCCAGTGCTGGGCAGAGAACGACCAGGGTATCCAGCATCGCCGGGTATTGAGGGGGAACATGTCCTGACAGCCATGGTCTTGCCACACTCCGTTGGCATGCACACTGGCAAGCAGCCGCTGGATTTCATCGCTGGTTCTCACATTGGTGCCATCGGCGCGGCACACCTTGAGCCCTTGGTCGTTCAGATGCACCCAATGACAGCCCACCGATTGAATTGGCGGGGGTGACTGCACTGCGCCCGAGAGCCAGTCATGAACACTGCCCCAGCTGCGGTGCTTGAGCTGGCTGCGAATGCGTTTGAGTTGCTCATTCAACTCGACTTCATCACGGTGCACATACCGCAATTGCCCCAGCACGTTGTCAAACCACAAAGCCGCATGAGGATGCTCGGCCAAAAGATGGGGTAACCCGGCAATGGCATCCATGCGGTGATGAACCACCTGGGTACCAATGCCTTTGAGTCGTCTGCCATGACGCTGATGGAACAGCGGGGCTGCCAGTGCATCCGGATCAAAGGCATGAATGATTTTGAATCGGGCTAACCAAGCCGTGGGCAGCATCCATCCCGCACTGGGGCCAATCAGCAGCAATTCTTGTGACTGGGGGCGCCATAAATTCAGGGCGCTGGCGATGTGTTCAGAAGTGGGAGCCCAAAGGCGCCTGGATCGCAGCGCACGCAGGTGCCAGTTCAAGCCACCTGTGCCAGATACATTGAGTTTTCGATGAAGCCAGGAGGTCTTAGCCTTCATCTTTGGGTTTGCAGACCTGGCTGTAGGTAGCCGACACTGGTGTGTTGTGGGCAATGGGTTGCCAATCCGAAAAAATGCCCTCGCTGCTGATGGTGGGACCTTGGAGCAAGCCCTTGGTGTGATACGAGATGGAGCGAGGGCGGGCGATGTTTTTGACGCAATCGATTTCCATGAGGACGCGTGTGGACATGAACTTCATGTTGGCCCGGTTGTACTGAGGTTGCCTGTAATCCAGCATGAGCCTGACTTTACGGGTATTGCCAGAACTTTGTACTGTAGATGGATCAAAATATGCAGCGGCTTCGCCATAGACCCCAATGGGCATCCAACCGGCCCATGCCGGTAGTGAACACATCAGCATGAAACCCCAAACAAAGGTTTTCGAATTCATGAAAAATTTCCACGAGGTTTGCATGTAATCACTATAGCGCGTACATAATGCACACACCCATGCAAAACTGGCAACAATATGTCGTAAGTATTCTGGTTGTGCTCGCCTTGCTGGCACTTGTTCTTTGGGGCATGACACGCAAAGGCATGAGGCGCAATTTATCGGGTTTGGGTCAGCGCATCCAAATTCAGGAATCCCTTTCTCTCGGCCTTCGTCACAAATTGGTTCTTGTCCAGGTGGATGAACAGCGGGTCTTGCTGAGCGTCTCGCCCAGCGAGGTCAAGACCCTTCATGCCTGGTCCTCCCCTGACTCCACTGGAATTGCACATGGTGATTCATCCCAAACAGATTAGATGGCTGGCGGCTCTGGCCTTGATGACGCTGGTCTTGATGTGGCCAGATGCCTCGTTCGCCCAGGGCGTGCCCATGGTGACCGTCAACAACAGCAAAGGCGTACAGACCTACAGCCTGAACCTGCAGTTGTTGGGCCTCATGACGGTCCTCACGCTGTTGCCCTCCATCGTGTTGATGATGACATCGTTCGTGCGCATCATCGTGGTGCTGTCCATCCTTCGTCAGGCCCTGGGCACAGCGCAAACGCCGCCCAACACGGTGCTGGTGGGTTTGGCGCTCTTTCTCACTTTTTTCATCATGTCGCCGGTGTTTGAGCAAGTCTATGAAACGGCCATCGTTCCTTACATGAATAACCAGATGGGCTTTCAGGCGGCATTGGCCAAAGCTGAAGCGCCCTTGCGTGCATTCATGTTGGCCCAAACCCGTGAAGATGACATCCAGATGTTTTCCCAGATTGCCCGTGCCAAGGAGATTGCGGGGCCTGAAGATGTGCCCTTCACCACACTGGTTCCCGCATTTGTCACCAGCGAACTCAAGAGCGCCTTCACCATTGGCTTCATGCTGTACATCCCCTTTGTGGTGATCGACATGGTGGTGGCCAGTGTGCTGATGTCCATGGGCATGATGATGCTCTCGCCCATGATCATTTCCATGCCATTCAAGCTGATGCTGTTTGTTCTGGTCGATGGATGGAGCCTCATCATGGGGTCGCTTGCATCGAGTTTTGTCTTGAAATAGGAGAGTCAACATGGATACAGCCATGGTGGTGGATTTGGGACGACAAGCCTTGTGGATGACCATGCTGCTCAGCGGCCCCTTGTTGCTGGTGGCCTTGGTGGTGGGTCTGATCATTGGTATTTTTCAGGCGGCCACGTCCATCAACGAACAAACCCTGACCTTCATTCCCAAATTTGTCCTCATGGGCTTGGTTTTGGCCGTGTTGGGTCACTGGATGATCAATCAGTTGGTGGAATACACGCGGGTTTTGTTTGGGCGCATCCCCTCGCTCTTTAGCTGATCCTCTCGCCCATGAACATCGAACTGCTCGACCTGCTCAACTCGTTCTATTCGATGTTGTGGCCCATGTTGCGCATTTCGGCGTTCCTGATCTTCACCTCGATTTATTCCATTCGTGCAGTCAATGTGCGAATTCGCATTTCCCTGTCCATCGTCCTCACCATTTTCATTGCGATGCAAATGGACTTCCCGGTCAAGAACCCCTTCGAGATGGATGGCCTAGTGACCATCTTCAACGAACTCTTCATTGGGTTTGCGATGGGTTTGACCATGCAGCTGGTCACGGCAGCCGTGGTGGTTGCCGGTCAAGCCATTTCGGCTTCCATGGGTTTGACCATGGCCAACCTGATCGATCCCAATCTGGGGAACGTGCCCACCATTTCACAATTTCTGTCTTTGTTGACCACCCTGATCTTTGTGGCCACTGGAGGGCATCTGATTGTGTTTGGCGTCTTGTTGGAGTCCTTTCAACTCTTGCCGATTGGACAGTCCCTGTTCACTCAGGTCTTCTTTGGCAAATTCATTCAGTGGAGTTCACTGATGTTTGGCTCGGCTGTTCTCATTGCCTTGCCCATCATGGTCACGCTCATGTTTGTCAACATCGGCATGGGTTTCATGACGCGCGCTGCGCCCAGCCTCAATATTTTTTCTGTGGGTTTTCCAGCCATGATCCTTGTGGGCTTTGTCATCCTGTGGATGGCCTTGCCCAGCATGGCTGGTCGCATCGCAGGCCTATGGGTGGCGGCATTCACCGCCATGCGTGAATTGCTCATTGCCCGAGGAGGCTGATCTCGCATGGCAGACGCACAAGAAAAAACGGAAGAGCCAACAGCCAGACGGCTGAGTAAAGCCCAGGAAGAGGGCCAGGTGGCTCGTTCTGTGGATTTGTCCACGGCCATTTTGCTCATGGCGGCAACGTTGTTTTTCACGGTGGCCGGGCATTGGATGTTCAATCGCATCAGCCAGATGTTTGTGTCACAAATGGCGTTTGACCGAAAGATCCTGGATAAGGCGGAATTGTTGCCTGTGCATTTTGGTCAGGCCATGCTGGACGCATTCATCCTGGTCCTGCCCTTCATGGCCATGCTGTATGTCTTGGCCCTGATTGCTCCTGGCCTGGCTGGGGGCTACATCTTTTCACCCAAACTGATGCTGCCCAAGTGGAACAAGCTGGATCCCATCAATGGCCTGGGGCGCATGTTTGGCAGTCGTGCCCTGATTGAGCTGGTCAAATCCCTGATCAAGTTTTTGCTCATTGGTCTCATCCTGTGGTTGACGGTGAACGCCAACATCGAGGATCTGGTGAGCTTGAACCGCATGGATTTGCAAACAGGCCTCAAGCATTCAGGTGACATCATCGTCGACGCCTGCTTTTGGATGAGCATGGGCTTGGTGGTCATTGCACTGGCCGATGTGCCATTGCAAAAATTTCAGGTCAACAAGTCTTTGAAGATGTCCAGGCAAGAGATCAAAGACGAAATGAAGGACTCCGAAGGTCGTCCTGAAGTCCGCCAGCAAATTCGCCGACGCCAGCGTGAAATGGCCAACAACCGCATGATGGCCAAAGTCAAGGATGCCGATGTGGTGATCACCAACCCCTCTCACTTTGCTGTGGCTTTGTCCTATGACCCCTCGGCGGATGGCGCCCCAACGGTGGTGGCCAAGGGCACGGATGAGCTGGCACGGCGAATCCGCGACGAGGCTTTGGCCCATCAGGTGCAACTGTTCGAGGCGCCGGAGTTGGCCCGTGCCCTTTACTTCACCACCCCCGTAGACCGATCCATCCCTGAGGCGCTCTACCAGGCTGTGGCCCAGGTCATTGCCTATGTGTTCAACCTCAACCAGTCCTATGCAGGTGCCAGAGGGCTGACCAAACCCAGGCCTGTCGTGCCTGAGAATATGCGCTTTGACGAAAATGGCTTCCTCTTCAGTTGATGTTCAAGAGGGCTCACCCACATGAACCAGTTCTATCAAAGTCCAGCCGACAAAATGCGGCTCGAAGTGTTGCTCAAGTCCTTGCTCGAGGGGCGACTGAATTTGGCCATCCTCGGGCACGACGAAGTGGCCTTGGCCCATTACGCCCGCCAAATTCATGAGCATTTGAAAGACAACGGCCAAAGGGTGGAGTTGTGGTCATCGGCAGAGTCCGAACAACTCGTAGGGCGATTCAATCAAATCCTCGCTGAGCTCACCCTCAAGCAAGCCCAGGACAAGCTGATGACCTCGGCTGATCGCCTCTACCTGATCTTTCCCGACACCCACTCAATTGCCGATTTCGAATTGCAGCTGCTTGCTCGCCTGGTCAATGGCTTTCCAGCCAGCAACATCAATGTGATCCTGCTCATCAACCGCCTGGAGCCATTTGAGAAAAAACTTCAGGCCTTTGGCAAAAACCTGCTGCAATGGGTGCTGGAGTCAGAACACCCCATTCCTGATCGCCCCACTCAGATTGAGGTCAAGAGCGAGGAGCCGTCAAGCCCAGCACCCCGTGCCCCTGAATTACAAGAACTCAACGCCACCGTCCAGGCGAATGAAGCGCCTTTTGCTCCCGATTCCAGTCCTGCTCGCAAGCTCGCTTCCCAGCGCCGGGGCAAAGGTTTGGGGCTGGTGATCTTGGCTTTGCTCCTCAGTGGGGCAGCCTTCGCCGCGATGAAATGGTGGTCTTCAGCCCGGTCGGCGCAGGGCGCTGAACCAGCCCCGACCGCGGCGGCCACCAGCGCGGCGCCAACCGAGGACAAGCCGCCCACATCTGAGGCGGCCACTTCCAGCGAGGCCACCAGCGCGGCCAGTGCGGTTGGGATGTCCTCCACCAGCAATCAACCCGTGCCTGCCCAGGAATCCTTGACCTCGGGCAAAGAAGAATTGGTCGCTCCAACTCCAGCGCCCGTTGCGCCGGTTCAGGCCACTGCATCGACCCCTGCTACACCGCCAGCGGCGCCTGTGGCGGCCACTCCTCCCGCGCCCTCGAGTGCCACGGCTGCAGCCAACAAAGGTGAAACGGCCAAACTTCAGACGGATCATGAGTGGGTCCAGCAACTCAAGACAGGGCAATGGGTGTTGCAATTGGCCGCACTCGCAAGCCAGCAAGAGGCTTCGACGGTGGCGGATGCCTTGCCCACCAAAGAGAAGGTGCGCATTCTGATGGCACCCAAGAATGGCAACAACAAGTATTACTACATCGTGATCTCTGGTCCGTATGACTCCAAAGAAGCGGCAGAAGTGATCATGAAATCCAGTCCCGCTTTCTCCAAAGCCTGGATGCGAAGCGCAAAATCCATGAAATCTCAATTCGACAAGCCATGACGACTTGAGTTTTTTTGTGTTCGGTCGACTTCATGCTTTGGAGGCCTAGAAGATGGATGTAGCCAAGACCAGCGTGGAAGAACAACTCGAGCACATCGATCACAGGCTGGATGCCGTCGTTCAACCCGGCAATCCACCGCAGGAATATGCCGAGGTGCTGTCTGGGCAGGGGCTACAAGAAGGTAGCCTCATCCCTCATGACCCAGCTCATGCCCCTTTTGAAGCGCAATCCCAGGGTATGCATGACTCACTTGGGGGCGCAGCTCAGGTTCAAGACCCCGTTTCAGCGCAAGCCTTGCCTGAGTCCCCATCCCCATCAGATCCTGCGATGTTGCTCGGTCAGGCTCCGTTGGAGACGGCTGACGACGTGGAGTTGACGCAAGACTTTCATGATCAGATGGCTCAAGTCCTTGCATCTTTTTCCGATTCTTGGGTGACTGAAATGAACCAGCGAGTCGGTGTCCTCCGGGAACAGATCACGCTGGTTCACAACAAATTGGACCAATTCAGTCCCCGTTAGGAATCGTCATGGCAGAACCAAATGACACCAGCGTCCAGGCTGAACAGGCCCGGACCGATGAAGGCTTTGAGCCCGCTCCTGAGCCCAGGGCATTGAGCAAGGAAGAAATCCGAGCCGCGACGGATCAGGCTGCCGAAGGCATTGCCGATCTGGAATCAGATGCGGCCGATCCCAACGAACTCTCACGCCAGCTTGAAGAACTCACCAGTGTGGTGTTGAGTTCAGCCGAGGTGTCGACCCGCTCGGCCTCGGTGGCGGCCGACGTCAGTGGGGACATGAAGTCGGTGATGGTTCAGATCGGTGAGGACCATCGTCGCACCGTGCTGCACTCCAGGGTGCTGATGATGGTCATGGGCGCATTTGTGGTTTTGGCCGTGGGCATTTTGTTTGCTGTGTCCGTGCGATTGCTCTCCAATGTTCGACAGCTAGACGCACTGACTTTGCAGGTTGGCAAGCGCGTGGTGGAGTTGGACGAAACCATTCATGCTTTTGGCAAAGCCAGCCAGAGTCTGTTTGAGCTCACTGAAAAGCTCGACACATTTCAGGGGCAACAAGCCACGATCACCCCCCGATTCGACCAGCTCGACAAGACGGTTTCCTTCTTGGCCGACAAGGTCAACGAGGTCAATCTTTATCGTCCCCGTCCTTTGGATGACAAGTTCCAGGGTCTGCAAAAGCAACTTGGAGATGTCTCGGCTCAGGTTCAAAGCCTGGAGCAAAAATTGGCCAACACCAAGCCGCCCGTGGATGAGAGCAGCCAAAAAACCCTGGCTGAGGTTCAGGCCTTGAACAAACGCCTGTCTGAGGCGTTGACCAAATTGCAATCCGATGTGGACGCCATCAAGGCCAGGCCTGTTCCAGCCGCTGCACCCGCGCCAGCTCCCAAGCCTCAGGCACCTAAACCCGCCGCAGAGCCCAAGCCTGCTGAGCCCAAGCCAGCAGCCAAACCCGCTGCGGCCAAAGCTGAGCCGAAATCAGATCCCAAGGCTCAAGCCAGGACTGAGCCCAAGCCCGAGCCCAAACCGGTGACCGAGGCGGCGGCAGCACCAGCGCCCGCGCCCTCCGCGCCCAAGCCAGTGCCCGATGAAATGGTGGTTTTTCCTCGTCCCTCACGCTGAGGACATCAATCCGCAGCCCGTTTGAAGCTGGCTGAGGTGGCCATCGCCCATTGAGAACGGAAGGGTTCAGGCAGGTCATCTGTTGGAACTGCTCCCATCAGTGCGTTCGCGGGAAGGCGTGGATAGAGTTTGCCAAGCGTGCTGACTTCAGTGAGGCTCAAGCGCTTGAAGATCATGGACGGCTTGAGCTCACCCGGTCCTTCAAGCCCCGCTGCCTGAAGCAACTCGCGCAAGGCTTCAAGGGTGTGGTGGTGAAAGTTCTTGACCCGCTCAGACTTGTCGCTCACCACCAGGGCCATTTGTCGAATGGGATCTTGTGTGGCTACGCCTGTGGGGCAATGGCCTGTGTGACAGGTTTGAGCCTGAATGCAACCCACCGCAAACATGAATCCCCTGGCGCTATTGCACCAATCTGCACCCAGTGCAAGCACACACGCCATGTCAAATGCACTGACGATCTTGCCGCTGGCACCCAGTTTGATTTGATCCCTGAGTCCCAGACCCACCAAGGTGTTGTGAACCAGGCTCAAGCCTTCACGCAAAGGGGTGCCGAGGTGATCGCTGAACTCCAGGGGCGCTGCACCTGTGCCGCCCTCCGAGCCATCGACCACGATGAAGTCTGGCAGGACCTGCCGCTGCGCCATGGCCTTGGCAATGGCAAACCATTCCCAGGGATGACCAATGCACAACTTGAAGCCCACGGGCTTGCCGCCGCTGAGTTGGCGCAATTGCGCAATGAAGTCGATCAATTCTGTGGGGGTTTTGAAGGCACTGTGTGCGGCTGGAGACACGCAGTCCACACCGACGGGGACACCACGAGCCTCTGCAATTTCTGGGGTGACTTTGGGGCCGGGGAGCACGCCACCGTGACCCGGTTTGGCGCCTTGGCTGAGCTTGATCTCAATCATCTTGACCGAGGGCAGCTGAGCCTGCTTGGCGAATTTGTCAGGATCAAATCCGCCCTGATCGTTGCGGCATCCAAAGTAGCCTGAGGCCACTTCCCAAATGATGTCCCCACCGTGGACCAGGTGGTGCTTTGAGATGGAGCCTTCGCCGGTGTCGTGGGCAAAGTTACCCATCTTGGCGCCCTTGTTCAAGGCCAGGATGGCGTTGGCACTGAGGGCGCCAAAGCTCATGGCAGAGATGTTGTAGAGGCTGATGCTGTAGGGCTGTGTGCAGTCTTTGCCACCCACGAGGGTGCGCATGTCCTCCGAGGCGATTTCAGTAGGCGCCATCGAATGAGTGATCCATTCGTAACCCACGGCTTGCACGTCGAGTTGCGTGCCCAAAGGCCTTTTGTCCGATTGACCTTTGGCGCGCGCGTAGACCAAAGAGCGCTGGGCACGGGAAAAGGGAGCGGCTTCAGTCTCTGATTCAATGAAGTATTGACGGATTTCCGGACGAATATATTCCAGCAAAAAGCGCATGTGCCCAAGGATGGGGTAGTTGCGCAAGATGGCATGGTGCGTTTGCTTGAGATCGTGAATACCCACGCCGACCAAAGCAATGAACAATAAAAAAAGCCACAAGGCTTGTCCTGTGGCTACGAAGATCAATCCAGAAAAAGCTGTACCCGCTAGGGCAATGTAAAACGTGGTGTAGCGCAATGCAAAGCCGCGATTCAAAGAAGACTGCATACTGAACTCCTTGGAATGAGCGGACGATTATTTGACGAGAGGGTCTTTGTTTAAATGTGCGCTCAATCGCTGATGGGCCAGATGAGAAACCTCAGCCCTGAGTTTGGCTTGAACCAATTGACGCTCTGCCACACGCTGAACTGAGTTCAGGTCATGAAGGATGACGCGGCGCAAGTCATTCAATTCCACATCGAGCTGGCGCAATTGCTCGCGAAGCAGACGTTGGTGCGCCATGCCCTCAGTGAGCAAATTCACCCGACTGGCAATCGATTTCCAATGGGCAGCAATGTCGTCCGACTGTGGGTCGTGGAGTTGATCAAACAGCTCAGCCAGCAGGGGGTCATCTCGGGTGATGTCCTGGTTGCCGAGTTTGACCTTGGACAGGTCATGGGCCTTGCCCATCTCAACTTTCTTGGGAGGGGGGCGCAGGGTGGTGGTTTCCGCCACAGTGGCGTCGGAGTCCACTTTGGCCCAGCCTTGCCTGGGGTCGTACTGCATCAAGCCTTTGAAAGAGAGGGTGGGGTCGCTCATGGCATGCCTTCCTGATTCAGAGTTTTGCGGAGGGGCGAGTCAGGCGTTTAAGAAAATCGGGCACGCCAAGGCCAGAGACTGGTTTTGCTTTGAGGGATTCGCCTTCGGCAATCCGGCGCTGCCGGTATTTGCCAAGGATGGAGTACTGAGCGGTGGCGGATTGCGCTTCCAATACGCCGGTGGGACGATAAGGTTTGTTGGCGGCCAAGGCCGGGCTGGACAGATGCCCCACTGGCTGGCTTTCTTTAACAGGCGCCATGTTGGTTTCGCGGATGAGCCGTGCCGCCACAATTGCCTTGGCGAAATCGTAAAAAGAGCGGCCACACAAATCTTCTTGGTCCATGAGGTAGCCACGCTGAAACAACTCGCGTGCTTTTTGGCCTTCAAGCACGGCAGGCGCCAACATGAAGCTCACCTGGAAGCGCTGCTTGGAAAAAACGTTTGAGCGCAATTGCTCGGTCAGCACCCGGGTGGGGCACACCACCAGCTGTGGGCGCTTGGACGAGGCCGCATCAAACACCCAACGGTTGCGATTCAAAAAGCCGGCGGTGGCTGCCAATTCGATTTCAGAGACCGAGGTGGGCACGAGCACCATGTCGAACTCGAACATGAGTTCGCTGGCCAAGGAATCCGTCCAGGTCAGGTCTGCAATGAGGACGTCGCAGTTGGGCAGGGCGCGGCGGATCTGGGTGCGGGCATCAAAGATGGGGCGATTGCCGCCTTGATCGACTGGCAACGACTGGTGCACCACGTGAACGCCTGTATCAGGCGCAGAGTTGAGCCAATTGCTGGAGGAGCCGTGGGGATCCCAATCCAGCAAAACCGTTCGTTCGTGCTGCTGGATGCTGAAGAAGGCAGCCAGGTTGGCCGACAAAGTGCTTTTGCCAACGCCGCCTTTTTGGCTTGTTACCAGGATTTTGAATGCCATCGCAGATTCCTTAGGTATCAAAGTGAAACGAATGAAACCCAAACTTCAATCGAGGTTTTGTTCGTAACGTCCTGATCATAATAGTTGTTTTTTAAAAAATAGCAAGATTTAATTATTTTTTTGAAATTCACTCCAACTCGGGATTCCCCGCTGGATGCCCTGGATTTTTTAGGCGAACCTCGGGCGGCTTCAAGGAGATGGATGGTGTATCAGCGCATTGTGTTGGCCTACAACGGCTCAGAGGCGGGGCAAAAAGCCCTGTTGGTCTCAAAAAACCTGGCGGCCTGGAGTCAGGCTCAGCTTCATTTGGTGGCGGTCATGCCCTTGCACCTCAATACGGTGGTTGCCGAAGGCATTGTGTATTCCAACCAGGAGGAAGAGCTGCAAAAAGAGGCCTATCAGGCCATCTTGAACCAGGGCTTGGCCATGTTGGCCAAAGAGGGCTGGAGCGCGACGGGCGAACTGGTCAGCGGCGACCCGGTGACCGAGATCTGTGAATGCGCTGCGCGCCAGCATGCTGACCTGATCGTGGTGGGGCACAAGCACAAAGACGGCTGGATGAAGCGCTGGTGGAGTGGCTCAGTGTCTCAATCTTTGATTGAAGAAGCCCCTTGTAGCGTCTTTGTCACCATTTCCTGATCGGGTTGAAGTTTTCGCCATGGGTTAGCCTATGGCTCATGAAAAGTTTGGAATCAGCCCTCAGGGCCATGGTGCGTGATTGGCGTGCCGGCGAGTTGCGCTTGCTGTGGATGGCAGTGGCACTGGGTGTCGCGGTCTTGTCGGCGGTCACTTTTTTATCGAACCGCCTACAAGCCACCTTGATCCGTGACGCAGCCGAATGGCTGGGTGGCGACGTGGTGCTGTCGTTGGATCGCCCCCCGCCTCAGGCACTGCTGGATCAGGTCCGCCAGCTGAATCTGACCTCTTCGCTGACAGTGAGCTTGCCCACCATGGGTCGAGCCATGCCCCGGCAATCACCCCTAGAGGGCGATAGCCGCTTGGTGGCGCTCAAGGCCGTGACCGATCAGCACCCGCTCAAAGGGCAGCTCCGAGTGCTGCCCCAACAAAGCCCCAGCGAACCTGTGCCCAATGCAGCATTGGTGCGGCATCCCAACAACGCCACGGCCTATGACCTGGCACCTGTGCCCATCCAAGCGGTGCCTCGTCCTGGCACGGTCTGGCTGGAGCCCGGTGCCTTGGAGGCCTTGAACTTGCAAGTGGGCGATGAACTGGGTCTGGGTGAATTGACCTTGCGCATCGAGCGTGTCTTGGCCTCTGAGCCCGATCGTGGCATGGGCTTCATGAGCCTGGCGCCCAGGGTCTTGATGAACATGGCGGATCTGCCGGCTTCAGAACTCATTCAGCCCGCCAGTCGAGCAACCTGGCGCCTGGCTCTGGTCGGTCCTTCTGCTGCCATCGATCGCTTTGTGGCATGGAGCGATGTCTGGCTCGATACACCAGCAGGCAAAGGCATCCGCTTGGACACCTTGCAATCGGGTCGCCCCGAAATGCGTCAAACCTTGGACAGGGCGGTGCAATTCATGCACCTGGTGGGCTTGCTCTCGGCCTTGTTGTGTGCGGTGTCCGTGGCCATGGCAGCCCACCATTTCGCCCAAAGAAAGCTCAATGACTGTGCCCTCTTGCGCGTCATGGGGCAGTCGCAATCCACGCTCACCCGCATGTACTTTTGGGAATTTGTTGGCGTGGGCTTGATTGCCAGCGCCTTGGGTGTTGCGTTGGGTTGGGCCACGCACTGGGGCTTTGTGAGCGTGCTGGAGCGCTGGCTGGAAAAACCCTTGGCCGAAGCGAGCTGGAATCCCGTCTGGCACGGCATGGGCTCGGGTTTGGTCCTACTCATGGCCTTTGGATTGCCTCCCGTGCTGCAGTTGGCGAGTGTGCCCCCTTTGCGTGTCATTCGCCGCGAACTGGGACAGATTCGAGCCAGCAGCCTGGGGGTTTGGTCATTGGGCATGGCTGGGTTTGCTGCACTCATGCTGCGAATGAGCGATGACCTCCAGCTTGGCGGTCTGGTGGTTGGGGGCTTCATGCTGGCCGTGTTTGTCTTTGCCGCTGTGGCAGGGTTGGCGCTGTGGCTCTTGCGCATGCTGCAACTGCGCATCAAGGTACCTTTTGCCTTGGCTCTGGCCACGCGACAACTGGCGGCCAGGCCTGGCTTTGCCATGCTGCAAGTCGGCGCACTCTCAGCTGGCTTGTTGGCCCTCATCTCCATGGCCATGTTGCGCACCGACCTGATCCAGGGCTGGCGCTCGGCCACACCAGCGGACGCACCCAATCGATTTGTCATCAATATCCAGGCTGATCAGGCACAGGATTTCATGGCGCACTTGCGCGAGCAAGGCATCGTGAATTTAGATTGGTATCCCATGCTCAGAGGCCGGCTGGTGGCCATCAACGACCGCAGCATTCGTCCCGAAGAGTTCAGCGATCAGCGGGCCAAAAGTCGCATCGAGCGTGAACAAAACCTCTCTTATGCCAATGCCATGCCGGCGCACAATGCGGTGGTGGCCGGCCTTTGGCAGGCCAACGATAACGAGGGCTTGAGCATCGAAGAAAGCATGGCCAAGTCGCTTGGCGTTGGGGTTGGCGACTGGTTGAGCTTTGAAATGGCCGATCAACTTGTCAAGGCCAGGATCACCTCGGTGCGCAGGGTCGATTGGGCTTCCATGCATGTGAATTTCTTCTTCATGTTCCCGCGCGAGCGCATGCCCGAGGGCTTGGCGCAAACCTTCATCTCGGCTTTCAGGGCACCAGGCAAAGCGGGCTTTGATCGGCAGCTCGTGGACCGGTTCCCCAATGTGACCAACATCGATGTGGGCCAAACGATAGATCAGGTCCAGTCGGTGGTGACGCAGGTTGTGCAGGTGGTGGAGTTCTTGTTTGGCTTCACTTTGCTGGCCGGTTTGCTGGTGTTGTTTGCCACAGTGAGCTTCAATCGGGAAGCCAGATCGCACGATTACGCCGTGTTGCGCGCCTTGGGCAGTGGGCGGGGCCAGATCGTGAGCTTGCAGCAAATTGAACTGGTGGGCGTGGGCGCGCTCAGTGGGTTTTTGGCAGCGGTGGCCTCCATGATGCTTGGCAGTGTGTTGGCTGCCAAGGTGTTCCAGTTCACCTGGACAGCTTCGCCCATCTGGTTGGTGCTGGGTACAGGTGGCGGCGCGCTGTTGGCGCATTTGGCGGGACGTTGGGCGCTGCGAGATGTGTTGGCTCAGCCCGTTGTGCAAACCCTCAGAGCCAGCACACAAGCCTGATCCTGACGTCAACGCCCCTTGAGCAACACCAGCAAGGCACCTGCGCCGCCCTGGTTGGCCGGGGCTTGAACAAAGGCCAACACCTCGGTGCGCTGGACCAGCCAGCGCAACACCTTTTGCTTGAGCACTGGGGTTCTTCCAGGCGAACCCAATCCCTTGCCGTGGACCACACGCACACATCGCCATTCGCGCTTGAGGGCTTGCTGTAAAAAACCTGAAAGCGCGGTGCGGGCTTCGTCGCTGCGCAAACCATGCAGGTCAATCTCGCCTTGCAGCGACCAATGCCCGCGCCTGAGCTTGCGCAGCACATCGCTGCCGATGCCCGTCTGGGCAAAACTCAGGTCTGCGTCGGTGTCGAGCAAGGTGGACACATCAAAGTCATCGCTCAGGCTTTCTTCCAGCGCGGCCTGATTGTCCAGGTGCTGCTGCGCGGCAATCGGCGCGACCGCAGGCGCTGGTAGGGGCACGCGCTCCTTGGCCTTGATGGGTTTGACCTTGCCCACCGACAATGTGAAGAGGTCCTGTTCAGCCTTGAGCCGCTTGGCCCGTTCAGCCTGCTCGCGAGCGGCCTCTTTCTCGGCCTGCTGATGGGCTTTGAGCTGGGACATCACGCGTTTGAGGTCGTGCAGGGAACGCTGGTTCACATCAGCCCCTCTTTGGCCATGGACAAAGCCTTGCCCGGGGACACGATGCAATGGTCTAGCACCAGCACGTCGATGAGTTTGAGCGAGGATTTCAGCGTTTGAGTGAGCTGGATGTCTGCGCGGGAGGGTTGAACCTGCCCGCTGGGATGGTTGTGCGCGAGGATCACGGCGCTGGCCGACAAATCCAGAGCGCGCTTGACCACCTCACGCGGATAAACGCTGGTCTGGGTCAGGGTGCCTCGAAACATGGGGTTGAGTTCGATGAGCTGGTGCTGGGCATCAAGGTACATGATGGCAAACACCTCGTGCGGCAAATGCCCCAGGTGAAGCTGCAAGTGCTGTTGCACCAATTCCGGGGAGTTCATGACGTCGCGCTGGCGCAGCACATCGGCGCTGGCGCGACGGGCAAGTTCGAGTACCGAAGCGATTTGGCACCGTTTGGCCATGCCCCCCATGCCGTGCGACGCGCTCAGGCTGTCGGGTGAGGTATGCAGCAATTGCCCCAGGCTGCCGTGCGCGTCGATGAGGTCTTGCGCCAGAAGCAAGACATTGCGCCCAGGCGTGCCTGTGCCCAGCAAGATGGCGAGCAGCT
>JACCDZ010203178.1_pt1 | contig 103343 bp, 108 predicted proteins | sample 7449551 | NCBI WGS metagenome assembly JACCDZ01 (sample SAMN15323452, study PRJNA562643) | freshwater metagenome | isolation source: river surface water | place: USA:Blue River Watershed | collected 2017-08-18
CGTCGCAAAAGGCGGCCACCTCCTCGTTCTGCTGGATCCGGACAGCCAAGCAAGCATGGATAACCTCCTGAAGGTCTGGGGGCTGGAACTGGGATCGGGCGTACTTGTCGATTTGCAAGACCGGCTTGCGCAGGGCGACCTGACAGCCCTGTTGGTGCGCACGTTCACCGACCACGAAATCACCCACGAATTGACGGCTGCGGTGTTGTTCCCATTAGCTCGCCACCTGATTTTTCACGAAGAACAGGGCAAAGACTGGGACTATGTGCCCTTGGCGCGCACGTCGCCGCGCAGCTGGGCCGAAACGGATATGAAAGGTCGCGTCGTCAGCTATGACGAGAAAGAAGATGTGCAAGGCCCCTTGGCGCTCGCCGCCGCGTTGACCCCTAAACAGGCGCCTGAGGAAGGCAAGCCTCGTCCTGCCATCGTCGTTGTCGGCAATTCCGCCTTTGCCAGCAACGGGTTCATTAACTTCGTCGGAAACAGCGACTTCTTCCAACGCACGGTAGGATGGCTTTCGGAAGAGCGTGATTTGATTTCCCTCACGCCGAAGGACCCCGCGGTTCGACCGTTTACACCGAATCCGCTCCAGGAACGGATTCTGCTCTATGTCCAGGTGATTTTCCTTCCAGCGATGACCGTCCTTAGCGGCCTCCTGGTCTGGCGGAAACGGCGTCGTTTGTAGGCCATGGCGCGCTATTGGCCGACAGTTCTCCTGGCAGGCATCCTCGCAGGGCTTGGCCTGTACCTCTACTTCGTCGAACTACCCGAACAACGCACGGAACTCGTCACCGCAACCCAGGCCAAACAAATCCTGCCGTTCACCGAAGCTCAAATCACCGCTGTGAAAGTTCGCAGCCACTCCGGTGAGGTGGTGCTGAGCCAGGCACCCGGTCAGCCATGGGCGATTGTGGCACCAATTCAGACGGACGCCGATCAACGTCAGGTGCAGGCCCTGCTGCGGGCCCTCGTCACAGGGAAGGTTTCCCGCCTGGTCGAAACACATCCCGTCTCTTTAACCCCGTTCGGCCTTGACCATCCTTCGACGGTCGTGACCTTGACTGCGGGAGATCGACAGGAAACGCTGTCGATCGGGGACGCCGGTCCTTTGTCTTCGACTCTTTACGTACTGAGGGCATCCGATGAGGCTGTCCTTTTGACCGACCTCGCGCCGAAGGACTTGCTGAACAGAACATTGCTGTCCTTCCGCCGCAAGGAGTTGCTGCAGTTCAACCAGCAGGAGACGGAACAACTTCGCCTCACGTACCCTTCGACCGAAATGGTGCTGTACGCGTATGAGGAAAAGCCGAAAAAGAAATGGCGAATTCGCTATCCGATCGAAGCCGAGGCCGATCGCACGGAAGTCCAAGCCCTCCTCTTCCGATTGGAGGATCTCAAAGCCCTCGCCATCGTCGATCCGGGACCGGAACGGGAAAGGCTGGCGCCGTCCCTCAGCAAACCGAAAGTCAAAGTCACTGTGCATGCGGCCGGAACCGATCAGGTGGTTCGGCTCTTTCAACCCGATCCAATCAGCGGCGAGGCCTATGCGCAAACGACACCGGACGGCCCGATTTACAAGATCAGTCCCTCGGCAATTAAAGACCTGACCAGAGACCTGTTCGCGCTCCAGGACAAGCGGCTGCTCGGGGTGGAGACGGGCGACATCGCCATGATCGCCATCAAGACACGTGAGGAGCAATACGCACTTATTCGCGACCGCAACGAATGGATTCTCGAAGATCAGCCGACCGAAAAACTTCGCCAGGATGTTGCGGACTTGCTCGTCAGCCGGATCGTCAACCTCCCGGCAGAAGAACGCGTCCTTAAACAAGCCGGCCCGCTGGCCCCCTACGGGCTCGTGGCCCCCATAGCCGAATTTGTCGTTACCGGGAAAAACGGACGCATCGCCGGACGGCTCGCCCTTGGAAATCAAGTCGGGGGACTTCTCTATGCCATGGGCAATCGAATTCCTGGTGTCTTCCAGGTACGGCCGGACCTACTGACCCAGATTCCTTCCCGGCTGGCCCTTCTTGCCAGAGGACAGGAAACACCACCTTAAACAGCCGCCGGAGGTGTTTCCAGGAAGAGGACGAGTATGCTACTGTGCGCCCATTGTTTTTGATCAAGGAGGATCCTTCAATGATGTATTCGCGATCTCACGGTGCCGTTGTTCTGTCCTCATGTTTGCTTTTGCTCAGTGCCTGTGCGACGGAAGAAACCATGACCAGCGGCGGATCGACGCAAGCTGCATCGGCGGGTGGGTCGATGAAGGCCGCTACTCAGGCCTATGATTCTCTCCAGTCCTGCCTCGGCCGCATTCCATCCGGGGGCACCGTGGGGACGCGCATGATTGCCGAAGAAAGCTGCCAGAGGGATGAAGCCCTCCGCCAGGCGATCGCAGGAAACGCCGCCGCAAAAAGCGGGAACCGCGCCGCAGCCGGAGCAGCCGGAGATACTCTGGAAGCCTGCATGTCTCGTATCCCGAAAGACGGGTCGGTGGGTCAGCGGATGCTGGCCGAGGAGAGCTGCAAGCGCGATCAAGCCAACCAGCGATAATCCGACATTTCGATTTGATGCATGCCGAGCCTCCGGAGGTGATTACCTCCCTTCGGAGGCGTACCACTGCGGTAGACAATCTGCCGCACTTTCAGTATCGTACGACGACGCCCCCGTAGCTCAGTTGGATAGAGCAGCGGTTTCCTAAACCGCGGGTCGCACGTTCAATTCGTGTCGGGGGCACCAATTTTTCAACAAGTTAGCGAAACCTGCTCTGGCCGAATTCCCGCTTGTGCTAAATTTGTGCTAAACGTCCTTCCCGCATCGAAAATCGCCACTCCATCCCGCAAGCTTTCCGGATAATGGTGCGCATACCGCTGCGTCATCATCGGTGACTTATGCCCCAGGATCCGCTGGACCTTGTACAAGTCCACCCCCGCCTGCACCATCCGAGTCGCGCAGGTATGGCGCAGGTCATGAAACCGGAAATCCGACACCTGTCCATGCTTGAGCGCTAACCGGAAACTCCGGCGTAGGTTGGGAGCATCCAGGGGTGTGCCCACTGCGCTCGTGAACACTAACTCCGAATCCATGCGTCGGCCACGGGCTTGAAGGGCCTGCACGAGCGTGTGACTGAGTGGAATCGTCCGCCTGTCCCCGTTCTTCGATTTAAACACCGTAGCGGTTCGTCGAGTGAGGTCCACACCGGCCCATGTGAGATTGAGAATTTCTCCACATCGCATCCCGGTATGAATCGCGAACACGATCACTTCCTGTAACCACGGTGCCGAAGCCGCAAGGAGACGTCGTTCCTCCTCACATGTCAGCCATCGATCCCGCGTATTATTCTCTCGTTCCATGGACACCCGGCAGACCGGATTGTCCTTGGTCCATTCCCATTCGCGACACGCCAGATTGAATGCCTTCTTCATAAGCGCCAATTCGCGATTGATCGTGGCCGGTGTGACCCCATCCGCATACCGTTTGTTCTTATAGGCGACGATCGTTTTAGGTGTCACTTGTTCCAACTTGGGATTGCCAAAATGCGCGTTCAGATTCGTGACCATGTTCACATAGCGACGGTAGCCCGACCGTCGGCTGGCATGCTCGCGCAGATACCGATCCATCAGCTCTCGGAATGTCCTGGCTTCCTCTTTGGGCTTGTCAAAGTACTTCCCTTCCACAATTTGCACTCTGACTTTGCTGAGGATGGCTTCGGCCAACTTCTTGTCAGAAGTTTCGGTCGACCGTCGCACCTGCTGCCCTTGAAACGTAAATGACATCCACCAGATATTGTTCCGTTTAACGAGCCCCATGCTGCTCCTCCTTCGTGCGTGGGCTCGGTGTGATGGTCTCCCCGCCGCGAGTATAGACCTCGGATTTGGCCGCTTCAATGAGCTGGTCCACGTCGCGGATGTCGTCATGAGTCGGCAGTGGGAAAGGCTTGTTGCCAGGGCTAGCCTCAAAACCGTTTGGCCAGGCCTCAATCGCCTCAGGTTCAAAACGGACGAGGCCATGAATGCGACGGCATGGGATTTTGTTCTGTGAGACCCAGAGATAGAGCGTGGATGGCTTGATATTCAGCCAAGCGGATACTTCTTTGACGGTGAGCATGTGCAGATACACCGGGGGAGTCTTTCGACACCCCCAGTCCCCCTACCATGGGCTGCCCGCGTGACCGCCGGCAGACCGGTGAAACCGATTGGCTGGTTGCTTGAGCAAATTGCGGTGTCGGTCTTTCCACCGAGCAATGCCCCTGACAATTTCGTTTAGTAGCCATTCTTCCCCTCCAGGGGTGGCACAAATGACCGCCAACATCGGCGTCAGGGTGTCACTCACCCATCGTTTTACATTTTGCAGGGTCTGCACCTGCTTCTCTTGGGCCAATCTGCCCTTTTGAAATCCCTCCGTCAGGAGGGCGTACCACTCCAAGACGGGAGCCCGGTACCGTTCCTCATCCTCGGCATCTTTCGGGATCTGCCGGAAATCCACATACGATCGCAGGAGGCCAACCACCAACTCCTTCCAATCGGCTTCGTCTAACGTGGCCAATGCCCGGGCACACTGTTCAGCCCGATCCTTCTTGAGTTCTAATTCCCATCGCGTCCCGTAGTCCTGATAGTTCTCCTGGCCCCTGCTTTGGAGTTCGAGGCGTTTGTCGTAGATTCGCAACAGGGTCTGGCTCTGCGGACTCCCGAAGTACATGGTCTCGCCCATGGTCGCTCCGGTCCCATGCGTGAGATTGGAGACGATATGCCGGACCTGAGCCGCCCTTGTGACGCATTGGCCTGCCGAGACCGCTTCTCGGATGGTCGAGACTGGCACCGTACCCGCTCGGTCATCCAGGGCGCAATCTATGCGCGTGATATGTCCTTGCTGCTTATGTACCCATTGCAGCAGGGTGCGGATTTGATCCAGTGTCAGGGCGGACGCGAGGCCGCCCGACAGATCCACATGAATTTCATTCGGACGGCGAGGCGCATTTGTGCCCAGTTTGCCGACCCCGCGCAGGCCGTCGACCCGCATCCAAGACAAGGGATAGCCTCGGAAGCCGCCCTTGGCTTTGCTCCAGTCTCCGCCAAGCACCTTCATGGTCTCTTGGGGATTGCTGGCCAGGACGGTAAACGCTAGCCAGTCGATGGAGAGTGTGAAGCTAGAATCCATGGAATCTATCGAACTCCTGTACGGAGCGCTGTAGGTAGCGCCCCCGTGTTACCAAGACGGGGGCCATTCCGGTCCGCCCCGCAGCCTTCCGGCATGCGGCGCGGACCGGCATCACCTCTTGATGGTAGGCCGGATAGCACGTTCCTAGCGTCCCTCCGTGGTCGGTCGGACAAGCTTCTGTCTGACTACGCCAAAGGCCTTTTCTCCGACTTCTCTTGCCACGATCTTGATCGCCTCGGCCTTGCCATCCATCACCATGCTCATGAGGACCGCACCACGGACGTACTTGGACACGGTCGTGCCTTCGTCCTGAGCACACCGCTCGATCAGTTTGCGTTCTTGGTCGGTGACCTTGAACTGTAGTGTTTCGGTCTTTGCGTCATCGGTCCGCATAGCTCCTCCCTATTAAATATATTATATAGTATATTATATTAACGGCAATATCAAGTTGCCTATTTTGACCTGGACTCACCATACACGGCGTTTCGGTCTTTTGTCGTATGCGGCAACCACATACACCTAAGATTGCTGGACGTCATAACATCGGTAGGAATTCACCCTACCCCATATGATACGAGCCTTCCCCCCTGAAGCTCAGTAGCTGGCTCACAACCCGCCCTGTAGATTCACACGCAGCATTCGATATTTCGTGAGATAACGCACATTCAGTCGTTCGAATAATAAGACGAATGAGCCAATTAACTCTCAGCTCATCGGTAATTACAAAGGAGAAACAGAATGAATAAGCTGTCTCGTTGGTCCACTCTGGCTCTAATGAGCTGTGTAATCCTGACCGGGTGTAGTTCCACCGGAAATCTCGGAATTGTGACAAAACCTTCTGCCGATAACGCCGAGCGTCTCCGCTCAGGCGTAAAGTTCGAAGAACTCGGTCCAGTAGAAGGTTCATCCTGCCGGCATTTTGTGCTCGCCGTGATCCCTTTCGGAGATGGCAGCTTCTCTAAAGCAGTGGAGGATGCGCTGTCCGCTCGAGGCGGAGATGCATTAATCAATGTCACGGTGACGAATAGCCTCTATGGCTTCATTCCGATCTATAACGTCTACACCTTCACCTGTACGTCAGTCAGCGGCATTGCGGTTAAATACAAATGACCTTGAAGCGCGGGAGTGGCCGATGAGATTGATAAAAATAGGTCTTCAGGTAACTGTGTTGTCGTTGTCGTGCCTGGCCACAGGCTGCATGATGGTACGAGGTGACCAACTTCAACCACCCACGCAATGGCCACCTGACAAGCCTCTACAAATGAAATCGATAGCCCTTGCGGTGAAAAGTCAGTTTGAATCCAGCGGCCAATCGAAGCAAAACGAAGCAGCCATGCATCTCATTGAAGGGCAGGCGCAGAAGGCATATGCGGATTCGGCGCTTTTCTCTCATGTCTCGGTGGCGAAGGAACGCGCGGATCTGTTTGCCGAGATTCAAATTACGGAAGATGGAAATAAGGGTCTAGCAGGGATCTCCGGCTTTATAAGCGGGTTTACCATGGGAATCATTCCAGGTTACGCCCATGCGACACTGACAAGTCAGACGGTCTTCCGAAACAACGCCGGTGAGGAAATTGGGACAATCAAGAAATCAGAATCCATATCATTTTGGATTCAACTCTTTCTGGTGGCTGCCATGCCGTTCCGAGATGAACCGAAGGTGGTCGTGCGGGACGTGTATTATGATCTGAACCGCGCAACTTTAGCCGAGGCTCGATCCAAGGGATACTTCTGATCAAGCAATGGAGGCCTTCCCAGGAGCACTCTCCATCATCGCTCCGCCTATGCGTGAGCAGACCGACTCCTTCCGGAGGAGGTGTTGTAGGGACCGGATACCCAGGAGATGCCGGGAAATCAACGCTGCATGGTGGCTTGTGTGATCGTTGTGAAGAGACAGTCTCGATGTGGGGATGCGGTTAGGCTGACCGTTTCCAGCTTTCGACGCTGAGGCCAGCGATGCGCTGGAAGTGAGCGAGATTGTTCGTGATCAAGGGTCGCTGCGTTTCCAAGGCGGTGGCAGCAATGAGGAGGTCCGCATCGGGCAGCAAGGCTCCCCGTCGATGGAGGTCACCGTATAATGTCGCCGCACGTTCCACGACTTGGTCGGTGATCGGGAGAATGAGACTCGCCTGGCATAGCAACGTGAAGGCCGCCTCTTGAGTCCGCGCCTGTTTCGCCTTCAGTCCCCGCAGGAGTTCATAACGCGTGATGATCGAGAAGGCAAGCCGCTGGTGCTCCGCCAGATAATTCCGCACCCGCTGTACGACGAGAGGATGTTGCTTGAGGAGTTCTGAGAGAATATCGGTATCGAGCAGAACGGCGGGTTGCGGCATTAGGCAGCCGGTTCACGGAAGAAGTGCTGTCGATCTAATGCGATGGACTCAACCTGCGTGATCTCGTCAGCACTCAGCCCTTGATAAACCTGTGCGGCACGCCGCAGAATTTCGTCCGTACCGAGCGCAAGGTCGGTATCGACCGTCACTTGTACTTCCGCGTCATCGTTCAGCGCGAGAGGTTCCAACGGCTGTAACACTCCGTCATGATAACGAGCTTTGATCGTTTGTCGCATCGGAAAACCCTCCCATGCATTCACCTGTATGCGGCACTGCATTGGTAGACCCCATTCTACTCAAACCGCGTCCAAATCTCACCACTTGCCGCAAGATTGCACATCATTCTGTCAAGAGAGTTCGGGCTATCGCTGTCTCTAACTAACTGTCTCAGTGAAGGGGGGCACCCCAAAACACTGTGCTAAATTTGTGCTAAAAATTTTCAAAATCGACCAATACCCTTCGAATCTATCGAACCAGTGGAACGCGCACAAGTATCTGTTTTGGCGACAAAAAATGGGGAAACCATTGATCCACCGAGCATTTCAAAATCTCTCCAGGCCTGTTTCCTAAACCGCGGGTCGCACGTTCAATTCGTGTCGGGGGCACCAACCGATTTCAACTCACACCGACCCCCAATGCCCTCGCTTCCGTCGCGCAACCTTCCATGCATGACCTGAAACTCTCCCCGTTTCAGGGGCTACGCCAGGAGCATGCGGCCAGAATTCCGCATCAAACGCTGAAGTGTTTGCAGGCTTCCCCATCCCTTTCGCACGAGCACCCTTAGGCCTTCCGGCTCAGCGCAAAATGTTCTCATTGCACAGTTCTCAGCGCCTATCGCCATCTCGCGAGACGAGGTTTCTGAGAGAGGCACGTCCAACGACCAGAACAATCAATGTGTTACGAAGAAATAGTATGTCGGTATCGAGCTTGCATTGGATGCTCCACATAACAAAGGAGTCCCCATCATGATTGAGTTCCCGTTGATCCTCATCGGTTACGCGGTTCTGCCGCTGATTGCCATACAGCTCATGATCATGGCTGACCGGCCTAAACAGAAAGGCGAACAGAACGCCTTTCCTCAGGTCGAGATCCTGTGAGACTGCGGCGGCTTCGCTAGCCATGAGCGGAGCCGCCGCCTTTCCAGGCAACTGCCACCCGCTTCCAACCGACTCGCCCGCTATCTTCAGCTGATTCGGACTCAGAATCTATGGGACCGAACAACTGCCTCAACAGGCCCGCGCAATATGCTCAGGCTAAGTAGGTGAAGGTATACCGAGCCGAGCCGAGCCCAGCTCATCTCGATAGTCGATGTACTCGACGAATAGAGCAGACGTAGGTAGAATTGTTCATGTATAATGTGCCCGACCGTCGAATGCGTTGCGCTGTATGCCGCAGAAACCGTTCTTGATGAAGACACATGTCACGGCGACGACTCACGGCAAATCCACCCCCAACGAGCCCATGAAACCGGCGAATCTGTTCATGTGTCTTGGCGTACTCCTCCTGGCCACAGCCGGGTGTCATGGATATGCCTTCATTGAAACCCCGACGACGGATGGTTTCCATTCTAAACTACCGGCTCCCTACACCAGGGCGGTCGTCTGGGGTGGGCGCCCAGACACGGTCCAGAGCGCCAGCACCTGGCTGCTCAAAAAGGGCATTCTGGTCGTAGACCAAACCAAAGTGCTGCAGGCTGCAGCCGATCAAAAGGTGAGTCTCACGGGGTACCAGTATTTGGAAACAGATGTGCTCCGGATGGCCAAATTGGTGGGTGCGCGCCTCGTCGTGTTCAGTAATGCCGAAGTAGGATCCTGGGAAGCCTTAGATTGGAGTGCAGGTTTTCCACACAGCCAACGGGTGTATTCGGCCACAATCGCGTTGCGAGCCGTCGATGTCAATACCGGCGAAATTGAATGGAGCGGGAAAGCCCAGTCTACAGAACGGTTTAGCAATATCGAGGAAGGGATCAGCCTTCTCACCTGCCATGCCCTTGCCACCGCATGGGGCATGCGCAACCCCGGCGCCCTCGCGCCTGAAAACATTTGTCCCCCAGGATCCGGGCTCATGACGACTGAGGGCAATAGGTCCCAGGCCCCTCCTGCCGCCTCTAATAGAGAGGCCCTTACCCCCTCGATGAACAACTAGCAGGTCCGTACCTTTTGGCCCGACTGCCTGCGGTCGGCCCCCCCCCAACGCACAAACTTGATCTTCTGTCGATTTTCTTGCCTCTCGCGTTATACTGCAAGAGTACCGCTCCTGAATGCGCCTTCACTGAAAATGCCGATGGTGTATTACCCTATCCTTCTGCTGAGCCTCAGTGTGTTCGCGTCCTCGACCGCCGAGGCGGCCGAGAATCGCCCGTTTTGGACGGAGCAAGCCCTGTTTCATTTTGGTGACGACGTCTTTTTTACAGGGCGCTCCTCCTGCGCCCCCAACGTGGAAGATGGACGCCAACGCGCCTATCTCGCGGCCGTCCAAGAGGTGAAGAATTTCACGCGCTCCCAGGACATCGGGGGATTTCCGCTGGACACACAAATGATTTTTGAGGATACCCACCCGGCTGACTGCGTTTCGGGATTGGTCACAGTGTGGCGGCTGTTGCGCGCTCCGCGCTCGGCGTTGGACTCACTCGCAAGGCGCGGCACCCCCGGCAAGCCTGCGGACATTTCCCCGATCCTCGCGCAAGTTGCAGCAGTACGGAATCTCACTCCCCGTGTAGGGATGTTGCGAGACGAGGTATGGAATCGATACGGCTTGCCTCGATCAATCTGGGCACGGCCCGAAAAAGGCGAGTTGATCTGGGACTATGCTCAATTCGGCCTCACCATTGTGTTCAACCAAGATGATGTCCTCACACGCTGGCGATTGACCGGCCCGCACCCGCGTTCCAGCGAGGATACGGCGCCGGCACCCCAGCCCGAACCTTCTCCCGGCAAGGATCTTCCCGCCATCGACCTCACGGTCCGTCTCCAGCAACTTGAAGAACAACAGGATCTTGAGCGCCGTCACGAAGCTCAGCGGTATTGCTCGCTGCGTTTCGCAGAAGTCCCTGAGTCGTTGCGTCCCACACCAGGCGCCTGTGAGCAGCGGGAATACCAGCGGCTGAAGGAGCAACACCCCCGGTTCTAATACCGTGGACGAAAGGAACCCGGCACCAAGGAGTCCGGCATGGCCACCGACGGAACGCAGCACGCGACCATTCTCATTGTCGACGACGATCCTACCACCCTCTTGCTGGCCGCCAAACCCTTACAGGACGCAGGCTATACCGTGCTCAAGGCGCCGGGAAGCGCCGAAGCTCTCAAGCTCTATGCGGAACACTCGGCACCAATCCATCTCATCGTAACCGACATCTTCCTCCCGCCGCCCGGCTTCCAGCTCTCCGTCGCCAAGAACCCCTATCCCCGCGTCAATGGGCTCGATATGGTCGATCGCCTCCTCGAAGGGAAGCGAAACCTATGTGTCATCCTGATGTCCAGCACTGCCGTTCAAGAATTGCTCAATCGAGGTCTCGTACGGGACGGGTTGCTCTTTCTGAAGAAGCCGTTTACCAGCGACGCGCTGCTGACGCTCGTGCGGCAGGCTTTGTCCGGTCCGCCCGCCTCACCCAATCCCAAGAAAGCCGCTTCATCCGGAGGCGGCGAGGTCGAGTGGATTGACTGAGAGCGGTCAATATTCTTCGATCTCTCCTCATTGCTCGACAGTCACAAAGCAGGGATTTCTTGTCAGGCAACAGCCCCTCGGATAGACTTTCCTACCAAGGGGACACACCGCATGGCACGAGCAAAATCCAGCGAACAGCAACGCAGCCGGTCAAAACCGAACGCCGTCGAAGAACTCACTCGTAGCATCACCACACTGCGCGAACTGAGCATCCAAATCGAGGACCTCAGCCGTGACGGGTTTCCTTACCGCGAAGCCGTCCACGCCAGAACCGAACTTTCATTTCGTGAAACAATTCGACGGCTGTTCGGTGAAAAGTCCCCGGAGTATCAGGCGCATAAAAATCACAAGTTGCGAATCGGTAACCGGACGGAGTCCGCACTGAGCACGACTCTGATCAAGGAACTGATCGCTGCCCTGGAGAATCAAAAAGCCGAACTCCTGGGCCTCAAGCCGGCAGAACCAGCGGCGCCAATCGAGCCTGAGCGCCCGATATTGACCGCGGTCCCTCTGCGCCAGTCTTCTGATTCTCTTCCTGGCGCGGCCGCTCAGAGCACCGTCCCCCTCGTCACCCTGGCTCAGCCTGACGCTCCAACACCTCTCACGGTTGCGACGACGACGAATCTCAACGAACCCGTGTCGCCAGTACCACCGATCACCATGCCGACACCAGCCGTCGCGACTTCCATGGCGGTACCGGGAGCGGCAGACCTTCTTTCGCAGCCCATTCGCGACACCTCGATCCCGCGGCTGTCCCAGCAGCCGTCATTGCCCCCGCAGGATACGGCAACTGCCTCCACCGGCGTACCCCGGATGACCATTGCGCCGCCTGCGCCTGCTGCGCCCTCGTCGCCCCCGACGTCTGTATCGACAATTCCATCAGCCTCGACTGCCACATCGTCGGAAACGACAGCGCGATTGGTGCCGAGCGCAGCCACGATGCCACCCGTCCCCTCAACCTCCACACCCATTCCACAGGGAACCATTCCCCCCGTTCCCCATACAACGCTGCGTCCAACGCCGATGCCGCCATCCCAGACGGAGCCGTTCCCGACCCTGCAACCGTCTGTAAAACCATTAGGCATCCTGGCGCCAACACCGGCTCCGATTACACCCGTCCCCATTGCATCACCTCAACCACCTCCCGAAGCGGCATCGGCAAAACCGGCGCACGATCACCCTAGTCTGGTTTCCGAGTCTCGCCCCCAACCGTTCCCGATCCAACAGCCGAAAGCGGATGCCTCTACGCCAGAATCTAAGCCGAAACCTGAACCGATCGTTACCGCAGTGCCGGCGACGCCGATCCATACCTCAACGCCCGAGCCCCCTCAGACTCCGAGGCCAGGCACAATCGCGGCAGAAAACGGAACCCTCGAGATACTGCGGAGAATCTGCGCCCGCTTTCATCTAGTCGCCCGCCAACTCCGGCTCCGAAAGGAATATCGGCCGACACTCGAGATCAACGACGAAGTTGACCTGCAGGACCTGTTTTACGCGCTCCTCCGGTTGCAGTTCGATGAAGTCGGCACCGAAGATTGGTCCCCGGCCTACACGTACGGCGCGCGCCGGACCAGCTACCTCCTCGATTGGGAGAAGACGGTCGTGGTCGTCAAACAGACCCGTTCGGGACTCACGACTAAAGACCTCGCCGAGCAGATCGCGGCAGATAAGACCCACTACTCCGCACGGCCGAACGGCGCTATGCTGGTCTGCTTCATTTACGACCCGGATGGCCGAGTGGGAAACCCGCGCGGATTGGAGGCCGACCTCACGTCCGCCGACAGTACGTATAACGTTGAAGTCATCGTCGCACCTAAGTGACAGGATGACGTCCGCGTCGCGCAGGGGCTGGTGCGTTTGGTTGACTTCATCCGAAGCAATCCGCTAGGTTTCGATTCGTGGATAGGCCTGACCGCCGCCGCCACATTATTTCAAGGGAGATTCCCTGTATGTCCGACCGAGCCTATGTCTTGATCAACGTCCATCCCGGCCAAACCGCCGACGTCGTGAAAGCCTTAGCGGACATTAAGGAAATTAAACAAATCGACCCCTGCTGGGGAAAACCGGATATCTTCACCATCGTCGAAATTCCCCATCAAGACGCCTTAACACAACTCGTGCTGGCAAAAATTCATGCCATCCCCGGCGTCGATCAAACCGACACGCATATGGTCTATCGGCTTCAGGAGGCCAAACCCAAATGAAACGGTTTGCCGCGAACCTCGCTACCATCCTGTTCATCACCGCGACCGTCGGATGCGCAGGAGGGCCTTCCGCGCCTGAGCCAGATGTGATGGAGGTGACCCTGGAGGCGCCCGCCGACAAGGTGAAAACTGCAGTGACTGATGTCCTGACGCAGGGCGGTTACACGGTCGACCAAAACGAGGCCGGCAATGTGACGACAGGTATGAGACAGGAAGTGCGAGGTCCCTGGAACGGGTTGTTGCGCTGGAGATTCGGGGTCGGCAAGAGCCGAGTGGAAGCTCGAGTCGTGCCGCAAGACGAGAGCGCCACACGGTTACGACTGCAGGTGTTTTACCGAGGAAAAGACGGGCTATTCGACACGTGGGAAGATGCGGAGACGCCCTTGCCGCAGAGCGCCGCCAACGAAATTCGTTTGATCAAGAACGCCCTTCGCTTGCTGTAATCCTGGGCTATTTCTCTTCGGCCTCGTCGCCGAAATCCAATCCGAACCGCTCCGCCATCCGATACAACGTACGCCGATCGATCCCGAGAATCTTCGCCGCTTTGACCTTGTTGCCCCGCGTCTCTTTGAGCACACGCGACAGGTGACGCTTCTCCACCTCGTCCAAGGTCAGCAGGACTTCGGGGTCCGCATCACCCAGGCCTCCTGAATGCCGCTCCGACAGATCCGGTTCCACCCTGATCGACTCGGGAAGATCTTCAGGGAGCAATAGCGGGCCATGACTGAGGGAGACGGCTCGCTCGATGGCATTTTCAAGTTCACGCACATTTCCCGGCCAGTGGTAGCGCTTCAACAACGCCATCGTTTCCGGCAAAAATCCCCTCACATGTGACGATTGCTTGGCATATTTCTGCAGAAAATGATGGGCAAGCATCGGAATGTCTTCTTGCCGCTCCGCCAATGACGGGAGCGCAATCCGCACCACGTTCAACCGGTAGTACAAGTCATCGCGAAACTTCCCTTCCTTCACGCGAGTGGCAAGATCCCGATTGGTGGCGGCAATAATACGCACATCGACCTTCACCGAGGACGTACTGCCGACACGCCGCACCTCTTGCTCCTGCATCACGCGCAAGAGTTTGACCTGGAGCGCTTGGCCAAGATCCCCGATTTCGTCCAGAAACAGAGTACCGCCATTGGCCGCCTCGAATAACCCAGCCTTCGCACCTACCGCTCCGGTGAACGCCCCCTTTTCGTAGCCGAACATTTCCGATTCAAGCAGATGATCGGGTAACGCACCGCAGTTCACCGGAATGAACGGTTTGTCTCGACGCGGACTATTCAAGTGGACCGCACGCGCAATCAACTCTTTTCCCGTTCCGCTTTCCCCTTCGATGAGCACTGTGCTCCGTCCGTCTGATACCCGGGCCACCAGCTTGTACACCTCCAGCATTGCCGGACTGCTGCCGACCAACTGAGACCAGGGTTCACGCACGCGCGCATCCTCGCGAAAGCGGGCATTTTCCCGAACCAGACGGCAATGCTCCAGGCTGCGTTGCACGACCAGGCGAATATCTTCTCTCTTAAAAGGCTTCGCCAGATAGTCGTAGGCACCCTGCTTGATCGCTTCAATCGCGCCCTCCAACGATCCGAACGCCGTCAGCAACACTATCGACGTATCCGGGCTGAACCGCTTGAATTCCTTCAAGACCAGAAAACCATCGCCTTGCTCCATCCGGATATCGGTGAGGACCACGTCGGGGGGGACTTGCTTCCCGCGTTCCACCGCGGCCTGGCCGCTGGCAAAAGCTTCGACCTCGTACCCTTCTTTCACAAGCGCTTCAGCCAACAGCGTGCGCGCGGCTTCGTCATCGTCGACCACAAATAGTTTCGCCTGACTCATCAGCGTTGCTCCTACGTTGCGGCTGAGTCCGGCGGCAAACCGGGAAGAACCACGGTCACCGTCGTCCCTGTTCCAACTTCGCTCTCCAATGTCAGCTGACCACCATGCGCCAGGACTGCTTCACGACTCAGAAATAAACCCAGCCCTGTGCCCCTGCCGATGGCCTTGGTCGTAAAAAACGGCTGAAATGCCCGCTCCACATCCTCCTGCGGCATCCCGCATCCCGAATCCGACACCACGAGCGTGACCATTGTGTCGAGGTCCGACCGGCCCGTGCAGGATGCGCGCTCCCGCTCTTCTGCCGACGCCGGACGCATCGAGGCAGACACTGTCACCCGCCCTCCCGATCCGGTCGCGGCCAGCGCATTGCTGAGAAGATTCACCAATACCTGATGGATCTTTTCGGCATCCGCCCACACTAACATGGACGGCGCCACCTCAGCGTGAAGCGCTAAGCCTTTGGCATGGTACCCCGGCTCCATCAAGGCGACCACCGGCTCAATGAGGCGTTCCGCAGGGTACCAGGTCGGCTCGGGTTTGCGTTGCCTCGTCGATGAAAGAAGATCTTGAATGATCCGCACCACACGATTCAACTGCTGATCGATAATCTCGATCCGTTTCTGCATCTCAGGAGTGACACCCGGTTCTTCCGCCAACGCCTCCACATGCCAGGCGATGGAGTGCAGCGGCGTCCCGACTTCGTGCGCGACCGAGGCCACCAGCTGCCCCACGGTTGCCAACCGTTCCGACCGCGCGAGTTTATCCTTGATCTCAACCAGCTGCGTATTGGCCCGCAGGAGATGTTCCGTTTGAGTCGCCAGGGCGGCTTTCGCCGCCTCCTCCCTGGCCTTGCGTTCCTCCCATGTAACCCCGATATAAGCGACTCCGGCCAAGACACATACGACCATAATGCGGTTAAACACCACCGCTGTGAAACGTTCTTTTTTCTTCGCCGGCTGGATGAGACCGATGAATGTCACCAACATACACAAGGCCAGCGTCAAGACCATGAGCCGCCGATTTCGAACGGTGGCCACCAACAGAATCGGCAGCACGAACCCGAACGCCCCGACTACGTTCAACGGAAACATCCATTCCATCACCGTGACGATGATGAACAGGAACGCGGCAATGGCGAGCACGACCTGATTCCGATTTTTCATCACGATCTCGCGACCAGCAGAAAGGACGGCCTCGCCGGCTCTTCGCTAACAGTGGGAATCATGTCGAAGGTGGAACCATCGACGACTTGGAAACGAGACGCATTCCGGTTGGGGCGTCGAACTGCTGCGTGGTGTGAGCGCAACACCGGGAATGTTCCCTTGAGGCGGCTATGGAATGCCAGCAGAAGGGCGGAGAGTATGCATGGCTGCGGCAAGGGATTGTACACGTTCATCCCCTTGGAGATCCTCCAGCGACAGCGACAATTTTCTCGACCAGTTCGGATAGGCATCCACGGTACCAGGCAGATTCATTTGTGTCACCTCACCGATCACATCGTCAAGGTTGGCTATGACGACCCAGGCCGGCGACATCGCAAGATACACATGAATCGCCCGGCACAGATCCGGCGTCATGGCAGGAATATATTCCTGCTGATCGCCCACACCGGGAGGCAACACTTGCGCCCCCTGAAGGGCAGCAAGGATACGGTTCTTGTCCAGGGCTCGCGCCTCAAAGGCCTGCTGCACCGCTTGTTCGTTCGCATACATGCCGAGCCTTGCGCGCAGCCGGATATCCTCTCCGATCCAGTAGCCGGTCAATGTCGGAAGATCATGCGTCGTGACGACCGCAAGCGATTGATCGGGATAGGCCGACGGGTGCTTGCAGGAGCCGTCCCAGTTCCGCTCGAAATAAAACACCCGGTAGGAAAGAATCTTGTACCGGGCCAGCTGCTCACGGACATAGTCCGGCACGGTACCCAAATCCTCTCCGATCACCAGGGTCTGTGCTCGCGTGCTTTCCAGAGCGAGAATCCGCAATAGATCCTCCGCCGGATACTGCACATAGGCTCCCGCCTCCGCCGTCAGCCCGCGAGGCACCCAGAACAACCGGAACAACATCATGACATGGTCGATGCGAATCGCCCCGCCTTGGCGCAACGTTTTCCGGAGCAGCTCTATGAACGAGCGATACCCTGTGGACTTCAAACGAAGCGGGTGAAACGGAGCAAAACCCCAGTTCTGGCCTTGGGGAGCAAATGCGTCCGGCGGGGCCCCGCAGTCTGCGCCTAACGCCAGCACATCCTGCAGCATCCACGCTTCCGCCCCGTTGCGATCGCTCCCCAGGGCCAAATCGGGGTACAGTCCGACCGTCATGTGCATCTGAGACGCGCGGGTGTTGGCGGCTCGGAGCTGATCAGCCGCCACCCACTGCACATATTGGAAAAACCGGACCCGCTTGCGATGGCGCCGGGCGAATTCCCGCAACGCAGGGGAGCCGGGATTCCGATATTGCGCCGGCCATTCCGGCCAGAGCTTCGGAGACAGTTCGATCAGGCGCCGCTCTTCTTCCAGCACCTGAAACAACGCGAACCGTTCCAGCGACTCCCCTTCATCCCGTATAAACCGTTCCAACAACCACCCGCGCGCACTGGTCGGCTGCAGCGATGGTTCGGTTCCCGAGTAATTCTCTGTGAGAAACTGCCGATACGCCAGATCCAGCATCGTGCGCTTTGCCTTGACGACGGACTCGGAATCGACCAGATCCGCCATGCGCGCCTGCTCCAGGCTTTTCTGAAACTCAGCACTCTGTCTCAGCCGCTGCGCTTCCGGTGAGGCATGATATTCGGGGAGGCGATCAAGATCGATATACAACTCGTTCAAGAACAAACGGCTCGTCGGAGAATAGGGACTGAGATGGTGAGGACGAGAATTTTTGAGCGCATGCAGTGGATTCAGGCCGATGATTCCCGCGCCCAATTCCTTGCCGGCCCATTCGACCAAACGAGCCAAATCCGTAAAGTCGCCGACCCCCCAATTGGTCCGGGATCGCAATGCATAGAGTTGCACCGCCAATCCCCACACCCGTTCGCCATGCGCCATCCCGTCTGGCACATAACAGTGCGCCGGAGCCACCATGATACGGAGCGCCCCTTTCGTGACGATCGTTCCTGCCGTGCCAACAACCGACAAATCGTAATAGCCCAGCGCCAGATCAGGCATCAGCGGCAATTCGAGCCGTACCATGCGCCGCCCCGCCAGCAACTGGACTTCCTGCGGCACAAGGCGCGGACCGGCCTCTTCGCGATGAACGATCGTCCCTTTTTCATCGGTCAGATGCCACGCCACTACCAGCTGCTGCTCTTCCCCCTCCTCCAATGCGAGACGAAATGCCCACTGCGTCGGACCATAGCCCTGCTGAAGGATGAGAATCGGATCGCAGGATTGTTGCCATGGCGCCTCGTCCCAGGCGGTGAGGGCTTGCGCCAGCGACTCGGGCGATGCCGCATCAAACCCCATAGCGGATAGGATGGCCCGACGAGTGTCGTCACTGGTCACATGAAGCGTGCCGGCGATGTCGTGATACTCGGGGGAAATACCGGCTCGCGAGGCGAGAAGGCGAAGCAGATCTTGCTCGATACCGTCATACATAGTGTCGTGCTCGAGTGTGAGTGAAGACCTCCATCAAGTCAAGGCATCCTACATTTTTTCGCAGGGTTACGATACAATTCCCGCATGCTCAACCTTCTGCGGCGGCACAATCATTCCTCGCCGACTATAGCCCTGGAGCCCGACACAGCCCCGCGCCGTCTCTCCGAGCGGTGGGACCGATGAACGAACGCTCGCTCGTTGCGGCGCGAGCTCGTGGGCCTATGAGGGTTGGTGCAATCAGATCTATCTGAGGCCTTATGCAGCGAGCCGTTTTTGAAAAGACAGCCTCGCTGAATATGCCGCCTACCCGCCCAGCGGGACGGTGCTCTTTCGTACCGTCGGCATCGACCATTCCTTCTACCGGCCGGCAAGCGCAGCTTAGCTTGTGCACTAGGGAAGCCAGGTCCCGGCCGACGTCCGATCGCATCGTGACACCACAACCACGGATGCGCGGGAAGCCGCGTCATTGATTCAGGCAAGACAGCCTCCACCCAGGGCATGACGCCCCTATGTACTCGCCAACAAGCGTTCGGAGGGCAACGCATCTTTCACCATCCGAGCCATCGTAGAGGAGTGGGCTGCGCCTCCCGACTCAGCCGCATTGCTGCCGCCTTTCACGCGTGGTAGCATAATCTCAGGTGACAGCCTGTCTCTGTGCACATACGCGATGTAGAACCCGCCACGGATAGGGAGGTGGTTTGTATGACTCCGCTGCTATCGATTTCAAGGTGCGGCGTACTCTTCGCCGTCGCCGTTCAGTGTCTTACCCTTGGGACATCCGTCCAGGCTGCGTCGGAGCAATCGCGCATCGATATTACCGGAGACTATCGATACGCCTATCACCAGCCGGAAACGCCGGCAGAGGCCAGGCAGCATGCCTGCATGGAAGCGCTCCATCAGGCCGTGAGTACCTCAGCGGCGGTGCGGGAACACACCGCCGCGATCGTCGATTCAAAACTTTTCCACACGCTGGTCCATACCCTGGCCACCCAGCATGTGACCGACCAGCAGATTCTCCAACAGAGTGAACAGGGCCGCACAGTGTACTGCAAGGTCAAGGCGGTGTTTCACGCGGACGCCGTGGAAGAGGTGCTCTTGGCTCAGACGACAGCCGGAACGGAACAGGCCCTGGACCAGAATCGGGCGCTCAAGATTCTCAGCGCGCATGAGGAGGCCGACGGCACCCTTGTCGTCACCTACCAGGCGCTCAAACGACTCGATTGGCTGGGCACCGCTTACCAAGGGAGCCTGCGCGAATCCGCCGATGTCATGGTGGATTTTTACGACGAGCAGGGTGTGCTGGTGCGGAGCAGCCGTCATCCTGCCAGAAAGACCTCAACCGGTGATGACGTGATGAACCCAGGAGAGGTGGGGACGCTTAAGATCGTGAAACCGCTGAATGCAAAAACCTATCGTGTCTGGGTCGTGAAATAGCCACTTACCTCGGGAAGCAAAGCCGGATCTTTCCCGGCCTTGCTTCCTCTTCGTGACCAACTCGAACCGACAACAGACGACAACTACCGATCGGCACCGGATGAAGGCATGTTGATGCCCACCCGCTCCAATCCCATGATGACGGTCAGCGCCGACGGCGAATGCTGGACGATTTCCTTCTGCACCTCGATGCGGCGGAGATCGACGAATTCCGGCGCGGTCAGTCCCAACGATTCCCGGTAGGCCCGGTCGGCGATCCCGCGCTGTTTCTCAGCCTTTTCTCGGGCCTCCTCCGCCTTTTGAAACTCCACCATCGTGATCTTTCGTTGCTCCTGCACAATGGTTTGCGTCGTTTGTTCGACAACGCCCTTGGGCGGCAGGATGCTGCCGACGACGACGCGATTCAGGCGAATCGGCATGTTTTGCTTATCGATCAGCTTGTTCTGCACCTCTCGCGCAATGGCATCCTGCAGCTTCGTCCTGGTCGTCGGATCAGTGGTCAACTGAAAAAGCGGGTATCGCTGAACCTCTTCCCGAACAAAGGTGCGGAACGCTTCCTTCACATTGTTTTGGTACCAGGTGGTCCCGTAGCGGCCGATGAGCTCGGGAGATCGGCCCTCTACGACATTAGCGATCATAAACGCGTCGAACGACACCGGAGCATTCTCTGCGGAGATGATGTCGAAGTGTTCCGAATACTGCAACGGCCGGATATCCACCTCGATGACCTTCGTCGTCGGCGCAACCCAGACACGGCCGGTTTTCGTCGGCGCCGGATCCACCCCTCCGTGACCGAAAAAGAACGGCTGCTCCACCATCACCCCCTCGTGACCGGCCTCGATCGCCACACAGCCTGAGGTCACCAGCATGACTCCCACCGCCCCTACAACCCCCAGCATGGACCAGGCTCCCTGTCTCATAGGTTCCTCCTGTGAAAAGGTCTGACCGACGAGCCGAGCCCCCTGCCGTCCCGAGGGTTTCCACGGCTACATTCGGTCATGCAAATACCTTACGAACCGCACGGGCGGCTTGTCAAACCTGGGTCGTGAAGGCGAGGACTGCTTAGGGATTAGAGGCACAGCGGGAAGAAAGGGGACTGCGGGCTGGTTAATAAATCCCCGCTTCGCGCTGCAACCATCGCACGTACCGGATGACCTGCTCCACATCAGCCGGCGTCACCCCTTCGATCTTCGGCATGTTGCCGAACTCCCAATGGTGAGCGCGGACGCCATTCTCCGCCGCGCGTTGGAACGCGACGTCGGCGTGATGGTTCGGTTCATAGATCTTATGCACCAGGGGCGGCCCCTGCTTGGTCCCAACCCCGCGGACGCCGTGACAGACGGCACAATTGGCGCTGAATTTCACCTCACCCGCCTGCACATCCGCCGGCGTGGCGCTCGCGGCCGGCTTGGGGGCATCCTGATTCGTCGCGTTCGATTCGCAGGCGGCCAGGGCCGCAACCATCACCGCGAGTCCCACGCTCGTCAACCATACTTTTACCTGAATCGTCCTGAACATCCTCTGCCTCATCGCGGTGGCTCCGGCGGGGTCGTCGTCGACTGATTGGACTGTGATCGATTCAATTGCTCGCGCAGCATCTGCGTCGTGCGATTCAAGGTCAGTCGCCGGTAGAGCCGCGCACCGATGGGCGCAATAATCACCAACCCGATGATCAAATACATAAAGAATTCTTCAGGCGTCATGAGCACATCTCTCCACACTCTTGCGCGACCGCATGAACCGTTCGTTAGAGTATCGCATAGGGAACCGGATCCACAACTCCCGCCAGGCGAAAACCTTCCCGCCGAATCAAGCAACTATCGCATCGGCCGCAAGCGACACCCTCTATACCAGGGTCGTAACAACTGTGCGTGAGCTCGAATGGAACCACCAGATCCTGTCCCCGCCGGATGATCTCCGCCTTGGAGAGCATGAGTAACGGTGCGCGGACCTCGACAGCCCTCCCCTCAGCACCCATCTTGGTCCCAAGCCTGGCTACCGTCTCAAATGCGCGGATAAAATCGGGCCGACAGTCCGGATATCCGGAGTAATCCACTACATTGGCGCCGAAGTAAATGGCCTGCGCATCCAGAGTTTCCGCATAGGCCAGGGCCAGCGAGAGAAAGATCGTATTGCGGGCCGGAACGTACGTGACAGGGATCTCGTCCGCCCGTTCCTCTTGGGTGCGATCCTTGGGCACCTCCACATCAGCCGTGAGAGCCGACCCACCGATTGCCCGCAGATCGACCGTGACCACAACATGGCCGGCAGCCCCTAACGCCTCAGCCACGGCTTGAGCCCGTTCGACCTCAATGCGATGCCGCTGCCCATAGGATACCGTCACGCAATGAATGCGATACCCGTCCTGCTGAGCAATAGCGGCCGTCACGGTGGAGTCTAGCCCGCCGCTCAGTAAGACCACTGCCTTCGGATGGAGAGGAGTCATAGACACAGGAAAGAATTCTGCAGCCGATCGACACCGGTCATAGGAGAGACAGGTACCGGCACATCAAGCAGATCCTGCACGCGACCATGAAGCAGGACGAGGAACGACTAGCCCCTGAAGGCTAGTCGCGATCCTCTTCCTTTTCAATCTTCTCGAGGAGTTCCTGTCGGGATTGGCATTGGACGCACAGCTTGGCGAACGGCACCGCTTCCAAGCGCTTCTCACTGACTTCGATGCCGCATTCCGCGCAAATGCCGTAGGTCCCTTCGCTGAGCCTCGTCAGCGCCTCATCAATTGCCTGGCGCTTCCGGTTTCGCATTTCCATCAGGGAGATGCCCAGCTCACGATCGAGATCCATGAGCGCTTGATCGCCCACGTCACGGGCCGACTCCAAGCGGCGCTGCTGATCTTCCGTCAGCGATTGGCCGAGGTTGCCCTCGATTTCGCGCATGATCTCCTGACGCTTGCCGAGCAGCATCCGCTGCAGGACTTCACGACGGCGCTGACGTTCTTCTTTTTCTTTGGGCGTTTCCTTCAATGTCAACGCGGCCACCACGCGCGCGGCCACGCTGTCTTCGTCTTTTTCTGTCATGGCTGTGACGGGAGCCGGCCGCTCTTTCTTCACCGGCTTCTCAGGAGCGATGGCTTTTACTTTCGTCGTTGGTGTTTTTTTCTTCGCGTGGACTTTCGTCGCCATAGAGTCTCATGCCCTTTCGTGATGAGTGCAAGGCGAAAAAGTTTGGCTGGTATATCACGCTATAGATCGTTTGACAAGTACCCGGCTCCCCAAGATCTTGGGGACCTACGGATAAATGATCATGGAGTGCACGTTATACCCTGCCAGCCGGTCACGCCCCTTTAGGCCTTTCAGCTCAATGAGAAAGTCCAGGCCGGCAATCTCCCCGCCGAGTTGGCGAACCAGATCGACGGTGGCCGCCGCCGTTCCGCCCGTAGCCAGCAGGTCATCCACAATCAGCACCCGCTCCCCGGCGGCTACGGCATCCCGATGAATCGCCAGCACGCTGGAGCCGTATTCAAGATTGTATTCGACCTCATAAATGTCCGCCGGCAATTTCCCCGGCTTTCGCACAGGCACAAACCCGGCGCCGAGCCTGGCAGCCAGCGTTCCGCCGAGGATAAACCCCCGCGACTCGATTCCGATGACCTTTGCGATGCGCTGTCCCTCGTAGCGGGCGGCAAGCTCATCGGCGATGGTACGGAATGCCTGCGCATCTTTCAGGAGGGTCGTGATGTCGTAGAAAAGAATGCCGGGCTTAGGAAAGTCGGGAACTTCTCGAATGAGGGCCTTGTAATTCATGGGTGTGATGGAAGTGGGACGTCCTCATAGGAGATCCGCCCGCTTCATGGTTTTCCGTTCAATGATTCCGCGGAGCCTTGCCAGTGCGGCTGTTTCGATTTGGCGGACCCGTTCGCGAGTCAGCCCCATCTCACGGCCGATCTCTTCTAACGTCCGCGACTCGGCCCCGTCAAGTCCAAACCGCGCCAAAATCACGGTGCGTTCTTTGTCCGGCAGCTCTTTGACCCACGCCATGAGTTCGGCCCGCCGCATCACACCTTCAGTGGTATCCGCCGGGGTGAGACAGAGCGGATCTTCGATCACATCCCGCAAAAACGTGTCCTGACGATCACTGATCGGGCTGTCGAGCGAGCAGGTGGTGCGAACCAGCTGCTTCAGATCGTCCACCTCTGCAACGCTGGTTTTCAACTTCGCGGCGACTTCATCGGCCCTCGGCTCCCGCCCGAGCTCATGCACCAACTGTTCAACCTTGCCGAGGTAGCGGTTCAACCGTTCGACAACATGAACCGGCAACCGTACGAGTTTGCCCTGGTTGATGATCGCCCGCTCGATAAACTGCCGAATCCACCAGGAAGCATAGGTGCTGAAGCGGAATCCGCGCTTGTAATTAAATTTCTCCACCGCTTTGATCAGGCCCAGATTACCCTCTTCGACGATGTCGGCAAAGGGGAACCCGCGGTTCATGTATCGCTTTCCGATACTGATGACCAACCGGAGATTCGCCTCGATCATCTCCTGCCGGGCCGCCTCGTCGCCGGCCATGACTCGCTTGCCCAGAGATTGTTCCTGCTTGAAATTCAACAGGGTCGACTTGCGCACTTCGCGCAGATAACTCTTGATCGTGTCGAGGCCTTCCGCGCGCCCGGATTCTGCGGAACGATTTTCCGCTCCGGATTCCTCCGCCTCTGAATGAGCCTGCGACTCCGCGTCCTCATCCTCATCACCGCGGACCGCACGCGGGCGGCGGGTCGAGACCGGCGAACTCACCTCGGTATCCTGTCGCACAGTTGCACGTCGAGCCATAACGTCGTTACCTGCTATCGAATCGTAAAATCATGATACCTGCCCGTAGCATTGCCCCACTCCACTTGTATCTGGGTCACACGCGCCCCGATCGGTCCCTGTTTGAGCTCTGCAAGGAACTCTTCGAGAACCTCTCGGCTGCCTTCGGCATCGACTGCTACCTGGCCGCTATCGAGGTTCTCCACACCGCCGGTCAGCCCGCGAGAAGCCGCCATGCGGCAGGTGAATGCACGGTAGCCCACTCCCTGCACACGCCCGCTCACCAGAATTCTTGCGCCCACAGATTCGCGGGTGTCGGTCATCGTTTTACAAGCCTTTATGAGTCAGACAACCGCTGCAGAGCGATTACCGCACTTAGGACAGAATCCTCTCACAGCTCCCAAAGCCCGTCACGCGATTTGCGAGTTTACGCGACGTTATCAACTCCCTGCTTCTATCTTATCGGCAGGTACGTAGCAAAGCATGAGGGTATTCGCAGAAAGCGCGGCCGGAGCGGAGATGAAGCCGCTGGCGCGATGTCCCCGGCGCGGCACAACAGATCATGTTGAAAGCGAACCAGGCTGGGCACCGGCGCTCCGACAAAGAGATCAGGGAACAAGAGGAAGCCCACGAACCATATTCGCAGTGCGGTCGGAGAATCGGAAAAGAAGACGGTTGAGGGCTTATCCCGTTGCCTCAATAGAAGAGAAGGAGAAGGCTCAGGGTCGAGAAAGCTTTGTTTGGTCGGGGCGAGAGGATTTGAACCTCCGACCCCTGCGTCCCGAACGCAGTGCGCTACCGGGCTGCGCTACGCCCCGACCGGGCAGATCAGAAAAGGAAGATTGGATTGTCTTACAACAGAGGGGTAAAACGCAAGCCGTGTGATTCAGCCACAGCGTGGCAGGTAATCTTACCGTTCATCACGTTCACTCCTTTCGCCAAACCCGGGTCCGATCGAACGGCTTTCCCAACCCCTTCCGATGCGAGCCGGACAATATACGGGAGTGTCGCGTTGGTCAAGGCTCGTGTGGAGGTGTGCGGGACGATTCCGGGCATGTTCGTCACGCAGTAATGCACGACTCCGTCCACCACGTACACGGGATCCGAGTGAGTTGTGGGTCTGGTCGTTTCACAACAGCCGCCCTGATCGACGGCCACGTCGACGATTACGGAACCAGGTTGCATCTTCGCCACGAGGCCGCGCGAAATCACCTTCGGCGCACGCGCCCCCGGCACCAACACAGCCCCGACGATCAAGTCGGCCTGAACCACCGCCCGTTCGATGGCCGATTCAGTTGCCGCACAGGTCGCAATACGGCCGCCATACAAGTCGTCGAGATACCGCAATCGATCCAAGTCCAGATTAATCACGGTGACCCGGGCGCCCATCCCGACGGCGATTCTGACTGCCGACGTCCCCACGACCCCTGCGCCTAAGACCAGAACATGGGCCGGTAGCACACCAGGCACTCCCGCCAACAGAATCCCCCGGCCGCCCTGAACCGTGCCGAGATAATGGGCCCCCACCTGCACGGCAAGCCGTCCGGCAATTTCGCTCATCGGCCGCAACATCGGCAGACTGTGGTCCTTCGCCTCCACAGTTTCATACGCAATGGCCGTGACATCGGCCGCCATCAGCGCCTTGGTGAGATCAGGCAACGACGCCAAATGCAAATAGGTAAACAGCACCTGACCAGGCCGGAAAAGCGAGCACTCGAATAACTGCGGCTCCTTCACCTTTACAATCAGTTCAGCCCGCTGGAACACCGCTTCCCTGGTTTGCGCGACCTCAGCACCGGCTTGACGATAGGCCTCATCAGAAAAACCGCTTCCCTGTCCCGCAGAGGGCTCCACCAGCACCTGGTGGCCGCTTCGACGCAACACGCGCACACCGTCGGGCGTCAGACTCACCCGATACTCGTAATCCTTCACTTCCTTCGGAACCCCGATGATCATACCTACCTCCTCGCGCGCCCCAGTTACGCGTTCATATCCGCATTATACATCCTCGAATGCGACCACCGTTAGAAGCCCACGCACCTTGCTACGCGAAAGAGCAGTGCGGTAAGATCCCTTTCCTGTCGTTTTTTTACCCCTGAAAGGAGCACAGCGCGCATGGATGCCGGATCCTGTAATGCCTGCAGCACCGCAGGCGCACCATTGATGAAATTGTCGCTGGGCAAGGACTTCTTCGGACGCACCTACGACCGATTATCGCCCTCTTCGGATCAAAGCCCGAAATGGTATTGCGAACCCTGCTCCATGATGAAGAATCTGCAGCGAGATTTCCGGGATATCCGGATGGAATTCGACAAACTGGCCAAGGGTCAGGCCTCTGCGCTCTCGGAACCTGAAGCGAAACAACGGGCGCAGTTGCGTCTCCGGGAAATTGCGGCTATTGCCGGCACTCAAACCGCCAGTTCGTCGCTCCTCAACCCGGCGGACGTGAAGCAATTGATCGAACAGTTCCATGCGTGCGCCTGACGTCCCGCATCGAACCTTGAACATTACAGCCCTGGAATATCTAACATGACCGGCTATCAACGACACATTTTTGTGTGCACCAACAAGCGGGAACCGGATGATCCGCGCGGCAGCTGCTCCAAGCTCGGCTCCGAAGCGCTTCATGCCTGTTTCAAACAGGAAGCCAAGCGACTCAACCTGAAAGGGGTCGTGCGTGCCAACAAAGCCGGCTGCCTCGATTATTGCGCCCAAGGCCCCAGCGTGGTGGTCTACCCGGAAGGAATTTGGTACAGAGTCCAGTCCGAGGTCGACGTCAAGGAAATCATGGAGCGCCACATCGTGAAGGGAGAGCCGGTCGAACGACTCCTGATGCCCGGTCAGTCCACGCTTCCCCTCATCTCTCCATTAAGAACCTAAACCGATCACATCCGCAGACTGTCGCGAGATCTTTATGCCAGCCGATGAAAAATGGAAGGCCAACATGGAAAAGGTGGCCTACATGAAAGCGTTTCCCGGATTGCTCCACAACTGGGATCAGCTGGTCGGAAAAACCGTGGAAGCGGTGTTGCCGCTCAAGAGCAAGGCGGGATCCGCAGCGCTCGTTTGCAAGGATGGATCGTTTGTGGTGGTTCCTGTCCTGAGCGCAGAGCCCTATGAGTTGGGTGAAGCCCTGCAAGCGGGACGCGGGTACCTCGAACCCAGGCACCCCGAAGCCTACGCCGGGTACGATCACCTGCTGAAGAAGGACAAAGAGGCGCAACGCACCGCGCGCCTCGAAAATATTCTCGGCGCAATTCGAAACAATGTGGAACAGATACCGGAATTGAAAGACCGGCTTGCACAGCTGGTCAAGGAGTGGAAGTGAGCAGCCTCCCGCAAAAAAACATGTTCGAGATCTTCTCGCAGGGTCTCTTCGAAGGAGTCAAGCCAATGCTGGTTATCCGCGATCACCTCGTCCGTCATCCCGACCGTTGTACCCATCAAGCCATATGCGTCCCCATTTGCCCGACCAGCGCCTGGCTTTCGACGCCGCCCTACAAATTCGACCCCTCCCGCTGCCTGGAAAGCTGCCGGCTTTGTCTGGATGCCTGCCCGTCGCAAGCGATTTATGCCGTATTCAAAAAAGGCGAGAAGCTGTTGGAGCCGCAGAAGAAATAGGCGGGGTCACCTGGCAGGTCCTCTGTGCTCGCGCAACGCGCGGCCTCAGAAGGCCCTCGTTGGACGCGCGCAGTGGGGAACCAGCCTGGCAACCCCTGAGAGAGATGAACAGAAAAGAAACACCTCTCTCAGTTTCCGCATTCTTGCCCCAAAAGACCAAGTAATTTTGACAGTGCCAACAGAACCGCCTCTCGCTACCTGCCTCCTCCCTCAGTGAAAAACAGGCTATTAGGTAGCCAGTGCTGACTTGGTCTTTTCATGCGAAACCAGATCCAGTTTATATCGCTTCCATTTCTCTATCTGCCCTATTCGAAGGCACAGGCCAGATTCAATCTCCCTCTTGTGTATGCGAAACCAGTCTGTCAGACCGCCTTGTACATAGCGTCCCTTCCCCGCCGTGCCTACGGGTGTCCCACGAGGTGCCGATGTGACCTGTGTCTCTATGTCGCCCGTAACAGTTTCGAGAATGAACTTGCTTTTGTATCCTGGGAAAAACATACGGACGCTATCAGCAATGGGTATAAGGGAGTAGGCAATGGAACTGTGCGGGTTCCCCAAGATTACAAACAACTCTCTCTTGTCGCGCGACATGCGCCATTCCGTTCTTCCCTTCGAATATTCTGATCGAGAATGAGGCTCAAACGCGGAAGAACCATCGCCTGCCCCCCCTTCGGTCCATTTGATAATCTGATCCTTTCTGAAACGAATCGCCTCGCCTACCCGGAAATGAGGAATCTTAGTTTCTTTCACGAGATTTTCAGCCGCTTCATCACTCACTCTCAAAAACTTTGCCACATCTTCAAGAGTCCAGATCTCTGGCATCATTTAAACGCCTCCTTTCCAGTGAGTTCCAGCAGATTCCATAATGAATAAGATGTTCTAGATGTCAAGATAATCTTGGAAATTAAAGGCAGCTATCTTTTCGCTCTAAATTTCAAGGGAACGATTCCTCACGAGCATAAATCTCTGTAGAAAACCGGGAAAGAAGCGTGCGGACAGTCTAGATTATTTGCTTCCTCAGGCGTCCCCAATAGGCAGTGCCGACATAACTGCATGCGCCGGTAAAGGTGGTGAGCGCCATCACGCGGTAGACGACGGAGCGTGGCGCTTTCACATTCACGGCGGGATCAAGCAAATCAGGCGCAGCCGCCACACGCTTCAACGTTTCACCGGCCAGTAGAATCGGCCACATGCAGGCGAGTCTCTGACGAATTTCGAACCGCGGCAGCGCCATGGTGTAGAGCCAGCCCTGATCCAGATGCTCCAGGGCAAGCCTGATCAGGCGGTTCAAGACCGGCCTGAACTTCAGCAGGCTGTCCCGCTTCAATAGGTCAGCCGGCGTCAGTCCCGCCTCACGCAGCAGCAGCTCCGGCACGTAGCAGCGGCCGTTGCGGAGATCACGAGCGAGATCTTTCACAATGTTGGTCAGCTGCAATCCCTTGCCGAAACGGACGCCGATGGCCGACATTCGCGCCACATCCCACCTCGCCATCGACGGACAATGGGCACAGACCATCCTGGTCCAGAACTCTCCGACACAACCGGCAACATAATAAGTGTACTGATCCAGTTCGTCCAACGTCTGAAGTGCCGTGAGGCCCTGCGCCGACTCCCCGTGAAAACGGGCGAGATCCATCGCCATCCCGTCCGGCAGGACGCCCATCAACCAGCGAATGCGTTCCCGGTCCCCGGAGTCAAACGTTTCGTACAGCGCCAAACATTCTTCCAATCGCTGAAGCAGCACGCGTTCCGCGGAATCAGATTGATGCGGCGCCAGCGCAGCCTGGATCGCCCGCACGTCGCCCCTGGCGACAACATCACCGGCAAACTGCGCGCGAAATCGGTTGAGGTAATCGAGCCGCTGCTCCCGGCCGATCAGTTCGGTATCCGCAATCGTGTCCGCGGCTCGCGCGAAAAGATAGGCCAAGCCCATCTGGTCGCGTACCATCGAGGGCAGCACGTTGAGAGTCAAATAAAAGGACCGGGAAACCTGCTTGAGGATGCCGTGAAGGAGATCGTGTCTTGCGGAATCGATAGCCGTGGGGAACCTTCTTATCTCACTTCCAGCGTGCCTTCCATGCCCTTCTCCCGATGGCTGGGGAAGAACAGGAGTTTTTTGTCGCAGTAGAAGGCATACGTGCCCGGCTTGGTGGGCGTGAACTGCACGGTCACGGTTCGCCCCGACCCCACATCACGTTCGATGGAGAGTCCTGCTGCTTCGTGCTTCAACACAAAATTATGCGGGGTGATCGTGGTGATACTAGTCAACAGCAGCTCGACCGGCTTCCCCACCTGCACGATGAGATGATTGGGCGTGTAGGAGTAACTGTCCAGAATCACCGTGGCGCGTTGAATGCCATCCGCTTGATCGACCGGCACTCGCAGCGGAGGAACCTGCGGCGCCTGATCGGCTCCGATGACAAGAGCCGGACCGGCGACACTCCATAGGCCCAACGCCGCCAAGATCCCTAATCGTCCTAACAATAGACCTCTAACCATTGTCAAGCTTCTTAACAGAAGGCCGCTAAACCGGTCAACCGGCCACAACTCGATGACCAGCTGGTGCCTGGCTATCAGAGAGGGTCACACCCTGCCGGAAAGGCCGGGTCGCCTGACTTGACTGAGGGAAAACCTGGTATTATCTGGGAGCACCGGCATGGGGCTTGGTCCCCTATCAAGGGAACACCAACCAGCCGGTATTGGTTATCGGTATCGGGTATAATGACATCCAAGGTTCGTTCCTGTCCGTAGAAGAAGGAGAACGGACGAGCCTCCAAGGAGGAGAGATATGAAGTCGTTGAAGGGTATCGGGCTGCTGATTATTTCGAACATTCTCATTTACCTCACCCTGTCGATTACGGTCAGAGTGTTGGTGAATATGGTCCTGCCGGCATTCGGGATCGATGTCCGGGGCGCCTTTAGTCAGGAACTGCTGGTCTGGTCGCTGGTCATCGGCTTCGGCGGCGCGTTTATCAGCTTGCTATTTTCTAAACAGATGGCCCGCGCCATGCTGAATTGCACACAGATTACGCAGCCCCGCACCCAGGCGGAGCAGGTGATTTATGGCTCAGTTCAGGAAATTGCGGAGCGCCTCGACATCACGATGCCGGAAGTGTGGGTCTATGATTCACCCGATCCCAACGCGTTTGCCACGGGGCCGACCAAGAACAGCGCAATGGTCGCGGTCTCGACCGGCCTGTTGGCCAACCTGCGCGAAGACGAAGTGAAAGCCGTGCTCGCCCACGAGATGGGCCACGTCTTCAATGGCGACATGTTCTCCACGACGGTACTCGCCGGCTTGATGAACACCTTCGTGCACTACATCAGCAATTTTGTGTACCAGATGGTGGCGCAACCGCAAGGTGACCGCGAGGAAGACCAGAGCGGCAGCCCGATCCTGGGCTTCGTCGTCTATATCTTCTTGCAGGTCGTGTTGTCGGTACTCGCCATGCTGGTGATCAGCTGGCATTCCCGCCGCCGGGAGTATGCCGCCGATGCATTTTCTGCAAAGGTGTACGGGAAGGAGTCGATGATCAAGGCCTTGCAGGCCATCGATCGTTGGGTGAACCGGGCCCAGTTCGAATATACAACGCGGGATGCCTTGGCCACGATGAAGATTTCCGGCAACACCTCCGGCTTCCTGCACCTGCTGGCGACCCACCCTCCGATTGAGGAACGAGTCGCGGCACTAGAACGTTTATAACGAAGGAGTTGATATATGCCGATCTATCGACCGACGTGTTCATGGAAGGTACTGGTCCTCGGGATCGTCGTGGGTCTCGGGCTTAGCGCCCTCGAATTGGGTTTTGGTTCGGTCGATGCGGCGGAACAGGGAGCGACACGCATGGCTGCCAAAGCGTCAACGGTCTACGATTTCACGCTGAACGATATCGATGGGAAACCCGTCTCGCTGAATCAGTACAAGGGGAAGGTCATCATGCTGGTCAATACAGCCAGCTTCTGCGGCAATACCCCGCAATACTCCGATCTTGAAAAGATCTATGAGACCTACAGGGACAAGGGGTTCGAGATTCTGGCCTTCCCGGCCAATAATTTCGGCCAGCAGGAGCCAGGCAGCAACGAAGAAATCAAAGGGTTTTGCCTGACCAAGTACAGTGTCGGGTTCCCGCTGTTCAGCAAAATCAGCGTGAAAGGCAACGACAAGCATCCCCTCTATCGCTACCTCACCGAACAGAGTCCGTTCCCCGGTGAGGTAGAGTGGAACTTCCAGAAGTATCTGGTCGATCGTGCCGGCAACGTGGTCGCCCGCTATCATCACCGGACGAAACCAGTGGCCGATGAAGTGGTAAAGGACCTCGAGCGTTTCCTCGCAAAGCAGTGAGGCCGGTCAGGTCTTTTTCTCGAAGGTAATATGCGATCGATACTCTTGGATGGCCGCACCCAATGCGGCCTTCCCAAGAGGGATATTCGCTTCCAAGGCGTCCTCCACGTCCCCATCATCGATGACCACATCATACCGGTCTTGAATATTGGTTCGAACCGCAGTGCCGTCCTTGAACGTTCGCGGCATGTAAATTTCGGTCCACACTTCCTTCTCGACTAAACAGACATCGCAAAAGCGCTCATACAACAGCGCCAATTTCTCCGCATCAGTTTCCTTCATGCACCGGCTCCCGGGTAAAATATCGATGGACTGCGCGCATTTCAGCGTAAACGGCAGGGGAACGTTAGACCAAGCAGCGGGAGATATTCAACGGGCGGGAGAATCGGGCGTGACGGGTGTGACATCCGAAGTCGGCTGATCGGTCACCGCAAACCGCATCGTCCCTACCTGGTTCACCGCATGAAACGGTTGCTGCCCGAGCGACGTGATGTATATCTTGACCAGATACTTTCCTTGCGGCCATTGCAACGACGGCTTCTTCAATTCCAGAAAACCGTATCGTTCGTGGCCTGGCACTTCCAAACTATCCTGCACGATCACCGTCTCACTCGTCTTCCCATCGGGCCCAATGGGAAAGACCTGCGCAGCAAACTGAGCCGGGTCTTCAAGGGGCGCGACTTCGAACACAATATACACGGCGGGAGTATCAGGCGCGAACACGGTGGTACCGGGAGCGATCGGTTTCAGGCGGGGATCCTGGGTATACCACCCTTTTCGTCCGAACGTGTCCCATTCGACATCGTACCCCCGCGCCATTTTGATCCAGGTGAACAGGGACTGGGGAACCCCCTTCTGTTGCACGTCCAGCGAAGGCGTCTCGGTCGGCTCAAACTCCGTGGTGGCCTGCTCCTTCGGAACCATCAAGTCGCGTCCCTCGACCACCGTATGCGAGAAGTCCAGAGAGGTCGCCACGCACAATGCCGCAACAAGCCGACGGAAGAATCGCCGCTCACCTGCGCAGCGGAATCGACCGGCATTGGGTCCTGACATCAGCGGCTCCATAGGATCATCGTACTCACTGCAAGCAGAGGGGGTCAACCGGCTTGCAGCCATTTACGTGAAACATCGGGAAAGGCCACCGGCTCTGATATAATCCGAACAACCACTCAAACATCGCGCCGTTTACATTTCATGGTCTTGCGCCATCTCATGCACCACTCAGCTTCCGATCACCAGTCATTTTCTCCGCATGAACCACGTGTTCCCTCAGCCAATCCTGAGAATTCGGACATGGACACCAAAGCCAGTAGCCGGCATTACGGTGTCCGCGATGCGGCCTATCAGGCAGCGGCGCAAGGTGGCGGGGAAAATTACTTCTCGGCGTTCGCCCTTCTGCTGCACGCCTCGCCCTTACACATCGGCATTCTTTCCGCGCTGCCCCAGTTGGTCGGGGTAGTGGCGCAGCTCTTGTCGGTGAAATTACTTCAATACCTCCGACTGCCCGGACGCCTCCTCATCGCCGGAGGATGGGCCCAGGCCTTCTGCTGGCTTCCGATTCTCTCGCTGTCCCTGCTCTTGCCTGAGGAGGGTCCCTGGCTCTTCATCGGCTGCGCGATCCTGTACTTTGGATTCGGTCATGCCACGGCCCCGGTCTGGAACAGCCTGTTGGTCGATGTGGTCGAGGCGGATAGCCGAGGCGCCTATTTTGCCCAACGGGCCAGGACCACGGCCTTGACGAGTTTCGTCGCGCTCGGAATTGCGGGGGCCGTTCTGACTCTCGGTCAAAAATGGGACATCAGCTGGATCGGCTTCCTCGTCATTTTTCTCGGCGCGGCTGCCGCCCGCATGGGAGCCACCCGTTGCCAAACCAGGGTCTCCAGACTGGTGCCGGTGCATCGCATCGAGGCCCCGCATGGATTCCGGCATTTTCTGACCAAAACCGCCACGACAGATTTTCGTTATTTCTTACTGTTCTCGGGACTGATGCATTTCGCGGTGCTCATTTCGGGCCCGTTTTTTGTCGTCTACCTCTTGAGAGACTTGCACTGGTCCTACCTGCAATACGCCGGCTGGATGGCGAGCAGCATCTCAGCCCAATTCCTCACCCTTGCCCCCTGGGGACACATCGGCGATCGATACGGCAACAAAACCCTGCTCATGCTGACCGCATCGGCCGTTCCACTCCTTCCGATGGGCTATCTGGTGAGCGAACATTATCTGTTTCTGCTGATTCTAAACTTCTTCGGAGGCGTGATCTGGGCAGGCCTCTCCCTTGGATTGCAAAACTATGTCTTTGATTCGCTTCGGCCGGAAGAGCGCACCCGAGGCGTTGCGCTGGCCAATGCCATGAATGCGGTGGGATGGGGCCTGGGAGCGTTGACCGGCAGCTGGCTCGCCACCCTCATGCCGGCTCAGCTTTCGCTCGGCCCGCTGCAGCTGACACCGGCGTCGAATCTCCCGTTTCTGTTTTGCCTCTCCGGGGCACTGCGATTACTCATTGCCTTGGGGCTGCTGCGAACGTTCGACGAACCCAGGCGCATCCCGTCGGTCCCGCAGGGACATCTGCTGCGGGAGCTTCCTCTGGTGAAGCCACTCACGGCACTGTTGTCCTGGAGAAATCCCCGCGTCGTCCCCTAACCGATCGAGACCCTGCCGGAACAGACTACATTCCTGCCGGTTTGCGCTCTCCCTCTTCCTGCTTGAGCCTGTCGAAAGCACGATCCGCGTTGCCTTTGACCTGCTCAGATGACGGCTGGGCCATCGGTTTCGGCTTTTCACTCGCGCAGCCAACCACTAACACCACCGCCGCAACGATGCCTCCGATCATGCCGATGACCCGCCCTCCTACACCTACGCTGCTCCTTGTATGCCCCATGCCGCGTCCCCCCTTTTAAGATGCCGACTGTCGCAGGTACCACCGAAACTGCATTATGGGATAGTGCCTCGCCGCGCTCAACATGAAAACGTGCCCGCCGCCCCCACGTTGACTGCCTCCGACAAAGGCGTTATTCTCCGCAACGACGGCAGTTCGATGCTGAAAGGAATCCGATGTCGCTACATGACCGTTTATCCGAAGACCTGAAATCGGCGATGAGGTCCAGAGACCAGTTGCGCATGGACGTGATTCGTATGATCAAAGCCGCCGTGCAATATAAGGAAGTAGAGCTCAAGCAGGATCTGGACGATGCCGGCATGAGCCGAATCATGACAACCCTCATCAAGCAGCGCAAAGAGGCCGCCGAGCAGTTCGAGAAGGGGAATCGACAGGACCTGGCCACCAAGGAACGACAGGAAATCAGCATTATCGAGAGTTATCTCCCCGCCGCGCTTTCTTCCGACGAACTTGCACGGATCGTCGAGCTTGTGATCAAGGAGTCCGGCGCGTCCTCGCTCAAAGACATGGGCCAGGTGATGAAAGCCGTCATGGTCCGACTGGCAGGCCAATCCGTAGACGGCAAAGTGGTCAGTGACCTGGTCAAGGCCGCCCTTCAACGCTAATCCGACTCCTTGCGGGACTTAACCTCTTCGGTCTTTCCGCCGATACTGGATCTGACGCACGGCAGCGGAGGCTATCGCTCCCGCCCGTTCTTCCTTCGGCCCGCCCTCTCGACGAGCAGGAGCCGGATCCTCCACCTCCTCCGGACGAGGTTGTGACATGAGCATTTTGATCGTTGACGATTCCCCCGACCAGCAACTGCTGCTGAAAACCATTCTGAATAAGGCCGGTCATCAGGACCTGCTCATCGCAGACTCGGCCATCTCTGCCTATAGCCAGCTTGGCATCGAGCAGCCGCAACCGAATGAAAATCCTCATGCCGTCGATTTGATTCTCATGGATTTCCTCATGCCGGGCATCGACGGCGTGGCCGCCACTCGGCACATCAAAAGCCTGGATGCCTTGCGAGACATCCCTGTGATCGTCGTCACGGCCAAAACTGCCTTGGGAGACCTTCAAGCGGCATTTTCGGCCGGAGCCATGGACTTCATCACGAAACCGGTCAACAGCGTGGAGTTGCTCGCCCGGGTCAACTCCGCCCTGATGCTGAAAAAGGAAATGGATTGTCGCAAAACCCGCGAACTGGAGCTTCGCCGCAGTAATGAAGACCTTCAACGGGCCTTGCGCGAAGTGAAAGTCCTGAAGGGCCTCGTGCCCATCTGTGCGTCCTGCAAAAAAATTCGCAACGATCAAGGGTTTTGGCAGCAATTGGAAGAATATATCCAACAGCATTCGGAAGCCGAATTCAGCCATGGTCTTTGCACCCCCTGCATCAAAAAGCATTACCCTGGTGTTTACCCAGACTAGCTGCTAGCATCCTCCTACGACACACTTTCAGGGAGACACTGACCATGGGTATCCTGATCGTCGATGATTCGACGGACGATCGTCTGTTGATCCAATCCATCCTCGCCAATGCCGGGTACGAAGAGACCTTCGTCGCGGAGTCCGCTGCGGCGGCCTTTCGTTTGCTGGGCCTTGACGGCATGCGGCAGATGGCCGGACGTGTGGATTTGATTTTAATGGATATCGTCATGCCCTCGACCAACGGCATCGAAGCCTGCCGGCAAATCAAGGCCGTCGAACGCTACCGGGACATCCCGATCATCATGGTCACGGTCAAGACGGACCCGGTCGATCTGCAACTGGCCTTTGCCGCCGGCGCCATCGACTATGTGGCCAAACCGATCAGCAAAATTGAACTTCTGACCAGGGTCCGTTGCGTGCTTCGTCTCGTGCATGAAATCGAACGGCGCCGGGCGCGCGAACAGGAACTCCTCGAGGTTATGCGCCAGCTGCAGGAAGCCAACCAGATGCTGTTGCGCCTGTCTTGCCTCGACGGCCTCACCGGAATCACCAACCGGCGGCAATTCGACGACTTCCTCGATCAGGAATGGCGCCGGGCCGCGCGCGAATCGACGCCGCTCTCGCTCATTATGCTCGATATCGACTTCTTCAAGACCTACAACGACAGCCATGGCCACCAGGCCGGGGACGAATGCCTTCGCCAGGTGGCGCAGCTTATTTCCAGCCACGTCAATCGTCCCGGCGACTTGGTCGCGCGGTACGGCGGCGACGAGTTCGTCATCGTGCTGCCGGGAACGACCGTGGACGGCGCCGCACAGGTCGCTGATACTCTCAGACGAAAGGTCTGCGAGGCGGAGATGAAACACCCGAACGGGGATCCCGTGACCATCAGTCTGGGCTTCGCGAGCACAGTGCCCAGCCGCGTCGCCGCCCCTACCGATCTCATCCGCGCGGCCGACCAGGCGCTCTATCAAGCGAAACAGGAAGGACGCAACCGCGCCAAGCAGGCCGGCGTGCTGACCCTCGTGCACCACACACATAAGGACTGATTGCATCTCGCCGTCGCGACGATCGTGCGGGTTCCCCCCACTCGCGACACAGGGCTGTCATGATGGACTGAAGGCGACCGGACCACGACATGGCGAAGCGCACCCCGCAAATCAGACGTACGGCCGGACCTGCTCAGAAACGCGTCTCTCGAACCACTCCCCGCCCGCTCACTGCCCTTCAACGCGAACAAGCCGCGCGCCGTCGCGCCGAACGCGCGCTGGAACGCGCCTCCAAGGAACTGCAACGTCGCGTCGAAGAGCTGCAAGGCGCGAAAGATGCCGCCGACGTCGCGAATCGCGCCAAGAGCGAATTCCTGGCGAGCATGAGCCATGAAATCCGGACCCCCATGAACGCCATCATCGGCATGGCGGACTTGTTATGGGAGACCACCCTGACTCCGGAGCAACGGAAGTATCTCCGGATTTTCCGCCGCGCCGGAGCCAGCCTGCTCAGCCTGATCAACGACATCCTGGATTTATCGAAAGTCGAGTCCGGGCGTCTGGACCTGGACAGCATCGACTTCGACCTTTCGGAATTGATCGACAAAACGAGCGAGATGCTGGCGCTGAGGGCCAACGAAAAAGGGCTTGAGCTCGTCTGTCACCTGTCAAATGACGTGCCCTGCCATCTGATCGGTGACCCCAACCGCCTCTACCAAATCCTGCTGAATCTGCTCGGGAACGCGATTAAATTCACGGAAAATGGATCGGTAGTCATGACCATCACCAACGATCCCGATCGTCACACTCCGGGCGCGATCCGATTTTCGGTGACCGATACGGGCATCGGGGTCCCGCACGACAAGCTGACGGCTATCTTCGAGACCTTCACCCAGGGCCACAGTACGATTGCGCGCCGGTACGGGGGCACCGGGCTCGGGTTATCGATCTCCCAACAGCTGGCCACGCTCATGGGCGGTCGCATCTGGGTTGAGAGCACACTCGGCAAGGGAAGCACATTCCACTGCGCTGTCCAACTCGGCGTGCAGACAGCACCGGCTCCCTCCAAGATATCGGGCGCGCTGAACCTGAGCGGTGTCCGCTGTCTCGTCGTCGACGATTACCCGACCAACCGGCTGATCCTGCGGGAAACGCTCTTCGCGTGGGGCGCCACCGTGGTGGAAGCAGACAGCGGCGAACAGGCCATGGACGCGCTTGAAGGCTCGCTCAAATCTGAGACACCCTTCGATCTGCTCCTCCTGGATTGTCGAATGCCGGGCATGGATGGGTTCGAGGTTATCGAACGCATCCATGCCGATCCCCGGCTCCATGACCTCACGATCATCATGTTGGCCTCCGACCGGTGGGCCGACGACATCGCCAAAACCTATGATCTGGGTTTGGGCGGTTATCTGGTCAAACCGATCCGACGCTCCGATCTCCAGCAAACCATCAGCATCGCATTGGGACGCAGCAAACGCGGCTTGTCGCCTGCTCAGCCCGGCGCGCCCCTCCCGGCGGCAACCCAGGGACGCTCACTGCGGATCCTGCTGGTCGAAGATTCGTCGGACAATCAGGTGCTGATCCAGTCCTATCTCAAGAACACCAACCATCGGTTGGATCTGGCCGACAATGGACAGATCGGCGTCGCGAAGTTTCAAAACGGCCATTATGACCTGATCCTCATGGATATGCAGATGCCGGTCATGGACGGGATAACCGCCACCAGAACCATCCGGCGCTGGGAGCAGGAACAGGGCCTCCCGGCAGTCCAAATCGTCGCCCTGACCGCCTTGGCGCTGAAAGAGGAATCGGCGAGGATCTTCGAGGCAGGTTGTAATGCTCATATGACCAAACCGCTGAAACGAACCACCCTCATGGAATTGCTCCAGGCCTATGAAAAAACACGAGCGCAGTGATGCCAGACCAGCCCGAAGCCAACCGCAACAAGATCCTCGTTTATATTGATTCCAGCCTCGAAGCCATCATTCCCGGATTCCTCGCCAATAGACAGCGAGATCTCATCACGATCGAGTCCTGCCTGAAGCAGGGCGACCTCAACACGATTCGCATGCTGGGCCATCGCATGAAAGGCGACGGCGGCGGGTACGGCTTCGATCAAATCAGCTTGATCGGCGACCGACTTGAGCAGGCCGCCATAACACAAGATTCTGCGTCGATTGCAGCAGAAGTGACCCAGCTGGCCGACTTCCTCGCAAAGGTTACCGTCATCTACACCCCCTAGCCCGCATTCGTCACGAGGGTTCGTGACGAAACCGACGAGACGCCACGCGAGACGGGCGCGTGGAGCCGCGAAGGAGGAAAACATCCTCGCGCAGTCTGTCGACCGACTAAGCCGCGAGCCAGCCGGCCGCAGGCGTGTCGCAGCAGCGGATCGGCGATTGCAGTAGAAGCGCTTATGAATAATGCGGGCTAGGACAATCCGCAGCGAATGAGGGCCTCCGCCAATGCCATCGTGCGATCTCTCGATGACAGTTCAATGGTCCGTTACCTGGACATCGGCGGTCGGTTCTTGAATCCAGACGGTACGATTTCAAAAGAACTGATGCCGGACTTTCTGCATCTCAGCCTCCGCGGGTATGAGATATGGGCCGAAGTGATCGAACCGGTGATGCAAGACCTGCTGGCGGAACGGCAGCACCAGGCGTTCGACCCTACGATTTCTCTGCTTCCAACGGCTGGAAAAGCCCTATATCCGATTGGATTCGGTCCTGTATCGGTCCGGATACGCCCGCTCGCATGAACGTCCCCCCGCTCCTGGCCAGTTAAAGCAAAGACAGATCGACGCTCTCTCAATAAAAGCAAATGGTTGTTCTGACGGACCGCTATCCCTACAGCCGCTGGTATGCCTGTTGCGTCACTTCGGGGGCGTCATGCGGATGAAGGGTGCACGGTACGTGCGAGCGAGAATCGGATTTCACAGGAGGTATTGAGTATCCCTGCGTACATATGAAGCGTGGGGTCGAGCAAGCGCGGTTTGGTGGAGGGCCGCCGTTACGCCCGTCGACGGTATCCGGGCGTTTCTTTAGTGCGAATTGTGTTTTCATTTCAGCGTTCATACCTCTGCCGTTGAAGATAGGGGTCCCGAAAGTCTGTTCGACAGGAGTTTTTATCCTCGTATGCCGACGAGGTGATCACTTTCTTTTAAACGACATTTTTAAGAACGGTGAGTTTCTGAACCAGTTCAATGAGTGAGCTGATCCAGCGTCAAAAGTGCGGCCGCCAATACTTCAGGGCCATTCGGACCTGACCGATTGGTCCTAATTGGTCTACCATTACAGGTATGGTGCTACGTAGTTGGTTGTACGATTCTCATTAGATCCCGCCAAATATAGAGTAGGGTCTGTCCTGGGGGCTGCATCATTGCTCGTTTTCCGTAGGAGACACTTCTCTCCATCCGCACCGGGACGTCGAAGGAAGGGGAACGTTGCCTCTATGGAAATGTATGCGGATACCGCCGATAGGAACGTGTTGGTTGCAGACTGGAACAGGACTCGTCTTCATCACGTCACAGAAGCGCTTCGTGCGGCTTGTCGCGTCGAGCCGATTCATACGTGCGATGGCATCGTTCCTGCCATTCACCGTCTGGCTCCCTCCGTCGTGGTTCTTCCGCTTCGCTGGCATTCCTCTGACTGCACTTGTTCATCGGACATGTGCATAGGAGATCGAGTCCTTGACACGGTGGTTGGCCTGCCTACGCCACCGGTGACAATCGCCCACGCCGAGTCTACCCAATACCTTTCGCTCGCAGAATACTGTGGGTCTTTCGCCAAAGGCGTCGCCGTCCTGTTGGACCAATCTGATCCGAGGTTCCATGACGAACTCAGAGCGAACGTCATCACTGCTCTGGAGCGGATCAGCGACAACGATAGAGGAGCGCACTCTTTTCCAGACGACATCCCGTTGGTGGGGTCAAGCGCAGCGATGCATAGCGTACGAGAGCAGCTACTGAAGGCGGCCAACCTCAGTAACGTTCCGGTTCTGATTACCGGCGATTCAGGAACCGGCAAAGAACTCGTGGCGAGAGGAATCCATCAGTTAGATGCCAAGCGCGCACAGCGACCGTTCATCGCCGTCAATTGCAGTGCCGTCCCAAGCACGCTTGCTGAAAGCGAGTTCTTTGGTCATAGACGCGGTGCGTTTACAGGCGCCATTGCGGATCGTCAAGGGTATTTTCGAGCCGCCCACGGTGGGGTATTGTTTCTTGATGAGATCAGTGAACTCGATCAGCACTTACAGCCCAAGTTGCTCCGCGTGCTTCAGGAAGGAACCGTTCGTCCGGTCGGAAACGAAAATGAGCAGAAGATCGACGTCCGGATCATCGCGGCCAGTAACAAGGATTTGCCGGCACAGGTGGCACGCGGCGAATTTCGGATGGATCTCTATCAGAGGCTCGATGTCCTCTCTGTGCAGCTGCCTCCCCTCAAGACACGTAAGGAAGACATTGAGCCACTCGTGCGGTTTTTTATAAAAAAACACGCCTCCTGTTACGCCGGAACGATTCATGACATCGATTCACGAGTGCTCGAACTTCTTACGACGCTGGACTACGAAGGCAACGTCCGGGAACTGGAAAACCTCACACGAAAGATACTGTTCCAGAAAGAGGCAGGAAACAGTATCGAGATGGCGGATCTGCCGTTAGAAATCCTGAACTCTACCTGTAACGGAAGTGTCTCCGATAGCCTGGATACCCTCGTTGACCCGCTGTTTGAGAAGGTCAAGCACGGGATGTCCTGTAGCAAGGCGCTCGCGGAGTGTGAGCGGCTCTTGCTCAAACGGGCTATGGAGGAAAGTAGCGGTTGTCGCTCGAAGATGGCTGCCCTGCTGAAGCTTTCCCCGCGCACCCTCTTTAATAGACTGCGCGCCCGCGGATTCCTCCCCCCCACGCAGTAACTCAAGCGGAATTAGCCTCAATCTGAAAAGACTTCTCCGGTCGAGGTCCGTCGCAGCAGGGTCCTGTCGCCGCGACAGTCCCACCATGCTCGCTCCACCCATTTCCTCGTGGTGCCCTCCCTTCCAGCTGCGCGGGATGAGGCGCTCGATCACCACACCACTCGCTGCGGCGCACACCCAGACCGATGGGATCATTTTCGGATCGAGGTTACATATCGGAAAGATTATTCTTTCGATTGTCATGGTGTCTTATTGACGACATTGTTCTGTAAAGACAAATGCTTACGCCAAACGCGCAAAAAGCGATTGCCCATTGGGCCGGAAACATTTTTCTCACCGTTGCTATCATCACAGCAGAACGAGGAGATCGTAACTCCATGGTAAAACTTAGAAATTTTTACCGCCATTTGTCCTGCAACTCAGGCACAAAAGATGTAAGTAGTATCCGCATGCTCCGCATCTCACATATCAGCGATTCTGTAGTGATCTGGAACACAGACACTCGTACGGAGGAGCCATGTCGGAAGGAGGTGACAAGTAGTCGCATAACGAGCACCAGGATGTTCGGCCAGCTATCTCTCTTAACCGTTAGGAGGAGGATGTCATGAAGAAAGTGACGATTACGACAGCAGCCTTGGCGTTGGCCTTTGGCTTGTCACCTATCGCAGGAGCCCAAACAGTCGACAACGGCAGCGCCGCGGCATCGGATCATTCTAAGGCGGCGGTAAAGACCAATAACAGCACGAATGACAGCTATAACGAGAAGACCCTCATCGTCGATAAGACCATTACTAAAACGAATACCGACTCCAATAACGATGGAAAAGCAAAAGCGTCCGGACCCTTTGGGGCGGCGGCCAACAACCACTCGACGGCCAGCACTTCGTTGAGCTTGGCCTTGACCAACGCCTTTAACAAAAGCTCCGTGGTCAATGTCACCAAACTCGATGGCTATGTGTCCGGTAACAGAATCAGCCACATCGGCAATTACGGGGGCGACGCCTACGCGAAAAGCAATGGCGGCCCTGGCGGCGATGGCGGCTACGCCACAGCCAAATCCAGGTCTGGTGATGCCTATGGTGGCGACGGTGGCAGAGGTGGCTATGCCAAGGCCAATGGCGGCTATGCCGACGGCGGCAAGGGTGGCTATGCGGCCGGCGGTGCTGGTGGGAGTTCCAATGGCAACAATGGCGGCCAATCCAATGGCGGCGACAACTATAACAACACCGCCCGCGATGCTGAATGGACAGGCGGCCACGGCGGGTATGCCCAAGGTGGAAACGGCGGCCAGGCCCAGGGTGGAAATGGTGGTACGGCAACCGGTGGGCGTGGCGGCGATGGCGGCTACGCGAACAGCGGCTACGCGGATGCGAGATCCAATGGCGGAAACGGTGGAAACGGCGGCCGCGGCGGGGATGCGTACGGTGGAAGCGCCGGGACCTTCAATGCCTCGAACACGCTCTCTGGGTTGTCCGGTGCTGCCGGCGTGACCGTCGCCATTCAGAACACCGGGATGGCCAGCCTCCAGCAGGTCGGCGTCACCACGATGGCGAATGTCACGGTAGGTCGCTAAGCAGGATCGGGCTGGAGGAGCCTCCGCTCCTCCAGCCGCGCTTGCAACCATTCGTATGACCAGAGAGGGCATCATGCGTACTTACTTCTCGATAGTGGGGAGTGTCCTGGGGCTCTGCGTGGGCCTGGCTCACGCCGGCTCGCCGGACACGACGCCGGTGAGCTCCTGGGGCCATCCAGTTCCGTCGGCCCAGTTGGACGCTCAACGTGGCGGAATGGATCCCGGCCCAGTCACGATCAATGCCAACATGCTGAACGCCAAGCTGTTCGACAATTCCGCCACAGGCAACGTAACCGGCAATAATACGGTGACCGGCGGCGCATTCGCCGGAGCGAGCGGGCTTGCGACCGTCATCCAAAATTCAGGCAACAATGTGATCATTCAGAACGGCACCGTGCTGAACTTAACCTTGCAGTAGCACTCCATGCCGACGAAACATGTTATAGGGTTTGTGATCGCCTCGATGCTGTCTGCCGCTTCCGGCTCGATGGCGGCCACGGTCGAGGTCACTCCGGGGGTCGGAAGTCGCATGTTGCTCCAGGTGTGGAGCATGCGCGAGCTCAAGCTCCGGTCTGTCATCCTCCAAAAATATGATTTCAGCTGCGGCTCGGCCGCCATCGCCACGCTCTTGACCTACCACTATGGAAATCCCGTCACGGAAGAAGTGGCGTTCAGGGCGATGTTCGAGAACGGCGATCAAGAAAAAATCCGACGCGAAGGATTTTCGCTCCTGGACATGAAACGGTTTTTGGAGGCTCAGGGCTATCGCGCAGATGGGTTTGAGGTCTCGTTGGACGACCTCTCGAATGCCGGCATTCCGGCGATCGTGTTGATGGTGGATAACGGGTATTACCATTTTGTAGTGGTCAAAGGCATGCGGGATAATAAGCTGTTGCTCGGCGATCCCGCAGTCGGCCTGCGGGTGGTGCCGCGCGGAGAATTCGAAGCCGCCTGGCCGAATCATATCGTGTTCGTCATCCATGATGCGCCGACACGCGGGGCATTCAATACCGCCCGCGATTGGAGCGTCCGTCCGAGATCGCCCCTTGGACAACCGGTCGGGGCAGACACATTGAACAGTATTCTGCTGTTCCGACCAGGACGGAGTGATTTCTAATGATCCCCTGTGTGATCTCGAGTCGTCACATGACGGCCGGTTTGATGGTTACCCTCCTCTGCATGGCGGGTATGGCTCCAGCCATGGCACTCGAAGCCGGGGAAGACTTTGCGCAGCGGCCACCGGTGAGCGAAGCGGTATTGGACCAGATGCGAGGCGGATTTCAAGGCAGCCCGAACGGTCCCGTCCTGGCATTCGGCATCGAGCGGAATGTGTCGGTCAACGGCAAACTCGTCAGTTCCACGGTGCTGACGATCCCCAACTTATCCCAGCTTGCCGGTAATACGAGCCACGCCTTCACGCTCATCCAAACCGGCGGCGGCAATGCGGTGCTCCCCGGCATGGCTTCGTTGCCGTCCTTTATGACCGTCATGCAAAACTCTCTCGACAATCAAACCATTCAGCAGCAAACCGTCATGAACGCCACAGTGGCCGCGCTCGGTTGGGCCCGATCGCTCGCGCTCGGCAACGCGCTGACTGAGGCCACCATGGGTACGATCCGGCATTAAACATGAATGACCCACAGCAGCCGATGCCGGTCGTCGCACCGAACCCTCCTACTCGAACAGACATGTCTAGGGGCGCTGCACAACGTCGTGAACACCGATTGCGTGGTTCGGTCACAGACATAGGGCGTCCTATTTCGTCCTCGTGAAAGATGATGCCCACTCTTGTCTCGATATCGGACTATTCCTAAGTCGCACCCTCTTCTCGAAACGCAATTACGCAGGACTGACAGCACAACCAGCACCGGAGGCCCGGGATGTGCCATTTGAATCGATACGGTCAGGGACAATCCATCAACCTGTCGAATGGTCCGGGACGATCTCGTCACATCTTCTGGACGGTATTTTTTATGTGGCTGACAGTCACGCTCATGGAGTCTGAGATTCTTGCCGCCCAGCGTGGTATCGTTGAAAGTTACGCGGAGCAGTTGGAAGTCCACAAGTCGGTACACGTTCGACAACCGAGACCGCGACGGCCACCCAACACACCGCAATATCTCGTCGCAAGCGACCAGCCTTACGGACCGCAGCGCTCTGAACAAAGTGTGCCCGTCGCACAAGACGCCTCCGCGCAAAGCGTAACCACCGACAGCCCCGTGGGGGTGGCGCCGGAGAGCCCACAAGAAAAGCCTCTTCCTCCATGGATGGCTCGGACATTTGATTTGCCCGGGGCCGGCGTGTTGACGCCCAAAGGCACCTTGATCGTGGAGCCGTATCTGCAATATGCCCATCTCAGCAGCAATCGAGTGACGCTGACCGGTTTTACCATTGTCCCGGCCCTGACGATTGGTCTCATCAACATCCAAGGTGTGAGCCGGGACATTTATACCGCCGCATTGGTCGGGCGTTACGGATTGACGAATCGTATGGAGGTCGAGGTGAGGGTGCCCTATCTGTATCGGGAGGATTCGATTACGCAACGACCTCTTGCCACGCCATCTCAGGCGGATACCGTCTCTACCGCCAACGGGTCCGGTCTCGGAGACGTTGAAGCAACGGGCCGGTATCAAATCAACAAGGGTGGGCCCGACGAACCGTATTTCGTGGCGTTCACGCGATTTAAGAGCACGACCGGGAAAGGCCCGTTCGAAGTACCTGTAAACCCGATCACGGGCTTCCAAACAGAATTGCCGACGGGGTCTGGTTTTTACATTCTCCAACCAGGCTTTACCGCCCTCTTTCCCAGCGATCCCGCGGTGCTCTTCGGTAGTATCAGTTACATTTGGAATATGTCGCGTAATGTAGGGGGGCAGATCGGGCGGATCGATCCTGGAAGCGGGGCCAATGTGAATTTTGGCCTCGGCGTTTCACTGAATGAAAAGTTGTTTTTGACTCTGGGGTATGACCATACCGTTTTTGAGAGGCCTACGTCCGCGTCGAATCTACTCCTCACCACCACGCCGCAGGTCACTCAAATCGGGGTCTTGCTCATTGGAGGGGCGTATCGCTTGAACGATCGCAGCTTTGTGAATTTCGTCGTCGGAGTCGGCGCGACACGGGAAGCACCGGATCTCCAAGTGACAATCCGAATCCCGACGGCAGTCTTTACTCAGTAACAGTGGAAGGAGCCATGTTACAACCGACGCGTTCATCCGCGCCCATCAGATTACGATAAACCGCTAGCTCGGACTCTTCATGAATGCCGTCGCGAAGCGTTGGGGACCGACACCCGCGGGGGCTTCTCGCAAGTAAGGCCGAGATAAGCGTCTGTGCAGTCCATCGAGGATGGACGAACGAGAACAGCCCCGCCGGGCGAGAAGAGGGTCGGACAACGAAGCAGATATTCATGAAGAGTCCGGGCTAAGCACGCGCGGGTCAACCGAAGCGGGGAAATTGGAAAGGGAAGATTGAAAGATTACTGGAGGGGTTCATCCGCCGGCGTCAATGAAGAGGCGCTACGCCCGACTAGCCAGCGGTATGCACGAAGCGATACCAATCACAGGAACGACCACGAAGGGGTTTATCTCGTCACAGGGCTCCGGGTCGAGCAAGCTTAGTTTGGTGGAGGGCAGGGGAGTTGAACCCCCGACCCCTACGTTGCGAACGTAGTGCTCTCCCAACTGAGCTAGCCCCCCACAACTCTCAGGCGGCATTATACACAACCAGGGCCCCAGTCTCCATACGAACTTACAGATCTGCGAGGAACGTTATTCGGGATTGTGAAAACCGGTCGACGGTTGCCCTGTCTCCGCCACGACCACCCGCCGTCCTTCCACTCGCAACTTGCCCTCCGCATAGAGCTGAATCGCCCGTGGATAAATTCGATGTTCCTGCTCCAGAATACGACCCGCCAATGTGTCCGCCGTGTCCCCTTCCAGGATCGGCACGGCAGCCTGAATGACGATCGGGCCTTCATCCACGCCTTCCGTCACGAAATGCACCGTGCAGCCGGAAACTTTACATCCATGCTCGATAGCCTTCTTCTGCACGTCCAACCCGGGAAATGAGGGGAGCAGCGACGGGTGGATATTCATCATTCGGTTCTCGTAGGCAGAGACGAGCACTGCGGTCACGATTTTCATGTACCCGGCCAGGAGCACGAGGTCCACTTCGTGTTTTTGCAATACCTCCAGCACCGCCCGATCATAGGCCTCGCGACTGTCAGGTCGGCCGGCGAAGGGTTTCGGATCGAGCCATACTGCGGGGGCACCATGCTTTTTGGCCCGCTCAAGCCCGCCGGCAGTCTGCTTGTTGCTGAGCACGACCGCGATCTCAGCCGACAGGCCCTTGCCCTCGATCGCGTCAATGATCGCCTGAAGATTGGACCCCCGGCCGGAGACCAACACGCCGAGCCGCACTAGGCGGGCCGAACTACCCGACATACTCCACCACGCCTTCGTCAGTCGTTTGGGCTACCATTTCGCCGATGTGATAGGCCTGATCAGCCAGTTCCGCGGCCTTGGCCATCACACGGTCGACATGTTCCGGCGCTACGACCAGGATCAGCCCGATCCCCATATTGAAGACGCGGTACATCTCGTCCAGCGCCACCGCCCCGCGAGATTGAATCGCCTGAAAAATCGGCAACACCGGCCAGGAACCGCGGCGAATCCTCGCGCCACAGCGTGCAGGGAACACCCGCGGCAGATTATCGGTGATCCCACCGCCGGTGATGTGAGCGATACCCTTAACTGGAGCGGCCTCCATCAGCGAAAGAATCTGTTTGGCATAAATGCGCGTGGGCGTCAGTAATGTCTCGCCTAGAGCCCCGCCTAGTTCCGGCAGGATACTTTCGACCGTCAGCTTGCTTCGCTCCAGAAGCACCTTGCGCACCAACGAGAACCCGTTGCTATGGACGCCGGTCGAAGCCAACCCGATGACGGCATCGCCTGGAACAATCTGTTTGCCATCGATCATCTTCGGTCGATCGACGACCCCCACGGCAAAACCGGCGAGATCGTATTCCCCTTCTCCGTAGAACGAGGGCATCTCGGCGGTCTCTCCGCCAATCAGCGCACAGCCTGCCTGACGACACCCATTAGAAATCCCTCGCACGACGGCTTCCGCGGTGTTGATCGAAAGTTTTCCGGTCGCGAAGTAGTCGAGGAAAAACAGCGGTTCCGCGCCGCTCACGGCAATATCGTTGACACACATGGCGACCAGATCGATGCCGACCGTGTCGTGCTTATCCATAAGGAACGCGATTTTGAGCTTTGTCCCCACGCCATCGGTCCCGGAGACCAGCACCGGATCCCGGTACCGATCGGCTTGGAACCGGAAAAGACCGCCGAAGCCGCCCAGATCCGTCATCACCTCAGGGCGAAACGTGGCCCGCACATGCGGCTTGATCCGTTCGACAAATTCATCGCCGGCATCAATATCGACTCCGGCATCACGATAAGTAGTCATTCGGGCCGCATCTTAACCAGCCAACTGATAGCGGGTCAACATAGGAGATTGACTGTGATCAACACCGGGGTAGGGATGAAAGCGGGCTATGAGCATCAGGGCACTGTTGGATATGAGCAAGTTGCTCAAAACGATCACCCAGCAAGGCCGCAAGGAGACGACGCGACTGAGGCGTACCCTCGGGGTACGTCGCAGGGAGCGTCGCGACTGAGAACGCCGCTGGCGGTCGTTTTCAGCAACTTGCCTCACATTTCGGGGCGCATCTCGACATCGAGCAACTTAATCTTCCGATGCAGGTGGCTGCGCTCGATTTTGAGGTCTTCCGCCGTGCGGGAAATGTTCCAGTGATGTTCGCGGAGTTTACGGGCAATGAATTCCTTTTCGAACGCATTCCGCGCATCTCGGAGAGAGTCGTACGGCCTGGCCAACAGCGTATTGGCGGATTGGGGACCGGCAGCCGTCTGCGCAGCCGGCAATTGGGGACGCACCTGCAAGGCCACCGACGCATGCGAGGCCTCAATCACAGGCCCCGGCACCATGATCATGAGACGCTCGATCAGATTCCGCAATTCCCGAATATTGCCCGGCCACTCATAATGCATGAAGACATCCATGGCCTCCGGTGACACCTGTTTCATCTTCAGTCCCTGCTCCTCGGCATGCACCCGGAGGAAATGTTTGACCAGCAAGGGGATATCCTCCCGACGATCACGTAAGGTCGGGACCACGATCGGCACCACATTCAGCCGATAGAACAAATCTTCCCGAAAGGCTCCCTTTTCAATTTCCTGCAGCAGATCTTTGTTGGAGGCGGCCAGAACCCGCACATCGACCTTAATCAACTTGGTCCCCCCGACCCGCGTAAACTGCTGCTCCTGGAGAGCTCGCAAGACCTTGGCCTGAGTGCTCAAGCTCATGTCCGCAATCTCGTCCAGAAACAAGGTGCCGCCGTCGGCCTGCTCGAATTGGCCGCGCTTCATGGTGGTGGCCCCGCTGAACGCGCCCCGCTCGTGGCCGAACAACTCGCTCTCGATCAAGGTTTCCGGAATCGCCGCGCAGTTCACCGCCACAAAAGGGCGGCTCACCCTGGGGCTGTGTTGATGGATGGCCCTGGCGACCAATTCCTTGCCGGTTCCATTTTCGCCTCCGATCAGTACACGGCTGTTGGTCGGACCGGCCGTTTCGATCAGCTGCTTCAGCTGCTCCATGACCGGCGCCTGCCCGATCAGTTCGAATTTCCGCTCGACCTTCGTGCGGAGCGTGCGATTCTCCTGCTCGAGACGGCGCTGGTCCAAGGCATGTTTCACCCGGAGCGTCACGTTTTCGAGAGAAAGCGGCTTTTCAATATAGTCGTAGGCTCCCAGCTTGATCGCCTTCACCGCGGTCTCGATCGACCCATGCCCGGACATCATCATCACCTGCGTATTCGGCACCAGTTCCCGCAGCCGTCTGAGCGTCTCCAAGCCGTCCATGTCAGGCATCCAGATGTCCAACATCATCAGTTCTGGCGGATTGACGGCGCACACCTTGAGCGCTTCAATGCCGCTCTTCGCCACGCTCACGTCATATCCCTCGTCCTCCAGAATACTGCTCAAGGAGTTCAGGATGGAGACTTCGTCATCGACAATCAGAATCGAGGCAGACATGCATCCCCCAAATACGAAGTAGGATCCGGCGGCAGGGCGATCCGGTGACTGTGAGTGGATGCCGGATCGCTCCGCACATCACCCTGTCGATCTTTCCGTTATACCGGCAGTTCGAACGTGAATAAGGCCCCCTTGGGCTGATGATTACCGGCATGAATCTGGCCGTCGTGATCGGTCACAATCCGCCTCACGATGGCCAGCCCCAAACCGGTCCCGGTCTTTTTTCTGGAAAAATACGGCACAAAGAGTTTCTCCTGGTCCTCAGGCGCAATGCCGGTGCCTTCATCCGCCACCGTGACTACCGCGCGGCGTTGTTTCGTATCGTACCGGGTCGTGATCCACAACCGCCCCTTGTGGTTCATGGCATGGATTCCGTTATCGCACAAATTCACCAAGACACGCTTGATCTGTTCGCGATCGAAATTGAAGGGCGGCAGATCGGAATCGAGCGACACGACACAGGCCATTTCACGATGCGCGCTTTCGTAGAGCGCCACGACCTCTTTCACGACATCGTCGAGGGAATTCATCGTCATATGCGGTGCCGGCATACGCGCAAATTTCGAAAACTCGTCCAGCATCTGCTTGAGGCTGCCGACCTCATTGACGATGACCTGAGTGGACTCATCGCAGATGCGGTCGAAGTCCGGCGCCTTGTCCTGGAACTTTTTACGCAGCCGCTGCGCGGAGAGCTGGATCGGCGTTAACGGGTTCTTGATCTCGTGCGCGATCCGCTGCGCGACTTCCCGCCAGGCCGCGGCCTTCTGCGCTTTGATCAATTCCGACAGGTCTTCAAAAATCAGCACGAAGCCGAGGTCTTTGTTCGACTCGTCCTTCATGCGCGAGCAATGCACCCCGATGGTCAGAAAGCGCCCCTGCAGATCCAATTGCCCTTCCAGCGCGATGTTATCCCGCTGGTCGGCCAACATGCGGTCGTACACGGATTGAAATAATTCGAGCTTATACTCCTTGAACACCTCGTTCGCGGAACGGCCTCGAAACCGGTCGGACCACAACCCCAACATGCGTTCGGCTGACGGATTAAAGGTGGTAACGATCCCCTGCCGGTCGATCGACAACACTCCCGCGGCAATCGTATCGACCACCGTTTCGATGTAGGCGCGCCGTCGGTCCAATTCGAGATTCGACTGGCGCAGCGAGACGTTCGCTTCCTCAACTTTGCTTTTGCTGCCCTGCAAGTCGGCAGTCATCCGGTTGAAGGATTCGACCAGGGTGCCGATTTCATCCGTCGCCTTCGCTTCAATGCGGACCGACAGATCTCCCTGCGCAATGGCCTCGGTCGCTTCGGCTAACCGTTGAATCGGCACGGTAATACCGCGCGCGACATAAAAGCCGAACCAGGTGGCGCTGAACAGAATCATCACCGTAATAACTGCCACCAGCAGATACGCCCCCGCCTTGATGGGGTTCTTCATCGCCTTCATCTGTTTGTACTCGGCATATTGGCGGCCGATGCTCTCCATCTTACCGAGCAAGGATTCCGGCACATAGGCATCCACCACCACCACCCCGTCGATTTCTCCCCGACGCACACCGGAAGCGATCGGCACGCCGGCCCTCACCAGTCGCCCCGTTTGAGCCTCTTGCACGGAGGTTAGTTCCTGCTTGCCGTTGATCACCTGCAACACCAGCTGGCCGATCGGCAGGTCAAGCACGGTCACCGGCACCTCGGGATCCAGGGCCTTGGTCAACGTCTCCATCTTCGAGGAGAACACCTCGATCCCGGCCGTGGCATATTCGGCGCGCTTCCTGGCGATCGCGGCGACCAGCAGATCTCGCTGCTCCGGCAACAACAACTCTTCGCGGAAGATTTCATGGCTGATCGCGCGCGCGCTGTTGATCGCCAACGACACATGCCCGGCATGATGCATGCGCGCGACTTCGTAAGAATCCTTCATCACATGTTCGATCTGATCGTTGAACCAGACATCGACCGCCTTATTGACCAAACCGCTGGCGACCAGCGCCAGCAGAACGGTGGGAATCAAGGAGAATCCGATGAAGGCCGCGACCAGCTTCGCCCGAAACCCGGATCCCACCAGCCGATGCCGCCGCTCGAAGTAGGCTTTGATGAGGTTGCGGGACAGGAGCAGCGTGAGAACAACGAACCCGATCAGATCAAGATTGACCAGCAGCAGCACGAAGGCATACCCGGTGCTGGGGAGAAAGGAGTCCGACTCCTCCCCGACCGGAACGGCCATTTGAGCATAGTAGAAGGTGAGCGCCAGGCAGGGCAGCAGCAGAATCAGGACGATCCAGACCGGCCGAACATGGCGCTTGCGCCGCTCGCTCTCGATCGAGGCAGGCGACGACGGCTCCTTTTCGCGCAGCACCCCTGGCGGGATGAGTTTTGTCATGTCCGTCGATTCAGGCATCGGCACTACTCCGACTCATTCCCGGCCCATTCGATCCTGCCTCACTATAACGAATTTCTGGAAGACTCTCAAAAGCCCGTCCCATTGTCCCGGCGCAGGAACGGCGGGCACAGACAGGCTGATAGGCGGAGGCGCAACCGGGGGAATGTGGACCACGCGGAACAGGAACGCACGCAAGGGGAGACCACGAACTACGGGGTATGGATCGATGATTTCCCGGAAGTCAGGCTGACGAATTTCATCCTCAAGGCATAGAGCATATCTTTCATCACGACCTGCTCATCGGACGTGAGATTGCCCCGCGTTTTTTCTTCCAGCATGGACAGAAGATCGATAATCTCCTTCGCTTGAGGAAGGTTCAGCGGCATGGCCGGCTGTTGGGGATCCAATTGTTCACCCATGAGCATCAACGCCGAGCTTCCCATGGAGATCACAAAGGAGGAGAAATTGACCGGGAGGTGTCCTGCATGGCCATGCGCGTCGGCATGGTGCGACTCGGCCGGCGCCGGTTCGGCGGCAGGAGGCTTGGAAGCCGATGCGGCCGGAGACGCCTCTTCGCCCCGTCCTCGACGATCACGGATGACGAATCCCTGGTCCTTCTCATCACCCATACACATACCCTCCGATCAACCGGCCATAAAATGCAGGGCCGTACCCTACCATAGGCCCCGGAGACGCGCAAGGCGGCAGGACCCGTTGAAGGTGGAGAAGAACTCAGTTAGAGTGACGCGACGAGGGGGTGCGCATGTCCGAACGTTTCGACAAAGTCGTGGCGATTATGGCCCAACTCCGGGCACCCGGCGGTTGCCCATGGGACCGGAAGCAGACCCATGAATCCCTCAAGCCCTATCTGATTGAGGAAACCTACGAAGCGCTCGACACCATCGACCGGCGCGATTTTCACAAGCTCAAGGAAGAACTCGGCGATGTGCTGCTCCAAGTGCTATTCCACAGCCAGATCGGAACGGAAGCAGGCACCTTTACCATGGATGAGGTGCTTGAACAGCTTGGCGACAAACTGGTGCGCCGGCACCCGCATGTCTTCGGTGATGCCGCGACCGGCTCACCGACACTCAATTCCGACCAGGTGGTTCATCGTTGGGAGGACATTAAACGGGCCGAGCGCAAGAACGCCGGAAAACCCGATTCAGTGTTGCACGACATTCCCCAAGCGCTCCCGGCCCTGCTTCGCGCCTATCAAACCCAGGTCCGGGCCGCGCGAGTAGGGTTCGACTGGCCTGATAGTCCGCAAGGCCTGGCCGCGGTCCTCGCCAAGGTGGAAGAGGAAATCGGAGAACTTCGAAAAGCCGTGAGCGACGCGGCGACGCTCCCCCCGGTTCCATCGGAATCCAAACCGGAACCTACGGCGGAAATGGCGGCGGAATTGGGCGACCTTCTGTTCTCGTTGGTCAATGTGGCGCGCCACATCAAAGTGAATCCTGAAGAATCACTGCGCCAGGCGACGAATCGGTTTACGTCACGATTCCAATTCATCGAACGTGAGGCGGCTCGCAGCGGGCGCAGCGTAAATGACCTCACCACGGTTGAAATGGACCATTATTGGGACGCCGCAAAACAGCTGGAGAGTGCCGGCCCCGCTGTGACAAGCGCCCCGCTCGTTTCTCCGTCAGCCCCATCGCAGACGCCCAGATGAGCAGCGAGCAAAATCCATACGAGGAAGGCAAACGAGCAGGACTCCATCCGCTTCTTGTGCTCTTCGGCGTCATTCTCATCATGTGGCTCCTGATCAACCTTGCCGTGCCAAGCGGAAAGCAGAAGCAGGCGGCCGGACCGGAAATTGCTCAGCTGGTGATCGAAGATCCTGACTCCGCGCCGGTGATGTACAAAGTCCAGACGACCTTGACGGAATTTAATGCCGTCAGCATTGTGGTGCCGGCGCAGGTGACGACCAGCCAAGTCGTCGGCCTCCTGAAGCAATTCAAGCAAGCCAGGCTTGATCAGACCCTTTCAACCATGCTGCCCGCCACCAGTCCGGGCCACAAACTGGGAGACCAGGCCGTTGCCGATTTGTACATTTTTTCAAACCCCAAGTATGCGACCGCGGAGGTCGTTGGGACATTGGCGCGTGGAGCCCATGCCCCGGGCAACCTCTACCCGCAAGCCATTTCCTTTGAAGAAGCTATGGAGCAGGTGCGCGGACATTACCGCATCGACCTGAACGACACGAGCAATCCCGACACCGGGGCCATCGGATTTGCCGATGAATCAGGGGTGCACAGCAAACAATATCGACGCATTTTTTAAGCCTCATCGTCAAATCGCCTTATCTAGCGCGCCTTCGCTATCCCCAGGCCGAAAGCCATCAACAGATATGCACGTAGGGGTTTCATCTTCTACAGCATCTAGTGGTCCGCCTCGCGGCACTCCCAATGCCTAAAACTTGTGCAGGCCGTTGAAGGGCCGGTCTGCTGAGGGCCCCGCGCCGGAAGGAACCTCCTATACACATGCTTATCCACAGATTCTGTGTGTGAGAGAAAGAGCTTCCGATTTCCTCGCTCGATCACGCCGGAAGAGGCGGGGACTATCAGTGAGGGAACGGAAAATAGCGCCGCCTCTCGATGCCCAACGGGAGGCCGCAAATAGGTGGGATGACGCAAAATAACGGGCATGGCGAGACCAGCAGCAGCCCTATCACGCCACCGGTAATTAGACCGCCAGGCCGATGGTATGTTTGATCTCAGTCCGCAGAACATCCTGCTCGGCCTGGATCCATGATTCCAGTTGCGGAAAGTAATGCGAGAGTGGACCGGTAAAAGGAGGTACCAATACATCGCCCCGCTCCTTCAGCCAGCCTTCGGCCTCGGCGATTCGAAGCTTTTGATCGCCGATCTTGCGCGAGAGTAACTTGTTCAACATCAGCTGCTGACCAGGGCTGCCGGTGACAGCTCCCAGCAGCGTCGCTTTCACATATTCCAGCTCTTCCGTCAGGGCAATCTTCACCCGCACCGCATGGGTTGCGGCCCATGTCGCCCGTTGAATGGAATAATCATAAGAAAACACCGGCTCCCGCGGCTCACGAAACGGGCCGGTCACATTGGAGATCACCAACTGATCCTTCAACATCTGCGTAGTCCTTCTTTCCCGTTCACCATCTTGTTGTGCACTCTCACGTGGCCGTCCCTTGCAAATAGCGAAGCGTGTGTGCCGCCGTCTCTGCCCCGTCCCTGATACAATCGGGAAGGCCCACTCCGCGATACCCGGCTCCGGTGATGGCCACGCCGCCGAACCGCGAGAGCGCCGCATCAAGTTGCGTCAACCGGTCAAGATGCCCGATCGTATACTGGGGCATGGCCCGATGCCATCGGTTCACTTCGACATAGTGCGGGGTTGCCTGCAAACCCACAATGGACGCCAATTCCTCCCGCACACAACGGACCAACGCTTCATCGTCGCGCTGTAAAATGGCCTCCCGGCCCACCCCGCCGAGATAACAACGGACGGACACCTCCTCGGGAGGCGCACGGTGCGGCCATTTGATCGAAGTCCAGGTGGCGGCGATCAGATCGCGGCCTTCAATTCGCGGCACCACGAAGCCGAACCCTTGCAGCCTTGTGCCCACCGACAAGGCCGAATAGACGAGGGAGATCGTCGCCGTCGAAGCGTAAGGAATCGTCTCCATCAATCCGGCCGCCAGGGGAGATAATGGCCGAACCAGTTCGGCACTCACGTAGGCCGGCGTCGCCAGGACCAACGCCTCCGCCGAAAGAGCCGTCCCGTCGGTGCAGATCACATCGTACATCCAACGTCCGGCCTGGTGCGAGCGTACCCGCAGCGCCTCAGCCTGGCCCCCCGACCTGAGCACGCCTCCGCTCTCCCCGATCCGGGCTGTCAGTCCGGCCACCAAATCCGCCAGACCGTTTTTCAGCGTCACGAACATGGTATGCCGAGGACCCCCGTCGGACCCCTTTTGCGCCCGGGCTCGGCGAGCCGCCATCATGCCACGGATGACGCTGCCATGCGCCTGCTCCAACTCGTAGAACCGCGGAAACGTCGCACGCAGGCTCATCTGCTCGGCATCGCCCGCATAGATGCCCGCCATCAGCGGTTCTATGACCCGTTCGCAGGCATGCCGCCCGAACCGGCGACGAAAAAATCCCGCCAGCGATTCATCTTCTGTGGACCGGCGCGGTGGAATAAGGACGTCACAGCCCATCCGGGCCAAATCGATCCACGACAACAATCCACTGCAAAAAAACGGGCCCAGCTGAGTTGGTGTAAACGTTACGAGTCCTTCCGGCAACTCATGTAACCGTCCGCCCCGCAATACACTCGCTTTTTTTTCGACCGGGTTGGTGTTGATGAGCTGATTGTCGATCCCCAGACGCCGGCACAGCTCCATTCCCCAGGGCTTCTGAGAGAGGAACGAGTCCGGCCCTGCCTCCATCACCAGTTGACCGACCCGATGGGTCACAATTTTTCCGCCCCAGACCGGTGCGGCATCGAGGATGGTGCAGGAGAGCGCCACATCCGCCGCCGCGGCTTGCTCCAGCAAAGCAAGGGCCGTGGAGAGACCCGAGATGCCTCCACCGATAATGACCACTGACCTTGGAGTGCGCGCCACTGGTGGTGCCGCTAATTGGGAGTGGAACAATGCCGTGAGGACTCGTGCGCATCCACGACCGACGTCAGGATGTCGATCAATGGAGCCGAAGCGTTCAACATGGGTATACGTTCCAGCTGTATGCCCTTCGTCCTGGCCAACTGCGTGAGATCGATATCAAGGTCGTACAACGTTTCCACATGATCGCAGATGAAGCCGATGGGCGCCACCAACACATGACAATGGCCTTCTTGAGCCAATGCATCCAACGTCTCTTCGACCGAAGGCCCCAGCCATTTCTCGTCGGACCGCCCCTGACTTTGATAGGCAAACCGCGTCGGCTGACTCCCGAGTTGCTCGCAAACCGCCCGGGCGGTTCCGTTGACTTCCTCGGGATAGGGATCCTTCATGGCCACCACCCGTTCCGGCAAACTATGGGCCGTAAACAGGACCGGCACCTGCGCGCGCGCCTCGCCCGGAAACTTCTCTAACGTCCGGCGAATATTCTCGACAATCGCTGCAATCAACAAAGGATGCCGATGCCAACTCGTCACGAAGGTGATCGGGGTTTCATCGGCGAGTTCGGCCCTGGCCTCCTCGACCTTTTTCACGTAGGCGCCGATGCTGAGCGAAGAATATTGCGGCGCCAGACACAACCCGACAATCCGTTCCGGACAGTCTTCCAGCAATTCGGCATAGGCTTCCTTGATGAACGGATGCCAGTGCCGCAGCCCCACGTAACATCGATAGCGCGCTTCGCCCGATCCGTTGAGCCGCTGCTCCAATGCCGTCGCCACCTCGCGCGTAATCCCGAGCACGGGAGATTTCCCCCCGGTTACGCGATACCGGGTGCGGATTTCCTCTACAAGTTCCGGAGCAGTCGGCCGCCCGCCTCGAACATCCCTGAGGTACGGCTCCACATTCTCCAGTCTGTCGGGGCCTCCCATGGCCATCAGCAATACGACAACCGGCCGTTGCGATACGGACATCCGGGACCTCCTCACCCGTCAATCGTGATGCGTCTCTCGCACATCAGAATCCTGCATGCACAGGGAGTACGAGACGCGTCGCAGGCCTACCGGGGGCTCAACTTATGCACCAGATCGATCGTCGCGGCCACATGTTCCACGGGAGTATTGGGAAGAATGCCGTGCCCGAGATTGAAGATGTGCCCCGGACGTCCTCCGGCCCGGCGGAGAATGTCCGTTACCCGCCGTTCAATTTCATGGACCGGACCGAACAGGGTGACCGGATCGAGGTTGCCCTGCACGGCACGGTCGTATCCCACTATGGCCCAGGCCTCGTCGATGGGAATGCGCCAGTCGATTCCGATCACGTCCCCGCCCGCCTGGCGCATCGACCTGAGAATGGCCGTCGTGCCGGTCCCGAAATGAATGAGGGGAACACCTTCGTGCTTGAGGCCGTCGAAAATCAGCTGCACATGCGGCATCACATATTCGGCATAGTCTCCAGCCGAAAGACACCCGACCCAGCTATCGAAGAGCTGCACGGCCTGGGCACCGGCCTTGATTTGACGACGGAGATATCCGGTAATCACCCGCGCGAATATATCCATCAGGCGATGCCACACTTCCGGCTCGCTATACATCATCTGTTTCGTGTGGATATAGTTTCGCGAGCTTCCTCCTTCGATGGCATAACTCGCCAACGTAAAGGGCGCCCCGGCAAAACCGATCAACGGCACCCGATCGGCCAACATCTTGCGGGTCAGGCTGATGGCATCCATGACATATTGGAGGCCACTGTCATCGCAAACCTTGAGGCGCTCCACCGCCGCCCGATCCCGCACGGGATTGTGGATGATCGGCCCCTCGCCCTCCGCAAACTCCAGGGACAGTCCCATCGGTTCGAGAGGGAGCAGAATATCGGCAAAAATAATGGCCGCATCGAGCGCAAACCGGTCGATGGGCTGCAAGGTCACCTGCGCTGCCAATTCGGGCGTTTTACACAGTTCTAGGATCGAATATTTTTCCCGCAATCGGCGATACTCGATCATATAGCGGCCAGCCTGGCGCATGAACCAAACCGGCGTACAATCAACCGGTTCGCGCCGGCACGCTTTGAGAAACCGATCATTCATCATGGGGCGCATTTTAGAGGGGCAGTCCGAACAGAGTCAAACAATCTTGCGCGGCATTCGATCGCCTGGCCACAGAAGTCGTTATGGGCGATCCAGGATGCTCCGGCTCCCCCAGACTATTTGCCGGAAGCGATTCTGCCGCTTAGAGCAAAAAATCTCACGACATTTCCCTGCGGATCTGTGTATAATAATAGGACATGTCTTTAAGCCTGAGTCACTTCGCTCACTTATTGGCAGGGTCCAGAGCATCCAGCGGCCTGCCCCATCGTATCAATCGCAAGCGCCGCGACGGTTAAGTTACGTTATTGCAACTGCGGCGCGACCCCTCGGAAACGCATTCTTGATTCGCACAACTGTGGAGGTGGCATGAGTAGTGATCTGCATCCGCTCACCCTACCCGAAAGCGGTGAGCTCTCTAAAACCGATGAACAGCCTGAAGTCGCGACCAGGAGCGATGCGCCCTGGCTCACCATCCTGCGCTGGTTCGACTCCTGGGCCGGCATCGAAACAATGAAGACCGATGCGGCCCCAGCCACCGTCGACTGGCTGCGGGCCATTCCCCTCATCACCGTCCACTTGATCTGCCTCGGTGTGTTCATCGTCGGCTGGAGCTGGATCGCCGTAGGCGTCGCCGCCGCCTTCTATTTCCTGCGCATGTTCGCCATTACGGGGTGGTATCATCGATACTTCTCCCATCGGACGTTCAAGACATCCCGAGCCTGCCAGTTTGCCTTCGCGCTGCTCGGGTCGTCCTGCGCTCAACGCGGTCCCCTCTGGTGGGCCGGCCATCATCGTCACCACCACATTTATTCGGATAAGCCCGAAGACACGCATTCGGTTCGCCAGGGCGGATTCCTCTGGGCCCACATTGGCTGGATCAGCTCCAAGAAATTTTTCCCGCCGAGACTGAAAAGCATCGGCGATTTCGCCAAGTTTCCCGAGCTGCGCTTCCTGGATCGCTTCGATACCCTGGTTCCGACGATCTGCGGATTCGGCATGTTCGGCCTAGGCAAGGTACTGGAAGCCTATGCGCCGGGCCTCGGCACGAATGGTCCACAAATGTTGATCTGGGGATTCTTCGTCTCCACCGTCGCCCTGCTTCACGGCACCTGCACGATCAATTCGCTCTCTCACGTGTACGGATCTCAGCGGTACAAGACGGGCGATGACAGCAAGAATAACTTTATCCTCGCCATGATTACTCTCGGCGAAGGATGGCATAACAACCACCACTACTATGCCGCGTCGACCCGTCAGGGCTTCTATTGGTGGGAAATTGACATCACCTACTACATCTTACGAGCGATGCAGGCAGTGGGACTGGTATGGGATATTCGCGAAGTCCCGGCACATGTGCGAGAAGGCAAGAGCAAGCTGGCCTAACTGAAATCGGGGGCTGGCCGTTCACGGCTGGCCCCCGCAACTCTGCCCTACACCCATTCCGATTCATCTGCCGACCTAGATTTGCCGCCGTACTGCGGCGCCAAACGATCGCGGATCTCACGGCTCACGGCATCGATCTCCGCCACCTCCTCCTCCGTCGCGATCCATGCGTCCTCCGGCACCAGTTCGATGCGATAGTGGTTCTTTCGCATGGAAAACCATTCGATATACGGATGGGGCACGAGATGCGGATGCGGATCGAAAGAGATGAGGCTAGCATCCCCGATTTGCGGAATCTCGACATCGCCCAACACCTGCCCGGCGAGGTCCTCGTCGGCAAAGCGGCTATTCTTGAACCGGATCACCCGGCCGGAGATTTCTCCCCGGCAATTGCCCACCAGATAAAAATCGATCGGTCCTAACACGGCAAACGTGATTCGCCCGACCACCGTGCCGTCCTGCCGATTATCGAGAAATCCCTCCTGCACCCACCGGCTGTTCCCGAATTTTTGCGCCACGTCACCCTCCCTCTGAACGCACAGATGCAGGCTTCGGAGACGTCGAGGACGTGTCCTCCGTCGCCCACGATCCGAGCAGGACACCGCCCAGGATCATCGCGCTGCCGACCCATCCTTCGGCATCCAGATTTTCGCCCAGAAAATACCATGCAAGCCAAGCCGCGACGGCCGGCTCTGCGGCAAATAATAACGCGACCTGCTGCGCGGGCAGAAGCTGCTGCGCCCACATTTGCACCGCGAACGCGCCCGTGGCCAGAACACCGGTGACCACAAGACCCACCACCAACACGCGACTCGGCTCAAACATCGCCGCCGCGGGATGCTCCCACCACATCGCGACAGACATGGCCATGGTCATCATCACCAATTGCCATGCAAACAACGAGACCGAATCGGTGACCCTGGTATACCGCTCCAGGCACACCATGTGCGCCGCAAACGCCGCGGCACTCCCCAAGGTCAACAGATCGCCAAGATTGGCGGAGGCCGTCGGCTTAACCAGGAACCAGAGCCCGGACAACGCGATCCCATTGGACACCCACGTATGGGCGCTGAGCCGACGCAGGTACAGCGGAACAAATACGACGTACAGCACCGTGATAAAGGCCGAGTTCGACGCCGTCGTCAAATGCAGTCCCACCGTTTGCAACACATAGCCGAGAAATAGCCAGCCGCTCGCGATCAGACTCATCCGCACCATCCCGGCATCCCGCGCCACCGCACGACGCATCAGCAAGAGAACCGCAAAGACGACGAGCATACCAAGGAGAAATCGCAGGAACAGGAACGAGAGCGGAGAGATTTGTTCGAGGGCGGCCTTCGTGGCCGGAAACGTTGCCCCCCACACAAAGGTTGTGAGTAGCAACGCGAGTTGAGGCATGGTAAAGGGAATGAGTGCTGAGTTATGAGTGCTGGATCACATGCATAGTAGACGGCAACCGGACCCGATCTGTCGACTCAGAACGCTACCGTACACTCGATTAGGGTTTGCAGAGGGCACACTTGCGCTCTTCGGTAGTGCCGGCCTGCTCCATCGCCGCAAGCGCGCGTTCCTTGTCCGGGTAGTCGAACCAGCCGCCCTCCCAGAAATCGCTGCTGGATACACTGGAAGGCACCTCCGAGCAACGATCCCGATGAAGCGTCACTCGATCAATCGCGCGTGCAATGTGAATCCAATAGACCATGATACCCCGCCGGATTCCGTCATCATGACCGTCGCGGCTCAACCTACCACGCAGCTCTGGATGAGAGCAATGCGAAGAACGGAACGGACCGAACCGCAACGGCCCTGTGACGAAGATGAGATGAGATTGTGGGATGAAACCGGGAGATACGCGCTAAGGCAGGAGCTGCCACTCGTCCTTCTCGATCACGGTCTTGACGCCGGTTTCCAACTTCTTGACGTCCTTCTCCTCAAACAGACGCATGTAGCGTTCGATCCGGTCCGGATCGTCAATGCGTTCTTCCTGCATCACACCGCCGTTGCCTTTGTACTTCCGGATTAACAGGGGCATTTCAACCGCTCCTTCAATTGTGGCTCGCGTTTCGACATAAAGATTCGGTACAATAGTGCAAAGTTACGCACAGGGTCAAGCGTTTCCAATCGGAGAATCGCTTTATCTCGCCGATCCCCGCCAGAGATCGGCCATGGAGCGCCATCCAAGGAGTCGGCAATGCCGGTCTACGAATATCGCTGCGAACAATGTACCAATCAGTTCGAGGCCACCCAGTCCATCCATACGCGGCCGGAAGATACGGTCTGCCCGAAATGCAATCATGTCGGGGCAAGCCGGATCTTGTCAGCCTTCGCCTCGAAGGTCAAAGGCAGCCACAAGCCTGGGTTTGAGGAGATTAAAGCGTACGACATGCTCCATGAACGCATGGATCGCTTCTCAAAGCTTCCTCCCGCCATGGGCAAACGAGTGGATGTATCGCCCGACATGATGTCCGGCGCGGTGACCCCGTCGGAAAGCACAGGTTCGTAGCAGGCAGATGACGTGAACTCAATGGATCGTCCCTCCGCCTCGCCACACCGCGGAACAATATTCTGGAGGACGACTCAGGGGCGACAGGGAGAATCGTTCAGCATGTATTCCCGAATCAGTTCATGGATATGTGCCGGTCTTTTCTTTCTCATCGGGCTGCCTGCTTCAGCCGAAGTTGCCGGTTCCATGGTCATCGCCGGCCACGGGCCTGAGCAGCAGGTCATAGAATCGTTGGCCCACGCGTTCGAAAAAGCCAACCCCCGCGCTTACATCGACGTCGTCTGGGATGACAAGTCCAAACCTCTGGAAATGGTTAAGTCCAAACAGGCGAACATAGCCGTCACCGGCGCGGCCGAGAACGGGCTGCGATCCGTCCAGATAGCCTGGGACGGCATTGCCGTGATGGTCCATCGGTCGAACTTCACGAAAGAGGTCACGAAACAAGAAGTGGCGGAGCTCTTCTCGGGGAAATACAAGGTATGGGCCGACTTGGGAGGCCCGGACACAAAGGTCCTCCTCATCGATCGGCCACGCAACGAAAACAATCGCGACGCCTTTGAGCAACTCCTCGACATTGCCGGCAAGATTCCCGACGCGACCAAAGTGATTGCCAAGGACGAGAAAGTCATCAAAACCGTCGCGGGTACGCTTCCGCCCCATTCGGCCGTCACCTATCTCTCCCTCGGCCAGGCCTTGGAAGCCGTGGCCTCCGGTGTGCCGGTTCGCTTGTTGCCGGTGGATAAGATCGAACCGGAAACGCCCACCGTGAAGGATGGGCGTTACCCGTTGCGCCGACCGGTGCTGTTGCTCTCGAACAACGAATCAGATCCGCTCGTGGCCGCGTTTGAGCAATTTGCCCTGTCGGATGAGGGCCAAAAAATCATCAGCGAATCTTATACGCCGCTCCCGAAGACATCATCTCCCTGATAGGAGGCTTTCATGCGCACACTTTTGACCGTTATCCTCGGCTCTGCCATTGCGTTTGGCATTCTGCTCACCGCCGCCCCTTCAGGCCATGCCCAAGAAGGAGCGATGGTAGAAGGAGCTGGGTATACGATGTTCAACACCGAATCGATCAAGGGTTCCGACACATCTAAACTTGAGAAGGATCCGGTCTGTGATCGCTCGAAGCGTCCCTCCATCGGCAAGGTTGAGCCGGACGAAGCCAAACCCGGCGAGAAAATTACGATCAAAGGCGAAAATTTTGGCAGCAAAGAATGTTTCCACGGAGTGACCTTCAGCGCGGCGCCCAAGGACAAGATCGAGTACCAATTCGTGAATGAGACGACGATCGAGGCGGTCGTCCCGGAAGCGAAGGCCGGCATGTCGTTCATCATCGTGGTGGCCGGCGGGGGCAGCGCTCAATCCAAGCCCCTGCTCATTCAGGCCAAGTAAGCTCCCCCATGGCAGGAGGCCTGTCGCCTCCTGCCCGGTTCATTCTCCTCTCGGCTTCGCCGTTGCCTCGATCGTCTCGACAACTCTCTTGACCCTATGCTAGGTTACGCGATCTTTTTTGGAGGCGAATCAGAGGTGAGCTCCGGCTCCAAGCCTCACGCAATCCCAGCATGTTTCGTAAGATCCTCATTGCCAACCGTGGCGAAATCGCCATGCGCATCATCCGGGGATGCCGCGAACTCAATATCGCGACCGCGGCGATCTATTCTGAAGCCGATTCCTCCGGCATCTACGTCAAAAAGGCCGACGAGTCCTACCTCGTAGGACCGGGACCAGTCAAAGGCTTTCTCGACGGAAAACAGATCGTGGAGATCGCGAAGCGCATCGGTGCCGACGCAATCCACCCGGGATACGGGTTCCTCTCGGAAAACGCGAAATTCGCCCGACTTTGTCATGCCTCCGGCATTACCTTCATCGGCCCCTCTCCGGAAACGATCGACATGATGGGCAGCAAGGTCAAAGCTCGTCAGATCGCCCAGCAGGCAGGCCTCCCGATCGTCCCCGGCACCGAAGGCGGGGTTGCCAGCGTCGACGAGGCCCTGGAGTTCGCCCATCGAATCAATTACCCGGTCATGATCAAGGCCAGCGCCGGCGGCGGGGGACGGGGACTTCGAGTCGTCCGTTCCGACCAAGAGCTGCGCGAAAATATGGAAGTCGCGGCACGAGAAGCGCTGGCGGCCTTCGGCGACGGCAGCATCTTCATCGAAAAGTACATCGAACGTCCGCACCATATCGAATTTCAAATCCTGGGCGATAAACACGGCAACATCATCCACCTGGGAGAGCGGGATTGTTCGATCCAGCGCCGACACCAGAAACTGATCGAAATCGCTCCTTCGCTGGTCTTGACCGCGAAACTGCGGGCGCAAATGGGGGAAGCCGCCATTGCGGTCGCGAAAGCCGTGAACTATGACAATGCCGGCACGGTGGAGTTCCTCCTCGACCATGAAGGCCATTTCTATTTCATGGAAATGAATCCCCGGCTTCAGGTCGAACATACCGTCACGGAACAGATCACCGCCATCGACATCGTTCGTAATCAAATTTCCATCGCGGCGGGGAAACCGCTGGAGATCCGGCAAAAGGATGTCACGTTGCAGGGTCACGCGATCCAGTGCCGCATTAACGCCGAAGACCCCCGCAACAACTTCATGCCTTGCACCGGCACGGTCACCGCCTATTTGTCACCGGGCGGCATCGGCGTCCGCATCGATGGCGCGGTCTACCGCGACTATACGATCCCGCCCTACTACGATGCCCTGCTGGCGAAACTCACGGTGCGTGGACGCACGTGGGAGGAAGCGGTGAGCCGCATGCGGCGCTCTCTCGAAGAATACGTCCTGCGCGGCGTGAAGACGACCATTCCGTTCATGAAGAACGTAATGATGGAACAGGACTTTCAGGCGGGACGGTTCGACACCTCGTACCTGGAAACCCATCCGGACCTGTATCAATACGAAGAATCCGAAGAGCCTGAGGACCTGGTGTTGGCGATCTCCGCAGCGATCGCTGCCTACGAAGGACTCTGACCTCCAGCCATCAGGCAAGACCACCTCAACCCTGTCACGCGAGCGATTCCGCCGCCCCGAGGCCGCCAGAATGGCAACGAAAAAGACTAAGCAACCCGCTCCGAACAAGAGTGCGCCGAAGAAGAAGGCGCCTGCGAGAACCAGCCGACCGGCTGTGGCACGCGCTGCCGTCCCCGCGCCGTCCACAAAATCGACGTTCAGCCTCACTCCGGCACCGGGGAAAAAACTCCTCATGACCGAGGTCGCTTTGCGTGACGGGCATCAATGCCTGCTGGCCACCAGGATGCGCACCGAGGACATGCTGCCCATCGCCCAGAAGCTGGATTCGGTGGGATTCTGGTCCTTGGAAGTCTGGGGCGGAGCGACCTTCGACACCTGCCTGCGCTTCCTCAAGGAAGATCCTTGGGAACGTCTGCGCGCGCTCCGCGCGGCGATGCCTAAGACCAAGCTGCAGATGCTCTTGCGCGGACAGAACCTCGTGGGTTACCGGCATTACGCCGACGATGTGCTCGACAAATTCATTGAACGATCGGCGGCCAACGGAATCGACGTCTTCCGCATTTTCGATGCGCTCAACGATGTCCGCAACCTGGAGCGGGCCATCCGTGAAGTGAAAGCCTGCGAAAAACACGTAGAAGCGGCGATCTCCTACACCACGAGTCCCGTCCATCGCCTGGATGGATTCGTGACCATGGGCAAACGCCTGGAAGATCTTGGCGCTGATACCATCTGCATCAAGGATATGGCCGGGCTGCTGGCGCCCATGGATGCCTACCGCCTGGTCAAGAGTTTGAAAGCCGCGGTTCGCGTCCCCATTCACCTGCACTCCCATTACACATCGGGCATGGGAACCATGACAGCCCTGATGGCCGTGATGGCGGGGCTGGATCTTCTGGACACGTCCATTTCCCCGCTGGCGGGAGGGGCTTCGCATCCGCCGACGGAATCGATAGTCGCCGCCTTACGGGGCACCCCCTATGACAGCCAATTGGACCTGCAAGATCTTCAGCCCATCGCGGAGCATTTCCGGACTGTGCGCCGAAAGTACCGGCAATTCGAAAGCGACTTCACCGGTGTGGACGCCGAAATTCTGACCTCCCAAATACCCGGCGGCATGCTGTCCAATCTCGCTGCGCAATTAGCCGAACAAAATGCGCTCGACCGGATGAAAGAAGTCATGGACGAAATCCCCCGTGTCCGCAAAGACATGGGCTATCCGCCGCTTGTAACGCCGACCAGCCAAATTGTCGGCACCCAGGCCACGCTCAACGTGCTCACGGGCGAACAGGGTGAACGGTATAAAGTCATCACGACGGAAACCAAGAATTATTTCCTCGGCCTATATGGCCGCGCTCCAGGCCCCCTCGACAAGGAAATCATGGCGCGGGCCATCGGGGATGAAGAACCCGTAAAGGGGCGGCCTGCGGATCGGCTGGAATCAGAGTTTGAAAAACTCAAAAAAGATCTGCCCGAGTCCGCCACCACGCTGGAAGACCAACTGTCGTTTGCCCTGTTCCCCGCCATTGCGCGGGATTTCTTCGAAGCACGCGAACGCGGCGCTCTGCAGCCCGAGCCGTTGGAGCCCACAGAAACCAAAGGTCCCGCCGTGGCGCACGATCTCCACCTCGCTCCGGCTGAATTCAACATTACCGTGCACGGCGAAAATTATCATGTTGTTGTCTCCGGTTCAGGCCGGACCACCGACGGCCGCAAACCCTACTACATCCGCGTCAACGACCGGCTGCAGGAAGTCTCGCTTGAACCGCTGCAGGAAGTACTTGCCGGGGTGCCGGAATCCCCCGAGGCCGGCAGCACATCGAAGCCGAAACGTCCCAAGCCGACGAAACCCGGTGATGTCGCCCCTCCCATGCCCGGCCGTGTCGTCAAGGTGCTGGTGGCGGACGGCGCCCAGGTCAAAACGGGTGACCCGCTGTTGATCATCGAGGCCATGAAAATGGAAAGCCAGGTTCCGGCCCCGATGGACGGACGGGTTACCGCCATCCTTGTCGTCGAGGGAGACAACGTCAAAATCGACGAAACCGTCATCCAACTGGAGTAGCGGATGAGGCGCCCGGCGTATTTCGCCCGGTGTGCAGCGGTGGCGCCCCATCACCTGGCGACCTGGTTTCTTGCGAGTCTGCTCATGAGTTGTGCGGCAACGCCGAATGTTCCCCCCTGGTTCGACGCCATCCAACGATTCCCGGTCCGCACAGCTTCCGTCAACGGCCATCGAATCGCCTACCTGGACGAAGGCCAGGGCCCGCCCCTCATCCTGATCCACGGCTATGGCGGATCCATGTGGCAGTGGGAATATCAGCAGCCCCTGACCGCACAGTTCCGGGTGATCACGCCGGATCTGATCGGATCCGGACTTTCCGATAAACCTGACATCGACTACCGGCCCGAAGAACTGATCGAATCCGTCCGCGGCCTCATGGATGAGCTGGGCCTGCCGACCGCCACCTTGATCGGCAATTCCATGGGAGGCGGCGTCGCTATCGGCATGGCCCTGACCTATCCGGAGCGGGTGCATCGCCTGGTGCTCATCGACGGCCTGCCCGACCATGTGCGCGAGCGGCTCGTCAGCCCGCTGATGCAGCGGGCACTCAACACGCATGTACCAGCCTGGCTGGCCCGCTTCGGCGCGTCACTATTCGGCAGCCGTACCATGGAGGCCGTGCTGAACGAGGTCGTCTACGATCACCGCCTTCTGACACCGCTCGTGCTAGACCGCTCAAACCGAAACCGGCAACGGGCGGACATGATCCCCCCCCTGCTCGCGCTCAGGGACAGCCTGCCTTTGTGGGAACAGCAATTTGCCCCGCGGCTGAAAGATATCCGGCATTCCACCCTGATCCTCTGGGGCGAACAGGATCGTCTCTTTCCCCCGCAGGTCGGCCGAGACCTGCACACCATCATTCCGCAATCTCGCCTGATCGTGATTCCCGAGGCCGGCCACATCCCTCAATGGGAACAGCCTCAGATCGTCAACCGGCACATCAGGGAATTCCTGCAACCTTGACAGCGAATTCAGTCGGCCATACAGTGACAATCTGAGAGATGACGCCCTTTATCCATGGAGACACCCTATGAGGTCGATCAGCACTCTTGTGATGCGTGATTCCCTGCTTCCTCACCTATTGCTTGGCCTGTTGTGGCTCGCGCTCGGCGCGTGCGGGACGTTGTCCAGTCCGGGCAAGTCTGACTTCTCGTACAAAGATATGCCGATTGCCGACGGTAGCGCGATGGCCGGGGAAGGCAACAATATCCTGTTTCAAGGCAAACCATTGATGCTGACCGGCATGGGGATCAAAATGGGCGACAAACTGCGCGATGTAAAACTCGCCCAAACCGATTTATCGATGGTTCCCGTCAACGACACCAAGGGCAAGGGCAAGGTCCGTATCATCAGCATCGTGCCGTCTCTCGACACCAAGGTCTGTGAACAGCAAACCCACTATTTAAGCGAGAAGAATATGGGCCTCGATCGCATGGTCGAGCTCATCACCATCAGCATCGATACGCCCTTCGCGCAAAAACGTTTCGCAGAAGAAGCCAAGATCAACAATGTCACCTTTCTCTCCGATTTTCGTGCCGCCGATTTCGGCAAGGCCCACGGGCTCCTGCTGAAAGATCTCCATCTCCTGAGTCGCGCCGTGCTGGTGGTGGACAAGGATAACAAGGTTCGCTACCTTCAGATCACCCCTGAGTTGGCGCAACTGCCGGACCTGGAGGAAGCCTTCCGATTTGCGCGAAAGCTGGTGACGGCCAGCTGAGGCTCGCGTGGGTCGTGAAGCGTCGCTCATATCCCGGCAAGACACGTTTGACTGAGAGAAACGGGCTCCGCTCCCCGACAAATTACGCTTCATGTTGTACGGGGCCTGAGAACGACCGCGCCGGGCGAGCGGATCGCCTGCCCTAGCAGGAGCACACATGGCGCATTATGAGCTGCTGGTCATCGGGACCGGCCCGGCCGGGCAAAAAGCCGCCATTCAGGCGGCCAAGCTCGGCAAAAAGGTCGGCATCGTCGAGCGCAAACGGGTCGTCGGCGGGGTCTGCACCAACACGGGAACCATCCCCAGCAAATCGCTCCGCGAAGCAGCCCTCTACCTCTCCGGCTTCCACCAGCGCAGCCTGTACGGCGCCAGCTACCGCGTCAAGCAGGACATTACGATGGCGGATCTGACCTTCCGGTCCAACCACGTCATCACCCGCGAGATCGAGATCATCCAAAATCAGATGACGCGGAACAACATCGACCTGTGGTACGGCGCGGCTTCCTTCGTCGACCCGCACCGCCTGCGGATCGAGCGTGCCGATGATCACCTGGAGCACACGGCCGACTTTATCGTCATTGCCTGCGGCACCGTCCCCGCCCGGCCCGCCCACATTCCCTTCGACGATCAGACCATCATCGATACCGACGGCCTCCTGGCGCTGAAGGAACTCCCAAAATCCATCACGATCATCGGCGGCGGGGTGATCGGCGCAGAATATGCCTCCATCTTGGCCACCATGGGCATGCATGTCACCCTCATCGAACGCCGCCCGCGCCTGCTGGAGTTTGTCGATCAGGAAACCATCGAGGCCCTGCAGTACCACATGCGCAGCATCGGGGTCGTCCTCCGGTCCAACGAGGAAGTGGTGACCGTCGAACGAGTGGCCGGGCACCAGGTGATTGTCCGGTTGAAGAGCGGCAAGGAAATCGCCGCGTCCACCGTGCTCTACTCGGTCGGCCGTACCGGCGCCAGCGCGACACTCAACCTGGACGCAATCGGGCTTGCAGCCGACGGGCGCGGGCGTCTCACGGTCAACGAGCATTATCAGACGGCAATTCCCCACATCTACGCAGCGGGAGACATCATCGGCTTTCCCGCACTGGCCTCGACCTCCATGCAACAAGGACGTCACGCCGCCTGCCATGCGTTTGGCATTCCCTGCCAGACGCAGTCGGACCTGATGCCATACGGCATTTACTCGATTCCAGAAATTTCCATGGTCGGCCGCAATGAAGACGACCTGACCAAGAACGGGGTTCCCTACGCCGTCGGCATTGCGCGCTACCGGGAAATCGCCAGGGGTCAGATCATCGGCGACGAAATCGGCATGCTGAAGCTGCTCTTTCATAATAAGACCCGGCAATTGCTCGGCGTCCACGCGATCGGCGACGGCGCGACAGAACTCATTCACATCGGCCAAACCGTCATGGCCTACCAGGGCCAGATCGACTATTTTGTAGATGCGGTGTTCAATTACCCGACCCTCGCGGAATGTTACCGGGTCGCCGCGCTGGATGGCATCAATCAACTTCCGAGACCCTGGACGCCCAGAGCGTGACGCGTCGTTCGTGAAACGTCGCCAACCGCACAATGTTCAGTGTTCAATTGAGGATTGAAAATCGAGAATTGAACATTACCCGGCACGACGAAGGAGGACACGGATGTCGTTTTCAAATCATCTCCGCAAACTGGCCCAGCCCGTGTGGGAAACACAACTGACGCATCCCTTCGTGGTGGCGCTCGGCAAGGGCACATTATCGGAGAGAAAATTCCGCTACTATATTCTGCAGGATGCCCGCTTCCTCGCGGATCTCGCCCGAGTGTTTGCCGCCGGCTCCTTGCGGGCGCCGGATTCCGAATCGGCCCTGCGCTTCGCCAAACTGGCCGAAGAAACCATTACCGTCGAACGCAGCCTCCACGAGAACTACGGCAAACGCTGGAAACTCTCGCCGCAGGAAATGCTGAACGAACCGATGGCCCCCACCAACTATGCCTACACACGCCACATGCTCGCTGTGGCTCAGGGGGGCACCGCCACCGAGATCGCCGTCGTGGCGCTGCCCTGCGCCTGGATCTATTGCGTCGTGGGGAAACACTTTCTCAAGAACGGACCTCCGCCCGCTAAACATCCGTACCGGGATTGGCTCATGCTGTACGCCTCACCCGAATTTGAAGCGGTGCAGGAATGGATGCGAGCCAGGGTCGATGCCTGGGCGCGGACGGCCGGACATGAAGAAAAAAAACGGATGGAGCAGGCCTTCCTGATCAGCTCGAAGTATGAGTGGATGTTCTGGGAGATGGCCTGGAACGAGGAGAAGTGGCCGGTGTGAGGGGGCGGGCGGAGGGGGAGGCCTCCGCGCGCCTGAGAGCAAAGCCTCGGCAGCGGTGAATACTGCGCGGGCCTTGGTGCCTCAACTTGCGCTGTTCCGCGCCACGCGCGAACAGCGCTTCGAACAGGAGACACCATCTGCTGTCGCGGAACAGCCTGCCCAGCCCATTCGCATCGCTGCCAAGCTTTGATGGCGCTCCGAGACCTCCCACTCCACCCGCCAGTCGCACGTCCAATGAAATGAAGAAGTTAAATCGCAGCCGTGAAGTTAAGACTTCGAGCAATTTCTATGTTTTCCACTACCCAATAAGATCGGCGAAAGTATATGTCGCACCAATTTTTTAGTGACCGCGATACTGGGCGACGACCACGAACAAGCGAACAGATTTCTGAACCGGCTTGGGGTGGAATTATCGCGTCAATTAGATCCCGACTGGAAGATGGCTCATTTGGCTTTCGGTTTCCCTTCTCTTGTCCCAATGGCAACGGGGTATGCGGCAGCTCAGAAGCCGACTTTACCTTAGCGCTAAGAGCAGACATTCCAGATATAAGTTGGCCCCTTCGTCCGGAAACGATGCCTCTTAACCCAGCAATACTCGATTTAACTGAGTTCTGCTTTCATAGTACGGGAAAACCCGTCCAAGGCACCTATCACTCCTTTTTTGGACACTATCATCTGACCTTTGATCAACAAGAAGGACAGCACGATTTTCGTGAAACCGTCAATCGCATCTTCGCTCGTAATGGTATTGCCTTCGAGCTAAATGAGGAAGGCAAGATAAGACGCTTGGCACCGGAAGGAATAAGAGAGGCATTACATTCGGCCCAGTTCCGAACAGGAGACAACGATCTCAATTCACTTCTCGAAATTGCGAGATCGAAATACCTTGATCCAGATTTGAACAACCGAAAAGACTCTTTAGAAAAGATTTGGGATGCTTGGGAAAGACTAAAAACTCTGGAGCACGCCGACAAACGAACTTCCGTTTCACGCCTTTTAGACAAAGCTGCTTCGGAATCAAACTTTCGGCGTTTGCTGGAGGAAGAAGCGCGTGACTTAACTGCAGCGGGAAACAACTTTAGGATTCGACATAGCGAAACCAACAGAGCACCAATCGAAACTAGCGAGCACGTGGAGTACCTGTTCCACCGAATGTTCGCAATGATTCGTCTGCTTCTCAAAAGGACGGCACGCGGTGGGTAGTGACAAAAAACATGACGTTTCGCGTTGAGCACTTGTTGCTCAATCGCGGGCATAATAAGCACTTCATGCACTCAGTCTTGCCAGTACCGACCTGAGCCATGCCCCACTTGTTTGAAGAATACGCGACCTAATCGCTCAACTAGCCTTTCGAAATTCTTGTCGGTATTCTTCCGGCTGGTTGAGCGGTTCAGCACCCCAGTCGGGCTCTTCTTCACTCATTGGGATGCTCTCTTGAGTGACTGAGGCCCAGATGGCGATAGCACAAAACAGGATCGTCAACGCGATGAGAAAGTAAACTGGCATAGTGACCTCCTGTGTTGCTGGTGGTCCTGCTGTCATGCTAGTCCCGCCAGTGCCCAACAGCCACAAGGGAAATACCTGGTTTTTTCAGGCAACATCCCTAGTATCAGTTTTCATACAGGCGCTCCCCTCATGGAACAGGCCCCCTGTCATCCTATGCTACGCTTAGGCAAGCATGCAGACATTTCCCCCACGACTTCATGTCCTGCTCGCACGGGAGACACCGACCGGCCTGATCATCAGGCGCGGGCCGTCCCGGCAGGTCTGTACGATGCTCTGGGACCGACAGACTGATACCTTCACCCTCGGCCAGTGGTTCAAAGGCCGCATTTATGAGCGACGGTGCGATCTCTCCCCGAACGGAACGCACTTCCTCTACTTCGCCATGGATGGCAAATGGGACGGCCTGTCGAAGGGGTCCTGGTCAGCCATTGCGCGAGTCCCCTATCTCAAAGCCCTGGCCTTCTTCCCGAAAGGCGACTGTTGGAACGGCGGCGGGCTCTTTCTCGACGACACCCGATATTGGCTGAATGGGGATGGCAGCCACCAACAAGGTCGCGACTCGACAAGACTACAGCGTGAGCATGCCTATCGTCCCATCGGCGGACGCGGAGGCGAGTGTTTGAGCGTCTACTATCCCAGGCTGCTGCGTGACGGCTGGAGACTCAACGATCATCTCTCGGCGGGCATCACCGATCAATGCGATGTTTTCGAGAAGCCGCTGGCTGACGGCTGGCTGTTGCGGAAATACGCCCATGCGCAGGTCGGCGGCCCGCCCGGAAAAGGCTGTTACTGGGATGAGCATGAGCTTGTCCGGTCGCAATCCAATTTTTGCCTGAAGCAGCCGGATTGGGAATGGGCGGATCGGGACGGCAGCCGCCTAGTCTGGGCCGAGGGTGGTCGGCTTTGGACCGGATCGCTCACCGACTTCAGCCTTGCTGAGCTCCGCTTGCTCCACGACTTCAACAGCATGATCTTCGAACGCCATACCGCACCCTATTAATCCAACGCTGCTCGCGTCGAGCAGCCTCTCCCTCGACCCACCGTTGATGCAACTTGCGATCAATCGCCCCCCAGATTTCCTCCTGGTTTGTGGTAGGCTGACCGCATCGCCTAACAGGTCACCGTCTCTGACTTCACTATGACAGCCGCCGCCGAGTCATCGCTGAACATCCTGAGCGCGCGCGAGATCCAGCTTCACCTTCTGGGACTCGTCCTGGTGCTCAGCCTACTCGGGGTATGGTACTGGTTCTCGACCGGGACACGGGTGGTACCGAACCTGATCGAGATGCTGAAGGACGATGACCCCTCGACGCGTATTGTCGCGGCGGAACAATTGGGACAAATCGGGCCGGCAGCGCGAGGGGCCATTCCGCAACTGCTCAGCCAGGCGACGCAGGATGGTAGCCAACATGCCAACACCACCGCCGCGGCCGCACTGAAATGGATCGATTTAACGACGGCTCGTCGCGTGATGACTCATTTCGTCCCCAGACTCCAAGATCCCGATGTTCAGCAACGTCGCACAGCCTGCGCAGTGCTCGGCAGTCTGGGACCGATTGCTAAACCGGCAGTGCCGGCGTTGCTGGCCCTCGCTCATGATGCGGACGCGCTCGTGCGCCGCAACGCCTATATCGCCCTGGCAAGCATCGGCGTTCCCGCCGCTCCGATCAGCGCAGCATTGCTGGAGGGGTTACGCGATTCTTCCTCCCTCGTGCGCCAGACGGCCGTCGCTCAATTCGCCTTTACGGTTCCCTTGTCACAGGACGCGGTGACCGCACTGACGCCGGTCCTGAACGATCCGGACAAGGGAATCGCCACGCTCGCGCGTACGGCCCTGGACAAGCCGGGGGCCGGCGATACGAACCACCTTGAATCGCTGGGCACGATGCTCGGACACTCAACCGCGCGCGACTATGCCTTGCACCAGCTGGCCCAGCTCGGTCCGGCGGCAGGCGATGCCTTGGCGTCGATTCTTCCGCTTCTCGAGGATGAACAGCCTCTGATTCGATATCTGGCGGTGGAAACCATCGCCGGCATGGGCAAGGCTGGGAAGCACGCCTTGCCGGCCTTGCACCAACACAAGGATGCCGACCCGATTGTCCAAGCCGCCATCACCGAAGCAGTGACCGCGATTGAATCTGAAACTATGACTGTCCCCGGGCCTCCGGCAAAGGATCTTCCTTAATGACGACCATCACACATGAGAAGGCCTCGCGAGTCCGGATCCTGGCAAGGCTTGGGTTCTGGGTCAGCCTGTTGGGCGGGCTGTTGCTCCCCTGGGCCATCATGCTGGCTGTGGAGACCTGGGTGCGCGACGTTCCGTTTGCCCGAGCCTGGCGATCGTTCACGCTGCACCTCTTTGCTCCCGGCTACAATTTCTTCCTGGTCGGCGTGCTGACAGCCATTCCATTTGTGATCCTGGCGGTCGTGATCCTTCTACATCTGGGCACCGCTCCGGCTCAAGAAGCCCTGATTGCCCACCGACGGGTGTTCGGCCTCTTCTCTGCAGGACTCGGCATGATGATCGTCGCAAGTTGGACCCATATCGAAGTACTCATCCATCCCGATGCCCAGGGGGCGCTCGCCTATTTCTACCTCCCGGTCCTCTTGCTCGCTTTCATGCCGCTCGGCTATGGACTGGGACGAGCCCTGGCCAAGGCTCTCCTGCCGAGACTCACCCCCTGAGGCCATGGGCTGGACAGCATCAACGACGCGAGTATAATGTGGGCCATGCATAATGTGACCGTGAGTGGGTCCCGATGATCCGTATTCTGTCCTGTGCCTTCCTGTTCGTTCTCTGGCACTCCACCTCCCTGGCTGCCTCGAAATATGAGGACAGCGTGAAAGAGCTCGCTGAAGGCGTGGCAGCCGAGGCGATCAAGATGAAAAAGTCACGGCTCGCGCTGCTGGATTTCGTCGACAGCAAGGGCGAGGTGACACCCATCGGGCAATTCCTGGCCGAAGAACTGGCGACCCATCTGCTCGTGGCCGGGGAACTCAAAGTGGTGGACCGCAAACTTCTGATCGCCACCATGGAGAAACACCAGCTGACCCATCTCGATACCTCGCAAGCCAAGGCGGCGAAGAAGGTAGCAAAGGCCTTACGCGCCGATCTTTACGTCACCGGCGCCTATCTCGAGATTCCTGAAGGCATTCAGGTCACCGCCAAACTCATCGGTCCATACACCGTTTACCCCGTCGGCGCTTCACGGACGATTGTGCCGAAGGCCGGCCCGCTTGCCGCCTTACTCAAGCAGGCCAATGCGCCTCAACCCGTGGCGACGGTCGCGGCGCAGGAGACCACCGCGCCGGTGCTGGGCGCCCATGAAAATGAGTTGTACAAAGTCACCATCCTGGGGATTTCCCGGCAGGACGATCAGATCGGGCTCGATCTGTTATTCGTCAACCGCACGGCCCATCCAGTCAAAATCGGCTGCCAGCTTCTCGACACCTACCTCGTCGATGAGCAAGGCGAACAATGGAAACAGGACGTCGTCCAGAATCGCGAAGGGCTCTGCACCCGGGGGATGGAATTGAACCCGAGACGACAGCAGCATGCGAGCCTGTCGTTTTTGGCGACCGACAAGCCGCCGAAGAGCCCCGTGACACTGCATTACCATGAAACATCACCCCGACCGGATCGAGTCATCACCCTGGACGGATTGAAAATCGAATCTACTCCGGTCGTCGAACCCGACGCTCCTGCCATGCAGGAATCGACCACTCCCACACCATAAGCCATTACCTCCGAACCTTTTGCAGGAAACAGCCATGATTAAACAAGTCTTGTCGATAGCGGGCTCGGACTCAGGCGGCGGCGCAGGTATTCAGGCAGACCTGAAAGCCATGTCGGCCAACGGCGTCTATGCCATGTCAGTCATCACAGCCATCACGGCCCAGAACACGGAAGAAGTCGTCGATGTGTTCGAACTCCCCACATCCATCATTGCCTCCCAGCTCGATGCGATCTTCGACGATTTCGACGTGGCGGCGGTGAAAACGGGGATGCTCTCCTCGACGGAGATTATTCAGACCATAGTAAAGCTCTTGAGGCCGCAGCAGGTGAAGAACCTGATCGTGGACCCAGTCATGATCGCCAAAGGCGGTCAGGCCCTGTTGAAACCGGATGCCGTCGATACCGTCAAGCAGGAGCTCTTTCCGCTCGCCTTGCTGGTAACCCCCAACGTGCATGAAGCGCAGCAACTTTCGGGCATCGAGATTACGTCGCTGGCCGATGCCCGCCGTGCCGCCAAAGTCATTCATCAATTCGGCTGCGCCAACGTCCTCATCAAGGGAGGACATTTGCCGAAGGATCGCGGGACAGACCTGCTCTATGACGGACGCTTCTTTACGATCTACAAGGATGAATTCATCGACACCCCCCATACCCACGGCACCGGGTGCACCTTTGCGTCAGCCATTGCGGCGCATATCGCCCGGGGGAAAACCGTCCCCGATGCCATTCAAACCGCCAAGACCTATCTCACCGAAGCGATCAGGCACAGTCTCGCCATCGGACACGGCAAGGGACCCACCAATCACTTTTATTTCTTACAGCAGGGTTAGACACTATGAGTCGAGGGCTCGGATCACCACTGTCGTTTCTTCTGGCCGGATGGGGCTGGCTGCTGCTGACCTCGCTGCTGGGACTCGCCACATTTCTGGGCATCGTGCGCGGGGTCCCGCTGCCGTCCGGCCTTCGCCTGTTGCATGTCCACGGAGTGCTCATCGGCGGGCTGCTCCAGTTGATGACCGGCCTGGCGCTCACCGCGAGTGATCTGTCCGGAACGGAGGCGACACGTCCGAAACACCGCCTGCTCTTCATCAGCATGAATCTCGCGGCCCTTGGCTTCACCGCCGTGGCCTGGTCGCGGGATCCCAACTTGACCATGGCCGCCGGACTGCTGCTGGCCGCGCTCTCTGTTCCCATGGCCCGACACATGATAAGGGGGCTGCGAACCTGTTCAAGCTGGACGCCTCTGTCTCCCTTCTTTTTTGGGATCGCTCTCGCGGGGCTGTTCGGCAACCTGATCCTGGGAGGGATCCTTGCCGGAGCCTGGTACCCCACATGGCATGGCGTCATCCGGTTAGGCCACCTCCATTCCGGCCTCCTGCTATTCCTGATTATGGCGACGCTGGGAACCATCCAACTGACGCTTCCACTCTTATTACATCGCCCCCTGCGAAGCGCAGGTTTGAGCCAGGCGATCTTACTGGTTCTGCCGGCCTGTGCTGCCGGATTGATCACGGGATTTGTTCTGTCTTCGGTCCATATTCAGCTGACGGCAGGGGGCTGCCTCCTCGTGGCGCTGACGCTTTGCTGTGTCAATCTCCTCCGCACCTGGAATCAGGCCGGGCAACCGGGCTCAGCCGCCACGGATCACCTGCTCACAGCCCTATGCTTCCTGCTGATCACGACCTGCATCGGTCTGGCACTCGGCATCAATGTGCTGTGGACGCCCCCGGTAATGCCTTATGGTACGCTGCACCTGGTAGCGTATACCCACACAGCGTTCCTCGGATTTCTCCTACAAGCCATGGTCGGCGGCCTGTCCTATGCCTTACCGCTCCTCCTTTCCGCCCAGCGGGTACCGAATCAGAAAAAGCGGGGGGCCTATCGGGAAAGCCTCGAACACATCATGAATCGCTGGCGGGCAATGCAAGTCGCCACCGTAAGTTTGGGAGCCTTGGGGCTGGTGCTCGTCGCCTCGCTGACATGGAGCCTTCCGCTTTCTTCGTCCTGGATCCAAACCGGCACCTGGATAAGTTTGGGATTCCTCCTGACCCACCTCACGATGGTGACGGTTAAAATCGCCCAGGCGACGGGCGCGCAACCGACTAACGACCACGCGACCACGCATTAAACCGGATCGCATCGCGGATGGCCGAAAGTATTCATTCCATGGAAGAGACGCTCTTTTTTCACGACGCTGCCGGTCATCGCATCGCAGCCGTGCTTGCCGATCCGCAACCGGCAGCCGATTGCGTCGCGGTGCTCTGTCATGGCTTTTTGTCCCACAAAAACAGTTCGAGCAATCAAGCCCTTGCCGGGCTCTTAAAGGGTCGAGGCATCGCTACGTTCCGATTCGACTGCTTCGGACATGGCGACAGCGAGGGGCCCTTTGCCAAATTGACTACCACAATCGGAATCGGACAGGCGGTGGCGGCGTTGCGCTACCTCCTGGACCGCGGCTACCGCCGGCTGGCTCTCGTCGGCTCCAGCTTCGGTGGTCTGGTCTCGCTTCTCGCCGCGGCTGAATGGACACAAATGCGCGCTTCAAACCCTGCGGCGATTCCGGCGCTCGCCTGCCTGGCACTCAAATGCCCTGTCGTCGACTTCGGGGAAGAGCTTCGGTTAGAACTCGGAGACCAGGGACTACAGGAATGGAAACAAACCGACACCATCCCCAATCTTCATGGAGGAACAACCCGCATTCCTCTCGACTATGCGTTCTATCAGGATTGCCTTCACCGGATCGCCTATGAACCGGCGCGAACAATCACGGCTCCAACCGTGATCGTGCAGGGCGATCATGATGAATATGTCCCACTACACCAGAGCCAACGACTCTTCGACGCCTTGCCCGGCCCCAAACACTTGGAAATGCTTCCGGGGGCCGACCACCGGTTTACGAAACCAGCCGATTTTCAACGAATGCTGGCGTTGCTTACAGATTGGATTTCCAGGCACGCAGCAGCGTAACTCACACCGCTTCACCGACCGCCGATCAAGCTAACGCGATCATCTATCCCTTTCAGACGTCTCTTCCCCCCGCACCGGTGATGCGCAAGTGTGGATAACGAAGGCTTTCTCCTGCAGAGGCTGCTCCAACTTGCACAGCATAAAATAACGAGCACGATTCCACCGCTCGATTCCCTGCAAAATGGCTTGTGACGGGGTTTTCTGGCGCTCACGCTTTTTTAGTGAGCTGGCATGCCGGTTGCTCATCCAGCGTCTCGAATTTCCCGGAGGAAATATAATGAAGACGCCAAAGAGTGCGTTCGTTATCGGTGTTGCCGGTTGTTTATCTTCCGCGCTGTGTTCCACAGCCTTGGTCCCAACCGCCGCTGCCGCAGACACCTCGGCCACGCTCAGCCTGTTGCAGCAGCCGTCCCTTGACGCAGCCGTCACAAAAGCCCAAAGCAGCGGAACGGCGCCTATCCTCCCCAGCCCCGCTGCGCTGGTCTTAACGGCCTCGAAGGGCCAAACGGCAGTCGGCACGCTCACGCTCAAAAAATCCAGTACCGATCAACACACCTATTACCTCAGCACGAACCAGTCGTGGGTCTGGATGAACCCTCCCTACGGCAGCACCCAGACGATTACGACCGAAACGGATCAACTGGTGATCACGGCACAAACGGCCAACCTCGCGGCCGGAACCTATGCCGCCGTGGTCTATATCATCGACTCCGGCCCCAACAATTTCACCAACATGCTCCGCGTCCCGGTCTCGCTCACCGTCACGGCCACGGCAGTGGCGCCGCCCCCTCCGCCCCCCGCGGCAGTGCCCCCTCCGCCCCCTGCCGTCATCCCGACACCTAACCCCGTGGCCGTGCCTCCTCCTCCGGCTCCGGCCCCTCCCGTCGTACCACCGGTCGTGACCGGAACGGCCATCATCTCAAGCCCGGCAGCATTGGTGCTGAGTGCCGTCAAGGGCCAAACCGCCGTCGGAACGCTGTCCTTGCGTAAGGGCGGTACCGATCAACATAGCTATTCTCTGAGCACGAACCAGTCGTGGGTCTGGATGAACCCGCCCTATGGCAGCACCCAGACGATTACCACCGAAGCGGATCAACTGGTGATCACGGCACAAACGGGCAACCTCGCGGCCGGCACCCACTCAGCCACAGTGTATATCGTCCAATCCGGCCCGAATAACTTCCAGAATATGCTCCGTATCCCGGTCAGCCTCACCGTGACGGCCGCACCGGTCGCGTCACCGCCGCCCCCGCCGCCGGCCGCGCCTGCCGCGGTCACGCCCGCTCCTAAGCCCGTGATCCTCACACCGCCTCCGCCGCCGACTCCGGTAGTGGTGCCGCCTCCGCCAGCTCCGGCTCCGCCCGCACCAGCGCCGGCAACCGTCACAACCGGACCGATCCAGGTGACTCCGGCGGCATTAAGTCTGACGAGCGCGAATAACGTGGGGACCTTGACCCTGCGCAAGACAGGCACGGATCAACATCTTTATTCCATCAGCACGAACCAGGGATGGGTCTGGATGAATCCACCCTATGGCAGCACCCAGACGATTACGTCTGAAACAGATCGGATTGTCATCACGGCGCAACCGAGCGGTCTGGCGGCAGGCACCTATTCGGCGGTCGTGTACATCGTCGAATCAGGGCCTAATAACTTCGCCAATACGCTCCGCATTCCGGTGACATTCACCGTCGCCGCCGGCCAAGCTGCCGCGGTGTCACCTTCGGCGCCAACGACGCCGACTCAACCAGCGGTGGCATCTCCCCCGCCGCCGCCGCCGAAACCGACCGCACCAGTGCCTGTGGCAAGCACGCCGTCGTCGGCCTCCTCGGCACCCAAGACCGCCAACGCCACGGTGAGTTGGAATGCGAATACCGAATCAGACCTGGCCGGCTACCGGATTTATGTCGGAACGAGGTCAGGCAGTTATGGAGTCGTGGGACCCTTCGAAGTCACCAACAGCACCAGCTTCACCATCCCGAATCTTCCGACCGGCACGACCTACTACTTTGCCGTCTCGGCCTTTGACAAGTCGGGGAACGAGAGTGCGAAATCTGCGGAAGTCAGCAAGAGCCTGTTCTAGGTAGCAGCGAGAAACCGTGAGCTGGTGCGCATGGGCGCCCGGCTCACGGCAGAGTAGGCAGACTACTGGTCCTGGCACATCGAAATCCTGTGTAGCTGTTGCGAGTCTCAGGCGGCAACTTGAACCGGCCGTAGGTCAGCAGGTACTTCGGTAAGTCGGACCAGGACCCTCCCCGTACCACTCGAAATGATCCGAGATCAGGTCCCGTTGGATTTTTGAGCGGACCGGTTTCGTAATAGTTCGCCCCATACCAATCGGCAACCCATTCCCCGGCATTCCCCGCCATCTGATGCAGGCCGTAGGGGCTACGCCCAGGCTCATACCGTTGAACAGGAGCTAGCACCTGGCTATAGCTGAATCTGGCGCCCAACCCGAAGTTCGCCGATTCCTCATGCGGGACCTGATTGCCCCAGGGAAACAACCGCCCATCGGTCCCTCGCGCCGCCTTTTCCCATTCGGCCTCGGTCGGGAGCCGCTTGCCCCGCCAGCGGCAATAGGCATCGGCATCGAACCAGCTGACGCCGATGACCGGACGGTCCCGGTGTTGCGTCAAATCCACTGCCTCACCTTGCCATGGTGCCAGAGGAGCCGGCGAGGCAAGAAATTCTGCATAGTGCCCAGTGGTCACCTCAAAAGCATCGATCTCAAACCGGTCGATCCACACCTCATGTTGCGGCCGTTCATCCTCCAAGGTGTCGGTTCCGTTGGCTCCCATGTGGAAATTCCCTTCTGAAATGACCACCATCGGCGCTTTAGGATGTCCTTGCTTCTCCGGCACAGGACGCGGCTTGCGCAATTGCTCAAGGGCCCCCCCTGCCGTCCGATCTGGGTGAGTCAGGGTGGCGACCGCCACACAGCTGATCAGGAGAGGAAGTAAGGCGCGCATGATCGATATGGATTAAGGGAGAATTCCGCCGACAACCCAATGCCGGTCGTCTGGAACGTCGATGAGAAGACGAGACAAGTTCATTTCGGCCAATTGCGCCGCAACGTCAACTTCGGTGAATGCCGCCAGTAACGAGTTGTAGAAGTCCCGTTTCAGAATAGGGTCTTCGGTGGCCGCATACTGCTCTACCAAAGCTTGAGCATCCTCAGAAGAGTCCGGCCGCAACAAATCCATTACCAGAACACACGCTCTGGGTTTGGCTAGCTGTTTCAGACGAAACCAGAACTGGAAAGGGTTCGGCACGTGATGCAGGAGACTGTTGGAAAGCAGCGCATCGGCTTGCTCCGGTAAGGCGAGTGATTGAAAACGCTCGCAGCAAAGGGTGATCCGGGCCGAAAGACCGGCTGCCGCAACGGCCGCCGCCGCTAAGTCGAGCATAGGACGACTCGCATCCACAGCGGTGACTCGCGCATCCGGATAGGCTCGAAGAAAACGAATCGGGATATCACCGGGCCCACAGCCCAGATCAATGACATGGCCACCGGACCAATCAGGGAAATAATCACGAAACCGATCGACGAAGCCCTGATTCTCCTTGGCAAAATCCGCCTTCGAGTAGGCAAGGGCCTGCGCCGCATCATCCATCAACTCCGGTTCAAGCACTCGCTTCATAGTAATCCGACCTTCTATTTATAGAACACCTACGACTCAACAGGGGGCCGCGCTTCCTCAACCACTACCACATCCCCTGTCTTGACCACGCCCTCACGAATCACCCGCGCATAGAGTCGGCTCCATCCCGGGTAGGCCTCCTGCTCGATGCGACCGTAGTCTCCGTTCTTGAACCATTGAGCATTTAAGCGGCAGGGTGCCGTGTAAGTGGTCAATTCGAGCTGCACATGATTCCCGATGGTGAGTTGATCACCCGGTTTCAGTTGCGGCCATTCGAGACCAGCCACCGTGATATTCTCACCTGAGGATCCAGGTCCAATCGAATGGCCTTCCCTGCGCAAAGCCTCGATCACCTCCAGGCAGTAGAGGCAGACCGCCCGCTCAGGTCCCCCGTGATACTTCCGGTTGCGCTGGCGATCACCGGTCAATCCTTGGAACGTGACCCGCGCTGACGGCACGGCCAATTTCGGCACACCGCCGTCGGAGAGGCTCACTTGGTGCACATGTGGAGTCGCCGGGGGCTTCATGATCGCATCAGGAACAGAGCCCGCCGTCACACGATTCCATCCCCGTCGCTTCCAATGCGAGCCAGCCGTCGCGTTCTCGAAACGCTTTCACATAGACACCGCGGGCTGCATAGGCGGATTCAATTTCCGCCCGCTGCTCGACCAGCAACCCGGACAATAAGAGCCGCGCGCCGCCGGAGGCATAGGCGCAGAGGGACTCTGCGGCAGCCAACAACGTCTGCCGATCCAGATTCGCGAGAACAAGCGTGGGCTCGAAGGTGTCGTGCGGCTGCTGCGCCTGGGCAGGGCCCACCGCCAGTGTCAGCCGGCCGTCGAATCCATTGACCTGCGCATACTCCCGCGCGCAGTCGATGGCGACGGCATCGAAATCTACGCCCACCGCCGCCGCAGCACCGAGTCGCAACGCCACCATCGCCAGCACACCGCTGCCGGTCCCCACATCCAGCACACGATCGCCCGGCTTCACGATCTGCTGCAGCCACTCGATCAGCAGCTGCGTGGTCGCATGGTGGCCCGTGCCGAACGCCTGCTTGGGATCGATGATCAATTCGATCTCACCGGGATTCAGCGCGATCTGTTTCCAGCTCGGACGGATAACCACCTGCCCGATCCTGATCGGTTCCACCAAACGTGACCACTGCGCGTTCCAATCCTGATTCGCCACATGATTGATAGTCATGGCGCTGTCCGGGTCCGCATGGCCCAGTTGAGTCAGCGCAAGCTTGAGTCCCTGCCAGGTGTCAGGCCCGCAGCGGTTCGCCGGCCAATACAGATGCACCTGGTCATCCTCCTGCCAGGCTCCGGTGACGGCAGGATCGTTCAAAACCCCGAGGAGCTCGCCGGCATCGAGCGAGGTGCGCACATCGACTTGAATCCAGTCCCCTCTGTCCACCGCAGCGGAATCGCCCGTCGAAGCATGATCTGTCTTGGAGGTTGACGCCATCTTAGACTCCCAGTATCGTCAGCACTATGGTGAAACCAACCATCCCAACACGATTGAAATCAGCCCGTGAGCAGCATCTTGTCCATATACTCCGCCGCGCGGCTCGCTTAGAAACGAACGGCCGCCGCGTCAGCGCGCGGTTTACCACCGCACGTCTTGCGATCTTTGCCGTCGGGCTCTTCGGCTCCATCATTCCACATAAATTAGGCTGGACTCTGTTCGGCAATGCGGCCCTCGTGTCCAGCTTCATCCTGTTCCTCATCGTGGCCTGGTATCATAACAGGCTCGAAGATCGCTTGCATCGACTCCGGCGCTGGCAGGGAATCAAACGGGTCCACCTGGCCCGTCTCGCGTTGAACTGGTCGGAGATTCCGCTGCGCCCGGTGACGGTCCCGGAACGGCATGGATATGCAAAAGATCTCGACCTCGCCGGTCCCCGCTCCTTACTGCATGTGATCGACAACACGATTTCCTCTCAGGGGCAACAACGCCTCGCATCATGGCTCTTGGATCAACCGCCTCCCGCGGCGCAATGGTCAAGCCGGCAGGCTCTCATCCGTGAGTTAACCCCCCTGTCGCTGTTCCGGGATCGATTGGTGCTGGAAGCGCAGGCGGTGGAGGAGGCAGATATCGACGGGCGCCGGCTCCTCTCTGTGCTGCAGAAACGGGTGGACGATTCCGGGCTGATGCCGATGCTGCTGACGGAATCGGTGCTGGCCCTCGCCACAGCTGTCCTGCTGCTTGCCGATTTGACCTATGAAATCGGCAACTATTGGATGTTGTCGTTCGGGCTGTATGCCTTCCTGTTCCTGTCGGTCCGCAGCCGCTCGGAAGAAATCTTCGACCATGCCCAGTCGCTGCACCTCCAACTGGAACGGCTCAGCGCCGTGCTCGGCTATGTGGAACGACGGTCGTACCGGGCCGCGCCGCAACTGGCCCGCCTATGTGGTCCCCTGCTGCAACAGCGCAGCAGTCCATCCCGTTCGCTGAAACAAGCCGCGTCGCTCATGAACCGGCTCAGCGTGCGCGCCCATCCATTGGTGCACTACTTCATCAATGCCATCGGCCCCTGGGATCTCTTCCATACCTATCGTCTGCAACAACTCCAGGACCGTATTGCGACCGTTGCGCCGCTCTGGTTCGAGATGTTGGCCGAATTGGATGCCGCTGCATCCCTGGCCACCTTCGCCCATCTGCACCCCGATTACCTCTGGCCTTCGTTGCATCAAACGGGACCGGACGACCAGCCCAATGGCCACGGAGCGATGCTCGATGCCGGGAATCTGGCGCATCCGCTCATTCCTGCGGAGGTCCGTGTGGCCAACAATATCGCGTTCCGGGGGCGAGGACAGATCTTTCTCGTCACCGGGTCGAACATGTCCGGCAAGAGCACCTTTCTTAGAACCATCGGCATCAACACCTGCCTGGCGCAGGCAGGAGCCCCGGTTTGTGCCTCATCTTTCCTCTGGTCGCTGGTGCGAATCGGCAGCTGCATCCGCGTGGACGATTCGCTCGACGGCGGCCTCTCCTTCTTTTATGCCGAGGTGAAACGGCTCAAGACCATTCTGGACAACACCCAAGACCGGCAAGGGCCGCCGGTGCTCTGGCTGATCGACGAAGTGTTCAAAGGCACCAACAACCGGGAGCGGCTCATCGGCGGGCGCGCCCTGATTACCGCACTCGCGGGGGGCAACGGATTCGGCCTCGTCACGACCCACGATCTGGAACTGGCCGAGTTAGAGCGGCAGCTGTCCACTGTCACGAATGTCCACTTTCAGGAAACCGTCGTGGAAGGCGCCTTGCACTTCGATTACCGGCTCAAACCGGGCCCCTGTCCGACCACCAATGCCTTGCGGATCATGGCGCTCGAAGGGCTGCCGGTGGACAGTCCCGATCCTTCGCCGTCCCGATAAGTAATTGCATCATTCCGGCAGTTTCGGCAGACTGAGGTTTCGCGTTCGAAACTGCATCAGCGCGCTCGGACAAAGGAGGCCCATATCGATTCCCAGCCCGACTCCTCATCATCACCTCGTCTTCCATTGCGTGGATTGCTCATAGCGCAGTTCTGCGGCGCCTTTAACGACAACGCTTGGAAATTCATGGTCGCGCTCTTGGGCATCAGGGCAGTGCCCGCAACGCTCACGCCCGGACAGGGTCTCGAAACGGCCTCGCAAACCCAAACCACCCTCGCCATGGTCGTGTTCACCCTGCCACTGGTCCTGACCTCGTTTATGGCCGGATTTTTTGCCGACCGTCTCAGCAAGCGTACGGTCATCATCACCATGAAAGCGGTGGAAGTCCTACTCATGGCCGGCGCCATGCTCGCCCTGCTGTCCCATCCAACCGGAGGCCTCTGGGCGCTCGTCGTCCTCGCCTGCATGGGTATTCACAGCGCCATCTTCAGCCCTGCCAAATATGGCATCCTTCCCGAACTGCTTCCGCACCAACAACTCGCCCGCGGCAACAGCATTCTGGAGCTGTTCACCTTCCTGGCCATCTTAACGGGCACCACGGCGGGAGGCTTTCTATTGGCCGGAGCAGGCCAGCAACCCTGGCTCGCTCCCCTCGCATTGACGCTGCTGGCCCTGATTGGCTTCGCCGCAGCCTGGGGTATCCCTCCCGTGCCGGCCGCGCGAGCGACGGGTGGCCTGTTCGACACCCTGCGGGGCGCCCTCTCGGCATTGCGCGCGGATCGCCTGTTGCGCCTGGCGATTACCGGCGCAGTGTTTTTCTGGACCATTGCCAGCCTGGTCGTGCAAAACGTCCTGGTCTACGCCAAGGCCGTGCTGGGCCTCTCGGACGCCCTCGCCACCGTCCCTTCGGCCTTGATCTCCGTGGGAATCGGGTTGGGCGCCCTCGTCGTCGGCCGACTTTCCCGGTCTCGCGTGGAATACGGGCTGGTTCCTTTGGGAGCAGCCGGGGTCGCCGCATTCCTGCTGATCTTGGGCTGGTGGACGCCGCCATTCAGCGGCACCCTCGCGCTGATGATCGCATTGGGCATGTCGAGCGCTCTCATCTTCATTCCCATCAACGCCCTGGTGCAATGGCGCGCGCCGCACGACCGGCGCGGCTCGGTCATCGCACTGGAAAACATCTGTGTCTTCACCGGCATTCTCCTGGGCTCACTGAGCGGCGGCATTCTGGCCAACGCGGGCCTCTCGACCGTCGGCATCTTCCTCGCGACGGCCCTCGCCACCACGATTGGAACGGCCTGGGCCATGTGGCTGATGCCCGAAACCTTCCTGCGATTGGTTCTGGTCCTGCTGACACATACCATTTACCGGCTGCGTATCCTCGGACAGACCCAGGTGCCCGTGACGGGCGGCGCGTTGCTTGTCCCCAACCACATCTCCTTCATCGACGGATTTCTGCTCATCGCCAGCCTGGATCGGCCTATCCGGTTTGTCGTCGATGCCCACTACGTCAATCATCCCGTCTTCAAACCGTTCATGCGGGCATTGCAGGTGATTCCGATTTCCTCCGACGGCGGTCCTCGCATCATTCTTCGCGCGCTGCGCGACGCGGGGCAGGCGCTCGATGCGGGCGACCTCGTCTGCATTTTCCCGGAGGGCCAGATCACCCGCACCGGTAATCTGCTGCCCTTTCGCCGTGGATTCGAGCGGATCGTCAAAGGCCGCGATGTGCCGGTCGTGCCGGTGCATCTGGATCGCGTCTGGGGCAGCATCTTCAGTTTTGTCGGGGGACGTTTCGTGACTAAATGGCCGGAGCGCCTGCCCTATCCGGTCACGGTCTCGTTCGGCGCCCCGGTTCCCGCTGATACGCCGGCGCACGAACTCCGCCGCCTCGTCCGTGAACTCGGCGAAACCGCCTGGCACTTGCGCAAGACGACACGGAGCCCGTTGCACGCGGCATTCATCCGCGCCATGCGCCGGCATCCTTTTCGCCTCGCCATGGCCGATGCGACCAAACCGCACGTGTCCGCGCTCCAGGCCTTGATCGGCGCGATCGCCCTGGCCCGAGCGCTGAAGCACCACTGGCAAGGCCAACCCTATGTGGGCCTGTTGCTGCCGCCGACCGTCGCGGGAGCGCTGACCACGGTCGCCGCTTCACTTGCCGGTCGGACCTGCGTGAACCTCAATTACACCGTCGGGAAGGCCGGGCTGGAATCAGCCGTGCGACAAGCGCAGCTGCGGACGATCGTCACGAGCCGCAAGTTTATCGAGAAGGCCAAGCTCGAACTCCCCGATGGGCCGACGATTCTCTGGCTGGAAGACATCGGCGCCACGATCGGCAGTCTGCAGAAAGCCGCCGCCGCAGCACTGGCCATTCTGGCGCCGCTCAGACTCATTGAATCGGCCTGCGGTCAGACGGAGCGAGTCACGATGGATCACCTCGCCACCATCATCTTCAGCAGCGGCAGTACCGGTGAGCCGAAGGGCGTCATGCTCACGCACTTCAGCATCGACGCCAATGTGCAGGCGGTCTCTCAAGTGCTTCCTCTGGACCAGGACGATCGCATCCTGGGCATTCTCCCGCTTTTCCATTCGTTCGGTTACCTCGTGTTCTGGTACGTCACCCTCAACGGCGCCGCGACGGTATTCCATCCCTCACCGCTCGATGTCACGGCCGTCGGTGAACTGTGCGCCAAACATCGCCTGACGTTTCTCGTCTGCACGCCCACATTTTTACAGCTCTATCAACGCCGCTGCACCCCCGAACAATTCAGCACGCTGCGGGTGGTGCTGACGGGCGCGGAAAAATTACCGCTGCGCCTCAGTCAGTCATTCGAGGACCGGTTCGGCATCGGGCCGATCGAAGGGTATGGCGTGACCGAATGTGCCCCGGTGATCGCCGTGAACTGTCCCGACTTTAGGGCCGCAGGGTTCTACCAGCCGGCATCCCGGCGCGGCACCGTTGGCCAGCCGCTGCCCGGCGTCTCCGTACGTATCGTCGATCCTGACAGCTTCGCCATTCTTCCTCCCGGCACGCCCGGCATGCTCCTCGTCAAGGGACCGAACGTGATGAACGGATACCTGGGCCGGGAAGATCAGACAACTCAAGCCATGCGCGACGGATGGTATATTACCGGCGACATCGCGACACTCGATGACGACGGGTTCCTCACGATCACCGATCGACTGTCACGTTTTTCCAAGATCGGCGGTGAAATGGTGCCGCATCGACAGGTGGAAGAGGCCTTGCAACTGGCGTCGGGCGAAGAGATGCAGGTTTGCGCGGTCACCGGGGTACCGGATGAGCGCAAGGGCGAACAGCTGGCCGTCCTGCATACCCTCGCCGAAGAACGGATTCCACAGATCCTGGCGAAAGCGGCGGCAGGAGGCCTGCCCAATCTGTTTCTGCCCTCGCGTACGCACTGTTTTAAAGTCGATGCGCTCCCGATCCTGGGCACAGGAAAACTGGACCTTCGAGCCCTCAAGCGGATTGCCATGGAACGGCTCCACATGCGTGACGCGTGAAACGTCCCTCGTGAATGAACTCGATCGAGAGACGGGTGACCGGCAAACAGTCTTCGAAGAACCCATGACGAGCCCGATTGAAAAAACCCTGATCGATTGCCACGTCCATCTCGCGGCGTTGCCCGACGGCGACAATGGGTGTTACATCTCGCCCAAGACGCTGAGAAGCCCGCTGTTTCGCTTCCTGCTCTGGAAACACGGCCTCTCGCCCGATAAGCCGCGCGAAGCGAATCAGAAATATCTCGTCGACCTTCTCAACGAATTGCGGGCGTCCCGCCATGTACAAAAGGCCGTTCTTCTCGGCATGGACGGCGTGTATGACCAGAACGGCCGGCTCAACCAGGGTCACACCGACTTTCTTATCGGCAACGACTATGTACTCAAGACTGCGCGGGCCCATCCAAACGAATTGCTGGCGGGCGTGTCTATCAACCCGCAACGGCGCGATGCCATCGACGAAGTCCATCGCTGCGCGGATTCCGGCGCGGTGCTGGTGAAGGTGTTGCCGAATGCGAAGCAATTCGACCCGGCGAATCCGAAATACAAACCGTTCTATCGCGCATTGGCCGAACGCAAACTGCCATTTCTGAGTCATGTCGGGTATGAATTCAGCCTGATCGGCAAGGACCAATCCGTGGGTGAGCCGGACCGGCTGCGCCTGGCATTGGATGAAGGCGCCACCGTCATTGCGGCGCACGCCTGCAGCTACGGCTTGATCCTCTACGAGAAGTTTTTGCCGACCCTGCGCGACCTCGTGCAACGGTATCCGCATTTCTATGCGGACATTTCCGCCCTCACCTTGCCGAACCGGATGCGGATGCTGCTGCATTTGCGGAAGTATCCGGAGGTGCATGAACGCCTGCTCTTCGGCACCGACTATCCGCTGTCGGTCTTTCATGCGGCGGCCTGGGGGCGCGTGGCGTTCAGTACACTGCGGAAAATGATCGCAACCAAGAACCGCTTCGATCGGCAAGTCGAGGTGTGCAACGGACTGAAGCTCGGCTTTCGTTCCCTCGGGGAATTGCTTCCTCATTCACCAATCACTACGACTCGTTAAGCAGGCACATTCATGCACCGCGACCACATCTTCACCAGCTTGCGCGAAAGGATTCTAGCCTTCGCGACATCACGTGTATCGAGGGATCTCGCCGAGGACCTCACGCAAGAGGTCCTGGTCGTGCTGCAGGAGAAGTATGCCCGCGTAACCGGGCTGACCGAACTGGTCCCGCTGGCCGTTCAAATCCTCCGGTTCAAAATGTTGGATGCCCATCGCAAATCGCTGCGCCGGGGCGAGTATAATCAAGATTCGGTCGATGACCTGCCGCTGGCGAATCCCGGCGACGATCCGGTCACGCAATTGGATCAGAAGCAGCGTGTCGATCGATTGTTGGCCGCCGTGGCGCAGCTCGGGGATCGCTGCCGGGACCTGTTCAGATGGAAGCTGGAGGGAAACAGCTTTCCGGAGATTCAACGCCTGATGAAACAGTCTTCGATCAACACCATCTACACCTGGGACCTGCGCTGCCGGAAACAGTTGTTGAGTCTGATGGGCGGGAGGTGGGAATAATTCAGGGCGAGTGTTGAGTTTTTAGTGTTGGGTGATTCGTGTCACCATTTACGCGCGAACAGTATGGCTGATCACAATCTCGAACAACTACTCGGCGGCTTTGCTGCGGATACGCTGACGCCGGAAGAGCGCACCAGGCTCTATTCAGCGGCCTTGCAGGATCAGCAACTGTTCAACATCCTCGCCGACGAACAGGCGCTGAAAGAATTGCTGGCGGACCCAGATATTCGCCGACGACTCCTCCAGGCATTGAAGCAACCAGGCCTCTCTGCAACCGGCGTGGCACTCCCCTGGTGGACCTGGTTCAGGAAGCCGGCAGGTCTTGCCTTGGCAGGCGGCCTCGCTGCAGCAGGCTTTGCCATCACATTCGGGACCAGAACTTATCAAGAGAGCCTTGATCGCGCGGCCCAATCCGTCGTCACCGAGGAGGCCAACCCGGCTGCGCCGTCGCATCACCCCGATCAACCGTCGATGCAAACGCCACCATCTGCGGCTGTGCCGGAAGTAAAAATCAAGGAAAGTGCCGAACCGGCAAAGAAAGAAATACGCACCGACAAGCCGGCCAGGCGCGAACGGCCCGCTCCCGTCACACCGCAAGAACAGCCTGCGTCCAATTCTCTAGCAGATAATGCCATACCGCGCCGTGAACGCGATGAGTCGAGGAAACAAGCCCCCATGGCGGCAATGGAAAAGGCAGCAGAACAAACGGCCGCATCGACTGACCGGAAGCTCGCCGCAACCGCGCAGCCTCCGGCAGCTGTCCCAGCGCCGGCTCCCATACAGACACCAACAACCTCATCGGCTGCGAGCGCTTCCGCCCCCAAGAAAAGCGCCCGAGCCCTCTTTTATGGCGAGACGTCTAGCCGCAGCGATGCAAGCGGCTTCGCGCAAGAGAGTGGCCGCGCGATGAAACCCTTAGCCGATTCTGAACCACAGGCCGACCGACTTGAACGAAAAATGGATCAGTTTGCTCTGGCAGGAAAAACCGCCGGCGCGCCAGCCCCAATGAAGCCGTTAGGTCTGCGCTACAGCTTTGTGACGCAGACCAGTGACGGGCAAAACCAGGAAGTCAGCGCAGCGATGGCTGCCCGACGCAAGGAACCGGTGCGCATCACCGTGGAAGCGACGCAGGAAGCGTATCTGCAGATGCTCCAAAACCTCGGCTCCGCCGGCACCAGACTCTGGTGGCCGCCACAAGAGACGGGGAAAATTTCCCTCAAACTCATGCCTGGAAAACGAAGTGAGATTCCCATGCCGCCTCCGGCGGAGAACGGGCTGATCACGCTTATCATCCGGCTCTCTCCCAAACCATTCGGGCCACTGACGATGCAGGAAGTCGGCATGCTGGACCGGTTCTCTGCCAATCTGCTCACCGAATCGGTCTTCCCCGGCGGCGCAACCGGCGCACAGGAAGAGGCCACCTACGTCGTGAGCCAGGATCCATCAACCAGCGCCCAACTCGCCGTCGAGATCCTGGTCGTTCAGTAACGTTGCGCCCGTCAATACTCGGCATCACGGGTAGAACCGCATCACCAGCATGCCGGCGATCGCCGCCACGCCGCCGGTGAGGCACAAGAAAAACCCCAGCGCGCCTGCCACAAACCAGGGATGGACCCGACGGTATTCGTTGGCCGTAAGCGATGGATGTAATTCCACGGGGTTCCGCCACCAACGGGCCGGCAGCGCCCTGCGCGCGGCCACGGCTCGGTAGAGAACCACGTGATACCACCACCCCGTGGGGATTCCGATGAACAACCCGAGCGCCAACCCCCAGAGCCCCAGTTCAACCATCCGTGGCGGGGTAAGGACGACGGCCAGCAGGCCGATCAACCCGATTACCACCAGGCTCGCGAGCACGAGAAGCACTTCAAGCATGGGGCGGATTATACCCGAGCAATTGCGCGGCAAGCAGGCTCTGCAGCATCACGGCGGCGCATCGATGTCCGTGCGGTTCCAGGTGAGGAAAAACAGGAGCGTGTACTGATTGTAGAAAGTCCGCCCCACCAGGGTCGCGGAAGAGCCCAGAAATTCGCCGGTGCGGTTGTCGTACATGTCCAGATGTAAGCGCGCATACCCGCTTTGATTTTGCTGCTTGTAGAGAGTCAGCTCCGGGAGCGCGAACGGAATCAGAACGCTCTGGACCGGCGGCATCCCAAAGAACGTGATGCCCTGCATGGTGCCGAACGACTCTGCCATGACGCGCACGAGATACGGCGACTCCGTATCGCGCGCCCTCACCAGATACCCTTTGCGGCCCAACTCCGCCGCAATCGTATCGCGGATGTAGAGAATGTCGCGATTGGGACTGTTCAGCGAGCCCAGTTCAGAATTCGTCATGCGGAGGCGAGAACGGTCGCTTTCCAATCCGGTCGCATCCAGTTCGACGTTGACGCCGGCCGGCAGCTGAAGGGTCAAATTGCCGATGGCATGGGTGACCGCCTGCGTTAATAACACCTGCTCAACCGCTGTTCTCGGCGTTCGAGACAATTCCTGCTCCAGCGAGCAGCCAGTGAGAAGGGCCACCAAGCCAAAGAAAAAGCAGACGCGAATCAGCATGCAGTCACCCCCGATGGAAATGCGTTTCTCTGTAAATGCTAATGGACTACGAAGCGCTATTCAATGAGGCAGATCCCTAGAGGTTGCGGGCATTCCTGGACTGACTGCAGGCGCGAGGCGAGATGAGTTGAAGCAAATAGCGGGCTGCTGCGGGTAATAAAGGGGCCTGACATTGATTGTTTTGGCGGGTGCAGATGGTGTGCCGAACGGTGAATCAGAGGTTCCTGTCATGCTTCATTCCCGTTGCCAGAATTGCTTCAGATCGAACGAGAGCTGACGGTGATGCTTGACAGCCAAGAACACAATCGCCGATCAGATATTCACGGAGGTCGTCGGTTTTCTGAAGAAGCCGCCGCAGATCTGCGTGAGGGTCTGGGCTGTCGTGGATCGAACGGAACGTTCCGGAAACGAGTGGCCGGACTGTGGAAAACGACAGATGCTGGAATCGTCTCCTCGAATAAACGGTCCAAAAACCCAATCATTCTTACTTAGGGGCACGCGTTACTTTTACGCACTCCTCTCTGTTGAGTGCGCATTTAACGAGGCAGATCCTTATGTTCTTTCTAATCAACCTCATATTGCCCGACAGTACATTTCCGGATTGGAGAGCGAGAGATCTAACGAAGGAGGCGATCCATCAGATACCCCTCCAGTACCACTACGCACCGATATTCCCGTTCATTAATATAACCTGCTGGCTTCTGACCATGGTTCAACCGAACGCGCCACTCACCATCTGGGTAAGACTGGATATCACCTTTGTCGTATCGAACAGGAAAACACTCTACGAATAAAAGAGCACGCCCATCAAATCCGTTGATGTCCAAGAACGTGTGGATAGCAGTAAAAAATCTCTGGGGATTGTGAATTAGGACGAGAGGCGGTCCAAATTGCTTCCGAAGAAAATCGAGATCGGCCGCCCGATCTGCCGTGCAAAAAAGATAGGTCGGGTTGATAAATTCTTGACTAACGTGAACATAGCCCGATTGATCGCCAAGATCCTGCATTTCCCCAGATGGGGCTCTATTGCCACAGCTGGAATATGACCGGGAACCCTAAAAGCAGCCCTGCCCTCGGTTTCATCTTGACGCGCGTCGCCTATCTCCCGAAACTCCCGTATGTTGCTCAAGCGAAGCCTCCCCTGAGATAAGAAAGCATCCGCATACGTTTTGTTCGAGAAGGCGCGTACGAGCGCAGAAGGGCAATCATCGATGAGAAGTGGACGGGACACGGGAGCTCCTCGGTTGCTGACAATGTACTCCCCAGTATGACCCACCTGGGGAACCACAAGCTGGCCGTGATTCTTGCGCGTGGTAAACCACTTGTCAACGCACCTTTCGGGCTTGCTAATTGATCCTTAGCAAGCGGGCCAGATGGTGTCTCCCACTGCGCGCGTCGAACGAGGGCTTTCTGAAGCCGCGCGTTCCGCGAGCAAAGAGCATAGGCCCGCCGCCTCGCGCCCATTCCCCTCTGAAAGGATCCTCCCCCTCGTCCCATACCCTCCTGTGAAGGGAGGCTCACATGGAGCAAGGGCAAGCCAGACCCCAATCAACGCAAGTTAGTAACCGGCACGATCCCCGTCTCTATCAGATCGCCAGCTTGGGCACACTGCTTCTCTACGGCCTGCTGTGGCTGCACTTTGATGTCTCAGCCTGGCAGATCGTCGTCACGATCGGAGTCGCACTGCTCACTCAATATGCCGGGACAGGCCTCGTCAACCTTCCTTTCTTCGATCCCAAGAGCGCCCTGATCTCTTCGTTGTCGCTTTGCCTCCTGCTCCGCACCGACGATCTCATGGTTGCCGCGTTGGCGGCCTTCATCGCAATCGGCAGCAAGTTCCTCTTTCGCTGGAAAGACAAACACCTCTTCAACCCGACCAACCTGGCACTGGCATCCATACTCGCGAGCGGGCTCGGCTGGATCTCGCCGGGTCAATGGGGCCAGGTCGCCTGGTTCGGCTTTCTCGTTGCCTGCCTCGGCAGTTTCGTCGTCACTCGCACGGCACGGGCGGATGTCACTCTGGCCTTCTTCGCCTTCTATGTCGGACTCCTGTTCGCGCGGGCGCTTCGGCTCGGCGATCCGCTCACGATTCCGTTCCATCAGATCGAAAGCGGCGCGCTGCTCATCTTCGCCTTCTTCATGATCTCGGACCCGAAAACGACACCTGATTCACGAACCGGGCGAATCGTCTACGCGCTCCTCGTATCCCTCGCCGCGCTCTATGTGCAGTTCGGATTGTTCAGGCCGAACGGGCCGCTCTGGGGACTCATCGCCTGTGCGCCGCTTGTGCCATTGATCGATCGCGTGCTTCCCGGTTCAGGCTATCACTGGGCTACCCCCTCAACCAGTCGTTCAGCTCACTCGGTTCCTAAACTTGTCCCCTTTCTCGTTCCTGTCCTGTCACCAACCAAGGAGGTTCCTATGCGACGTGCTATTGTTCCCTCATTGTTTCTGACATTGAGCCTGCTCGTCTGGGGTGGCGACGCTTCGGCTTTTTGCGGCTTTTACGTCGGCAAGGCCGACACGAAATTGTTCAATAAGGCCTCCGAGGTGGCCATCGCGCGCCACGAGAACAAGACCGTAATCACGATGGCAAATGACTTCAAGGGGGACGTGAAGGAGTTCGCACTGGTGGTGCCCGTGCCGACCATCCTGGAGAAAGAACAGATCCACGTCGGCGATCCGGCGCTGCTCAAACATCTGGCGGACTACTCGGCGCCCCGGCTGGTCGAATACTTCGACGAGAATCCCTGCCTGCGCTACGAACTGATGGAACGCCGCAGTATGGACACGATGAAGAGCCTGGCGCCTGCGGCGGCACCCCGCGAACGCGACAAGGCCCTGGGCGTGACGGTGGAGGCGCAATATACGGTTGGTGAATACGATATCCTGCTGCTCTCCGCCAAGGAGAGCAGCGGCCTTGACACCTGGCTGACCGAAAACGGGTACCGCATCCCGCATGGAGCATCGGGGGTTCTGCAGAGTTACCTCAAACAGGGGATGAAATTCTTCGTCGCAAAAGTCAATCTGGGCGAGCAGGCCAAACTGGGACTGACACACCTTCGGCCGCTTCAAATTGCCTTCGAATCGCCCAAGTTCATGTTGCCGATTCGCCTCGGCACGGTCAACGCCGACGGTGCGCAGGAACTGTTCATTTATTTCTTGACGAAACAGGGCCGGGTGGAAACCACGAACTACCGGACCGTGCGCTTGCCGGACGCGCAGGAAATTCCGCTCTATGTGAAGGACAAATTCGGCGAGTTCTATCGCGACCTGTTCAGCCAGCACGTGAAGCGGGAAAACGAACGCGGCGTCTTCATGGAATATGCCTGGGACATGAACTGGTGCGATCCCTGCGCGGCCAACCCGCTCTCGGCCGAGGAACTGCGAGGGCTGGGCGTCTTCTGGCAGGAGAGCAATGGCCGGATGGGCAAAGGCATGCCCACGGCGCAGAACGTGTTCCTGACCCGGTTACACGTCCGTTACGATGCCGCACATTTTCCTGAAGACCTGATGTTCCAGGAGACAGCGGATCGCGGCAACTTCCAGGCGCGCTACATCCTGCGTCATACCTGGACCGGGACGGATGACTGTGCGGCGGCCACGGTCTACCGGCAACAGTTGCGCGAGCGGCATGAGCGGGAGGCACAGACGCTGGCCTCGCTGACCGGTTGGAATATCAGCGACATCCGCAAGACGATGAACATTGCGTCACTGCCGGCCGGCGAGGAGAAGAAGTGGTATCAACGGTTGTGGGCGAACTAGCGAAGGAACCGAAAAGCGGGGAGGCCGGAACACCCCGGCTTCCTCAACCTTCATATCTGTGTATTTAGGACTGGCACCCGACAGAACACTACTTGCTCGCGCAATCGCCCGTACGCTTCCCATCCACCTTCATCGTCACCGACAGCGCCTTGTCGCCTTTGGGGGTCGCTTTGCGGACGACGGAAAAACCCGTGTTCGATACCGTGCCTTCCACGCGGGTGATCGCATACACGCCTTCAATGTCGTAACTGACCGTCCCGCCATGCACCGACACGTTCATGACCTTGTTCGCCGGATTAGGTTTGAACCCGTTCAACGCATAGTAGTTAAAAATCGCATCCGGATTCGCGAGGTGCTCTTCCTGCACGCATCGGCTGTGTGTATCCGGTTTCCCCGCCTCGCCACTACTGCTTTCGGTGACAGCCGTGACCTGATATTCGCCCGGCTTCAGGGGAACTGATTCCGCCCGTACCGGCGCGGCCGCACAAAGGACGCCGGCGATCACGTACAGCCCTATGCGAGTCTTCATCGTGGAACCTCCTTGTAATACCGGGGTGCGTGTGCTCCTGGGTTGATCATTTCTCCCCCAGACCGCCTCGCCCGAATTCGTGCCCCATCAAGGACCCGGCGATTGTGCTCATGCCTCGGGATATTGTCAACCGTTACTTCTACTTCCTGCGAACGAGCCATGCGGCCGCCCGGACAGGGACTCTCCCCAGGCTCATTTCCATGCCGACTATGGTATAGTCGGACCACCATCACCTCCGTTTCGCCTTACGAAAGGAGCACTACTTATGACATGGAATCATCGTTCGACGAGCGCCGCGATCGGCGGATTCTCGCTCATGTTGTTGCTCGCAGCCTGCTCTTTCAAAGCCACCTTTAAGGAAACTACTGACTCCACTTCCAATATCACCGGCACGACGTCCGGGCGTATCTGGTGGAACGAAGACGGTATGCTGAAACCCGAACACAAGGTGGCCGCCTTCACCGCCTACAACGCGCAGAATCTGGGAACCGATGCGGCGCGGGGACAAGGCGAATATCTGGCCTCGCTGGGCTCGCTCACCGAGATGTCCGGCGCGCAGGCGTTTCAGCCTGGCGCGCAGGATTCATTCGCCAGGTGGAGTCAGTCCGGCAACGCTTCGACGTCTGAGCTGATGAAGGACCTGCAGTCCGCGCCACGCTGACAGCAGAGACCGCTCACCGGAAGGTTACAGACACAGGGCATCTCACCGGAGTTCGACGACGACATGATTGAGCCGAGCAATCCCCTCGCGATCCATCGAATCTTCCACCCCACGGATTTTTCGCAGGACAGTCAAGTGGCATTCGCCCATGCCCTCAAGCTGGCGCTGGTATATCGAGCCGAACTGACGATCATGCACGTGGATCCCGCCGTTTCACCGGAGGGATTCGAAGACTTTCCACGGATCCGGCCGACGCTGGCGCAATGGGGACTTCTTCCGGAGTCCAGTTCGAAGGGCGATGTGACCACACTCGGCATCCGGATCAGAAAAGTTCGCGCCCTGGCCGCCGATGCCAAGCAAGCCATCATCCACCATCTGACCGCCGCGCCGACAGACCTTATGGTCCTGGCCACGCACAAACACGAGGGCTTCGCGCGATGGGTGCATCACTCGCTGGCGGAGCCGGTCTCACGCGAAATGCATGTCAAAACACTGTTCGTGCCGTCCAACGTGGGAGGGTTTGTTTCTCGCGACACAGGCGAGACTTCGCTTCATCGTCTGCTGCTGCCGATCTCGAATCAACCGCCCTCACAACCGGCCATCGACGCCGCGACCCTGCTGGTCTCTCAATTGAGCGCCCCGCCCGTCACGGTGACGCTGGTGCACGCAGGAACGGAAGCGGACGTCCATACGCTGGTGCTCCCGCAGAAAGCAGACTGGTCCTGGAATCAGCTGTTCGGAAAAGGCGACCCTGTGGAATGGATTCTTGCGGCGGGCGCCGAGTTCGATGTCGATTTGATCGTGATGACGACAAAAGGGCAGGACAGCTTGCTCGACATGTTGCGCGGCAGCACCACGGAACGCGTGCTGCGCGGCGCGCGTTGCCCGCTGTTGGCGATTCCGGCCCCGCTGATCTGATCAGGAACGGACATCTCTTTGCGTCACTTCGATGACCGGCGGCTCCTGCCGGTCGATCGTCTCGCCCCCTGTCACCGTGCGAACGACGGCGCCGTCGCGGAAGACCACAAAGTTCGACGGCACCGCCGCAATACGAGGCCCCGGGAGAATCACACCGGCCAGGTTCAACGGATCGGCGGCGGAAATCTTGATCTCCTGTTGGACCGCAGCGTCCGGCCGTTTCTTCAGCGCGCGCAGCGATCCCAGCGCCTCCGGCAAAGCAAACTGTTCTCCCGTGAACCCGTTCACAAACCGTCCCCCGCGGATCTCTCCCGTCAATTCAAGCCGCCGGTAACAAACCAGCAGATCGCGCCAGGACGACACGATCGACTCGCGTGCCAGCAGGTCCCTGAACACCACGCCATAGCGCTGCAGCAATTGCCGCGCGATGCGCTCGGTCGCCGGCGCGGTGGCTGAACCCGAGAGCGACCGAGGATCGGTCAAGGAATGGCGACTGACCTGTGATGGGTCCACCGCCGGTCTGAGGAGCGACCAGCGTCCCCCGACATGGCGCGGTCGGCGATTCCTGTCCGACGCCTCAGCGCGCCGCCGCCGGGGATCGATGAGCGCCCGCAGATTGTCGAACCCGTCGGCCGTCACCAGACCCGCAGCCACCAATTCCCACAAACCGTCTTCCACTTCGGAAGCC
>JACCDZ010479885.1_pt1 | contig 103086 bp, 100 predicted proteins | sample 7449551 | NCBI WGS metagenome assembly JACCDZ01 (sample SAMN15323452, study PRJNA562643) | freshwater metagenome | isolation source: river surface water | place: USA:Blue River Watershed | collected 2017-08-18
CATCCGCCGATGCCGCTGGTGCTCGACGATACGCTTATCACGTCCGACGATGCGCGGGCGGGTCACATTCTGCGGGCCTTGGCGCGATTCGCCGAGGGCAGTCAGGTCATGCTGTTCACGCATCACCGCCATCTGCTCGATGTGGCCCGCCAGGCGTTGGGGGAGCAGGCCTTCGTCAGCCATACCCTGTGAGTCCGGTATCGATTCGACGCCAGTCCGCGCCGGCCGGCACATGCGAGTGCGCATCCGTATCAAGAAGGAGAAGAGGGATGGAACGTCTGAAAAGCAAAGTCGCAATCGTCACCGGCAGTAGCAGCGGGATCGGCAAGGCCATTGCGCTCCGTTTCGCGGAGGAAGGGGCGACGGTTGTCGTGGCTGCCCGGCGTTTCTATAAATGTGAGGAAACCGTCGCCCAGATCGAGGCGGCGGGCGGGACTGCCTGGCCCCTGCAGACTGACGTGGCAAACGAGTCGCAGGTGGAGCAACTGATCGGTGAAACCGTGCGGCGTTTTCAGCGTCTCGATATCCTCGTCAACAACGCCGGGATCTTCGGCGGTCGTCGGCTAGCAGAGACCAGCACCGAAGCCTTCGATGAAGTGATGAATACGAATGTTCGCGGGACGTTCTTCTGCTGTCGAGCCGCCTTTGCACAGATGAAGAAACAGGGCGGCGGCACGATCCTCAACATGTCGAGCATCACGGGTGTGCAAGCTTGGAGCGGCACGGGGACCTATAGCGCGTCGAAACACGCGATCATGGCCTTGAGCAAGGCCTTGGCAGACGAGGGACGCGCGCACCGCATCAAAGTAAGCGCGATCTGTCCCGGTGGTGTGGCGGATGATCTCGTAGACGCGTCGCCTGACGAGCGAGCACGGAGCGAAAAAATCAATCCCTTCGATATTGCCGAGACCGCGTTGTACCTCGCCTGTCTCGGCCCTCAGTCGGCCGTGCATCAGATCGTGGTGGACCGGATCGGCGCCGATTGGTAGTAGGCTATCGAAGCGTCAAACGTGCCTCGCGGGACTCTTTTCGGCCGACGAGTGACGAACGACGGACGATGAGGACCGCGCCGCTACACCACCTTGGCGATCGAGTGTACGTGCTTGTGTGCGTGAAACAGGAGCGGTGGACCGAGCGGGAGGATGGATTTCCCCGTGAAGGCCTGCGTCAGGCTGCCGACCGCATGATAAAAGGCCATCAGGCCGACGATAATGTGGCCCCATCCCGGCAATAACTCGCTGATGAAGTCCAACCTGGCGAAGGTGGTGGCCAGAAACGTGACCGTAATCACCACGTGCAGGGCACTCAGGGTCAGGTTGCGGTAGGCCGTGAGAAAAATCATGACGGCGGAAAAGACCGCGTAGACCAGATTGATCGGCGCGTAGAGCACGGCGTCGAATTGGAAGGTGCTGCTCGTGCTGACTAGCTTCACGGTGCAGAGGGTGATCCAGAGGAATCCGTACATGGTCAGTGCGGTTCCGCCCAACTGCTCGTTGTAACGGATATCGGTGATGCCTGCCAGCAGTTGCACGATCCCCCCGAAGATCAGAGCGATCACCAGGGCTCCCACCATGTTTTTGTGCTGAATCCATCCGAGCTGGGCAACTCCCAGGGTCAGGGCTCCCACCGCCAGACCGAATAGGCCGATCGCCAGCACGTCGATGCGCCGAGTTTGATTCTCTTCGTTCATGACGTCGTTCCTCTTGAGTCGTCGATGCGCCTACGAGGGCCCTAGGATTATCGCTAGGTCGGACCCTAGGATGCTGGAGCGAGAAAAAAAAGGCAAGGATAAATTCCGAGGATCCTGGCTGAAGCGGCTTTGGCCTAGCCCGTTTCAGGGGTAGGCGGCAGCTTTCGGGGCAACGCGGAGGCGAGAAATGTTTGCAGCCGGGCTGCCTGCAGGGATTGAACCGAGAGGAAATGCACGCAGCAGACGGCTCCACGACTCCATCGCACGGCGGCCAGGTCCACCAGAATCGGCATTTCATTCGGCGAAATCAGGAGCCGGAGCGAGAGATAGGTATTCACCGGCAATGGTTGGGAAGATTCGATCCGACAGCCTTCCAGCGAGAGATCCAACAGTCGTCCTTCCCCGGTCGCAGCCGAATGTGTAGAGAGAGCCACTTGATAGTGAACGGTCATGGACATGTGGTGGTGTGCATCCTTGCGTGTAGTGAGTAATGGCGCTGCGCTGCTGCACCTATGAACTCCTATGAAGCCTGACACGAGCCACACTATGCTGCATCTGTGCGAGGGCCTGTCCCTTAGTTGCTTCATGCGAGACAGGGAACGAGCGCAGTCGACGATTGTCTCGGCAGAATGACATAACATGTCGCCACTGTGGGCGCGATCAGGATAATGTCCCCGACCATTCGGCGGTGGGAAAATCCCTAGGATATCGGGCCGGCTCTATCGACCGGTATCGCGCCCCGATGCCCGTGAACCGGCGTTTCTGGCCGGGTTCAGCCTGCTTGACGAGCCTGTGCAAGGGAAGAGAAGCTGAAGGGGACAGCCGGAGGTGACCATGATGCCGGGGTGAATGTTTCCTGCCGGGTAACGTCGGCTCGTTTCCTTTCGAGAGGTCCGTTTTGCGCCCTCGCGGCCCGAATGCCGGGAGGGCGTTGTTGTTTCACCCGCCGAAAAGGAGGTTTAGGTATGAAAGCCTCACAATTCATATCCCTGTTTGTAGTGATTGGATTGCTGGTCGCTGTGGTGGCATTTGCCAATCCGGCCCTGCTGCCACAGCATCCCGGCTACCCGATGGGCAAGGCGACTGACCCGGTCAACGGCCAGTCCCTCGCCAACGACCCCGGCCGCGCCAACGCAGGCGGGGAGTCCGCGCTCAGCGGGGCCGCGGCATTCGATGATCGGCATGTATCGCAAAAACTCTCCATCAACGATCATGACCAGCGCCTGCTGGAAAAGCCGGGCGCTGGGATTTTGCCGAAGGTGCAAGGCCCTAATATTGTGATCGACCCGCCGGTGAAGGAGGCGACGAAGGTGCAGGCGTCGCCGCAATAACGCAACCGGTCGCTCGACGCGACGCGAGTGCCGCAGGGCAGGGGAGGATTCCGGAGGCGGAGCCCCTGCCACGCGGCCTCTTCCATGCCATTCGCGCTCGTTTGATTTTCAGCCCACCGCCTTTTAGAATGCCGCCACGCCTCACGTACCGCTATGCCTATAAAGTCTCGCGCTCAGAAATCTCCCCGACGCAAGAAGAAATCGTCGACCGCCTCCGTCCCGCTTGCGCGCGGGCAGAAGCAGCGATTTCAGAACCGGTTGTTGAAGTGGTACAAGGAGCATGGCCGCGATCTGCCCTGGCGGAAGACCTCCGACCCCTATCGCATCCTGGTGTCGGAAGTGATGCTCCAGCAGACGCAGGTTGACCGTGTGATTCCGAAGTACCATGAGTTTTTGGAACGCTATCCGTCGTTCACAGAATTGGCCGGTGCGCCGGTCGCGGAGGTCAAACAGACCTGGTATCCGTTGGGATACAACATCCGTCCCGAGCGGTTGCACAGCATCGCCTGCGAGACCGTAGCCCGGTACGGGGGACAGTTGCCCAGCGATGCGGCGGAGTTGTTATCCTTCAAAGGCATCGGGCGCTACACCGCCGGGGCCATTCGCTCGTTTGCGTTCAACGAGGATGCGCCGATTCTCGATACAAACGTCATACGCGTGTTGCACCGGGTCTTCATCGCCGAGGGTGACCCGAAGACGCAAAAATCCGCCCTGTGGGAACTGTCCGAAGCCTTGATCCCGCGCGGCAAGGGCTATGATTTCAATCAAGCGATCATGGATTTCGGCGCGACGGTCTGTTCGGCGCGTGATCCCTATTGTCTCCTCTGTCCGATGAAGGCCTTCTGCAAGACCTTTCCGTTTGAGCGGGCCAGGTAGCGGGCCAGGAGCAGATGGCGTGGAGCTATGGCCTATGTTCGGAATCGGGACGTGCCTGCTGTTCAATGTGAGTTGTATGCCACAGGGCATACGCTTTTCTCCCGGACGTAGTTCACTATGAAGGTGATCGAGGTTGCGGCAGGAATCATCACGCACGAGGGCCGTTATCTGATCGCTCGCCGTAAGGCTGGTGCGCACCTGGGTGGATTGTGGGAGTTTCCCGGCGGAAAACGTGAATCGGATGAAACGTTGGAGGAGTGTCTGCATCGGGAATTATGGGAGGAACTGAACGTTCGTATCGGCGCCCCGACTCCCTTTCAGATCGTACGGCATGAATATCCCGAGAAGGTTGTGGAATTACATTTCTTTTGTTGCCGGATCGAGGCCGGTGTGGCGATCGCGCTGGACTCCGCGGAACTTCGATGGGTCTATCCTCATGAGATGGCCTCGTTCGAGTTTCCCCCGGCCGACCAGCCTGTCATCGCGGCGCTCCAGCAGGGGAAGGCGTAGAAGCGTATGAAAGTCGTGCTCGATATCGAAACGGTGCAGGCCCCCAGGGAAGAATGGGCGCGAATCGCCGGGCGTGAGCTCACGTCGGGAGAGGCAACGTTCGAGGAAAGCGGCGGCGACTTGTTTGCCGTCGGGGAGGCGCAGGTACAACACCGGCTTGAGGAAGAACTGTACGAGAAGTCCTCCTTCGACGGGACGTTTAGCAAAATCGTCTGCATCGGTCTGCTGGAGTTCACGGATAACCTCGAACCCAGGGGCGCCACGTCCTGGTATGGGGCGAATGAACAAGCGTTGCTGCGCGCGTTCTGGAGCCATCTCGCCCAGTCGCGCCCGTCGCTCTTCATTACGCACAACGGACTCAATTTCGATCTGCCCTTCATTAAGAAACGATCGATCATCAACCAGGTCAAGCCGACCATGGAGATCAATCTGGCCAAGTTTCGCGCTGAGCCGGTCTACGATACGATGGCGGTCTGGAGCAACTGGGACAACCGCGGATGGGTCAAGCTGGACGTGCTGGCGCGGGCGTTGAATGTGGAGAGCAAATCCGGGAGCGGGTCGCAGGTGGCCCAGATGTGGGCGGACCGACAGGGCAGGGAGATTGCCCTGTATTGCCTGCAGGATACCTATGTGACATACGGTTGTTACTGCCGGATGAATTTCCGGCAGCCGATATCGAGAGAGATTGTGCTGCTGAAGCCGGAACTGATCGATGTGGGCTGAGCTGGGGGCCGCGAGCGGTCAGCGAACGGTCAGTTCGGCCTTATTGCGGGTCTCGCGTTTGGGTTGAGTCTGCTGAGTGTTTTTTACTGCCCGAAGTTCCTTGTCTTTCGTTTCCAACTGCATCCGCATCGATTCCAAGTCTCTCCGCAGGGCGCTGATCTTGGCATCTTTGCGCGCCATGGCTTCCCGCGCATCCTGCAATTCCTGAAGAGTATCGCTTAATCGTTCGTCGGCGGCAGGAGGCACGTTCACCGCCACCTTTTCCATGACAGGTGGCTGAGCGGAGGGCTGGCTCTTGACCGGTTGTTCGTTCGCCATCGCGGCCACTGCTCGCGCGGGCATGGCCTGGCCCGGTTGGGGCGCCGGTGTAACCGATCCTGCCGTCACCACTGGGACCGGTTCCTGCTTTTTGGCAAACAGACTGTAGTCGATCGCGAGCGACTTCATCTGCTGCCGCCCTTGGACAACAGCCGGCAGCGCCTGCTCGATCTGCCCGGCGGAGGCCGGGACGACGCTCACCATACGCGCCGATTTTCCGCTCCCGAACAACGTCGCCTCGACTTTCGCCAGGCTGCCGTTGTGCTCGGTCAGCGTGAGATACAACCGGTCGTTCTTGACATAAAGGGTGCCCGCGGTGGGTTCAGAGCCTGACCCTGCCGATGAGGATAGCCGGAAAGCGACCACATATTCGGGTTGCGCTTGGGACAACGCTTGGGCTAGCAGGGGAGCAAGATAGTGCACATCCTCATCGCTGAACACTGCCATCGGCTTGCTGCCATCCACGGGCAGATTCGATACTTCCGTCTGCGCCTCCGAAATCATGACAGCCCGCAACAGGCTGTCCAGCGTAGCGATATCAATGGAGCTGGGATGGGAGGCTTCAAATTCCCAATCGGCGACTTCTTCGAGCCGGACAGAGCCTTGCGGCTGCGCGGCGGTTTTCTGCTGAACGGAGGCGGCGGTCGAGGAGCAACCGGCGGCCATGGCTCCCAACAGGGTCAATCCGAGGAGTCCGGAGTTCAGGGTGTGCGTCAGGGAGGAGCGGGAGCCGTGAGTCAGCATGGCGGTCTTCCTTCTCGGCTGGTCGATGCGGTCAAGGACAGGGGCGGCGCGGCTTCAGGGCGAAGGCGCGGAGCGACGGATCGGGATTACCAGATCCCCAGGCCCATCATCACGACGCCGAGGGCCATCCATCCGAAGACGCCGACTGCGATGATGGTTTCCAGGCTCATGCCCCTAGGGGCTTCTTCTGCATGACTCTGGCTGATCTCTTTCTTCATGATGCGGCGTCCTCTGGCTGGCTCGGCGGTTGATGAACCTGGTTTTATGTGGTTGCCAGAATGGACCAAGCAAAGGCTATGCCCTGTTTCCATAGACTTCGGAGGCAGGATTCCGCACCTCCGTTGAGTCGATACCTGTTATGGACGTTGTGATTTCAGCCTGTCGGCACGCGCTGAACGCGATCGTCTAAACTATTGATGTTTCAAGGCGGTGAAGTCGCTCCATTGAGAGGCGAGAGGTGGAGAGCCAGCGGGCGAAACTGAAAACAGATGAAGCAGGCGATAGCGGAGCTACTTTTATTTTTGTCAGTCTGACGTGGGCGGGCGTCTAAAATTTGGCAACGGTTGTACAGGACTGGGCAACGATGTCCCCTCCACCCTGCAATAGATGGTCGCTTATGACTGCGGCGGGAACACTTTCTCGCGCATAGAGGCAAGCCGGGACCGGGTATCGGATTGTGGGGAGCGTGGAATCGATTCACGCCAGGATTGCACCGGAATCATGCCGCCCCATGAGCACGGCGGCGCTGCCGTCCAGGATTGTGACTGGTTGGATGCTGCCTCGTAAGGCCGGCGCATCGCTCTTGTTCCAAATGACGTAAATGCCGGTATCGGTGCGGCCCATCCATTGATCGGAGGAACGTTTCGAGTCGCCTTCGACCATGACCGGGAGGGTCCGGCCGATCAATTCCCGATTGAGGCGCGCGGTCACGGGACGTTGCAGGTCCACCAAACGGCTGACCCGTTCACCCTTGACGGCTTCCGGCACATCGTCCGGAAACTTGCGCGCCGCAATGGTGTTTTTCCGCTCCGAATACTTGAACACATAGGCGGAGTGATACTGCGCTTCCTCGATGAGGCGATAGGTGTCCAGAAACTCCTCCTCCGTTTCAGAGCAGAAGCCGCAGATGATGTCGGTTGTCAGGGCGATCCCGGGATGCCGGCGGCGGATGGTCGCGACCAGGTCGAGGTATTCCTTCCGGCTGTAGGTGCGATTCATCAGCTCCAGGATGCGGTCGTTGCCGGACTGCAAGGGCAGGTGAATGTGTTTGCAGATATTCGGATGGTCGGCCACGGCATCTAGCAGGGCCGCGGGAAAGTCTTTCGGATGCGGGGAGGTAAAACGGACCCGCTGAACTCCCGGCACCTCGGCCACCGCCAGGATCAGGCGGGCAAAGTCCCAATCGTCATATCTGTAGGAGTTCACGTTTTGACCGAGCAGCGTGATTTGGGTATGGCCGGCTTCCACCGTCGCTTCCACTTCGCGCAGGATGCCCTCGGGATCGCGTGAACGCTCGCGGCCGCGCGTGTAGGGCACCACGCAGAAGCTGCAGAAGTTGTCGCAGCCACGCATGATGGCGATCCAGGCGTTGCAGCCGCCGTCGCGCTCGGGAAGAATGTCGTCGTAGGTTTCATATTCCGACAGATCGACGGCCAGGCCCCGGCGCGTCAATCCCTGTTCCTCGGCGTTCAAGGCATTCGTCAACAGGCCGGGCAACTGCCGGTATCCGTCCGGGCCCACCAGAACATCGACGAGCGGCTGTTTTTCCGTCAGCTCTTCCTTGAGGTTTTGCGCCATGCAACCCAGCACGCCGACGACCAGCGGACGTTGTTCCTTGACGGCTTTGAGTTCCGCGAGGTGTCCGTAGACCTTGTTATGGGCGTTCTCGCGAATAGCGCAGGTGTTCATGAGCATCACATCGGCGCGTTCGCGATCCTCTGTGAACTCGAATCCCGCCTTGCGGAGCAGGGTCCGGACGAGTTCAGAGTCGTACTCGTTCATCTGGCAGCCGAAGGTTTCGATATGGACGGTATGGGGCTTCTTGGTCTGTATCATAGAAGTGGCCTATGCGAGGGTGTGACGATTGGAGCGGCCAGGTGGCCATACGCCAGGCCGTCCATAATGCCGGTAATGGTAATAGGGTGAATGGAACCGGCTGAGACGGCATCGGCCGCAACCGCCACTCGGGTAAAGTTGGCCGTGGTGCCGGTGCGAAAGCCGTCGCGTTCGCCCTGTTCGAACAGCACGGAGACGGTGCGTCCGATCTGTCGTTGATAAAAGGCCAGCGCCTTGGTTCGAGACAGTTCCGCCAAGGTCCTGCTGCGTTGCCGAATAATCTCGGGCGGAGTCTGTGGTTCCAGTCGAACCGCCGCTGTGCCCGGCCGGGATGAATAACTGAACACGTGGAAATAGGAGAAGGGGAGCCGCTTGGCGATCTGCACGGTGTTCGCGAACGCCTGCTCATCTTCGCCCGGGAAGCCGACCATGAGATCGGTCCCTAAGCCGAGATCCGGCATGAGGGCCAGTGCCTGCCTGACCAGCTCCTCATATTCAGGAACGTCATACCGCCGGTTCATGGCCTGCAAGATCCCGTCGTCGCCGCTCTGCAGCGGAAGATGCAGATAGTGACAGAGTTTCGTCGAGGCGGCCATGTGTTCCAGGAGCCGGACGGGCACGGTGGTCGGTTCAATGGAGGAAATCCTGATCCGCGTGACCTCGGGAATGGTTTCAAGCTCCCGCAACAGGTCGACCAGTTCCATCCCCTGATAGGAATATCGGCCGATGTTCACGCCGGTGAGCACGAGTTCCCGGTAGCCGTGGGCGGCAAGGTCGCGCGCTTCCCGCAAGACATCCTCGGCGACGCGGCTTCGTTCGCGCCCCCGCGCGAAGGGAATCAAGCAGAAGCTGCACATGAAATCACATCCATCCTGGACCTTGAGCAGCGCGCGGGTCGAATTGGAGTAGGCGGTACCGGGCAGGACGAAGTCTTCGCGATCGATGGTCCGGCTATGGCGGAGTTCCGGCTCCGGCTGCTTCCGGAGTTTGTCCGAGGCCGGCAGATAGTCCGGCAGGTTCATTTTGAACTGTGTGCCGACGATCAGGTCGATGCCGGGGACGGTCTGCAGTTGCGCGGCGCCCGTCTGGGCGTAGCAGCCGGTGACGGCTACGAAGGCATGGGGCGAGTGGCGCAAGGTCTTGCGGACCGCATAGCGACAATCTTTTTCGGCGTTCTCCGTGACGGAGCAGGTGTTCAAGACCAGCAGGTCCGTTTCCTTGCCGAACTCAACCAGACGGTACCCCTGGCGTGTCAGAGTATCCGCCAGCATGGCGGTTTCTGACTGGCTCAGGCGGCAGCCCAATGTATGGAGTGATGCGCGCGGCATGCTGGTGGACATCGTGCGTGATTATAAGAGGAGGCGTACTGGATCGGCAAGGTGAGTGTGGCGCGAAAAAGTCAGACGAGCGCTTGAATGGGCTATAGGTGGGTGGTAGCATGAACGAAATTGTTTGAGCTGTGGCGTCGGTTGGATTCCGGAACTATGACGAACCATCGCATTGCCGCCTGTCTCCTCCTCCTCCTCCTCCTGTCCCTGCTGCTTCCGGCCGCCCCCGGTTGGTCCATGGAACCACTCCCGCTTGAGCCGGATCTGAACAGCCGTCTTGACGAACTCTACGACCATGAGTCGAGAATGTTCATCATGCTATATTCGCTGCATGGCGACGGGAAGGTCGACTATGTGACGGGTCGCCTGGTGCAGGAATACACCAGGAGCAACTACGGGAACCCGGTCTATTACACCGAGCAGTATCCGCTCTTCTATTGGTGGAACCACACGATGTTCAACGACCCGGATCAGGACGGGGTGAACGGGAACGAACGGGTCTATCAGGAGGATATTGAGTTCGACATTGCCCGATATAAGCCTTGTGTCTTCAACGGCCAACCCTGCTAGCCCAGGCTGTTCAGAACGCCCACCAGCGGCGTTCTCGGTCGCGCGCCTCCTTGCGACGTACCCCGAGGGTACGACTCAGTCGTCGCGCTCCCTGCGGCCTTGCTGGGTGGCCGTTCTGAACAGCCTGGAAGCCGTTCCGTTTCTTGCCCGTTGTCTCTTAGTTGACTCATAGCTCTCGCCGATTCTCCGCTCACTCAAACACCAGCACCTGGCATGGGGCTCGATGGAGCACGGCGTGCGAGACGCTGCCCAGGACGAATCGGGTAATGCCCTGCCTGGCGCGCGAGCCGACCATGATCAGATCCACCCCCAGTTTTTCCGCCTCATGCAGAATCATGGTGAGGGGAGTCCCCAGGACGCTTGCACTGCGGGTCGTATACCCCTGCGTGTGAAGTTTGCTTGCCACGTCGTCTACAAATTCCCGGGCGTGGAGAAGGGCCTGCACTTCCAGCTTTTCGGCGGCGGTATCGTCCACTGGCCAGGGTGGACGAGTGGGCGGGAGCACGGTCAAGAGATTCACGTTCACCGGTTCCTGAAAGGGCTGTTTCCCGAGAAAACGCAGCGCCGCCTCGGCATCGGAAGGCCCCTGCAGCGGCAAGAGGACCTGTTTCAAGTTCCGGAGCGAGCCCTGCAAGATCAGTTTGGCGCAGGGGGCCATGCTTAACACGCGATGGGAGACGCTGCCGAACAGCCGTTCTTTCACCGGCCCCAGGCCTCTGGCCCCCATGACAATGAGGTCCGTGTGCCGAGACTCAACCGCCGAGACGATCTGTTCAGCCGGTGATCCCGTTTTCAACAGCTTGCTGACCGGCCCGCTGTGAAGGGGGAGAAGCGATTGAATCCGCGTCAACAACTGCTCGCCGTCTTCCCTCATGCTGCGTTCCAATTGCGCGTAAAGCTCCTGGGCCACCTCGGGCACCATCATGGGGTAGGCTGGTCGCGGCGCATCGACCACATGGAGGAGCGTCAGCTCGTCAGCACGACGCAAGTGCTTGAGCGCTCGCACGGCTTCATACGAATGGTCGGATCCATCGACTGCGAGGAGGATCTTCATGCCCGGGACTCCTTTGCTTTGTGCGGCTTTGGATGGAGATAGCGTTGAAACCAGTGGAGCGCCTCTTTGGCGACCTGTTCAAGCGTGCCCGGCTCCTCAAAAAGATGGCTGGCCCCCGGGATGATCATGAGTTCCTTCGGGCAGGTGAGTTGCTCGAGCGCCTCCTCGTTCATGCCGATGACCGGGCCGTCGTCGCCGCCGACGAGCAGCAAGGTCGGCGCGGTGACGCGGCTTAGATAGGGGCCCGCGAGATCGGGCCGTCCGCCGCGCGAGACGACCGCGGCAACCGCCTGTGGATTGCGGGCTGCTGCCTGCAGGGCGGCCCCGGCTCCCGTGCTGGCGCCGAAGTACCCGACGGGTAGTCTTCTTGTCTGGGACTGTGTATGTAACCAGGCCTGAGCGAACAGTAAGCGATCCGCCAGGAGATCGATGTTGAAGACTTTCCGCCGATCGTCCCCTTCGGCCGGCGAGAGGAGATCCAAAAGCAATGTTGCGAACCCGCCTGCCTCCAGGACACGAGCCACGAATTGATTGCGCGGGCTGAAGCGTCCGCTCCCACTGCCATGGGCAAAGACAATGACGCCCTTCGGTTGTTCCGGGAGTCCGAGGATCCCATCGAGTGCGATTCCGTCCCCGGTGACCGTGATCTGAAAAATGCTTTCCACATTAGGATTCATACGTGTGGCCTGATGACAACGGTCAATGGCATTCCGTCGGGCAGAAGAAAATCAGGTACACCGCGACGGCGACGCCTACGAGCACGGCTCCAAGTAACAGCCAGTAGGTTCGCGACATGGCGCATTCCTTTCGAAGAGTCGTTGAGCAAGAGGAATGCCATCCGAGCCTCATTACAGGTGCCTCTGGCTGTCGGCGCATGGCAAGCAGAAGTGGAAGAGCGTATAGCCTATAGCAAGGAGAGGGAAGCCTTGGATTCCTTGTGCTATTGGCCATAGGTCATATGCCATCAGCTCTTTGGGGCTCTGTGGCGTTCCGCTACAGGGGCCTAACGGGGGCTGTAGCAGGACACCACCTCAAATGAACTGCAAGACCATATGGCGTATGGGTGTGGGCCGAGCTGCGAATGAAATCTTCCCATTCTATACGCGATTCGCGATAGGCTCCTGTGCTCTTCTGGCATGGCATCGGCCTTGCTGAGACAGAGAGCGCGCGCGTGTGACGGAGGTATGATAGTGGATCGTCTGTTCGCGAAAATTCTCGTCCCGGTGGATTTCTCGCCCTGCTCCGAGGAGGCCTTCCGGATCGCCCTGTCGTTTGGGCACGCCTATCAGGCGGAACTGCTGTTGCTCCACGTCGTCGATACCAAGAATTTGGACGCGCTGAACCGGCTCGGCTTGGCGCCTGCGTCGGAAGCCAGGAAACAAAAAAAACAGCTGCACCATTACGCTCGATTGAAAGCCCGGCAATTGCTGGCCTGGGAGGAGGCGAAGGGGGTGACGATCAAACGGATACTCGCCGACGGCTCTCCCTTCGAGGAAATTGCGAGGACGTCGCGGGTGGAGGGGGTTGATTTGGTGGTGATGGGCAGTTATGGAGGAGCCGTAGGCGGTGTCGAGAAGATTTTCTTCGGTAGCACGGCAGAGAAGGTGGTCCGGACAGCTGGTTGTCCGGTGCTGACGGTTCCGTTGCCCGTGAAACGGGCGAAGGTGCGAACAAGCAAGAGTTCAGCTTAAGGAGGCCTCGTTATGGGTGTAAAGAAGGGATCGGCGGTGCTGAGCGGGAGGCGGGTCTGGTTGGCAGCCTGTTTTGTCCTGGCCCTCTGTTCGCAGGGCGGAGCCCAGGCGGAGCAGCGGATTGAGGTGATGGTCAAGGACTTTGCCTTCGTCACCAAACAGGTTCCCCTCCGGCTGGGGGTGGCGACGGTCATTGCCATCACGAATGAGGATCAGGAACGCCACGACTTCGGTTCGACCATGTTCGACGGGACTCCGACGCGTGTCGAATCCGGCGGGATTGTGTCGTACGGCAGGGGCATCGGCGGGCTCTTTTTGGACGGGAAGAAGTCAGCGGTGATTCGATTCACTCTGGAGCGGCCGGGGCGGTATGAATTCCGTTGTTCCATCCATCAGAACATGAAGGGGGAACTGCTGCTTTTGAATGTGGAGGCGGCCTGAGTCATGGCACCTCTGATCACGCGTGTGCTTTTTGCGACAGATTTTTCGGCCTGCGCCGATCGAGCCATGGGCTATGCCTTAAGCCTGGCCGGTATCTGGAAGGCAGAGCTCCGCGTGATGACGGTGCTCGAACTCTATCCGGGCATGGATCCGGACTATACCGTGAATAAGATGTATTTGGATCATTTGCGCAGCGAAGCCAATCGTCAGTTGAGCGCCGTTGAGGCGCGGGCCAAGGCGGCAGGTCAGCCGGTCACGATGCGCATCGAAACCGGTATTCCGAGTCAGGCCGTGCAGACGGTGGCCGAAAGTATCGGCGCGGATCTGTTGGTGGTCGGAACACATGGGCGCACCGGACTGGATCATGTGTTGATCGGCAGCACCGCGGAGCGGGTCGTGCGCATGTCTCCCTGTCCGGTCCTGGCCGTCAAGGCCGACAAAGGCGCGGCCAGCGCGGCGGCGACGTCCACCATCAAGCGCATCGTGGTTCCAATCGATCTTTCGACTTGTTCGCTGGATGCGTTGGAATATGCCGTGCAGTTTGCCAAGCCTCTCGGAGCCACGATCACCATCCTCCATGCCATGGAGCCGGTCGCCTATGGATTGGATTTCAGTTTGAGCCACGCGAAGGAGTGGAAGGAGCAGCGGGACTACCTGGAAAAGCGGTTGGGCGTGCTGGCCGCCTGTCTGACTGCCCACGGTATCCAGGCCGATCACGTGCTTAAACCGGGCTTGCCGGCCGATTCGATTGCGTCCTACGTCACCCAGCAAAAGTTCGACCTGATGATCATGGGGACGCATGGACGGCGCGGAATCTCCCACGTCCTCGTCGGCAGTATCGCCGGCGCGATGTTGCGCCACGCCCCCTGTCCGGTCTTGACGATCCGTCAGTTCAACTTCGGCGCGGACTACCAACGAGTCGTCCCGCTGGGCAACACCTAACCGGTTCGCGCTCTTAGAAGGAGTCCTTCCATGAAGCCCAAGGTGAAGAAACAGTCGGCTATGACAGCGCCTCTCCGGGCTGCGGCCCGTCCCGCCGCCAATCCGATCGAGTTGCCCGACGGAATGTGGGAGCGCATTTCCCAGAAGGCCTTCGAGTTGTGGAAGGAGCGGGGATCCCGCGAAGGGTATGCGCTGCAGGATTGGCTGGATGCGGAAGCGGTCGTCATGGAGGAGATTCATGAAGCTCGCGAATGAGCGGGGCGCCGGGCGGTCGGTGCCGGTCACCAAGGACTTGGACATGCTGCTGTCGAGGCTCAATGGTCTGTCCATGTCACCGGGTTTTGCTCAGCAGCGGCGGATCGCCTTCGAGCGGGCGTTGCAGGTGTATGTTGAACTGGGGAATCAGTCGCCGCTATCGCCGTTGCCGGAAGAGGTCGAACTGGCGGATCTCCTGCTCTACGCCGACTTTTATCCGGAAGACGGGCAGCTGACCCTGATCGAACAACTCCGCGACGTCATCACCGAACACATTCCCGAGGAGGAACGGGTCTGGCTCGATCCGCTTAAACATTCCTACCTGGATTTGGTCGAGGTCCTGCCGCTCCAGCCCGGATCGACCCGTCGCAGCCTGCGGTCGATCGGAAACGGGCGGGTGTATGAGATACCGGTAGACAGTATGTGGCCGGACATGGAAAACGGGCAGGTGTTGTTCACGCGTCTGGTTCGCGAGCCGGCTGATCCCGAAAGTACCCTCGCTGTGTTGGCAGGTCCGGTGCTGGCCCTGTCGGCCGAGGATGCCTGGGCGCTCTACGAGACCACGGGGGAAGAACGGCGCGAGATGGAAGTCGTCGGTGGATCATTTGAACTCGGCGACTGGCCTGAATTCGCCAAGCGGTTCGGGCATCGGTTATTGCGGAACTTTGCGCGGATGCGGCTGGCGGCGCTGGTCGAGGCGGTGAGCGAGATTCGTTACCGAACCGCCGGCGGCGCGCCATACTTCTACGTTCTGGCGCTCTATGAACACCACGAATTTTTGTTTATCGCCGGCGGAATGGCCGAACTGGACGGGTGGAGGGAGGAATCTCCGGTTCTAGCGGCTGGCACCGCTCCTGCTAAAAAGCTGCGTCGATTTCTTCAATATGGACAAGAAGATGCCTCGTCAAAAATTGCGACGGCGAGGGTGACAGTGACTGCGACAGAACTCTTTCTGGAATGCGACAAGCGGGAGCGGCTCGATTCGATCAAGCATGCTCTGGCGGCCGCCTTCGGATTTTCGCTGCACTTCCGCGGCGAAGCGGCCCAACCGCCCAGGCGTCAGGTCACCCAGGAGGAATTGTCTGGTGCGGAGCCGCTGACGGTCGTCGTGACCGGTGAAGAAGACCGCGTCATGGTCAATGCGTTTCTTGAAACCGTCTACCTGGAATGGGCGGATCGCGAGTCGCCGGTGTTGGGCGGCGAGACACCTGCTCATATCGTGAAGACTCCCGCCGGGCGCCTGCAGGTTGCCGCTCTCATCGATGACATGGAACGCTGTGACTTCGGCTTGCTTCGAACGGGCCTGGCGGCGTTTGATTACAACAGACTCCGCGCGCATGTGGGACTTTGCTGAGGTCGGGGCGTGAAGCGCTCCGGAAGTTTATCGAGATACGAACGACGAGATACGACATGCGTGGACCGAGCGCACCTATGTATGAGCAGGTGAAGGAGATTCTCGCCGGCGTTCAGGGTGGGCCGCCCAATATTCTCAAGGCGCTGCTGGCTTTGCAGGAGCGTCTCGGCCATGTGCCGGCAGAGGCCATCCCCGACATCGCTCACGCCCTGGACACAACAACCGCGCAGGTTGCCGGCGTGCTCTCTTATTATCCGGATTTACGAGTGACCGCTCCAGGCCGGCATCTGATCCGCATCTGCATGGGCGAATCCTGTTATGCCAACGGGTGCGGCCGGCTCTTGCGAGAGTTGCAAGACCGTCTCCGCACCGACGCGGGCGAGACCACAGCAGGCGGAAAGTTTACGCTCGATACCATGTCTTGCGCCGGGAACTGCGCCGTGTCTCCGACGATGCTTGTCGATCGCGACCTCTATGGGCGAGTGTTGCCGTCGCAGCTGGAGACGGTGCTGGAGCGATACCGGTAATATGCGCAGCGCTACGCGACTCTATTTATCGAACGATACCTCTGCTCGGTCCGCAGGCGCCGGTTTGCTGGCGGACGCCTGGGCCGACCGTCCGGACGTGCAACTCATTCGCATCTCCTCACGCGGGGTGTTTTTTCTTGAGCCGATGGTGGAGCGTGACAGTCCTGACGGACGGGTAGCCTGGTTCAGTGTCACGCCCCAAGACCTGCCCGCTATTCTGTCCGGGACCGGCGGCACGCCGGTGCGGTCCATCCCTTTTCTGGCGCAGCAAACCCGGTTCACCTTCGCCAACTTCGGCGAGACGGAGGCCTTGGCCTTGGATGAATACCAGGCGCGCGGGGGATTGTCCGGCTTGGAGGCGGCGTTTCGGCTATCGCCTGATGCCATTATCGAAGAGCTTCGAGTCTCGCAGTTGCGCGGGCGTGGCGGCGCGGCCTTTCCCGTGTGGAACAAGTGGAAGGTGGCGCAACAGACCAAGGCCCAGGAAAAATATGTGGTCGCCAATGCCGATGAAGGTGATGCGGGAACGTACTGCGATCGCATGATTCTGGAAGGTGATCCGTTTCGACTCCTGGAAGGCATGTTGATCTGTGCCCGGGCTATCGGCGCGAGCCGGGGTTATGTGTATTGCCGGCAGGAGTATCCGGCGGCAGCTGCCACATTGCGCGCAGCCATCCAGAAAGCAGATGAAGCGGAGCTGCTGGACCTTGATGGGGAGCCTTTTCCCATCGAGGTCGTAGAGGGAGCCGGGTCCTATGTCTGTGGAGAAGAGACAGCTCTCCTGGAATCCCTGGAAGGAAAGCGGGGCGTCGTGCGCGCGAGACCGCCCTATCCGGCTCAGGCAGGTTTGTACGGCCAGCCGACCATCGTGAGCAATGTGCTGACCTTTGCGACCATCCCCAATATCCTGTCGCGCGGCGGCGCCTGGCATGCCTCGCTTGGAACCGAACAGTCACGCGGCACCATGGCCTTGCAACTGGGCGGACGGGTCAAACATCCGGGTCTGGTGGAAGTGCCATTCGGGTTGAGCCTGCACCAGGTGTTGGAGCAATTCGGCGGCGGTATGGCGCCGGGTTTGCGGTTCAAGGCCGTACAGGTCGGAGGACCCTTGGGGAGTCTCTTTCCTGCCTCGCGGCTGGACATTCCGATTTGTTACGACGCGTTTGCCAAGGCGGGTGCGGTGCTGGGCCACGGCGGCATCGTCGTGTACGACCACGAGACCGACATGGTGGACCTGGCGCGGCACTTCATGGCCTTTACCGCCAACGAATCCTGTGGCAAATGCACGCCCTGTCGTATCGGCTCCGTGCGGGGGCGCGAAATCCTCGAACGCATTCAAGCGGGCAGTGGAACCCTGAATGATCTAGAGCTGTTGGACGATCTAGGCGAAACAATGAAGCTCGCCAGTCTGTGCGCGCTCGGCGGACGCGCGCCCTATCCGGTGCTCACGGCGATCGAACATTTTCCCGTTGAGTTCCGGAGCAAGCTCAGAACGTGAAACGCGAGATGTGAAGCGTATCTCGTGAAGCCTGTCCCGACGAACAACGAGATACGAGAGACGAACGACGAGATACGAGGAAGAGCCAGGTGAAGCTGGAAATTAACGGCCGGTTGGTGGTGGCATCGCCGGGGGAGACGATTTATGGCGCGGCGAAGAAAGCCGGTATTGCCATTCCCGCACTGTGTGTGTCTGAACACCTGGCGCCGTTCGGTTCCTGCCGGATGTGTCTCTGCGAGGTCGAGGGTCAAAGCGGCACGCCGGCCTCCTGCACGACGCCGGTACGCGAAGGCATGGTCGTTCACACGGAGAGCGAGCGACTCAATCGGCTCAGAAAACACCTCGTCGAACTCTATCTGTCCGAACAACCGGCAGGGGATCGAGCTCCGGAACCCTTGCAGCGATTGGCCAAGTCGCTGGGCCTGAGACAGGTCCGATATGCCCAACCCTCGATCAGGATGGATGTCGTCGATCGCTCGAACCCGTTTTTTGCCTTCGACAACGCCGCCTGTATTTCCTGCGCCCGTTGCATACGGGCCTGCGATGAAATCCAAGGGACTCATGCGCTGACGATGTTGTATCGGGGCTTCGCGAGCCGGCCGGCAGCGGGAGCTGCGCCGCTGGCTGGGGAGTCCGCCGGGTTTGCGTCATCCAATTGCGTGTCCTGCGGAGCCTGCGTGAAGGAATGTCCCACCGGCGCACTGATCGAAAAAACCGTTCTCGATGGAGGCCCGCCTGTCCGGTCGGTTCGTACCACTTGCGCTTATTGCGGTGTCGGCTGCACCTTTGAGGCGGGCGTGCGGGACGAGCGGGTCGTGCGGATGGTGCCGGCTGATGATGGCCCTTCGAATCAAGGCCATGCCTGCATGAAGGGACGATTCGGCTGGACGTACAACTATGCGCCGGACCGGCTTCGCGCGCCGTTGCTCCGGCAGGGCGACAAGTGGACCGAGATTTCCTGGTCCGATGCGCTCGATCGGATTGCGGATGAGTGGAGCCGGATCAAGGCCACGCATGGGTCGGATGCGCTGGCGACGATTTCTTCGAGTCGCGGGACGAACGAAGAAAATTACCTCTTCGGCAAATTCATGCGCTGCGTGATCGGCAGCAACCATATCGATAATTGCGCGCGTGTCTGCCACAGCGCGACCGTGACCGGGATGATGGAGACGCTCGGCGCATCGGCAGCGACCAATTCCATCCATGACCTGGATCTGGCGAAGTTGATCCTGGTGGTCGGAGCCAATCCGACGGAATCGCATCCGGTGCTGGGCGCGCGTATTAAACAGGCGGCGCGAAGAGGCGTGCCGCTGATTGTGGTCGATCCGCGACGTACCGAATTGGCGCGATTGTCGGATTTCCACTTGCAATTGCATCCCGGGACCAATGTCGCGCTGTTGAACGGTATGGGGTATGTCTTGGCCAAGGAAGGGCTGATCGATCGGGATTTTGTGCGCGAGCGCACCCAGGGCTTTGAAGAATGGTTGAAGGTGATCGAGTCCTGCACCCCGGAGACCACCTCGAAGGTGACAGGCGTCCCGGCTTATCTGATTGCCGAGGCAGCGCGACGATACGCCACGAGCGGCGGCTCGATGGCCGTTCATGGCCTGGGGATGACCGAACATCGCTGGGGAAGTCATGGAGTAATCGCTCTGGTGAATCTCGCACTTGCCACCGGGAACATCGGCAAAGCGGGCACCGGCATCAATCCGCTGCGAGGCCAAAACAATGTGCAGGGCGCTTCGGATGTCGGCTGCCTGCCCACATTCTTCGCCGGGTATCAGTCCCTGAACGATCCATCGCTTGCCGCGGCGCACCTGGCCGTCACCGGGCGGGCTTTGCCGACGGCGCGCGGCATGAAGACGCCGGACATGTGGGACGCGGCGCTGGCGGGAACACTCAAGAGTCTATGGATCGTCGGGTATGACGTGGCCCAGACCGACCCCAACCTGAAAAAAGTCCATGCGGCGCTCAAGAATTTGGAATTCCTCGTCGTGCAGGATTTGTTTCTCAGCGAGACGGCCAAGCTGGCTCATTTGGTGATTCCCGGCGCCTCGTTCCTGGAGAAGGACGGGACTTTCACCAATCTGGAGCGGCGCATCCAACGGATCAGGAAGGCGGTGGAACCGCCGGACGGAGTATTACCCGATTGGCAGGTCCTCTGCGAGGTGTCTGCGCGGATGGGGTATCCCATGCTGTATTCGCATCCCTCCGCCATCATGGACGAGATTGCCCAACTGGCGCCGATGTTTGCCGGAGTGTCGTTTGATCGACTCGATGCGCCGGAGGGGTTGCAGTGGCCGGTTCCGTCGAAGGACCATCCGGGCACGGCACTGATGCACGAGCAGGCGTTTCCGAAAGGGAAGGCCGGGTTTGTGGCGGTGGAGTATTTGCCGCCGGGCGAAGCGCCGACCGAGGCCTATCCGTTGGTGTTGATCACGGGCCGGATTCTGCAACATTACAACTGCGGCGCGCAGACCAGACGAACGGAGATCATGCAGGTGGTCGATACCGATGTGTTGGAAATACATGCCCTCGATGCGGCGCGATTGGAACTCCACGATGGCGACCTGGTCCGGCTCATCAGCGCACGCGGGGAGGCCAGGCTTCCCCTGATGGTCAGCGAGCGGGTGCAACCGGGCGAACTGTTCACGAGTTTTCACTTCCCCAATACGGACCTGAATGTGCTGCTGTCCTCGAGCGCCGATGAAAGCTCCAAGTGCCCTGAGTATAAAGTGTCTACGGTGAGAATCGAGAAAGTGCAGCCGGGCGGCGCTTTCTCTGCCTCGATGCATGTGATGTTGATCACATGACCACCGAACCCTCCAACCCGGCCATCGGTTCCATCGCCGATGCCTATCCGCCGCCGGAGATCGCGGCGCGTGTGTGCAAGCTGGGGTTGGCCAAGGTCACGACCTCCGTGCCGACGATGGTGGCGCTGGCTGTGCTGGCCGGGGCTTTCATTTCGCTGGGCGCGCTGTTTTATACGATCACGATCACGGGGGAGAAAGATGGGCCGGCGCTGCCGTTCGGGTTGCTACGCCTCGCCGGGGGCGTGACGTTCAGTTTGGGGCTGATCCTGGTGGTGGTGGGCGGCGCGGAACTGTTCACCGGGAACAATCTGATTGCGATGGCCTGGGCCGCCGGTTGTGTGCAGACACGCCAGGTGGTAAGAAATTGGATCTGGGTCTATCTCGGGAACCTGCTGGGCGCCGGAGGAACGGCAGCGCTGGTGTTGCTGGCCGGTGTCCACACACTGGGAGACGGCGCGGTGGGGGAGACGATGGTCCGTATCGCGCGCGGGAAGATTGCGCTCGATCCGTCGGCGGCATTTGCCCGTGGCATTCTCTGCAACGTGCTGGTTTGTCTCGCGGTGTGGTTGTGTATGGGGGCGCGGAGCGTGGCGGATAAGATTCTCGCCATAGTGTTTCCCATCAGCGCCTTCGTCGCCTGCGGGTTTGAACATTCCGTGGCGAATATGTTTTTCCTGCCGCTGGGAATGGCGTTGGCAGCAGGTGACGCGGCGCCGCTTTCACTGGCTGGCGCGCTGGGCAACCTTGCTCTAGTCACGCTCGGGAACATTATCGGCGGGACGGTCCTGGTCGCCCTCGTCTACTGGTTCATCTATCTCAGGATTGATCCCCCAGCGCAATGATATTGGAGTTGGCCTGTAGCCGACCCGTGACAGGCCTGACGGTTGCTTGCCTCATCGGGCCTCCAGGCCTTCCTTAATCGCCTTGGCCACGTCCCCGCATTCCGTCACCACCTCGACGCGGTATTGCGGGCCCGGGCTGCGTGGCGATCTATTCGCGACGCAGGACTCGAAATCTTTGATCGCGCTATTTTCGAAAGTGCGACTCCAGATCTCGGATACGCGGGTACGTTCGTCCTGCTGGTGTCGATCGAGGGCTAGCCAGCCGACCAATGCTGCCGTCGTGATCAACAGCCCGATGCCGAGCAGTTTGACGGGTCGGCTTCGTAGCACCTTGAGGAAAAAATACAGGACAGCACCGCCCACCAGGATCGCCACCACTCCGCCTATCACCAGTTCCGTCGGTTCCAGTTCGAGGTAGCGGGAGTTCCAGGAGAAGCCTAAGTTTGTCACGTTCATTTCGATCCTCACCGTTTCATTGCTTATACCAGTTCAGCTACGCAAAAACCTCCCTGAAACATCCTTTATCGAATCTCCTGATGGAAAGTGGGGCATGGGCGTACCTCCCTCTGCCGGCGAACGGGTCGAGTCTGCCTCGAAAGTCTTCCGGCCGCAAGAGACGGATTCACGATTCTGATGCCTTCAGTGCCTGCGGCAATGGTATGCTGCACCTCGTGAGCCTCCGGTCTCGTTGTCGCATGAACCATTCATCCATTCGCGCATATCTGACTCCACGCCTCGGCATCATGTTGCCCTTGGGCTTTGCCTCAGGGCTGCCGCTTGCCCTCACGGGCGGAACTCTGCAGGCCTGGCTGACCGAAGCGGGACTGGATCTGACGACGATCGGCCTGTTCGCTTACGTCGGACTTCCTTACACGTTGAAATTCCTCTGGGCCCCGGTGATGGACCGGATTGTCCCGCCCTGGCTCGGTCGCCGGCGCGGCTGGATGATCGTGACTCAAAGCGGCCTGGCCCTGGCGCTGGCGGTGATGGCGTTGATCGGCCCTGGAGAAGGCGCCCAGATGTTCGCCGCCCTGGCCCTGGCGGTCGCTTTCCTCTCCGCCTCGCAGGATATTGTCTTCGACGCCTACCGGACCGACGTCCTCAAACCGGAGGAACGGGGACTGGGGGCCGCGACCTGGGTGATGGGTTATCGGATCGCCATGATTGCGTCCGGATCGCTGGCATTAATCCTGGCCTCGCGTATGGGCTGGTCGGTGGCCTATCTCTGTATGGCCGGCGTGATGGCGTTGGGAGTCATGACCATTCTGATGAGTCCGGAGCCGGAAGATGCGCAGGTTGCCCCGAAGTCGATGGCAGAAGCAGTCTGGGGGCCGCTGACGGAGTTTCTTTCGCGTCCCATGGCGGTGGCGCTGCTGGGATTGATCGTGTTGTACAAACTCGGCGATGCGTTCGCCGGCGCCCTGACCACGTCATTTCTGCTGCGAGGCATGCAGTTTTCCTCGGAAGACATCGGGGTTGTTCGCGCCTTCGGGATGGGAGCGACTATTCTGGGCGCGTTTATCGGCGGTGGAATGATGCCGCGCTTAGGGCTTTTCCGTTCGCTGTTTGTGTTTGGCATATTGCAAGCGCTGTCAAACCTGTCATTCATGTGGTTGGCCTGGGCAGGGAAGAGTTACGCCGTGATGGCCTTTGCGGTCGGAGTGGAAAACCTCACCGGCGGGATGGGCACGGCGGCCTTTGTGGCGCTGGTCATGTCGCTCTGCGACCACCGCTATACCGCGACTCAGTTTGCGCTGCTCTCCTCCGTTGAAGCTCTGGGTCGCGTCTTTCTCGGTTGGCCGGCCGCGAAATTGGTGGGACTGGCCGGATGGGGCCCGTTCTTCTTCGTGACGTTCCTTGCCGCGTTGCCGGGCCTCTGGCTCCTGTGGTTCCTCAGGAAACCGGTCATGCAGCATGCGGAGTTCAATTCTCACAGAGGCGAAGTCGAAGCATCCTGCTAAGACTTGACCCTTCGCTGCAGAAACAATACGAACAGCATCAGTGTCGGCAGCGGCGCCAAGGCAAATGGCAGCAGCCAGAGCAGGACGTTTTTCCCTCGTACGCGGGCTTGATCGAACATCCAAACGAAGACCCAGACGAGCAGGCCGATGTAGTTCACGGCCATCCAGCGGGTGGTATGGATCTTCAGGCCGCTGGCCGATTCAGGCTCCCCCTGAATAAGAAAGATTCCGATGAGCAGGACGAACCCTGCCAGCAGGCCGGTGACGAGGCGTTTACTCCACACGAACATGGTGGCTCCTTCCGTTGACGGTCGAATCAGCGTGATCGCACGCCTTCGTATTCCATTCCTGAGAAATCGGGCGTAAGCTAAACAGACAGGGTGTATTTGTCAAACCATCAGGGGCTTCTGGCCCGTTACTGATTCATGCGCGGTGTATTGTCGATGAAGGTGCCTGGTGAATAATCTGACGTTGGCCGGATTGGTAGGAAGTTTGATGGTCGCAGTCTGGCTTGCGGCGACCAATCCGACGATGGATGCGTACCTGCATTTTGTCGAAACTCGTCTGGCGGCTGAAATCGACAAAATGGATCAGTCGGGGCCGCGCCGCGATCGCGACCTCATACGGTCGATTTTTCGCGCGCAGGGGCCCAAGCTGGTGGAAGGTGTCGTCCGGCCGAATACGATCAGGAATAATTGGGGTCTGCTCAGTCTGTTTGAAACCAACGTGCTGGATCAGCCGGTGCTGGTGCTGGGCGTGGCCGGTCAATTTGTGCCGTTACGAGGGGTCGAGGAGGCGACAGTGAAGGTCGGTCGGCTCGCTTTTTGACCTGTGCCAGCAATTTTTTCGCCCTCTTGTGAAAAACCTCCTTCCACAGGCACCGGATCGTTGTGGATAACCCTGCGAAAAATGAGTAAAACCAGCATCAAATCTAGCGGAGACGCTATCACCAGCTTATCCCCGTTAATCACAGTTGTGCCACAACATTTTGTTTGACAAAAAAATGTGATCACTATATCTAGTATGCAATGAGGTTTTTGAGAGTTCGTTAAAGAGATCGGCCCTGATTAGGCGCGCCTTGCTTCCGGTCATACCCAATACATCGTCACGAACCGTCGTCTGCACCGAACGTTAGGTAGTTGCGAAGGAGGAACCAGTGAGGATTGAACGAAGATTCACCAAGCGTGGGCAGAGCCCCTATGAGGGTCTTGCGTTCGTACAACGTTCCTCGGAGATCCGAAATCCAGACGGATCGACCGTGTTTAAGTTGGACCATATCGATATCCCGGAACATTGGACGCAATTGGCGATCGATATTCTGGCGCAAAAGTATTTCCGGAAGGCCGGCGTCCCGCAAGTCCATGAGGACGGCACGCCGGTGGTGGATGCTGCGGGCAAGCCAGTACTGGGCGGCGAGCGCGACTCCCGCCAGGTGTTCAACCGGTTGGCCGGTTGCTGGACCTTCTGGGGCAAGAATCACGGCTACTTTAAAACGCCGGAAGATGCGACCGCCTTCCACGACGAGATGTGCTACATGCTGGCCTATCAAATGGCCGCCCCCAACAGCCCCCAGTGGTTCAATACGGGGCTGCATTATGCCTACGGGTTATCGGGGCCTGCGCAGGGCCACTTCTACGTCGATCCGAAATTGGGCGAGGTGGTGCGAGCCACGAATGCGTTCGAGCATCCGCAGCCGCATGCCTGCTTCATTCAGTCGATTGAAGACGATCTGGTCAATGAGAACGGCATCATGGACCTGTGGGTTCGTGAAGCGCGGCTCTTCAAGTACGGGTCCGGCACCGGCACCAATTTCTCGCGGTTGCGCGGCGACGGCGAATCCTTGTCGGGCGGCGGGCGCTCCTCCGGCCTCATGTCGTTCCTGAAAATCGGCGACCGCGCTGCGGGAGCGATCAAGTCTGGCGGGACGACCAGGCGCGCGGCCAAGATGGTCTGCCTGGATCTCGACCACCCCGATATCGAAGAGTTCATCGATTGGAAAGTCGTCGAAGAGCAGAAGGTGGCCGCCATGGTCACCGGTTCCAAGATTTGCGCGCAACGGCTCAATGCCGTGCTCAAGGCCTGCCAATCGGTCGATGCGCAGGGACTGGGTCATATCGAACTGGATATGAAACAGAATCAGGTGTTGCGGGAGGCCGTGGCGGCAGCCCGGCGCGATATGGTGCCGGAAGCCTATATCCATCGCATGTTCGATTATGCGAAGCAGGGCTATACCCACTTCGTGTTTCACGAATACGACACCAACTGGGACGGCAAGGCCTATCAGACCGTGTCGGGACAGAACTCCAACAACAGCGTGCGTATCCCGAACGGCTTCTTCGATGCGTTGGAGCGGGATGGCGACTGGGAATTGCGCCGCCGGATCGACGGCAAGATCAGCCGGACGGTCAAGGCCCGCGACCTCTGGGACAAGATCGCCTGGGCGGCCTGGATTTGCGCTGATCCCGGCACGCAATACGACACGACAATCAACGAATGGCATACCTGTCCGGAAGACGGGCGGATCAATGCGTCGAATCCCTGTTCCGAGTACATGTTTCTGGATGACACGGCCTGCAACTTGGCCTCGTTGAACCTCGCCAAGTTTTTTAACGCGGAAGGGGAGTTCGACCTGGATTCCTTCCGCCATGCCGTGCGTTTGTGGACGGTGGCCTTGGAGATCAGCGTACTGATGGCCTCGTTCCCCAGCCGCGCGATTGCGCAGAAAAGTTATGAGTATCGAACGCTGGGACTGGGCTATGCCAACCTCGGCACCATCCTTATGAAGGAAAGCATTCCCTATGATTCGCAGAAAGCGACGGCGATTTGCGGCGCGATCACGGCGATCATGACCGGCGAGTCCTACGCGACCTCGGCGGAAATGGCGGCGGAAATCGGCCCCTTCCCCGGTTACAACCGGAACCGGGACTCGATGTTGCGCGTCATCCGGAACCACCGCCGGGCGGCGTACAGTGCGGCGCATGAAGAGTATGAAAGTCTCACGATTCTGCCGACCTCGATTCAGCCGGAGCATTGTCCGCCGGCCATGTTGCTGGCGGCCCGGCGCGCCTGGGATCGGGCGTTGGAATTGGGCACGGCCTATGGCTTCCGCAACGCGCAGGTGACCGTCATCGCGCCGACCGGTACGATCGGCCTGGTCATGGACTGCGACACGACCGGCATCGAGCCGGACTTCGCCCTGGTCAAGTTCAAGAAACTGGCGGGCGGCGGTTACTTCAAGATCATCAATCAGAGTCTGCCGCCGGCGCTGCAGGCGCTCGGGTACACGGACGCCCAGATACGGGACATCGGGGCCTATTGCGCGGGCCATCAAACCCTGAAAGGCGCGCCCTCCATCAACCATGAGGTCCTGCGTCAGAAGGGCTTCGACGATGCGGCGCTGGAACGGCTGGAAAGTTCGCTGGCGCAGGCGTTCGAAATCCAGTTCGTCTTTAACAAGTACACGTTCGGCGAAGAATTCTGCCGCGAAAAGCTGGGCATCAGCGAGGCGCAGTTGGCGGACCCGACGTTCAACATGCTCAAGACCCTGGGTTTCACACAGGAAGATGTGGCGGCCGCGAACGACTATTGCTGCGGCACAATGACCGTGGAAGGCGCGCCCCATCTCAAGCTCGAACACTTGCCCATCTTCGATTGCGCCAATCGTTGCGGCAGGATCGGCCAGCGCTACATTGCCGTCGATGCGCATATCCGCATGATGGCGGCGGCCCAGCCCTTCATCAGCGGCGCGATCAGCAAGACCATCAATATGCCGGCGGACGCCACCTTGGAAGACGTCAAGGCAGCCTACCTCTTTGCCTGGAAGAGCATGGTCAAGGCCGTGGCGCTCTATCGCGACGGGTCGAAGCTGAGCCAGCCGCTGAACGCGTCATCCGACAGCGGCAAAGGCGTGGAGGCAGCTCCCAGTGTCGCAACCATGGCGGAAAAAGTCGCCGAGCGCGTGCTGGTACGCTATCTTCATAAACGACGCTCGCTTCCGGCGAGGCGCAGCGGGTACACGCAGAAAGCTATCATCGGCGGGCATAAACTCTATCTGCGCACCGGCGAATATGAAGACGGCACGCTGGGCGAAATCTTCCTCGACATGCACAAGGAAGGCGCAGCTTTCCGCAGCTTGATGAATAACTTCGCCATCGCGATTTCCCTCGGCCTGCAGCACGGTGTGCCGCTGGAAGAGTTCGTCGAAGCCTTCGTCTTCACCCGCTTCGAGCCGAACGGGCCGGTGAAACTCAACGACCGCATCAAGATGGCCACGTCGATCATCGACTATATCTTCCGCGAACTGGCGATTACTTATCTCGAGCGGACTGATCTCTCGCAGGTGCGCGAAGAGGATCTGCGCATGGATTCGATGAAGAAAGACGAGCAGGATCCGGAATGTGTGGATGAAGAGGCCGATATGACCGCGCTCGCGAAGTCGTCGATCCTGACCGAGCATCTGCCCGTGCGACGGAACGGCATGAACGGCGGAAATGGTCATACTCAGAGAGCAGGCAACGGCAACGTGGCGCATAAAGTGGAGCTCAAGCGCGAGACGCTGACCGTGACCTCGGTGCGCCAGGAAGCCAAAGAAAAAGGCTACGAAGGCGATCCCTGCCAGAATTGCAAACAGTTCACCCTGGTGCGCAACGGGACCTGTCTCAAGTGCATGAGTTGCGGAGAGACGAGCGGCTGCTCGTAACATTCTAAGACATTCGACGTCGTCTGGGCCTGAAAGCGAGGGGGATGCAGCTGATGCTGTATCCCCCTCGGTGTTTGTGGGTCGGAATGGCGTAAGTACTTCCTCACCGGGACAGAAGAAGTCTTTCCCTGTCCATTTCTCCAATTGCCAGAGGCGGCCCCCCACTCGACAACACCCAACCATACTCTCTGTGTCTCGACCTGGCACAGATCACGACTGTAGATCGTTTATGAATCCTTTTGGGTACACCTAAGTATCTCGCCAGATACCGTTTATATCGTCTACGTAGTCGATGTTGTCACACGGGAATGTATGTAGAAAATATATACACCGAAAGTACGCGAACTTATGGCGGAAATAACTGCGTGACGGGCGCCAGTGGAATGGATCATGCTTGTTTCCCCCTTGGCAAGAAACCTATGAGGTAAAGACAGTTGGGCTGCTAACCATGGAGGCATCTATGAAGTCGCATGACCTTACCGCCAAGTACCATCCTCTTCCGCAAGGTCTCCATGCTAGGCTTGTTGGGACAGATTATGATCTGCCGAATTTTGACGCTGCTGATTCCAGTAGTTTGGCAGGATATCGTTTTGCACTCATCACGACTCATGGTCCAGAATTGCCGGAGTTTCACATTCCTGTTACCTTCCTGCGCGAGCGAGGAGCGTCAGTCGATGTCGTGACTCCGGATTGGCTATTCGAATGGCAACCAGAGGCTCCAGGCATGGTCGTGCTCGCTCAGTGGCTGGTGGTCAATGTCTGTGTTCAGGTCGATAAGAAGATTTCAAATGCACGAGTGAAGGATTACGATGGCGTCATCATTATTGGAGGAGCATGGAATCCCATCATGCTTCGGACCGAGGGAAAAGTTATGGATTTTATTCGCGACGCTTGGAGGCAGAAACGCCTTATCGCCTCGATTTGTCACGGTCCGCAGGTCCTGATTAGTGCTGGCATTTTCCCGCCTGGGACACGTGCAACTGCCGTTAAAGATGTGCGAATCGATCTCAGCAACGCCGGCTTTACGTTGCTTGATGGTCCTGCGGACTCTGATTTGTATGATCAGGCCCACCCCGTCGTCTATGAAGAGGGGCAGCGCCTCATCACCAGCCCCACACCGAATTCCCTGAAAGAATTTTGTATGGAAATCAGCGCCAGGATTCGAGAATTAGATCCTGTGGCAACGGTTTCTGCCTGAGAGAGAATGGTGCGTCTCTGGAGAGAAGCGCCTATGGCCGATGGAGTCATACATACATCCGGCGAAGGAGAAGGCTCATGTTCGGTATGCTGCTTCGAGTTAGAGTGAAGCCAAAGAAGCGCAAGGACTTTATCCATTTCATAAAAGTCGATGCGTTGGTCGCAGAGTTACGCGAACCGGGGACGGTGCGATTCGACCTCTACCAGGATCCAAGTGATAAGAACGCGTTCTTTCTCTACGAAGCGTATGTGGATAGAGCGGCATTCGAAAAGCACAAGCAGAACGAGCCATACAAGTTGTGGGAGTCCTGGATTGAGAACGATGTCATCGAGCATAGCCAGCATCTGTTCGAGAGCATGACCCTGTGCGCACTAACATCGAAGCTGGACTAGAGCCCTCTCGTCTGGTAGGGCCACTACTCCTAAGTTGCATAGATGAGAGATGACGTAAAAAGATCCGAGTGTGTTGCTTCAAACAGTGAGCCGTGTCGTTAGGCTGTCATCGTACACCTGGTCCGGCTTCTTGCCGCAAAGCGCCTGGTGCAGCCTGTGCTGGTTATAGAACATCAGGTAGCATGCAAGCCCCTGCTGTGCTGCACTGACAGGCTCGTATGCGTGCAGATCACCTCCTCATATTTGATGCTCGTCCAGAGTGGTTCCACGAACATGGTTGTCGCGCCAGACCCTTTCCCGTCCATGCTGATCGGGGTGCCGTGCGCCTTCAGCAGGCTCGTGAATTCTAGTTCGCGAACGGTCACCCTCAGTCGGTGTTGAAGAGTCGGTACGCCATAGATGGTCACAGCCTCCTGGACCGCCGCCAAGTTTTTCTGCCAATTTCGCCAGCGTCTTATCGCCCGTATAGGCCGCTAAGGCCACCTGCTCCTTGAATGCCGCGCCGTGATGCGTCTCGATCTCTTCATCGCCGTGCTCATTTGGTTGCTTCGGTGAAGTCAGGCTACCACTGAGCGCACTGCCCGAATTTTCTGAGCTCTCTCCTTCATCGTTCATCGATCGTTCGGTCTATATGGGTTAGATCAAAGGTGGCAGTTGATACCCATCTACAGTGCTAATCCGCTTGCGACCCCGCTATCCGTCTCTTTTTATCCTCCGGGGAGCATATGCCATGACTGGTAGATATGCGATAAGCGAGCGAAAGAACCAGCCGCGTTGGGAGATAAAGACGTGTCACGAATCAATGTGCTGGTAGCAACAACTGTCACAGACGTAAAGGCGGAAGTTATCGCCGCTTACATAGAGGCGCGACCTGATATGCGCCTCGTTACGAACCGCTGCTTGTCAGTGCCGGAACTGGACGCCGTCTTTGAATCCATCGAGGCGTCGACGCGTTGTGCGTTGGTTTTAGTAGGTCGTACTGAAGAGACGAGTGTACTGGCTCAACAGTGGCTTATGGAACGGCCTGATCTCGTCGTATTGGTCGTCGATATTGTTGACGACATTGTCCAAATTGAGCTGCGAGATCCACGACTCGAGTCATTGCTCACGACCTTGCGCGACCTCGTCGAGCGAGTGGGACTACAGAGCCGAGAGCGTGTCGCCCACGTGCAATTTTCAACGATCAGAGAGCAGTCAGACGCTGGTGTAATACCGTGTCACCCGCTTGATCAGCGCCCGTTGTTGCGGGCGTCGATCGAATGGGTCCACAACCTCTTGCGAGATGCGGTGGCATGTATCAGCGACGAAAATGGCGATGTGCATGGCTTCGGTATCACCCGTGCGACGCTGCTGCAATCCCTTGACGCACGCAAGGAGCGCCTGTCCGATGGGGAGGCAGACACCGCGTTCGATCTGGCATTCCAAGCCGCACAATCGAGCGATGATCCCCTGGCGATAGCCAATAATGTGTTTCAACTCACTCCGCTCGAGCTGCGACTACTAGTGCTCGGATTGGCGCCAGAGTTGGACTTGCGGTTTCAGAGATGCATCGGATTTCTTCTCGACGACATGAGTCGCAGAGTCGGTACCATGGGTTTGTACTGCAGTTTGCTCGGAGAACCTGCACGAATTCGAAGCGAACTGACGAGTAAGGGAACGTTCTCACGTTGGCCCGTCTTCGAGGCGTACGACGGACATCATGCAGCCGCGGATGAGCCGCTGAGGATCGATCCGTTCCTCTCACAATGGTTGCTTGGCGCGCGCCGGGCATTCGAAAACGATCCTAGAGTCCGCCGAGTGTCACGCCTTGTGGCTTGGCCTGGTCGCGAGCTACTCCAGCGTCAGGAGGAGCGGGAAAAGGCTATTGAATTAGTAAGTAAAATCCAGAGTCCACGAAGGACACCATGGCTTGTACTGGGAGGCGATGATCCGACTGCTTGGCGGGCGTTGCTCGAACTCGGTGCGTGCGCCAGGCAAGCAAATCCAATTCGGATTGAGCCTGCGCATGTGACAAGCCTCGATGCCATCGAGATCGAGGAATCAGCCCGACGCATTGCCCGCATGGCGCGGCTCACGGGCGATGCACTTTTCATCGACCAGATCGATCGGGAGAGCATGGAAACCGTAGACGACGGGATACGTTTGTTTGTGAATGTACTGGATCGTATGGGGTGTACGGCAGCGGTGATCTCATGCGAAGAAGCGCACGTTGTCCGGTTGTTGGGAGATCTATCGTACGAGTTTGTTGATGAGCGGCCGTTGTCGATGTCGGCTCGCGTGGCGGCCATGCGTGCAGCGGCGACCGGATCCGGCATGCATGTAACGGCTGAGTTGGCGGAGGCCATGATAAATCGATATCCACTGAATATAGACAGCCTGGAGTCCGCGATGCGTTTGGCTTCAAGCAGGAGGCAGCATCTGGATGGTGAGGAATCGTTGATTGCACGGTTTACGGCTGCATGCAAGGAACTAGCGGCTGAAGGTATCTCGAAACTTGCGGACCGGATCGAGCCGGTGTTTAGCCTGACCCATGTGGTCCTTCCGTCGGATCGGAAGGCGCAGTTGGCAGAGATCGTCGATCATGTACGTCTTGCTCCTCGAGTTCTCGATGAATGGAAGTTTCGAGACCAGCTTCCATACGGACGTGGCGTCACGGCGCTCTTTTTCGGCCCGAGCGGGACAGGTAAGACGATGGCGGCGCTAGGCATCGCCCGCCAACTCGGCATCCAGATGCTGCGTCTCGATCTCTCCAGGGTCGTCAGCAAGTATATCGGAGATACAGAGAAAAATATCGATCGAGTGTTCACGGACGCTCAGCGGTCGGGCTCTGCCATCCTGATCGACGAGGCGGATGCGTTGTTTGGCAAGCGCAGTGAGGTTAAAGACGCCCATGATCGCTACGCCAATATCGAAGTATCCTACCTCTTGCAACGAATGGAGGCGTATGAGGGGCTAGCGATTCTGACGACGAACATGCGGCAAAACTTGGATTCCGCGTTTCTGCGGCGTCTTCGATTCATTGTCGATTTTCCAAGGCCTGATGTTGCGGCACGCGAGAAGATTTGGCGTCAGTGTCTTCCCGATGAATCGCACGAACTTGACGATGCTGCGTTTCATCAACTTGCACGCCGGATCGATCTCACGGGTGGGCATATCAGGCAAATCACTCTCCGTGCTGCATTCATCGCGGCTGCGGCCTGTGCACAGATTAACTTGGAGCACATTGCGCAGGCGGCACGCGCGGAGTTTGCCAAACTCGGCATGCCGCCCCCTCAGCTCGATGTGACTCAATCAAGGAGGGCTGCGTGAAGGCCGACGGTATCCTTCGTGTCACCGAGGCGCTACGAGAGCGTTTGAAAGTGGCACTGTCTAGCTCAACAGTACCGGGAACGGTGTTTGTCGGCCCTCTTGACGATGCCGATGCAAGTGGTGCGGCCCTCATCCTCTTTCTCTACCGTATAGTGCCCAATCCGAGTCTGCGCAATCGTGAGCATCGTGTGGAGTCGGGCGATCCAAGGAAGCCCGATATCTTTCAAAACTCGATTCCGCTCGATCTCTATTTCCTCGTCACTGTCGGGACAACACAAGGCGCGAGTGAGGAAACGCCACTGCGTGCGTTGGGCTTTGTCATTCAACAGTTGCAGGCCAATCCAGATTTGACCGGGCCAGGTCTCGCCTATGAGACGGTGCGGGTCACGCAGGAACCACTCACGACGGAGGAGGCGAGCCGCATCTGGGCATTGTTTCCCACTGCCAACTACCGGACCTCGGTTGCGTATGTGGCAACTCCAGTCTGGATCGATCCGATGTCAGCAAGTCCAACGGCTGAGCGAGTCGTAGACGATCACCTGCGAACAGGGCCAAAAGTTGCCGAGGTTATGTCATGAGCCAAACGTTCGAGGTGCACCGACCCTTGGAGGAGGCATATCAACGCAGCATCGAATTCGCCATCGAGTTGATCGATCCAGTCACGCTGGAGAGGGTCAGTCAAGGAGTGAAAGTTATCGCGGGGGGCTTACGGCGCAAGCCCATCGTGAATGCGAGCGGCATGTTCGTCTGGTTAAAGGAAGATACCGCGGCATTGCGGGAAATCAGAATCGACCCGGGAGTGCTTCCTTATCAGGTGAATACCATTCCCAAGAACAAATTGAAGCTGCCACCTCTCCCACCGAATGAGCTCCCACTGACGATTATCGAACTTCAACCTCGAGCTGACTATGTCTTTGCGGTTGGGACAACAGGGATACGAGGGACGTTGATCGAGGCGGGGGGCGCCGAACATGTTCCGGTTCGAGATGCCGAAGTAAGTCTGCAATGGCTGGACGATGACGGAACGACCTGGCACACCGGGCCGAGTCTCTCAAGGACGAATGATAAGGGCGATTTTGTATCGATCGTACGGTTGGCCCCGGTCCATGTACCGAGCCTTGATGCAAGTGGAAAGATGTCTGTGCGTCTGAGAGCCAAGCGAGGCGGTGCCAGTGAGCGGCATTCTGACCCTGTCCAGATTCTGCTTGGTCGCGTCTCAGATCCGTCGGCTATATCGGCGTTGAAATTTTCGTGGGACGAACTGCATTCCTGAACTGTTCAGAAGGAGACCAATGCCATGATGGAAGACAAACGTCAAGAATCAGGACATGAATGTGTGCCTTGTCAAAAAGACCCTGCAGATCAACCTCGTCCGCCTGGGACAGCAGATACGTGCAAGGAGCCACCAGAGGAAGGAACGCCTCCAAAACTCGATGAGCCGACTCCCTGTCCAGAAGACCAAGAATGCATCTGTCCGATGGGATCGTCTTCAACTCCCGCCTGTTTGGAAGATTTGATCGAGGATCAAGCTGCCGATATTGCGCGCGCTGAGAAGGCCAAGGCCTTCAAAACGGATCTTGAAGGATTGCAGACAAAAGCAGTAGCAGCGAGCAAAGCATACACACAGGAAGCCTATGACAAGCTTGTCAAGCTGTGGGTTGAGGAAGACAAAGCCATTGACGAGCTTGTTCGGAAGCTCGTCTGTGCCGTGCCCTGCTGGCGCTGCATTATCGAGTGTTACGTTTGCCGCCCGATCATCAATAAGGTCCATAAGGCTGAGGAGGAGCTCTATCGAACCGGCCCGGACTTCAAAGTGTACAACCTCTACGACCAGCTCCATTGGCACCAGCGGGACAGGGAAGTGAAGGAGCGCAGATTCAATCGGGTCAAGAGCGTGCTTGATGCATGGGGGAATCCCGCAAAGACCATAGAGGGGATCCTCAACGACAACAAAGGACGCATTGAGGCTGCTTGTAAGTCCTTGTGCCCAGACGCTGGAAAAGTTGTTATCGATGTCTTTCTGAGCCTCGTGCCTCTGCATCTCGCGATTGCCCCGCCGAGCAATTCGAATTGGAGGACTGAAATACCTAAAAAGTACACGCAATTCTGCAAATGCGATACGGGGAAACCGGATGATTGTTGTGGTCCTGATGTCGGCGAATGGAGTCTTCGCCAACGCCTCATTGGGCCCCAGCCCTACTTGATTGATCCAAACGCTTACATCGATCTCATTTGCTGTCTTGTAAAGACTCGCTATAGGCCAGCCAAGGAGGCGTTGGCCAAGGCCGAAGCGGAGGTGCTTACCATCACCAATAAGATAAACCGGAAGAAGACACTGATCGATAACTGGAAGAAGTCGTTCGATAAGGACGCCAAAGACACGATTCCGAGTGTCATTGATTGCTGTAAGTACAAGAAAGGTGAGACGGACTCACCAACTTCTCAGGCTTGCTGACCTAATCATGGAGAACTGTCATGGCTGAATATCTACATCCCGGTGTCTACATCGAAGAGATTGAGCGCGGGCCGCGCCCTATTGAGGGTGTGCCGACAAGCACAGCGGCCATTCTCGGAGAGGCTGAGCGAGGTCCGATTACCCCGCGCTTGGTGACAAGCTACAAGGACTATCAACGTTGGTTTGGTGATGTGTTCGGCGATACCAAGTTTCTACCATATGCAGTCAATGGGTTCTTCGAGAACGGAGGGAAAAGGGCTTTTATTTGTCGACTGGTTGGTGATGGTGCCGCAACCGCTCAGGCAGCATTTGGAGAGTTCAGTATCAAAGCCGCTGGTCCTGGGAGTTGGGGGTCAAAGGTGTTTGCCAAGATTGAGCCGAGTACGACAAAGAACAAGGATGGAAACAGCATCGGGTTTCGGCTTCGGCTGGCATATTGGAGTGTGGGTGAACCATTTGACCCATTCATTGCAGAGAACAGAACCAAGACTCCTAGGCCGTCTCTGATAGAGGATTTTGATGATCTCGTAGTTGAGGAGACATCGCCGGACTACTACGGGAAACGATTGCCCTTTATTGATTTGGATAAAGGCGATGCAAATCAGGGTGCTGAGAGTTCAGCCTTAGGCGTACTGGTTCGGAATGTCGGAGTTCCCGCCGGTACTAGACCTGGAGATGGCGCGCAAGTGTTGGAGGGAGGGGCTAATGACACAAACTCTCTCGGCACAGATGACTACAAGGGGCTAGTTGCTGGAGGACGGTCGGTCGAACAAGGTCTTGCAGCTCTGGAGCGTGACCCCTACCGAGACGTCGCGCTTGTCCATGCGCCGGCTGTATCGACCGAGATTGCAAAAGAGATCGTCACTCATTGTGAGAAGCTTCGATTTAGATTTGCAGTCATCGACAGCGAGAAAGGGAAAAGCAGCACGACGGATTTAAATCCTCGCGATCAAGTGAAGGGGATCACCGATAGCAGCTACGCGGGATTCTACTATCCATGGATTGTAACATCTGATCCACGGACTGGGGCACGCAAACTATTGCCGCCAGGCGGGACTGTGCTTGGCGTCTATGCCAGGACCGACACAGAGCGCGGTGTCTTCAAGGCTCCGGCCAACGAGATTGTTCGAGGTGCGCTTGCCCTTGAATACGATATCAACGACGAGACACAGGATGATCTCAACCCGAAGGGTGTGAACGTCATTCGTAGTTTTCCTGGCCGCGGTATCCGGGTATGGGGTGCACGTACAATCACTTCCAATGCGCTGTGGAAGTACGTCAGCGTGCGTCGGCTCTTTATCTTCCTAGAACGTTCCATCTACGAAGGCACTCAGTGGGTGGTCTTCGAGCCCAACGACGACCGGCTCTGGGCCCGTGTGGTCGACACGATCCGGTTGTTCTTGAGAACACAGTGGCGCCTCGGCGCGCTCTTCGGCCGAACCGAGCAGGAAGCCTTCTTCATTACCTGCGATCGCACCACGATGTCGCAGGACGACATCCTCAATGGGCGCCTGATCTGCGAGATCGGCATCGCTCCGGTTCGACCGGCAGAGTTTGTCATCTTCCGGATTTTCCAAAACACCGCCGAAGCTCAACGTTAGGAGATAAACCATGGCGCGTATCGATCCATTAAGAAATTTTCGATTCCGGCTGGAGATCGACAACATTACGCAGGCCGGCTTCAGCGATGTTGCCATTGCCGAGACGACCATTGATGCCGTGGATTACCGCGAAGGAACTGATCCGTCTCACGTCCGAAAACTGAGCGGGTTGACCAAGTACGGCAACATCACCTTGAAGTGGGGCATAACTGTCGGGGGAACCGCGCTCGATTTGTTCAAATGGCATGCAGACGTCTCGGCAGGACAGATCAAAGAAAAACGCAAAAAAGTGGTCATCGTGGTGCAGGACGAGGCAGGAGTGGATGCCGCTCGCTTTGTGATCTCGGAAGCGTGGCCCGTTAAATACGACCCCAGCGACCTGAATGCCAAAGGTAACGAAGTGATGATCGAATTGCTCGAGCTGGCCAACGAAGGCATTGAGCGTGTGGCGTAAACGAGGAGGTGTCTATGAATACCACGGCGCATGCCGGGTTTCAGACGGAGATCGAATTCGAATTGCCGAAGGGATACGTGGACGAGTCGGGAACGTTGCATCGGCGCGGGGTCATGCGTTTGGCGACGGCAGCCGACGAGATCCTGCCGCTGCGTGATCCCCGCGTGCAGCAGAATGAAGCCTATCTCGCCGTGATTGTCTTGGCCCGGGTGGTGACCAGACTCGGCACACTGTCGGATGTTCACACCGGTGTGATCGAAGGCTTGTACGCCTCGGATCTCGCCTACCTCCAGAGACTGTACGAAACATTCAACGCGAGCGATGAGGCTGAGCCGGAGGCCAGGCTTGAAAGGCAGGCGGTGTCGGGAGGTAAGAGCCTTAGGAGGGTCACTGCCGTGGGGGAAGCATGAGGGCCTATCCCGTCAAGTCGTTGTACGAGGAGATGGCCTTTATCTCGTACCATTTTCATTGGTCCCACGGTGAAGTCATGGGACTTGAGCATCGTGAGCGGCGACGCTGGTGCAGAGAGATTTCGGCGATCAATCGAGCACTTGATGGCGCTCCCGCGAACCCTTTTGAGGTGGGAGGAAAAAGCAAATGAGCCGTCAGGATCCGCTACGTGGCTTTCGGTTTCTTCTGGAAATCGAGGGAATTACGAGTGGTGGTTTCACACGCGTCAAGGGTCTCTCACGAGAGGTAAAACACGAATCTTATCGTGAGGGGGGAGTGAATGAGTATGAGCATAAGCTGATCACGCAAGTGTCGTACCCGGTGATTGTGCTCGAGCGAGGACTGGCGCTGGAGGACTTGTGGAGCTGGGCACAGGCCGTTGCCGACGGGGAGGTGCGACGGAAGACCATTCGAATCCGACTTCACAATGAGGCCGGCGAGAAAATGTTCGCCTGGCAGATCGAACATGCGCTTCCAGTCAAATGGTCCGCGTCCGACTTAGATGCCCAAGCGTCGCAAGTTGTCATGGAAAGCCTTGAACTTGCTCATCATGGATTGAGGAAGGCCGCATGAGCAACCTTGTCGTTAGAGCGATGTTCAGGTTGGCGGCCTGCGTGGCGGCGTGGCGTTTTGTACAGCGCCGGCATGGCAATGGGCGACACAGCCTCTGGCCTCGAATTATGTTGTGCTGGAGGCGGAAGCCCAAAGGGGCGACAGATTTAAGGACTGCTAGTAAAGCACGGATAGAAGGAACCTGCTGGTGCCCTCAATTCCATCTTCACCTCAAGATGATATTGCACCGCAGGGTATTAGGTCGCGCGACCTTGCAGGGATTCTACCAGACAGTAACGATCCGGGAATCGCAACGAATTCTGACCGCTTATCAATGGAAGATTCTTCACAGACAGTTCTATAGAGTCGGTCCTCCATGCAAGCCCCAATCTCCACATCTTTTTCATGACACTGCACCATCATGGCGGCCGGAACATGGCAGCATGCCAATATCATTTCGCACAAGGACACTGGCGATTGCCGGAGCGGAGAGTGGTGGAAGCAGAATCGTGCCCGGCACACAGGGGTGGATCTTAAGACGGACCGCTCGAAGGGCCTGGGTTGAGCGGGTGGCAGTATCTAAGTTCTGGGTATCCGGACAAGAATCCGTCTTGAAGCGCGCGATGCTGCGGAGGGAGTTTGTCTCTCAGCAGATGAATTCAAAGGCTATTGACCATACCAAGATCAAGAGCGGTTCTGAGTGTGTATCGAGTCACAGATCACAGTCGTCGGTCCGAATTCCAGATCCGAGAATGCATCAGGAGGTGCCGCTTCTCTTCCGTCGGCAGTCGAACAGCGCGGCGAAGCAAGAACAAATCGTTGTTTCATCTCCCGGATCTAGATCGGCTGCCCTACCGCAAGCATCGACTGTCCACCCTAATCTATCGACTCAAGCAATAGAGTTACCATCTCGCGTCGGAGGGACTGAGCCAGCGCAGGCAATGACCATCGATCCTGTGCTCTTGAATCGTTTGACAGATGATGTGATTCGTCGTGTGGAGCAGCGCGTAAGAATCGACCGTGAGCGACGGGGGCTTTGAAAACCAGATGAGCAAGAATCAACTCAAGAAAGCCACAATCACCGTTCTTGAAGGAGCCGATAAAGGCAAAGTCATCGCCGTGCTGTTCAATCCGACTGAGTACAGCTTCGAGCGGTCCAATTCGTACAAGGCCACGCCGGTGCCGGGGCTCAGCTCGCCGTTATTACAATTCGTTAACGGCGAAGCCGATCACTTAAGCATGGATCTGTTTCTTGACGACTATACAGATCCCACCGGTCCGACGTCGTTGCAACAGAGAGAAAATGCTCCGCTCGCAAAACGGTTGGCGGATATGTCGAAGCTGCTGGATGTCGATCGAGATCTCCACGCGCCGTCCCCTGTCCGATTCAATTGGGGGCCAATGGAATTCTCCGCCGTCATTGAGAAGCTCGGGCGCAAGGTGACGATGTTTCATCCTGACGGTTCTCCTGCCCGAGTGACCTTGTCGGTCAGCTTCAAGGAGTATAGCACGCTGCGCCAACAACTTGAGGATCCTCGGCGCGAGTCAGTCGACAAGACGAAACGTCGAGTGGTGATTGGGCGGGAACAACTGTGGTGGGTTGCCGCGCGAGAATACGATAATCCACATGAATGGATGAGGATCGCAGAAGCCAACGATCTCGACGATCCTCGAGACATCGAGCCAGGAGACTGGCTCTTCCTGCCCCCGATGGAGCATCCGAATGGAACTGGCAACGCTCGCTAAGAAGTACGGCGACTTTTATGCTCCTGCCTACGTCGTCTTGGTCGGAGGGAAGGATGTGATGCGTGGTCTCTTCGTTGCGGTGAGCCAGGTTGAGGTCGATCTGGTTCTGGGCACCGCATCACGGTTCAGCTTTACGGTCTCCGATTGTTACAGCCACAAGTCGCGGAGGTTCGAAACGGGGGATGGTGAGGAATTGTTGAGCATCTTAGCGTTTGGGGCAGAGGTCAAGATTTTCATGGGATATCGGGACGCCGAGTCGATGCCCATCGCAACACAAGGGATGATCACGGAAATCTCTATGAACTTTCCCGAAAGCGGCTCGCCTGAGCTGACAATTGCCGGATACGATCATGGGTTTGCGCTGACGATCGGAAAAAGCTCCCGCAGCTGGTCTAAGGCACGGGACAGCGAAGCGGTGCACGAGATTGCGAGCTTCCATAATTTAGGCGCGAGTATCCAGCGTACTTCCGAAACACATGCCCAGATCGAACAGAGTCAGCAGAGCGATTGGGAGTTTCTAAAGAAGCTCGCGACTGATCGCAATCATTTTGAGCTGTATGTCGATGAAAACAAGACCCTTCATTTCGGCAAGGCGAACGAGGACGCCGATCCCGTGGCGACACTCGTGTACGGTGAAGGGCTACTGAGTTTCAAACCTCAGGCGAATCTCGCCGGCCAGGTGACCAAAGTGGAGCTCTACGGGTGGAATCCAAAAACCAAGAAGGAGTTCATCGGGAAGGCCAGTGCCGGGGAAGAAATAGGGCGGAAGGGGAAAAGCGCCGGAGAATATCTGAAAGCGTTCGTTCGTGATCCAAGAAAACAGCCGGCGTTGCGGTTGCGACAACCGGTGTTCACCCAGGCCGAAGCCGATCAGCGGGCCAAGGCGGCATTGAGCGAACGCGCCAAGGAGTTTCTGACCGGAGAAGGGGAAGCCATCGGACTGCCGGAGATACGTCCTGACCGTACGGTCCAGTTGGATAAACTTGGGGCAGCATTTTCGAAGAAGTACTACATTCAACAGGCAACGCATAAGATCGATTCGAGCGGCTATCGAACACGGTTCAAAATCAAAGAGCCCGATGACAGGAGGTAAACACATGATACTAGGGGATGGCTCATCGAACGAAGTCCTGCACGAATCAGGCGGCTACATAAAAGGTGTAGCCATTGCGCTGGTGACTCAAAACAAAGACGAGGACGGGTTGTGCCGGGTCAAGGTGCGATATCCCTGGCATGAGAATCAACATGAGAGTTATTGGGCCAGGCTGGCCATGCCGATGGCTGGAAAAGAACGGGGAATGGTGTTCATACCGGAAGTCGGCGACGAAGTCGTCGTGGCATTCGAGCGGGAGGACCTGCGGTTCCCCTTCATTCTTGGCGCACTCCACAATGGGCAGGACAAGCCTCCGCTGGCGAACAACGACGGGAAGAACGACAAGCGGATCCTCAAGTCACGGAAGAAACACTACCTGTTGTTCGACGATGGGGCGAAAGGAATTGTCGAACTTAGGCATGAGATGGGCCGCAAGATCGTCCTCGATGACAATGGTTTTGTTGTGCAGGACGAAAAGGGAAACCTCGTCAAAGTTGACAGCAATAGCGGCGCCATGACCATCGAGGCGAAAGGGCAACTCAACATCAAAGCTGCCACGATCAGTATCGAGGCAACCGGTACGCTCGAGGTCAAAGCGAACGCGACGCTCACGATTCGCGGTTCGCTTGTCAATATTAATTGAAGGGGGAGCGATGGGACAACCAGCGGCACGTCTCGGGGACAGTACGAGTCATGGAACACCGCTCGGACCTGGGCCTGGTAGCCCGACTGTATTGATCGGCGGACAGCCAGCCTGGCGAGCGATGTCGGATACGCATGCGTGTCCATTGTCCGATGGTCCGAAACCCCACGTCGGCGGTGTCGTGGCTGCGGGCAGCATGACCGTCATGATCGGTGGCTTGCCAGCCGCACGCCAGGGGGACTTGGTCGTCGAAGTCGGGCCGCCGAATGCCATCGCCATGGGTGCACCAACGGTGATGATCGGATGAAGACAGAGTACACAACAGAGGACCGCAAAGACTTTCTTGGCCGCGGATGGGCCATGCCAGTGGAACTCGATCTGCGCACAGGATTGGTGGCGAGCGTCGCTTATGAGGAAGACATTCGACAGTCCATCATGATCATCCTCGAAACCGCACCGGGTGAACGTGTCATGCGGCCCAACTTCGGATGCGGCATCCATGAACTCGTCTTTAGCGTCGTCGATAGCACGGCCATTCAGCAAATCCGCTCGACGGTCCAAGAGGCGCTACGCCGCTGCGAGGCGCGCATCGATGTCCTGGAGGTGACGGTCGAGGAAGCGGCGACGACGCAAGGTAAGTTGCTGGTTCAGATCGAGTATCGTGTGCGCAAGACGAATCAGACCGGCAATCTGGTGTTCCCGTTTTATTTTCGTGAGGGAGGGCGGCCATGAAAGCGCCGCGTTCACCCAGATTCGAGAAACGACGGGCGGGAGATTTCGCTGCCGAGCTGCGTACGCGTGCTCAAGCCTGGCTGCCTGCCTGGGATTTGCCCGAGAGCCGGCGTGATTTCGGGCGCGCCTTGCTGGAGATTGCGGCCCGGTTCAATTCCGAAGTCGCCGAGCGCCTCGATGATGTCGGCGAGAAAATGCGGCGAGGTTTTCTCGATTGGCTCGCCGTGCGGGGGATAGCGGCACGGCCGTCTCGGTTACCCGTCGTCCTAAAGTTGGCAGACTCAGCCCCAGAGGCCGTGCTGGCGTCAGCGCCGGTGCAATTGCAGGCAGAGGCTGATGGGTCGTCGGTCATGTTCGAGACAGAAGAAGATCTACGAATCGTACCGGGCCGCCTCGACATGATCGTCGGCGTCGACGCGGACCAGGATGCGTTCTACCTCGCGCCTCCGGGGCTGAGCGATCTCAAGCCACCTGAGCCTCTGCCGACACAGTGGGTTCTGAAAAATTATGCCTCCGTCGGTGCCACAAAACTGCAACTCGATCCTGATACCGGCTTAGTGCCTGAGATGATTATCGATGCTGCGGGGCAGCAATACCGAATCATCCAAGTGGACAATGCAATTGTGACAATCGAGCCGGCGCTTGCGGCGGAGCTGTCTCAATCTTCAATGGTCCGTAAGGTCACGACCTTTGCACCGTTCGACGGGGCGGCTATCAACCGCCAAGAGCATGCGCTGTGCCTGGGGCACATGGATCTGCTGAATATCGAATCGGCTGCGACGATCGAGGTGGTCGGTGCTATGGCGCTGCCCACAGGCGTGCGTTGGCAGTACTGGGGCAAGGAGGAAGGGATTGATGAAGAGGGTTGGCAACCACTCACCGAGGTGCCCAGCCAGCAACTCGGGATAGTCGTACTGGAGAAGAAGAAAGGGGCGATTGAGCCGCACCTGATCGATGGAAAGAACAGCCGCTGGATTCGAGCGTACGTCGAGAAGGTCGAAAATCTCGGCCGCCCTCTGCTTCAAGTGGACAAACTAGCACTACGCATCAATTGCAAGCCAGAGGCAAGCGCATGCCCGCTGAACAGTCCCACACCGGGGACGGCACCGCCCGCAGAAGCGTTCGCGAATACAAGACCGCTCGTGCTCGGCAGTGGCTTCTTTCCAATCGGTAAAGAGCCGCGCCAGTTCGATGCATTTTACCTCGGCAGTCAGGAAGCCTTTTCCAAAGTTGGCGCAGAGATCCAGCTCTGTTTCGAAATGGCCGATCCGACGTTTGCCGCGCTGTCTGCGATCGGTGGTGTATTGTCCGAGAACACCAGTGTGCTTGCCGGAGTGGGTAAGGATCGCGCCCTCCATCTATACGAATTGAAGTCGAGTACAGGCGATCTCATCAAACTGCGCGGGCGCGAGGAATTGCAGCCACCACTGCCAGGATACACAGGCCAGGCGAGCCAAGGAGCCACGGTTCCGCTTGACAAGCAACCTGCATGGCGATTACCGATCTGGGTTGAACCTGATACGGTCGGGATAGCCGGTTTCCTCTCGGCGACGTCCTGGGGATTTCTCGTCGCCGTTGCCGCAGGAAGTGAGATTTGGGCCTGGCGCGAGGCTGCGTTCGATCAAACCAAGAGCGGCTGGATACCGTTTGGTTCCCTTCCCTCAAACAATTCTGCTCCCGGAAGCTCAGTCTCCGGTCTTGTTTACCTTGCCGGCTCTTCTAACGATTCGAGTTTGGTCGCGCTGCGTAATCAGGAAATGTTTGTGCGTGAGCGAAAAGATGGTGCGACCTGGTATCAGAAAAAAACCAAGGATTCTGTCGGCGATCCGGTTTTTTTAGCATCGATTGTGCCAGTGCTGCAAAAAGATATCACAGGGAAATTCGTTACTTCTAAATCCGAAGGCATGGTCGGAATTGCCGACAATGGAAAATTATTCAAGGTGGATGTAAATGGCACGTGCATCCCCCTCATGCCTAGCAGGACATTCAAGACAGATATTTCTCCAACTGCGTTTACAGATTCGAGTCATACGTTGTGTGTTGTGGCTGTTGATGCTTCGTCACGGAAGCTTGTGGCTTCCAACAGGACAAAGGAGAAGATTCTTCCTCTCGGTGCGAACGTCGCGGGCGCGCTCGAGGCGGTCCTTGTCGGGAGCGATAATGATTTCCATGTCGTTGCGACGGTCGATGATGGGGCGAGTGGCCGGTTGCTTACCTGGGCGCCCTTTGCAAATGATCTAGCCGCTGAGATGTTTGAATCGCCGGTAGGTGCGAGCGGGGGGAGAGTCGGTGGTGCCCCCACTGTAGTCGATCGCTATGTCGTCATTCCTGGGCAGCGCGCCGATGTGCTGGTAGCACAGTTCGACCTCACCCAGCGGTTTGTCATTCAAGGCGACGTAGGAGTCGGGATAGTCGAATTTGCATCGAGCCCTACATTCAAACCGAACGATCACATGGCCGCGGCTCCCGGCAAACCTTACACAATCACCGCAGCCGGAATAACCAAGGACGGAGAGACGGTTTATCCGATTGACCCGTTCCCCAACTCGCCGGTTGGCGAGGCGCTGTATGTTTTTCATTCGAGTGGAGCAGGGGGAACGGCGGACATCAGCACGACAGGCAAGATTACGCTCGCGTCACCCGACCCGGGTATTGTCGACGGAATGCTCTTGCTAATCCATGACAGTATGAAATACGCAGTGTATAGGGTGAGTGTTGGCCCTCAAGGTCCGAAAGTGAATGACCCACCCGCAGTAGATATCCTGGGTGCTGCGTACTGGAAAGCTATGCCCTTCAACGGACGCCTTGCCCCGATTGTTCGGCTTGATAGCGTGAATAGCAACTGGGATGCGGCGCTTCTGCGTCGAGCGTTTTTGGTATTTGATAGTCAAACCGTGCGTCCAACGAAGCAGATCGGTAAAGCCTTCGAACTCATCTCGGGAAAGTTTCCCTCCCTAATCGTTCTTGGCGAGAGTTGGATCCGACCATCACTTCCCCGAGCTCTTCCCTTGGTCGTTGATGCCTCTGTTCAGCCGTGGGCACGAGAATTCGGCGATGTCACCTCCAATCCGGAACTGTCGTGGGAGTACTGGAACGGCAAAGGGTGGTGGAAGCTTCCAGTGGAGTTGGACGCCACATTCAATCTGAAGAACTCCGGTGCACTGGAGTTCGAGATACCTCATGACATTGCGGCGACAGATTGGTCCGGGAAAACTAACTTCTGGATTCGTGCCAGGCTGGTTGGAGGAGATTTCGGACAAGAAAAGGTTACAGTCATAACCACCGCCAGTGGGAATGTCTCGCAGCAGACCATTGAACGTTCCTCCGAGGGCATTCGCGCACCGCAAGTCGTAAAACTGCACATCTTCTATCGCATTTGTGAGCCAGCCCTCCCCAAATATGTGCTCGCGCAAGACAGTGGATCCATCCGCGATCAGAGCGATGCGAATCGTACGACTGGCGCAATAGTCGAGGCCTTTGTCCCGCTCGCCATCATGCTTGGGCGACTCTCGCATGACGGTCCTTCATCGTCATATGAAGACTGTCCCCCAGATTGCCAATGTCATTGCGCTCAGGGAGCGGCTACTGGTACATCGACAGCTGCGACCCCGCTTCCGACGACAGCAACGCAACCGGTGAGTGGCCGTGCGTTATTTATCGGTCTCGATGCCACATTGTCCGGTGCACAAGTTAATGTGCTGCTGCTTGTTGCTCAAGAACGTCCGCATGGCGAATTTGCACCGTTGAAAATTGAAGCGCTGGTAGCGGATCGCTTCGTCCCCATTGTAGCCGACGATGGAACTCGCGCGGTGGGGGAGAGCGGTCTGCTCTCGATGGCCTTTGTCGTTCCACCGACGCGCGGAGAGCTCTTCGGGAACACGCGCACCTGGTTGTGCCTTTCTCCAAGAGCCGGAACTGATACGGCCCAATGGAAACCTTCCTTGCGCGGTGCCTACCTGAACGCCGTGTGGGCAAGTGCGACTGAGACCCTCACCCGCGAGCTCGTCGGTTCATCCGACGGCTCGCCCAATCTCACGATGCGTCTGGCGAGACCGCCTGTACTTCACGGCACGCTGGAACTCCGGGTGAAAGAGCCACTCGGTGACGAGGAACGGGTGGTACTTCGAAAGGATGATGCACGTCGAGTGTTGAGCGATGTGCAAGATCTTCCAGGGGACTGGGTGCTCTGGAAACAGGTTGCCGACCCCGGTGACGAGCCGGCGACGGAACGGGTGTACTCGTTTGATGAATCGACGGGTGAAATCCGGTTCGGTGACGGACGGCAGGGGATGATTCCGCCGATCGGGCGTGATGTAATTGTGGCGTTCAGATACCAGCGTACCGAGCCACCCAAGCCGGGCAGCGACACTGTACCGGGAAACCTCATTGTGCCTCGTACCGCTCTCAATTTGGTGTCTCCCATTGAGAGTGTGGAAGGCGTGTTCGCAGCCGATCAGGCTGCCGGCGGCGCTCCACCCGAACCCGATGGCCGTGTGCTGCGGTTTGGTTTCGCCCGTCTCCGCCATCGCAATCGTGCGGTGACTCCGCAAGATCTCGAGGACTTGGCATTGGAAAGCTCCCCGGACATTGCACAGGCCCGATGCTTCTTTCGCCCTGGCTTCATCCGCCTTGTGATCGTGATGCGCGGGAAGAATCCATCTCCGAATGCCGCACAAATCAGAGAATTGCACCGGCTGCTGACCGCCGTCGCGCCGCCGTCCCTGAGTGAGCAGCGGGCGCTTCGAATCCTTGGACCGTCGCCCCGCCGATTGCGTGTGGGCCTCACGCTGCGGGTCGAATCGTTGGATAGTGCCGGCGCGCTGTCGGAGGATGTGAAAAAGCGACTCGTCGCGTTGTTCGATACGGCGACCGGCGGCAGCGATGGAGATGGGTGGGCGTTGGGGACAAACCCCAGTGAAGAAGACATTGCACTTGCCCTTGTTGATGCAAACAATCTTGAGAGTATTGCGAAGGTGACGTTCCACGAGGTTGCTGGAAATGGTCTCGAGCAGGCCTGGCCCGCGACACTCAAGCCGAGTGGTCTTGTGGTCCTGGACAAGGATCCAGTGCGTATCCAATTTGTCACATCCGAGGTGATGGTATGAGCGGGCTCGCGCCGAACCTCTTTGATCGACGGTTCCAAGATTTCATGGATATGGGGCGCGCCAGGTTGCCTTCGTTGGCGCCTGAGTGGACCGACCACAACGCGCACGATCCGGGGATCACGCTGATGGAGCTGCTGGCCTGGACTGCCGAAGCCCAACTCTATGGGCTTGCGCGGATGCGCCGAGACGAGCGGCTCGCCTATGCAGCCATGCTCGGTCTCCTGCCGGCTGGGACTCGAGAGGCGACAGGACTTCTTTGGCCCGATCGGCAAGACATGACTTCTCCCGTAAGGACATTCGCAAAGGCTATGGTCCTTTCGGTGGATACGGCAATCCACGTCGGAGGCGTTGAGACGCCGTCGTTCAGGCCTATCGACAAGCTTTTATGGGTGCCAGGTCTCATTGAAAGCCTCGTGACACGCCATGCCGATGGGCGCATCACCGATCACACCATGACGAACGGGCAGGGTAGCGCCGCGTTTCTTCCGTTCGGAGCCACAGCGGGGCGTCGCAACGTCCTCGCCATCAAGTTCAAATGTCGAGACAACCGCGGTCTCTTTGGGAGTGACCGCGAGAGCACAAAAGGAGCCCGCTGGACGATCGGGGTGCAAGCTGCGCCGCCACTTCGAGGGACCGCAATCGAGGCAGTCGAGTCGATACGACGAGACTGGACTCCACTCGAGGTTATGCTGGTCGATGGCGATCAACGAGTGCCGCTGAAAATCGTAGCCGATTCGACCCAGGGATTGCTCGCAACAGGAGTTCTTCTCCTTGATCTCGATCACGTGACAGAGGTCTCAGGGGAATTCACCATTGAGTTGCGTGCGGTGAATGGGTTCTCCCGACCGCCACGTCTGTTGCACATCGAGCCAAACGTCATCCCGATCAGGCAGGGCCGGACGGTGGTGCGTGAGCCTCATGAGTCTACCGGCATCCCAGACTGGAGCTTTACACTCGAAGAGACAGGACTCCGATTTGCCAGAGGTGAAGAGCCATTGTTGGCACTGAGCGTAGCTGAACCAACCGGGGAAAAACCCTGGCACCGCTGCGATCGTTTGTCCGAGCAGGGTCCGCAAGACCATGTGTATGAATTCAATACGGCAACAGGGGAAGTTACGTTTGGAAATGGCATTAACGGGCGCATGCCCCCGCGTGGTTCCCTGGTTTTGGCCAGTTATACCGTCTCGGACGGTGAGGAAGGAGCTGTTGCGCTCAATCGGAAATGGAGGGTTGCGGGATTTGACGGGGTCTTTGGTGTCAATCTCGATCCCATCAGTGGCGGGGCTTCCACGACTGGGTGGATTGGAGAACGCCGAGAAGCCAGGCGGCGTTCGAAAGAAGACCATGCCTTGGTGAGCGAGCAGGATCTTGTTGAAGCAGTTCGAGCCTTACCGTTGCTTGAAGTGGCGCGAGCCTGGGTGCTCAAGCCAGACGAGCGTAGGCCGCGAACAGGTGAGGTGCGATTGGTCGTTCTGCGCAGCCGAGCTTCCGATGAAGAACCAGGGACTGTGCCGGAAACGAAACGATGGTTGGAAGCCATTCGCAGACGATTGATGGATCGAATGCCGCTGGGTTCTCGCCTTGTTGTGATGGGACCACGGTACGTCGAGTTTTCCATTCGGACAGTTATCGAGACCCATTCAGGTCGAAATCCGGCCGTGGTCAAGCTGGGCATTGAACAGCAACTGCGCAAGCGGCTCGCAGTGGTCGATGTTGGATCAGATGTCTCGCTTCGCCGGCCTGGAGTTCCGGTGACCCAACGAGATCTTGCCGCTTGGATACGCGCGACCGATGGTGTAAGGCGGGTGATCGAACTTCGTCTGGTCCGCAATAGCCAGATCGTGAAGGACGACCTCCCTGTGCCTCATGATGGACTTCCGAGGTGGAATGCCTTGCACAGCAGGATTGATGTGATGCGACCCACGGTCGGAGGTGCTCTATGAATGCGGATCGGCTTCGAAGTTATCGATTTGCCTCGCAGGCACAATGGGATTCATGCCTCTTCGCGCAAGTCGTCCGTGACCGAGCACATGAGCATGAACGTCTTCGGCCATTTCCGTCTTTTGTTCGGCAGGCGACGCTTTATGAGTCGCCTGGTGGCCATACTCCTGTTGTCACACCAGCGGGCGAGATTGGCTGGTGCGATGACGACACTCGACTACATTGGCTGTCGTCGAGTGAGGCTCAGCGAGAAACGTTCTTGGCTCCGTCAGCGATTGGCAGCGCGGCGCGCGTGGTTGCCACACCAAGCGGTTTCTGGGTGATTGGACGTCCGCCGGAGGCTCTCCAGAAGTATGACGTTCATTCGTTATCGCGACTGTTGACAGTGAATCTCCACAAGGCGAGTCTCATCGACATTGCGAGCGATGGCCGCGGCTCTATGCTGGTGCTTGTGGAGCGGGAGGGGCGGCTCTTGTCCATTCGTGTCGATCGTGGCGGTCATGAAATGGAAACAGTCGAATTTGCCGGCCTTGCCCACGCCAGGGCCTTCACGTTCTTGCGGCATGCTCAGCGATTTGTATTGCTCACTGCAGAACCTCACTCCCGACTGTATTGGTTTTCATCACAGGGAGGAAAGACCCTGTTCAGTTTGGCGATCTCAGCGACGCACCCCTGTTTTACCCCGGTCGAGATCTTGGAGCCTGTACCCAGGCAAGTGTTCGGCAGTGATGCGCGCGAGCGAGTGTTTCTCGCTGGTCGAGATGGCGATACGTGTCGCGATAGCGATAAGGTTGCCGGGGGAACGTTTGTCCTCATTTTTGATGCCGATGGCGGCCTGTTGGGCGATGTCCCTATCGACCCACTCGATACCCCGGTGACCGGACTCGCCGCGACCCGCGAAAGCTTGTACGTGACAGGCCGACGTGGCCTCTTGCGGTTCGATCCTGCGGCGGTCGTTCCCGAGGGGGTAGGATCTGTGCACTGCACGCTCATCACGCCGATGTTGCTTTCGCCAGACCGTGAAGACCAACGCCGCTGGCTGCGCGCCGAAGCGACTTCGCGTCTGCCAGAAGGCAGCACGATCGAAATTTCCTATGCCGCCCCTCATGATACTGCAACGCGCGACCGCCTCAAGGCCATTGCGGCCAATGACTCCATATCGGCTGGTCAACGAATCAACATGCTGCTCAACGAGCCAGATCTATGGCGTGGCCGGACGGTGTTTCACGGTACAGCAACTGATGGGGCACCGACCAACACATTCTCCGCGAAGTTATTCGATATTAGGGAACCCTATCTCTGGGTCTGTATCACCTTGACCGCTGCAGCGGGTGCGCGTCTGCCGGAGTTGTCTGAATTGGCAGTGTTGTATCCGGGTCGCACGCTCATGGAGCACCTTCCTGCCATGTATCAGCGCGAGGAGGCCAACAGCGATAACTTTCTCCGTGGAGTCGTCGGGGTGCTCGAAGCCACGACCCAAGGACTCGATGCGAAGATTGGATCAATGGGGCAGCAGATTCATCCCTCGACCGCTCCCGAGTCATGGCTCGACTTTATCGCGCGCTGGCTGGGAGTGCCTTGGGATGATGGCCTCAGGCTTGAGCAAAAGCGGGCGATTGTCATGCGGGCGGCGGAGTTGACGAAGTGGCGCGGGACAAGGAGGGGCCTTGAGCTGTTGCTGGAATGCCTGATGCCGGATATGCCGCGCCGCTTTCGCGTCACCGATGCCACAGCGGACTTCGGCTTCGCCGTCGTAGGAGGCGGCGTCTGTGCGGGCACGACGTTGCCTGCCATGCTGGGTGGGCGCACAGGCTGGAGCGCAGAGCTTGGTTCGCAGAGCGTGTTGGGCACTATGCGGCTGCCGTGCAGCGGGCAACGGGAGGATGGAATTTGGCATCTTGCAGGGCTTGTGCGGGTCGAGATTGCGGCCATAGGCTCGGAACGCAACACGTGGGAGTCCTGGTTGCCGACATTGATCGGAGAGATGATTCCGATTATCGCTCGAGTCGAGATCCGCTGGGTCAGTACCCAGGCACTGCTGTCTCAGCGCCTCGACGGCACGATGGTACTTGCGTCTGCGCCAATAGCGTATCTGGATACTGACGCAATCACCGGATTGGCACGCTTGCCTGAGACCGAAACCCGCCTTTCGGCGGCAGGCCCGAGAATCAGTAGACCTTTGCAGTGAAGACAGGAGAAGAATGCTATGCATACGCCAAAGGCATCCACAATCGTACCGCGACCCGCCAGCATGGGTGGTGAATGCTGTACTGATCAGCAGTGTGAATCCGGCCTGAAAAACGCATATTTCGAGGGGAAACGGCTCACGCCCGACATGTTTCGTATCGAGCAACGGTATCTCGTCGAGCGACGGCGCTTGGTGAATCGCGCGATCCATGGCTGGGGCGTTGCGTATGGTTATGGAATCAGTAGTGCCAAAGCCACATTGACCATACGATCCGGCTTCGCTCTGGATAAATGCGGTCGTGAGTTGCTTCAAGTCGGGGAGAGATCGCTGAAGTTCGCCGACGCGATCCTTCTGGATAAAGATGGACACCGGCTCGATACACAGCAGGCGTCCGTTCCCGCACAACCGGCGGACGGGAAGCCCGGCACCGTTCCTGAACCGCCATGCTGGCTTCTCAGTGTTCATTATGCCGAACAGGATCGTGATCCGGTCTCCGTGAAGGATCCGTGCCATTGCGATCGTCACGAGTGGGACCATATCTGTGAAACGGTCCGCTATAGCTTGCGAGAAATTCAGTGCTCAGAATGTTGCGATGAGTTCCCATGCGAATTGATATGTGAGTGCGGGACCGGGCCCTGCTGCAAGGAGCCGATCGATACCACGAAGCTCGAAGGTAACGAAAAGACCTCGATTCACAAAAACATGCCGTTCAAGCGAGGCGGCTGTCGGTGCATCTGCGATCACCTTTCGAAGCTGCAACCGGACGCCGATTGCAGTGCCCACTTGTGCGAGATTCAGGAGCCGTGCGGGCTGGTACGAGTTGATCTTCGGCATGGTGTTCCGCTCGCATGCGTAAAGCTCGAGCAGGGCGATTGTAAGCGTTGGACTTTCGGCGAGTGGATAGATCCCTGCGGTCCTCGTCGCTTAATCAAACGGAACGACCTGTTGTTCGACCTCATCAGAGGTTGCGATCTCACAAGAATTGCTGAAATTGGGTGGCACGAATGGCACCGGAAGAATGATCCAATCGGATTCGACGAGTTTTCCGAAGCGCTAGGTTATGAGGAGTCTCAAGGCAAAACCCCAGAGTATGTTTCGAAGAAGTTTTGGGTGACGTTTTCTCGGCCAGTGCTGGAAGAGAGCCTTCTTCGTCCAGACTGTTTTGCCATGACCGTCATGTCCCGGGAAAAGAAGGAGGGATGGTGGAATACCTTCCGTGTTCCATTACGACGAATAGATACCGCTCTTGTGCCAAAGCAAGACGGCGATCCCAACGGCTATGTCCGTTCCGCCAGACTGGTATTTGAGGGGGCATGGGGCAGGGATGTAGTCGAAGGCTGGAGTGAATTCCTCGATCGAGAAACGCGGGTAGAGATTGAGGTACGCGGGGACTTTATCATCGACTGTAACGGTCAGCCGGTTGACGCGAATGCAGTTGGTGTGATCTCGCATCCGACGGGAAATGGCTCGCCGGGAGGGATCTTTATGTCCACGTTCCGAGTGAAACCTCGTCCACAACCAGTCGATGAGAGTGTGAGAAAAGAAGGAGCATCGTCATGAGCAAACAGAACGGCACTGTTGTAACCTATAAAGGGAAGGCTATGCTCGAACGGCCTAAATTCTCGCCTGGAATGTTGTTGCAGCACGAAGACTTGGATTTAATGACAGCGTACACCCAGAACTTGAGCCGTCTCATGTTCCGCTCACTATTCGGCTGTGGGGTCATCTGCGGCCTCGTCGTTGAGACGAAGCGCGAGTGTGAAAAGGAATATGTCGTAGTTCAGCCCGGGGTGGCGCTTGATTGTTCAGGCTATCCGGTTCATGTGCCGCAGGCTCAGAAACTTGCTCTTGATGAACAGTACGCTTCAGAGAGCAAGGGTCCTCTCTGGGTGGTACTGTGCGGTACGGTGATGCGCTGCGCTCCACGCACGTCGCTCTGTCCCGCCGGCGAGGATGAGGCGCCTACAGTGTATACCCAGGAGCGGGATGGGTTTGAAATAAGAATAGTGGGCGGAAATAAGCCAGCCATGTGTGTCTGTGGCTGTATCGAGGAGTACACAGGCGATTGTAAGGATAATGACTGTCGGTGCGTGGACCCGAATCATCCCTGTTACAAGGACCATTATGAAGGGAAATGCAACTGTCAATGTGATGACTGTTCCGAGTGCGATTGCAAGTGCATTCTTCTTGCTCGGTTGGATGTGAAGCCTGAGCAAGAAATTAATGCAGAGTTAGCGAGTCTCCCGGCCGCGGGCAATCAAAAAGCACTGCCTAGCTCGTGGAAGGCTCAACATAGCGTCCGCCGCTTCATTCGACCGGTGCTCATGCGAGACCCGATGGCCATGTGTAAGAAGCAAGAGGATGGCGCGGCCAACGAATCCACCACAGTTCCTGAGCCCGAGTTCATTGAGACCGGAGGCACCACGACAACGGCGAAAGCGCAGACAAAAGCAAAGGCAAAAGCAAAAGACCACATGAGTAGTTAAGAGCCGATTGTCTCCTCGGACGGCTAGCATGGCAGATCGTATCGCTCAGCGCGCAATACCGACGATCGAGCGCCGGTCGCCTGTTGCGGCGACGGTTCAGCGCCGTGCGGCCACAATCGCGCCGTCAGCGGCACGTGCACTTCAGGAACGTCTCGGAAACCACGCCGCGCAGGCCTTCATTGCACGGTCTCGTGCCATATCGGCAAAAGGTACGGTTGACACGCCCGCACCAGTCAGCGCTGCTGTCCCGCCCTTAATCCAATACTCAAAGCACACGCGGCTGCCAGCGAAGGTGTCGAAGCCCACCGACCCAGCGGAACTCGAGGCCGAAGAGATCGCGCGCAAGGTGATGCGTATGCGCGAGTCGCCTGGGACGCCAATAGCTCCGACTGGTGTGTCCAAGGGCGCAGTGCAGCGCTCCTCCAACGCGGCCCCATCGCCTACTCCTTCCCCGCTGACGTCGTCGCCGGGTGCGAACATCTCAGGTGGCTTCCCGTTGCCCTCGTCAGTCCGTAGCCATATGGAGCCTCGGTTTAACGCGAACTTCGCCAACGTCCGTGTCCATACGGGCGAAGCGGCGGCGCAGCGGAGCGCTGCCCTCTATGCCGACGCCTTTACGATCGGCCAGCATATTTTCTTCGGCAAAAACAAGTTCCAGCCCCAAAGCGCAAGTGGGCGCGAGCTGATCGCTCACGAGCTCACCCATACCATTCAGCAGGGAGCGGCGGTTCAGCGCAAAGCTGCCACGCCAGAGTCTCCGCCTCACGACGTGAGCGGTGGCCAGCGGACGATGAGTTCCGAGGTCGTAGATATCTCGACGGGTGTGTTTAACCCTTCAGGAAAAGTACAAGCTGAAATCGACACGCAAAGCTCAAAGAGCTTGATCGTTCGTGTCAAGGCGAAGGGTTTGGCTGGAGAAGGGCAGATCAGGGTCAGGGCGGATCGCGGGCACCAGTATGATTCCATCACAACGGGTTCTATGCCGTTGCTCAACCCCTGGACACAACAACTTGGCGGCATGTGCCTCAACGTCACTGTGAAGAATAATGCGGTCAGTGGCTATGCGTCGTTCAAGCCGGGGGGCGGTGATAAAAACGATTGGGTACAGGCGTTGGCGTTGCGAAAGAACTCGAGCCTTTTGGGAGGATTAGGCCTCAAGGTGGAGAATCTCCCCGTCCCCGTCAACAAGTTTGAGGGAGGAAAGCTGACGCTTGGTCTGACGAATCTCAAAGTTGAAGTCGGTGGATTGCTGGACGCCAAGTTCAACGTGCTGGTTGAAAATGCGAACAAGCCCAAGATAGACGCCACAGCCGACATCAATATCAAAGGCATGACAAAGGGCGCGTTCACACTCGACAATACCCAAGGGAACCTCGTCGGGCAGGCCATACTGGCGATCGATTTCAAATCATTCAGCGGCTCGGTCATCGTGAAATACAGTGGGGACGGAACCGTCGAGATCACAGGGAGAGCCGCGTACAACGCCGACAAGCTGTCTGGCGACATCCAGTTCGTCGCGACGGATCTGGAGACGGCGAATCGCTTTGCGAAAGACGCGATCGCAGCGGCCGGTGGGAAAGAAAACGTCCAAACCGCGCCGCCGCCGGCTCCCGTACCTGCGCCGAAACCTGGAAGGAAACAGCTGGCGTTGGCCGCAACGGGCCAACTCGCGTTCAACCTCACGCAGTGGTTCGCTGGAACGGTCAACGTCGTGGTGGATGCCAAAGGCGCCGTGACCGTGATCGGCCGGATTGCGCCGCCCGCCGAAATCGAACTGTTCAAGCAACGGGATTGGGAAAAAGAAATTATCACGTTCGAGGCCAAGGCCTACTATGGCATCCCCGTCGTCGGTAATGTGAACCTGTTCGCCAACATCGGTTTGTGGGCATTGGCGTCATTGGGCCCGGCTAAGATCTACAACATCGAGGTTCTTGGGACGTACTCCACCGATCCGGAAGTACAAAAGAGCATTCAGATTTCCGGATCCATCAATATCTCCGCCTATGCGGGACTGCGGTTACGGGCGGAAGGAGGAGCGGGTATCGAAATTCTGGACCACGATCTCAAATTCGGGATTGGGGTGAATGCCGATGTCGGCGTAAAAGCCTATGCCGATGCCCGTCCGACCATCGGCTATCGAGAGCCGGGCGAGTTCTATATTAGCGGGACATTGGAGATGGTGGCGCAACCCATGCTGGGCTTGAGCGGCGAGTTCTTCATCAAGTTGGATGCGCCCTGGTGGTCGCCGTTGGATGACGACAAATGGCCTTGGCCGATATTTTCGAAGGAATGGCCTCTCACCGACCCAATCGGCATCAATGCAACAGCCAAAGATTATGTGTTGGGTTCCGGAAAGGTGCCGGAAGTCGAACTGAAAAAGCCGGAATTCGATCCCTCCAAGTTCATGACGAATATGGTGGATCGAACCTTGCCGGATAAGTCTGGTGGCAAAGATGCCGGACAGGGCTCGTTCAAAGAAGACGGCACCGTTCCCAAACCGGTCGTCCCACCGAAGAAACCGGAACCGAAGAAGGTGGCAGCCAAACCCGGCAAGAAGGGACCGGCTCCAAAAGCCGGGAAATCTAGCCAACCAGACAAGAAAGCCGAGACCGACCAGGTTGCTACCAAGGCGTTAAAGAATGGTCTGGATGGACTAAAAAAGAACGCACCATATTCGAAGGTTGAATTGAACAAAGCCCTAGGGGCCCTGAAAACCAAGGTGAAGGGGGTACGTTTCAACGCGAAGGCTGTAGGAGATAAATGGATCGTTACGGCAGGTGGCGGCAAGAAAAAAAATGCAGGGCAGATCGAATTGGCGATGAAGAAGGATGGGGCAGTTTCTGATGAGGCGCAAAAAGGTCTCGCGGCATTGGATCAAGTAACGGAACGCTATGCAGCAAAAGGGGCTACCCTCGAAGAAATGATGGCCGCGATAAAATCCGTGCGGAGGAAGTTTAAATTCAAATCCGTAGCGGTAGAACAGAAGGGTGGGCTCTGGTACTTCAATTATGAGATAAATCCCACGGGTGATAGGAAGGGGCCGAAGGCTATAGTAGGTTCGAAAACAATGACCGTGGTGCGCCAGACCAGAAACTTGGGCGGCGACACCGTCGGTGTGTCGATGACGGTGGACTGGCTCAATGACAAGCATCCGCCAGGTAGCGCGCCGGAGTCGAACGCGCAGAAGACGTTGATGGGGCTTCTAGTCACCGATCCCTCAAAGAACAGTGCGGACAAGTTCATCCGAGGCCATCTGCTGAACGAGCATCTGGGCGGACTTGGAAATGCCGAAAACATGTTCCCGATCACTGGGAATGCCAATAGCCAGCACCTGCATTCAACGGAGACAAGAATCAAGGGCTGGATGAAGAAGCCAGGCCGTTGGACGTTCTACGAAGTCAAGGTGACAAACATCTCATCGAAGCTAGATGGGGGGCCGAAGAGCCCAGCAAACTATGTCGAGTGCACATTTTCGTGTCACGCCATCCTGAAGGATGAGACAGGCAAGGCGGACGAGAGTTTCTCGACGACCATTCCGTCGGTCTACCAGGACAAGCAGAAAGCAGTGCGAGTCGAAAATCCCACGGGCAAACCGCCTCCTATTTCCTCGTGATCAAGGATATTGTGTGAGCGAGCCTCGGGGTATCACGGACTCGGCACATCGTTTGAGCTTGCCGCTGCAAATGCATATTCTCTAGGACATGGTGGACGTGATGTTTGACGGTGGCCACGCCCAAACATAGCGCTTCAGATCTGCAGTGCAGACCCGCAACTCTAAAGTGTTTGGACGGCGACACACGTCGCCCGCATGACGTGCCATATCAATCCCATCACATTTTGAATAAAGCCTTCATGTATTGGGTGAACGCTTCTTCTCAGGTAAGGGTTAGCCATGCGATAGCAAACACAAGAGGTATCGCGAAGTCTGGAACGAGACCGAGGTAGGTAATATGAGTTCTCACCCCGAAAGGTTCTGTTGTGTTGCCTGAGGCCACTTTGAAATCTTGCCACGTACGGAGCTTGGCAAGAAAGGAGGCCGTTACTCCAAACAAGACGACTAAAGCGACTAATGTGGCTACGATTGGCAGGAAGTCCTTGAGTCTCTGTGTGGTAGGCGTTGAGTGGTCGATGACGAACCCATACGCCGCGAACAGAAAGGCCTGCGAGGTGAGCAACCATCCGATCTGACGTCCGATCAGCTCGTGCTCGAACTCCAGGCGGTGCGTATACTCGGTCCTATCCATGAGCTGCCTCCTTACAAGGAAAGTCCTGGCGAAGCTGAGCGGGACAAGGGTTTAATTGAGTAGGCTGTTCGAATTTCGTCGGACACATGGACCTCTATCGTCCATGCTATTTTGTCCCCAGCGATCCTGTGTGCGCTATCCACGGCGCATCTTGTACCCACCGCATGGCTTGGGCTCGTCGTTGCAATTTCAGCTTTTCGAGGACATGGTGGACATGATGTTTAACCGTGGCCACGCTGAGACACAGTTCGTTCCCGATCTCTTTGTTCGAGAGTCCGCGACCAAGCAGCTGCAGTACTTCGCTTTCGCGTTTGGTCAATGCGGGATTCGTCGCTGATTGGTCCTCATTCGGTGCCTGGTTGAAGAGTGCGCGCAGCAGACAGCCGGCGATGTCAGGTGGGCAGGCGAGGCGTCCGTCGACGACTTCGGTCAATGACGTGCAGAGCGAATCAATCGAAGCGTTGCGTGCCACATACCCGGCGAAACCGGCCCGTCCGCAGGTGATGACTTCCTGCCTCCGTTCATTGAGACCGAGCGCGACTAACGGGATGTGAGGCCATTCAGCCGCGATGGCTCGCACGTCGAACAGATTGATGCCTTGGGTGACATCGACCAAGACCACGTCGGTTTCGTTCCTGGTCATTATCGTGCGGAGGTCTGCGAGTTCACGGATCGTGGCAATCACACGCATGTGCGGCTGGCTGCCAAGGCAGGCGGCCAGTCCATCCCCGAACAGTCGTACTGGAGTCAATACGATAATGTTCATGTGGTGGCTTCGATTCAGGCATTCAGAACTAGGGGTCTCCGCTTAGGTGACGCCGTTAAGCAGTACGACGTATACCTAATGGCCTGCCGAAGGGCAAGAAAAAAACGGTGGGTTTCAAAAAGAAAAAATGCAAGTATTCGTGCGATGTAGGAAAAAAACTACAACCATGGACTTAACTTATGATGGAGGAATAATGTGCCCTAAACAGGAGGTACGCAGTCGGAAAAAGCAGGTATTAGGTATTAGGAGGTGCGAAGTCGCAATGTTCCCAGACGCTTCCTCAGCGCCAAGCTCTCCAGCGGCCGGCCTGAACGGCACTTCTCGCTTTCTGGTGCCACATTTCCAATAACTCCGTCTCTGCGCGGTCGCCCTTGTCTTTCATGATAATCCTGGCTCGGTGCGCCGGGCGAATCCCCTCGCTGATGGGCTCGTTGCTGCGTTGTGCTACAGCTGATCAGTTGGTACTGTAGCGCCGCTCCACTTGTGTGATGAATAGAGTCGTCGCGCAAGACCCGTAAAGCCTTCACATTCATCTCGCCTTGCTGATCATCACTCAGGCATTGCCTTTGCTCACCTTGAGGTAGGGACCTTCCGGGGCCGACGCTGGAGATTCGGCACGGTGGCCATCACTGGTGCGCTTTCACCCAGAGGTGCAACATGGCTGCGGATAGTACGAAGACCATTACGTTGAGTGTGATCAAGGCGGACATCGGCGGATTTGTCGGGCATTCGGCGATCCATCCGGCCTTGATCGATTGTGCGAACGACAAACTGACTACGGCTAAGACCGGCGGCTTACTGGTGGATTATCACGTGTCGGCCTGCGGGGATGACTTGCAGCTGATCATGACGCATCGCCATGGTGTCGACCATGAACCGATCCACCGTCTCGCATGGGATACGTTCGAAGCCGGCACTGCGGTCGCAAAAGACTTGCATCTGTATGGCGCGGGGCAGGATCTGCTGGCCGATGCGTTCAGTGGAAATGTGCGAGGGCAGGGGCCCGGTGTTGCCGAGATGGAGTTCATGGAGCGGAAATCCGATCCGATGCTGATCTTTATGGCGGACAAGACCTCGGCCGGCGCCTGGAACCTTCCTCTCTATAAAATGTTTGCCGATCCCTTCACGACGGCGGGGCTGGTCATCGCTCCGACATTGCACCAGGGTTTCCGATTTGAAGTGCATGATATCTATAACCACAAGAAGATCTCGTTTGACTGCCCGGAGGAACTGTACGACATGTTGATGTTCATCGGGTCTCCCGGCAAATATACGATCAAGTATGTGTTCTCTCGCGCGGATGGGACGATTGCCGCGGCTTCGTCTACGGAGCGGCTGTCGTTGATCGCGGGGAAGTATGTCGGAAAGGATGATCCAGTAATGATCGTGCGCGCCCAGCAGAATTTTCCAGCGGTGGGCGAAGTGCTGGATCCCTTCCGGTATCCCTGGATCATCGAGGGTTGGATGCGTGGTTCTCACTATGGACCGCTGATGCCTGTGTCGGTCAAGCAGGCGACGCCGACTCGCTTCGATGGTCCGCCGCGTGTGGCTTGCCTGGGATTCCAACTGGCCGATGGCCGGTTGATCGGGCCCAGGGATATGTTCGACGATCCTTCTTATGATGAAGCGCGGCGCGATGCGAATCGAATTGCCGATGTCCTGCGCATGCATGGTCCCTTCGAACCGCACCGTTTGCCGCTCGAGGATATGGAATATACAACCATGCCGCAGATCATGAAGAAGCTGGAAGGGCGCTGGGCAAAGGTATAGGGGAACCAAACGGGAGCACGGTGGTTGAGGTCAATCAGCAGTTGGTGGCGATGGAATGGCGGGCGAGGGGCTTCAGTTGTGATCTTTGGGTTGATCCGCCAGGGCAAGTATGGGAGGATTACCGCCACGCGACCGATGAGTTGGTCATGCCGGTCGTAGGCCGGTTGGAACTGGAGTTCGGGGGATGGTCTTTTAGGCCCGCTCTAGGCGAGGAGATTCTCATTCCGGCCGGTGTGTCCCATACGGTCAGAAACATCGGTGGGACGACTGCTCGATGGCTCTACGGGTACAGGCGGATTCACACAGGCTGATAGACTGACTCAGCAGAGGGAGAGGAGCCGATGCCGACAACGACGCAATTTGTGGTGAGTGGACAGAGCAAACCCGGTGTGCTGGCCTCAGTGGCGGCAGTGCTGGGGGCCGCAGGGGTCAACATCAAGGCCTTTTCCGCGCCGGAAGTGACAGGGCCGGGAAAACTCCGGCTGATCGTGGCCGATGTCGATGCCGCGCGGATTGCGCTCCGAAAATCCAAGATCAAGTTCCGCGAGGAAACCGCCCTGATTTTAAGTCTGGAGAATAAGCCCGGCGCCTTGAAGCAGGTGGCCGATTCGCTCACCAGGGCCCGCATCAACGTGAAGTGCGGCTATTGTACCCCGTCGCGGGAAGGCAAACGCGCGATTGTGGTGCTGACCGTTTCGAACACCACCAAAGCCCTCGGGGTGCTGCGCACCCATTCACTCGACGAATTCTAGTCTGCCTCATGCCGGGGGAGAGGAGGACCACCACCAGCCGTCTTCTTCTCCCCCTGCTCGTTCTTCTCCTGACCACATGGCTCAATGGCTGCTCCGGTTGGAGTCCGGCGCGTCCCTCCTATCCGCCAGGGTATCCGCTGGGGTTCGTGGAGCGGGGGAGCGCGTCCTGGTACGGGCCTGGTTTTCACGGCAATCGCACGGCGAACGGGGAAGTCTACGACATGCATAAGCTGACGGCGGCGCATCGGACCTTGCCCCTGGGCTCGGTAGCGGTGGTGCGGTCGCTGACCACCGGACGGCAGGTGACGGTGCGAATCAATGACCGGGGTCCGTTCGCGCGGGGTAGAATTCTGGACCTCTCGCTTGCCGGTGCGCAGGCGGTTGGCATGGTCGGGCGCGGGACTGACGAGATCGAACTGCGGGTCATCAGTTACCAGGGCAGGGCCGGGGAGATGGGAATGTTGCGGGTGCAGGTTGGCTCCTTTGCCGACCTCGCCAATGCGCAAGCTCTGGTGGAACGCCTGAAGGGCGCCTATCCCGGTTCCAGGGCCGTCGCGGTCGATCTGCCGGATGGACGCCGGTACCGGGTCTATGCCGGGCAGTTCCAGACGGAATCCGCAGCCGAGCAGGCCGCCGCCCATCTGAAACGGGCTCTCGATACCGACCCATTTATCGTCCGTGATGACGTTGCAGGACCGGCTAAGGGGAATCCATGAGCCTGTCGGGGATGGCAATGGGGCTAAGCAACTGATATCACGATTCTTTGAGGCTCGTATGGAATCGCCGTAAGGCTTGATGCGTCCCTCTACCTATGCTAATTGTAATATGCAATGGATGATAGTGACCCGAGAGGACCCATTCTGGTCGTCTTCTCACGACATAGGCCAAGTCTTGCAGTTCGGACCCTGGGCTTCGAGCTGATCCAAGGATCCATTTTTCACACATACACACACGTTCGGTACCTCTATCCTCGATAGGTCTTATGGACATTATCGTACTGGTATCTCTCATCCTGTTGTCCGCGGTCATCTCCGTCGTGGAAGTGGGATTCTATTCCGTCAACGACACGAAACTCAGGGCGTTGGCCGATACGGGCAGCAAACGGGCGGAGATGGCGCTGTACCTGCGGACCGATCCGCAACGCCTCCTGCTGACCATCCTGGTCGGGGATCGTTTGATCGACACGGCCACGGCCTCCCTGGCGACGATCATCGCGCTGAACCGGTTTGGGGGGCAAGGGCTGGAGGGCGTGCTTGGCGAGGCCTTTGCCGTGCTGGTCGGCATCCTGACCTTTGTGCTGTTGGTGTTTGCCGATCTTGTGCCCAAGACCCTGGCGGCCAAGTATTCCATCCCCGTGGTGCTGAACATGGCCTATCCGGCCTACGCGGCCCAGCAGGTGCTCACCCCGATCATGTTCTTCGTCGTGCCGCTGATCTACAAGCTCACCGGCGGCAAGGGGCTCAACGTGCCCTTTGTCACGGAAGAAGAGCTCAAGATCATGTTGGATCAGAGCAGCAAGAGCGGCGCGATCGAGGCCCAGGAAGTGAAGATGATCAAGAACGTCTTCCAGCTGAAGGACATCACGGCGGAAGACTGCATGACCCCGCGCATTTACATGTTCTCGCTCGACTGCAATCAATACCTGCGCGAAGCGAAGGAGCTGCTGTTCAAGTCGAAGTATTCGCGTATCCCGCTGTACGAAGGGACGTTGGATAACATCATCGGCATTCTCTACAAGACCAAGGCGTTGACCGCGCTGGCCCAGGGCCACACGGAGATGAAGCTTCGGGACATCGCGCAGCCGGCCCTGTTCATTCCGCATACGAAATCCGCCGACGACTTGATGAAACAGTTCCAGTTGGACAAGCGCCACATGGCGATCGTAGTGAATGAATTCGGCGGGGTGATGGGCCTGGTCACCCTGGAAGATCTGCTGGAAGAGGTGGTCGGCGAAATCGTCGACGAGACCGATATCACCGAAGAATTGATCAAACGCATCGGCAAGAACCAGATTCTGGTGCATGGTCGCACCGAGGTCCGGAAGGTCAATGATTTCCTAAAAGTGGATTTAGGCGACGATGCGGTGACGATCAGCGGCTTGGTGCAACACGAGTTGGGCCGGATTCCCAAGGTCGGCGAGGAAGTGCATATCGCCAACTGCCGTCTGGTGATTCATGAGGCTGACCCTCGAGTCATCAAGAGCGTGCAAATCTACAAGGAAGACAAACATCCCACCCTGCACGACCAGCAGGTTGAGGAGCATGTGCCCGTCACGCAGGCGTCACTAGAGCGGTAAACTCGCCTTCCGTCAGAATCTGTATCCCGAGCTTCTGCGCCTGATCGAGTTTCGATCCCGGATCGGTTCCCGCCACAACGTACGACGTTTTCTTGCTCACACTCGACGAGACCTGTCCTCCTTGTCGTTCGACCATCTGCTTGGCTTGATCACGGCTGTAGCCGGCCAGGCCGCCGGTGAAGACGAAGGTCTTGCCGGCCAATGATTGGCCTCCGGAATTGGCCTCCGCTGCCGGGGGAGCGACCGTCAGCCCTCGATCGACGAGGCGATCAATTACGTCCCGGTTCCGTGCTTCGCTGAAGAACGAGGCCAGGCTGGCGGAGATCTCGGGTCCGATCTCATAGACCCGTACAAACTCCTCCTGCGTGGCCGCCATCAAGCGAGGCAGGGTTCCAAACTGTTTTGCCAACACGCGCGCGATATGCTGCCCCACCTGCCGGATGCCCAGTCCCATCAGCAGCCGCTCCAGTGAGACGGCCTTGCTTCGTTCAATCGATTCCATGAGCAGGGTGGCCGACCGGTCGGCGAAACCCTCCAGCTGCAGAAGCTGCTCCTTGGTGAGACTGTACAGGTCGGCCAGGTCCTTGACCATTCCCGCATCGACCAATTGAGCGACCGTTTTTTTACCCAGGCCTTCGATATTCAGCGCGCTCTTCGAGGCGAAATATTCGATGGCGCCCTTCAATTGCGCCACACAGACGGTCTGCCCGGTACAATAAAAATAGGCGCCCTCACGGGCCACCGCCGATCCGCAGACCGGGCAATGGTCCGGCATGACGAACGGCTCTTGCCGTTCTTCCCCGGAAACAGGAACCCGCTCAGCAATGGCAGGAATCACATCGCCGGCGCGCTCAACCTTCACCGTATCGCCGACGCGGACATCTTTTCGTGCCACTTCATCGGCATTGTGGAGGGTGGCGCGACTGATCGTGACGCCTCCGACCTCCACCGGTTTGAGCAGGGCCAGCGGCGTCAGGGTGCCGGTGCGGCCGACCGAGACCACGATATCTTGAATGACCGTAATTTCCTTACGCGGAGCAAACTTGTAAGCAATGGCCCAGCGAGGGCTGCGCGATTTACTGCCGAGTTGGTCCTGCCAATCACGCCGGTCGAGCTTGACCACCACGCCGTCGATTTCAAAAGGAAGGGAGTCTCGCATCGTATCGGTGGCTTGCTGGAACGAGAGCACCTCTTCGATCGAGCGGCAGCGCTGCCTATGTTCAGGAACGGGGAGCCCCCAGGCGGCGAGGGCTTCCAACTCGTCCCAATGGGTGGAGGGACACGTGCCCGACAATGCCATGATGTCATAACAGGTCAGGGTCAACGGACGGGATGCGGTGATTCGGCTGTCCAGTTGCCGCAGAGCTCCTGCCGCTGCGTTGCGCGGGTTGGCAAACGCCTCTTCGCCTCGCTCCGTCATCCGCCGATTCAAAGTTTGAAACTCATCCAGTCGCATGTACACTTCGCCGCGCACGACCAGGTGTGCCGGCAGGGTCGCATCGGCAATGAGCTGCAAGGGCAGGGCGCGGATCGTGCGCAGATTGATCGTGACATCTTCACCGGTCGTGCCGTCTCCCCTGGTCGCGCCACGCACAAACCGACCCTGATCATAGACCAGTTCGACCGACAGGCCGTCGAACTTCGGTTCTGCGGTGTAGACGATGTCCTCGGTCTCCAGTTCGCGTTTCATGCGTGCGTCGAAGGCGCGGACATCTTCCTGATCGGTAATGGAATCGAGGCTCAGCATCGGTTTTTCGTGAGGAACCTTGGTGAGCTCGTCCAGCGGCGGCGCGCCGACGCGTTGGGTGGGCGAGTCATCGGTGACCAGATCGGGATGCGCGGCTTCAAGGTCGACCAGTTCGCAAAAAAGCCGATCGTACTCGGCGTCGGAAATCTCCGGACGATCTTTCGTGTAATAGAGGTGGTCGTGATGCCGGATTTCCCGGCGGAGGGCCGCGATCCGTTCTGTGGCTTTGCGGTGGGTCATGGGCTGATTACTCACGAATGAATTGCGCTGCGAAACTGCGGATCTCATGCCCGTTCAACACATGGAACCGCCGCAAGCGGTCGATCATCTGTCCCGAGAAGCGGCTCAAGGGAATCGGTACCAGCCGCCGGCCGAACTGTTTGGCGATCTGTCGCCAGCGCGCCTTGGGAGGAACCGGCGTCACTAGGGCCAGGTGTGCTTCACGGGAATGGACGGCCCCCGCGGCAATCAATCGCTCTTCGAGGGTTTTTGCAAATCCCAGAGCCTCATCGGTCCAGATGTCAGGAATCGGGCGCGGTGGAAAGATGAACAGCGCGCCGCCGTAACGGGATTGCCCGATACCCGGTGCGATCATGTTGTTCAGGAACGGGGTGGCGTAGAAGCAAAGCGTGGATTCCTGCGCATGTTCGGCGTACCAGGTGGCCTGCCAGCTGTACTGTTCGGCATCGGCCGGGGTATCGAACAAAAAAATCACCGTATCGACGTTCCCGCGGGCCGGCGGAATTTCTTTGACGTACAACTCCAGCCGTTTCGGACGCCCCGGTTTCTGCCGTTGATGCCAGTGGCGGAGACTCTCCCGGATGTCGATGCCGTCTTTCATCGAGGTTGTAAACTTTTCGCTCTTGGCCAGGTCCGCGCCGATGATCGCTTTCGCCTGCTCGCGGACGTGGGTGTGAAAACTTTCGATCTTGGAATCTTCCGGCGGCCAGGAACATTGCCGGTGTGGATTCCAGAGATAGGACCATCGCTGGCTCGTGCGATGCGGAGGACGGGGACGAAGCGAGAGCGTCCGCCAGGTCACGGGTGTGCCCTGGAGCCGGTTCGTGGCCCGTACGATTTGCTCGTCGGGCAGGGCGAATTGACCAAGCCCTGCCGAGAGGTGCGGCAGGTGGCTGCCTTCGATCTCCTGATAGGCGTAACTTTTTGCCGTTTCGAGCAGGCGGATCGCAAAGTCGTCGCCGGCCATTTGTTTGGCGGCGAGGACCAGCGTGTAGAGGTCGGGGGTGAGGCGGCGGTCCAGCAGCGCGTGGTTCCGCACGTACTGCAGGTACAGCTGCAACAGCTGCGGCGTGACCCAGGTGGGGACGCTCTGCCCATCCTCATCATGCGCGGTTTGCCAGCGGGCGCGGGTTTCGAGGAGGAGTTCTTTAATTCCATCGATGGAAAGGTGGCGGTCGGAATGGACGGTGGCGCGGCGGCGCTCATACAATTCCGTCAGAAAGGGCAACTCGCCCAGGACGAAATACAGCGACGCCGGCTCGACGAGGTACTGGTCGGGCCGCCGCACGCTCGTGTCCGATTCTTGATAGTCAGCCCGCCGCTGATAGGCTTGGCGAATCCAGGGCCAGTCGGCGAAGTGGCATAAGCAGAGGATGTGTTCGTATTCCAGTTCCAACTGATGGAGTTGAAAGGCCATCCAGGCGATGCGGGCCTGCTGTTGTGTCCCTTCCGCAGGCGGGGTGAGCGTGGGCACCATGGCTGCGGCGAAGGCGGCATAGGGTAGACGTTTGAGCACGTAGGCGTCGGGGGACACGAAGGGGACCGGTTCGACGACAGCCGTTTCGCGATCAATATAGGCTCGATAGATGCCTTCGCCGATGGCGACACGAATCCCCATGACGACGGGTTGACAGGGATCGACCGGCACATAGTTCACGGTCGCGCCGGTTTCCGACTCAGGCTCCTGCTGGACGATCACGCTGATCGTCGGCAGATCGACGATGGCCTCTTCAAGCGGCCGTTCGAAGGAGGGGGGGAGCGGAACAGCCAGGCAGTCGAAGCGGCGGTCGGTCAGCCGGTCGCGTACTTCTTGGGCGACATCGCCGCTCCCGTGCAGGAGCGGAAACAGGTCGATGCGCGGGGAGAGTCGAAAGACGGAGTCGGAGGTGGAAGATGGCGCTGCCATTATCGGCCGGGATGTAAAGGATCATCGCTTCCAAAAAAGAAATCCCCGAGCCCTTGCGGCAGGGCCTGGTCGCCCAGGGCGCGCTTTCGCCGGCGTGACTGCGTCGGCAGGTCGAGCGCTTCCTCGCCGAGGACCTTGATGAGGGATTCCCGCCAGGCGGCATCCACCGCCAGCGGATGCGTCGGATCCTGCGCGCGACGTTTCAGGGCATACTGTAAGAGATGGATGCCGTCGCGCACGGAGTATTCGAGGCTGAGTTGATGCGCTTCCTGAAGAAACTCGACGGTCATGGCCAGCATCTCCGCCGGTGCGAAGGGCAGGTGGTAACGCAGGATCGCCAGTTCGTCTTCCCGCGCGGGAAATCCCATGCCCAGGGTCGGCTGCAAGCGAGACAGAATGTAGTCGGGCACCTCATAGGTCGAGGCGTCTTCGTTCATGGTGACGCAGCAGCGGAAGTCGGCATGGGCCTTGATCAGAATGCCTGCAATGATCGATTCCACGCAACGCCGGTGATCCAGCAGCGGAGCCAGCGAGGCCCAGCTCTTTTCATTCATGCGGTTGCCCTCGTCCAACACGCAGATGCTGCCGGTGAGCACGGCGGTAATCAGCGGCGAGGCGTGGTAGCTGATGGTGCCGGACTCCGCCAGCACGGGAGTGATCAGCAGATCTTCCGGCCGTGTATCCGCAGTGCATTGAAACACATAAAGGTTCTGTTTGCGCTCACGGGCTCCGGCCATCGCCAGGGTGGTTTTTCCGATGCCCGGTTGGCCGGTGATGCGGGGAGACAGGGGCAGGTCGCGTTCGTCGATGACGAGCCAGCAGGCCAGCAGCTGTTTGAGAATCTCCCGGTTCCCGATCCATTCCTGACCCATGGTCATGGGTTGTGCCAGGTGCAGAGTGATGCCGTCGATGGAGATAGTTCGGGACGCGGTCGGTCGTGCGCTGGGTGACATGGTCTTTCGTGCCGATGATTGGATAGAATGGGCGGAACGGAATTCTTGGGCGAACGGTAGCATAGGGGCGGGGAGGGGGTCAAACGCTGCGCCTGCCCATTTCACTTTGACTTTCGCTGCCTTGGACCGTATTCTACCTACTTTCGCAGGCTGCGAATCGGGTAGCCGATGCGCCACGGGATTCTCTTCTGGAGGACATGCAATTGCCTCCCATCGATAAGGCCGCAACGAAGGAGCGACATGATGAGTGAACGACAGGGATGGACGAGGTGCGCGGCAGTGGTTCCCATCGGTCTGCTGGTACTGAGCAGCCTGGGGTTGAGCGGATGTGTGATGTCTGAGAAATACGAGGCGGAGAAGGCGCGCAGTCTGAATTTTCAGCGGCTTCTGGCGCAGGAAGAAAAACGCAGTGCGGAATTGGACAGCGAAGTAAAACGCAGCAAACGCGAGCTCAGCGAATACGAGGCCCGTAATCGCGAACTCGGCGCGCAGGTGGAGGCGGTTCGTCAGCAGGCGGCGCAGATTCAGGAAGAGGCGCAGACGATGAAGGAAGCCAGCCTATTGGAGAAGCGGGCGCACGAAGACATGAAGCGCCTGACGACCATTCCTTCGAAAGCCAAAAAAGCGGTGCCGCCGCCGAAGAAGGATTTTGCCACCGCCATGGACGATGCGTTTAAGACGGAAGTGCCATCGGAATTGAGCCTGGAGCCGGAGAAGGGTGCGGCCAAGGATCTATTGGGTCAGGGTGAAACAGCCCTGGACTCCCTTGCGGGGGCTGCAGCCTCATCCCTAGCCGGTAATACCCATACGGTACGCCCCGGTGAAACTCTGTACCGTATCGGGCAGAAATACCATGTCGCGCCGGATCAATTGCGCAAGTGGAATAATCTGAAAGACAACACCGTCGGGGTGGGTCAAAAGCTGATCGTTAGTAAGCCGTAACGCGATCCCGGCAGTATCATCGTATGGCCACGCAACAGTATTCACTCACCCTGGACGAGTTCCGAGCCCTGGCGGAGGAAGGCAATCTGATTCCGCTGTACCGGGAAATTCTGGCGGACTACGAGACGCCGGTGTCGGCGTTCGCCAAGATCGACCAGGGCCCGACCGCCTATCTGCTGGAGAGTGTCGCCGGCGGGGAAAATTGGGCGCGCTATTCCTTTTTGGGGAGCGGCTCCTCCGCCGTGATCCATGAGGAGAAGGGTGACTTGGTCCTGACCCGCGGGAAGAAGCGCCTGAAGATTCAGAGCCGAGGCAACCCGCTGGAGCGTGTGCGTGAATTGATGGAGGACTATCGGCCGGTGACGGTGCCGGGACTGCCCCGGTTTGTCGGCGGCGCAGTCGGGTATTTAAGCTACGACGTGGTGCGGACCTTCGAGGACTTGCCAGCCCTCCGCAAAGACACCCTGGGGCTGCCGGACGTCGCCTTTCTGCTGACCGATACGCTGCTGATCTTCGACAATGTCTCGCAGAAGATCAAAGTGGTCGCCAACGCCTATCTCGAATCCACGAACGAACGCGATATTCGCGAGGCCTACCGGCATGCCACGGCGCGGATCGAAAAGATGATCGCCCACTTGAAACGGCCGATGCGCCAACCCCGGCAGAAGCGCCGCCGGAAGCCGATCACGTTCACCCCCAATATGAACAGAGCCGATTTTGAGAAGATGGTTACGCGGACTAAGGAATTCATCCGCGCGGGCGATATTGTCCAAGCCGTCTTATCGCAACGCTGGGAAACACAGATCCATACGACTCCGTTTCAGCTCTACCGCGCGCTACGGGTCGTCAACCCGTCTCCGTATATGTATTATTTGCGCGTGGCCGGAGTGGAGTTGGTGGGATCGTCCCCGGAAACGCTGGTCCGTTGCGAGGACGGGCAGATTTCCTTGCGCCCTATTGCCGGTACACGTCGCCGGGGCAACACACCGGATGAAGATCAGGACCTTGCACGGGCTCTCCTGGCCGATGAAAAAGAACGGGCGGAACATGTGATGCTGGTGGATCTGGGCCGGAACGACGTGGGCCGGGTGGCGGCTCGCGGTTCGGTGAAGGTGGATTCGCTGATGCAAGTTGAACGATATTCCCACGTCATGCATATTGTGTCGCAAGTGATGGGCCAACTGGAGGAGGGGAAATCGGTGTATGACGTGACGCGCGCCTGTTTCCCCGCTGGAACCGTGTCCGGCGCGCCCAAGATTCGCGCCATGCAGATCATCGAGGAGTTAGAGCCGACGCGACGGGGACCCTATGCCGGGGCGGTCGGGTATTTCGGCTTCTCCGGCAACATGGACATGTGCATCAACATCAGGACCGTGGTGATCAAGGGTCGGCAGGCCTACATTCAAGCCGGCGCCGGCATTGTCGCGGATTCGGTTCCCGAACATGAGTATGAAGAGACTTGCAATAAAGCTCGGGCGATGATGAAAGCGATCGAACTTGCCGAGCAGGGCCTGGAATAGGAGGAGAGCCGATCGCAAATAGCGGATAGCTGATGGTAAGGCGGATTTCTGATCCCGCTATCAGCCATAGGCCATCTGCCATGAGCTCCCCGGATCGCTATGTTGTTGATGATTGATAATTACGACTCTTTTACCTACAACCTCGTCCAGTATTTCGGCGAGTTGGGGGAAGATGTGGTCGTGTATCGTAACGATAAAATCTCTATTTCGGAGATGGAGGCCTTAAAGCCGCGCCGGCTCGTCATTTCGCCAGGCCCCTGCACGCCGAACGAAGCGGGAGTCTCGGTGGAAGCCATCCGGTATTTCGGCGGCAAGTTGCCGCTGCTGGGTGTGTGCCTCGGCCATCAATCCCTTGCGGTCGCCTTCGGCGGAGAGGTCATCCGCGCCGAGCGCCTCATGCACGGCAAGACCTCGATGGTCCGCCATGACGGCCGCACAATTTTTCGCAATCTGCCGAATCCCTTCGAAGCGACCCGCTATCATTCCCTCATCGTGAACCGCAAAACGCTGCCCGATTGTTTTGAAATCAGCGCAGAAACAGCCGAGGGCGAAATCATGGGCATGCGGCATAAAACGCTGGGTATCGAAGGGGTGCAATTCCATCCGGAATCGATTCTCACCACCGCCGGTAAGGAACTGCTGCGCAACTTTCTCAAGTTGTAGCCGCGACGACCGGCGCGCCGCTGCCCACCATCGGTTCGTACCATGATCAAAGACACGATCAACAAACTGGCCGAACGGGCTGACCTCACTGAGCAGGAAGCTGAGACGGTCATGGGCGAAATCATGGACGGGGCCGCGACCGCCGCCCAGATCGCCGGGTATCTGATGGGCTTGCGAATGAAGGGCGAGAATGTAGAAGAGATTGCAGGATCGGTTTTGGCGATGCGCGCGCGCGCGACGCAGATCCGAGTTAGAGATTCCCAGGTGGTGGACACCTGCGGCACCGGCGGCGATCGTGCCCATACCTTCAACATCTCGACGACGGCGGCGTTTGTGGCGGCGGGGGCCGGACTGACGGTCGCGAAGCACGGCAACCGTTCGGTGTCGTCCAAGTCCGGCAGCGCCGATGTGCTGGCGGCTTTGGGGGTTGCGATCGATCTTCCGCCCGAGAGGGTTGCCGACTGCGTGAACGAAGTCGGCATCGGATTTCTCTTTGCGCCGCTTTATCACAGCGCCATGAAACATTGTGCCCAACCCCGGCAGGAATTGGGAATTCGCACGCTGCTGAATATTCTCGGTCCCCTGACGAATCCGGCCGGGGCTCGCCTGCAGGTCGTGGGTGTATTCGATGCCGGTCTGACGGAGTTGTTGGCCAAGGTGTTGCTCCATCTGGGCGCGCAACATTGTTTCGTCGTGCATGGCATGGACGGGTTGGACGAAATCACTGTCACGGACCGCACCAGAATTTCGGAGGGCAAGGCCGGCGTGGTCTCCAGTTACACTATCGATCCCTCCGAATTCGGGCTCACGCGGGTGCGGCCGAAGGAGCTGATCGGCGGGAGCGCGGAAGACAACGCGGCCATCACGCGGGACATTTTCCGGGGGCGCAAGGGGCCGAAGCGCGATATCGTCTGTCTCAATGCGGCGCCCGCCCTCGTGGCCGGACGCAAGGCGAAGACCCTGCACGAGGGGTTTGAATTGGCTCAACGGACGATCGATAGGGGTGCGGCCATGGAAAAGCTGGATCAACTCATCGCATTTACCAGGAAGGCGTCGTGACATCGTGATTCTCGACCGTATCCTCGAACACAAGAAAGCCGAAATTCGCCACAAGAATAGCCGCGGGTATCTGGCCGATCTGAAGACCAAAATCCGCGATGCCGGACCGACCCTGGGATTTGCGGTGACCCTCGATGCGCGACGCACGCCGGCCAGACCGGCGCTCATCGCCGAGGTCAAAAAAGCGTCGCCGAGCCTGGGATTGCTGCGCCCGGAGTTCGAGCAACGGTTCGAGCCGGTCACCATTGCCGAAGCCTACCGGGAGCATGGGGCTGCTGCCGTGTCGGTATTGACGGACAAGGATTTTTTTCAGGGCAACCTGACGTACCTGGCCGATGTGAAGAGCAAGGTCGGACTCCCCTCGCTGAACAAAGAATTCATGGTCGCGGACATTCAATTTTATGAAGCCCGGGCCTATGGCGCCGATGCGGTCCTGCTGATCGTGGCCGGTTTGGAGAAACGTCAGTTGATCGATTTTTCAGCGCTGGCGAAGGAATTGTTGCTGGATGTGCTGGTGGAAACGCACCATGAGCGGGAACTCGACACGGTGCTCGAATGGTTGCCGGACGTCCGGCTCATCGGCATCAACAATCGCGATCTCAAGACCTTCTCGACGGATCTTGGTGTCACCCTGCGACTGGCCAAGCGGATTCCCGCGGATAAGCTGATCGTGAGCGAAAGCGGGATTCACAAACGCGACGATGTCGTGCGGTTGGTAGAGGCCGGGGTGCATGCCATGCTGATCGGTGAATCACTGATCAGGGCGCAGGATATCGGGATGAAAATTCGCGAACTGCTGGGTGATGAACCTAAAAAGGAGAAATCATGAGGACGCTCCTCTCTCTCGGTCTGATGGCAGGGGTGCTGACGCTGGCTGGCTGCGTGAATCAGGAGATTCATGAATATTCCCCCAAATGGGATTCCTGGATGGGCAGCAGCAAGGACGATCGCATCAAGGAGATGGGCATTCCGACCCGCTGCCATTCATTCAAAGATGGGGGAGAAGTGTGCGAGTGGTCGATCCCTCAGCAGGACGGGCGGCAGGACCTGATCGGACTGACCTTCAATCCCAAGGGGCAGGCCTGTCAATGGTCCTATCGCGGATTCTACGGCATGCAGAAAAGCAAGGCGAGTTGCTGACGCCATGACAGTGAAGGTCAAGATCTGCGGCTTGACGAATGCCGAGGATGCGGCGGTGTCGGTCGAGGCCGGCGCGGACGCAGTCGGGTTCGTGTTTCACAAGAAGAGTCCTCGTTGCGCGGAAACGGCGGCGGTGAAGGCGATCGTGAAGGAATTGCCCCCGTTTGTGTTGCCCATCGGCGTCTTCGTCAATGAGGATGCCAAGGTGGTGCGGGATGTGATGGATAGCTGTGGTCTGGCCCTTGCGCAATTGCATGGCGATGAGACGGCGACGTATTGCGAGACGCTGGGGCGGCCGGTACTCAAGGCGATACGTCTCAGGGACCGCCGGTCGTTTTTCGCCCTGGCTGAGTTTCAAGGACGTGCCGGCGTACGAGGATTTGTCGTGGATGCGTTTTCAGCGGATGCCTACGGAGGCACGGGGCAGGTGGCCGATTGGTCGCTGGCTGCGGAAGCCGCATCGGTGGCCCGCATTCTTCTGGCCGGCGGGTTGACGCCGGAGAACGTCGCACAAGCCATCGAGCAGGTCAGGCCCTACGGCGTCGATGTCAGCAGCGGCGTCGAAGCGAAGCCCGGTAAAAAAGACCATGCAAAAGTCCGGGCATTTGTGGAGGCCGTGAAAGGTCTGTCGCAATAATGCCGTCGCCGCTCTGCGATACGAGGCTGGCGGAGGTTTTCCGCATCCTGTTATACTTTCAATTTTACGATTAGCTGAAGGAAGATGCATGGCGATACCAGATCGACATGGGCGGTTCGGACCCTACGGCGGGCGTTATGTGCCCGAAACTCTGATGCCCGCATTGCTGGAGTTGGAAGAGGTCTACCAACGCACGCACAGGGACAAGGGCTTTCAAGCCGAACTCACACATTATCTGAAGGAATATGTCGGGCGGCCGACGCCGCTCTATTTTGCTCAGCGGCTGACGAAGCGGCTGGGCGGTGCAAAAATTTATCTGAAGCGGGAAGATCTCTGTCATACGGGGGCCCATAAGATCAATAACGCGATCGGGCAGGCGTTGCTCGCGCGTCGAATGAAAAAGCCGCGTCTCATCGCCGAAACCGGCGCGGGTCAACATGGAGTGGCGACCGCGACGGTGGCCGCCATGTTCGGTCTCGAATGCGAAATCTACATGGGGACGGAAGACATGCAGCGGCAGGCGTTGAACGTCTTCCGGATGCGGCTCCTCGGTTCCAAAGTGACGGGGGTGGACGCCGGAAGCCGAACATTGAAGGATGCCATCAGCGAAGCCATGCGGGATTGGACAACGAATGTGCGGACGACCCACTATGTCCTCGGGTCGGTTCTCGGCGCGCATCCCTATCCGATGATGATTCGGGACTTTCAGGCCGTGATCGGCCGTGAAGCCCGCAAGCAGATTCTGGCGGCGGAAGGGCGGCTTCCCAATTGTCTGATCGCCTGTGTCGGAGGCGGAAGCAATGCCATGGGCTTATTCCATGCCTTTGTTCCAGACAAGAAGGTGAGGATGGTCGGTGTGGAAGCCGCAGGGCTTGGCGTGGAAAGCGGGAAACATGCGGCAAGGTTCGCAGGCGGTCGTCCCGGGGTGCTCCAGGGAACCATGACGTATCTTCTGCAAGACGAGAACGGCCAAGTCAATCTCACCCATTCCGTGTCGGCTGGGTTGGACTATGCGGCGGTGGGGCCGGAACATAGTTATCACAAGGAAACCAACCGCGCTGAATACACGTCGGCGACGGACGAAGAGGCCTTGGCAGCCTTCGATCTGCTCGCGCGGGAAGAGGGGATCATGCCGGCGCTGGAAAGCGCCCACGCCATCGCCGAGGTGGTGAAGTGCGCGCCCAGGATGAAAAAAAATCAGATCCTCGTGGTCAATCTTTCTGGACGCGGCGATAAGGATGTGCAGCAGGTGGCCAGGATCAAAGGCGTGACCCTGTAGACGGAACTGTGAAGCGCACCTCGTCATACTGCCCAATGTTCAATTCTCAATGATGGATGTACAATTGAACATTAAGAACTGAGCATTGAATATTCCAGAAAGCCTCGAGATACGAACGACAATCAGGAGGCGTAAGCAGAGAGCATGAATCGTTTGGATCAGACACTGAGTCGGTTGAAGGCGAGGGGCGAGAAGGCGCTCATTACCTACATCATGGCGGGTGATCCCTCGTTGCAGGAGACGGAGCAATTGGTGCTTGAACTGGAGCGGGCCGGGGCCGACATCATTGAATTGGGCGTTCCGTTTTCCGATCCCATCGCCGACGGACCGGTGATTCAACAGGCGGCCGAGCGTGGCCTGCAAAGCGGGACTTCCCTCCGTAAGATTCTCGCGTCGGTCCGTCATCTGCGCGCCTCGACACAAATCCCTATCGTCTTGATGGCCTACTACAACAATGTCCACGCGTTCGGTGAAGCGGATTTTTGCGGCAAGGCGGTCGAAGCCGGTGTGGACGGACTAATCGTGCCCGACATGCCGCCCGACGAAGCAGGCCCTCTTCGCGGCCCGGCGGGTGCGGCCGGACTTCACCTGATTTTCCTGTTGGCCCCGACCAGCACGGCCTCACGCCGCGCCTACGTCGCGAAGGAGTCCGGCGGATTTGTCTATTATGTTTCCATCACAGGCATCACTGGCGCTAAACTAAACGACATGGCGGGTGTGCGTGACAACGTCGCCAAGATCAGGAAGCACACCAAGACACCCGTTGCCGTGGGATTCGGTGTGGCAACTCCGGAGGATGCTGCGCGGGTCGCGGCAGTCGCCGATGGTGTCATCGTCGGCAGCGCGATTGTCCGTCGTGTTGGAGAGCATGGGCAGGATGGCCGACTCGTTCAGGACGTGGGTGCCTTCGTTCGTTCCCTCAAGGCCGCGATGCAGCCTGGGTAACCGGCTTTACACCGGCATCGGCTCGTCATCACCCTCCGTTGCTTTCGAATCCTGTTGGCAGGCGGATCTCGCGCACTTCTTCCAAATCAAGCTTGGCTCGCGTACATCCCGGTCTCTCGTCTTTTATCCGCATTCAGCAACATTCATGCAGAGCAGTCCCGCTCTGTACTGCAACGATTGACGGTTCACATGAGGAGATGCCATGACCGTAGCTCGCCGTAAGGTCAGCCAAAACACTCGTAAGACGACATCCAAGAATACGTCGGTCGCCCCCCGCCGGAAAATCACGGTTCGCAAGCCGGTTCCCATGGGAGAAGATCGCCTGCTTCGGACGCTCCAGCAGGGACTGTTCGACACCTTGTCCAGTTCGGAAGGGGAAGGGCGCTCGCCCATCGGTGTGTCTGCGGTGTTCGTGCAATTGTTCCTGCAGCTGACCAAAGTCCAGGCCGTGGCTGTGTATGTGCGCGATGAGCAAACCCGCGAGATGACCTGTCTGGCTGAAGCAGGCAACAACAATCCATCCGTGGCGCAGCAATGGCAAGACGGGTTGAGCAAGGCGGAGCAGCACTCCCAGATCGTCAGCGGCGACTTGCATGGCGTGCGGTTCCGCCGTATCGGCCGGCTGGATGGGGTGGTGATGTTCCGGACGGGAAAGTCTCAGCGAGTACTCTCGCGCAAGCTCCTGTCGTTGTTGACGGCGGTTGAGCCCTGGCTGGCGGTCCTGCTGGACCATGCTCGGCTGACGGTCAAATATGCCGCGAAGATTCTTCGAATTCAGCATATGGAGCAGGTGAGCGATATCCTGAATTCGTCCCTGGCCGAGGAAGAAAAATTGCGGCGAGCATTGGATGCAGCGGTCCGACTCGTCGAAGCGGAAGCCGGCGCATTGTTTTTGGCGGCTGCCGACGGGACGTTGACACTGTCCGCAATCGGTGGAGAACGGGCTGCGGGACTCACGGCGTTGCAATCGCCCATCGCCGCGGGGGTGCATCGAACGGGGCAGGCTGTCCTGATCATCAAGGGCAGGCAGGATGCCCGCTTGGTCGCGGGACAGGGATGGCAGGTCGCTATCCCGGTGGCGTCGTTGGTGTCTGTGCCGGTCCGTATGGGAGCTCAGGCGGTGGGGGTCTTGGAAGTCGTCAATCGACGCAGCGGAAAACCGTTCAGCAATTGGGACGTGCTGGAGCTGGCGAGTCTCTCGAATCAGTTCGGATTGGCGATCGACAATCTGAGAAGAGGAGCGGGCAGAGGGAAAGCGTGAGCGAAATCGGGAAAGGCTAGCGTTTTTCGGGCGGCATATACTTGATCATGTCCGCCGCCAGCTTTGTGGCCAGATCCTTCATGTCCGGTCGGATGAACAGATAGCTTTCTTGTATCTGGTGCCGCGCCTTCCAGACAATGGCGCCGTTCACGGCATCGACCAGCCGCATGCTCAGGCCCACGCGGGCGATGTTATCGCCTTCCTCCCTCGTATATTCCCAGGCATTCACCTTGACCACCAGCAGGGAATCCGCGCCCAAGGCATGTCCGATTTTAATCGCGGAGTTCTTGTCGGATTGGCCGGTCGTTTCCATGCGTGAGAAGTAAGTGACGAGCGCATCGAAGGCGTCCTTCGTCGTCTGGAAGGTGTCGGTCACCTGATCGGGCGGTACGACCTTCTCGACCCGGCGGCTCTTGATCAGGACCTTTGCAACTACCTCCTCGACATCCTCGCGGGCGCTGTCGTAGGTTCCGGAGATCGGGAGAATCGCCATCGTCTTCGGGTAAAAGCCACGCGCGGCCGGTCCTTCCCACATCTCCTGCAAGCCTCCACAGCCTGCCAGCAGTCCGGACATCACGAGACAGAAAACAACGCTGATTTTGGAAAAAGTGTGTCGTGTCATGGTTCGTACAGCAAGTGTAGCAGATTGATTCAATGCCGAAAGTGACCTTAGAAGGTCAGGGCGATAGACCCGGAGGCCAGGGCAGCCTGGTCTCTGAAATCATACCCGCCGGCGATATCGATGCGCAAGGCTAGGATGCGAAGACCGAATCCTGCGGTCGGAATAAACGGTGTTTTGGCATCCTGCATATTCTTGAAGGCGCCGAGCCGGAAGGACAATAGTTCAGACAGGATCGTTTGCTCCGCGCCGAGGCTCAAGACCTGGCTATAAACGCCAGGGGTGAGCGTGTTGTTCTTCGTAATGTCCACATCTGCGGTTAACGTCAGGGAGTTGTAAGGGTTGACCGCGACACCGGTTCGGACCTGCGGCAGCAATTTGAATTTATCGCCGTTCGGCGCATCGAAGGTCGGTGCGTTGATATCCTTCGCCACGATACCCATGCGCAACCAGGACGAGGGGCGGAACATGGCTCCCACGTCGATGCCGAGAGCGGTTGAGATCTTGGCGCGCCCGATGTCTTCGAAGACCTTCACATCGTCGCTCGCGCCGCGGATATTGGTCGCGCCGGTATAGGCTGCCCCCTGGATCACCTTGCCGGTGACGCCGATGGAAAACATCCGGTCCATGAATGCGTAGGCATAGGACAGGGCGGCTTGCCGGACTTCCAGTCCGTTCATGGCGAACTGCCCGTTGACGGTCAGATTTGTGCCGTTATTCGTAAAGCCGACCGGGCTGCGCAGAAAGCCTCCGGCCGTGGCGACATCCGACACGTTGAATCCCAACGCATGTTCGCCGAAGTTACCCTTCACGTAGAGACCGCCGGAGGCGGCTGCCGTCAGATTGGTGCCGGGCTTGTTCATGCGATCGATCTGTTGTTGGAGTCGGGCGATGTTGCCGGCCGACGTGTCGTTCAAGTTCAGATTGTTGATGTCTTTCAGCGTGTCGAACACGTCGCCGCGATCAACCACCTGGCCGCCGCCCTGAATACGCATATCGAATTTTTTGCTCATCGCCATTCCGGCGGGATTCCAATAGGTGGCGAGAGAGTCGGTCGTCGTGGCCACTCCGGCCCCGCCCATACCCATCTGACGGGATCCGACAATGACGAATTCGACCGCTGCCGCCTGGAGCGGCAGGAGCATGACGAGCAGTAAGGCCGTGAATCGAACGTATGGTCTGACGGATGTTTTCATTGAATCGGTCGAACTCCACGCTCGGAACGAGCAATAACGCAGTCTACGAAATGATGCCGGAGGCGTCAAGAAGTCACTGTCCGCGCGGGCTTCCTCCGTAAGGCATCGGCTAAGACGAGATGATCATGCCGTCCTGCATGGAGACGATGCGGTCGGCCTGAGCTGACAGTTTGTCGTTGTGCGTGACGATCACAAACGTGGTGCCTCGCGAACGATTCAATTGACGCAGAAGCGCGAAGAGCGCGTCGCCGGTATGGGTATCGAGGTTGCCGGTCGGTTCATCGGCCAGCACGAGATCGGGCTGCTGCATCAACGCGCGCGCGACGGAAACCCGTTGCTGCTCGCCGCCGGACAATTCGCCCGGCTTGTGGTGCAGCCGGTCGCCCAATCCGACCTCGCCAAGGAGCTTCGTTGCCTCGCCGACCACATCGGCCATCTCCCGCTTCTGGATCATGGCCGGCAGACAGGCGTTCTCCAGCGCCGTGAACTCCGGCAGCAGGTGATGAAACTGAAAGACGAATCCCACCCGTTTGTTCCTAAACTCCGCCTGTTGTTGTTCCGAGAGCTGAAAAAGATTCTGACCATCGAACGACACGGTGCCTTTCGTGGGCCGATCCAGTGTGCCCAGTATTTGAAGCAGGGTGCTTTTGCCTGCTCCTGATGCGCCCACGATGGCGATGAGTTCGCCGCGCTGAATGTGCAGGTTGATGTTGTTCAGCACCACCAGTTCACGCCCGCCCATCGGAAACGTTTTGTAGAGGTCGACGATGTCAATCATTTAGAAGCTGCAATAGTGGATGGTCAATGATCAAGGTTCAATGTCGGATGTATCCGGCACGTAGGAGCCGTCATTCATACCTCAGCGCGGCAGCCGGGTCGAGTTTCGCAGCTTGAAGAGACGGATACAACGTGGCGGCAAAACTGATCAGGATGGCCGACCCTGCGACCAGTAGAACATCCGACCCCAGCACATGGACCGGAATGCGGGAGATGTAATAGACGGTCGGATCGAAGGTCCAAAAGGTTTGAATCAACCAGAGAAACGTGTATCCGAGCGGGACGCCGATCGCCGCGCCTGAACAGCCGATAATCAGCCCGTTCAGCATAAAAATGCGCATGATGCCCTTGCGTGTGGCGCCCATCGCTTTGAGGATCGCGATCTCGCGCTGTTTTTCCGTCACGATCATGGTGAGGGTGCTGACGATGTTGAAGGAAGCCACAATCGTAATCAGCACGAGCAGCAGAAACATCATGGTCTTTTCCAGCTTCAGCGCCGAAAACAAGTTGCGGTTCATCTGCATCCAGTCTCTCGCCCAGAAGGCGAACCCAAGCTGTTGCTCGATCGACCGGGCGACGTCGGCCGCGCGGAAGACATCGGCCACTTTGACCTCGATGCCCGTCACGGTGGCGCCCATGTTGAAGAACTTTTGCGCCTCCGCCAGTTCAATGTAAGCCAGCGAGGAATCGTATTCGTACATGCCGGATTGAAAGAAGCCGACGACGACGAACTGCCGGATCTTCGGCGTCATGCTGGCGCCGGTCACAGGGCCGACCGGAGAGACCACGTTCAAGGTGTCGCCGGGGAACGCGCCGAGCCGCATCGACAATTCTTTGCCGAGGATGATTCCCGGACGCATGGCAGTATCCGGGCCGTTGGATTCGCGTTCCTTTTCAGGGAGGACGACCTTGATCGGATGCGAGAGGTCGTCGAGGCTTCCATTCACAAGATTGTGGGCCAGCTCGGTGACGGTGCCTTCGCGCGCCGGGTCGATTCCTCGCAGGATGATGCCTTGGACGCCGGACGGGGACGTGAGCAGGACTTGCCGGAAAATGAAGGGCGTGGCGGCGAGAACCTCCGGAACGGCGGCCACCCTCTTCACCTGTTCCTCATAATCGACCATGGAATCTTTCATGCGGTCGTTTACGAGGATGTGCGCGGTGGTGCCGAGAATCTTGGCCTGCACGTCCTCCTTGAAGCCGGTCATGATGCCGACCGTGCCGATCAAAGCTGCGACGCCGAGCGTAATACCGACGATCGAGACGATCGTATTGAAGGAGATGGTGCGGTTGCGCCGTTTCGCGCGCAGGTAGCGCAGGCCGATGAAGATTTCGTAGGGAAGCGCCATGTCTACTTTTCAGGCCTCAACTGCGGGAAGAGCACCACGTCCCGGATGGAAGCCTGGTTGGTGAAGAGCATGACGAGGCGATCGATGCCGATACCTTCGCCGGCGGTCGGCGGCATGCCGTAGTCGAGGGCGCGCAGGAAATCTTCATCGACCCGATGGGCTTCCTCGTCGCCGGCCGCATGTTGCGCCGCTTGGGCCTCGAACCGCTCGCGCTGATCGAGCGGATCGTTCAACTCCGAAAAAGCGTTGGCGATCTCCCGTCCCGCGATATAGAGCTCGAACCGGTCGGTCAGCGAGGGGTCGGAATCCTTGCGGCGCGCAAGGGGGGAGATTTCGATCGGGTAGTCGGTGATGAACGTCGGCTGCTGGAGTTTCGGTTCGACGGTTTCTTCGAAGATCTCGTTCAGGATGTTGACGAGCGACTCCTTGGGCGAGACCTCGACCCCGAGCCGTTGGGCTGCCGCGAGGGCTTCGTCGCGATTCGTGAGGATCGACGGCGGCAGGCCGTTCACTTCCAGAATAGCCTGGTGGTAGGACCAACGGCGCCAGGGAGATCCCAGATTGATCTGTGCGCCCTGGTACTCGATTGTCGTGGTGCCGAGAATGTCCTGCGCCAGCCGGCTGAACAGTTCTTCGGTCAGCACGATTAAGTCGTGGTAGTCGGCATAAGAGACGTAGAACTCCAGCATGGTGAACTCGGGATTGTGAATCGTCGAGATGCCTTCGTTCCGGAAGTTGCGGTTGATTTCGAACACGCGCGGAAACCCGCCGACAATCAGCCGCTTGAGGTAGAGCTCCGGCGCGATCCGGAGATAGAGTTCGGCGCCCAAAGCGTTGTGATGGGTGACGAAGGGTTTGGCGGCGGCGCCGCCGGGAATCGGGTGCATCATCGGTGTTTCGACTTCGAGGAAGCCGCGTTCGATAAGAAATGCGCGAATCCCGGAAACGATCCGGCTGCGCAGCGCGAAAATCTGATGTACCTGCGGGTTGGCAATCAAATCGACATACCGCTGGCGATATCTGGTTTCCACATCGGTGAGGCCGTGCCATTTTTCCGGCAGGGGACGAAGGGCTTTGCTGAGAAAGGTGAGGGTCTTCGCCTCGACGGTGAACTCGTTGGTCTTGGTGCGAAAGAGGATGCCGGTCACGCCGATCCAGTCTCCGAGATCCAGCCCTTCGGAAATCTGGTGGGCCTGATCGCCCAGCGTATCCTTCTTCAGATAGACCTGCAGGCGGTCCGATCCGTCTTGCAGCACCGCAAACGCGGCTTTGCCGAACCGGCGCAAGCCGACGATACGGCCGGCGATGGTGCAGCCGATCTGTTCCTGTTCCAGCGTCTCTTTGGTTGTATCACCGTGCAGACGCACGAGCTCCCCTGCGCGGTCCTTGACCTCGAAGCGCGTTCCATAGGGCGCCACACCGAGCTGACGGAGGTGGTCGAGTTTCTTGATGCGTTGTTGGCGTTGATCGTTTAATTCATCCATGGTTACGCGGAGCGTATGGCTGATGGCGAATAGCCGATGGTCCGGGATAAGATCCCGTTCCTGCTATCTACTATACGCCATACGCTATCTGCTCCCTTTCCTTACAGGTCATCGTCTTTCATGGCGACCGGCTCGGGGGCCTTGTCGCCGGTTATTTTTCTCTGGAGATAGGCTTCGATGAACCCGTCCAAATCGCCGTCCATCACGGCGGACACCAGGCCGACTTCATGCCCGGTCCGATGATCTTTGACCATCTGATAAGGCTGGAAAACGTAAGACCGGATCTGGCTGCCCCAGGCGATATCTTTTTTTTCGCCGACGATGGCGTTGAATTCGGCTTCCTTTTTGCGTTGCTCCACTTCAAACAGACGGGCTCTGAGAATCTTCATGGCGCCGTTTCGATTTTGAAGCTGGGACCGTTCGTTTTGACATTGCACCACGATGCCTGTCGGGATGTGGGTGATGCGAATGGCGGTTTCCACCTTGTTCACGTTTTGACCGCCGGCGCCGCCGGCCCGGAACGTGTCGATCCGAAGGTCCTTATCCTCGATCACCACTTGCACATCGTCGTCGAGCTCGGGATAGACGAAGACCGAGGCGAAGGACGTATGTCGCCGCTTGTTCGCGTCGAACGGGGAGATCCGCACGAGACGATGCACTCCGGCTTCGGCTTTCAGATAACCATAGGCATAGGGCCCGGTCACGGACAGGGTCGCGCTTTTGATGCCAGCTTCATCGCCTCCTTGCAGATCCAGGGTCTCGATCTTGAATCCCTTTTGTTCGGCCCATCGCACATACATCCGGAGCAGCATTTGCGCCCAGTCCTGCGACTCGGTGCCTCCGGCGCCGGGATGGATGGCGAAGATAGCGTTGTTGGCATCCAGCTCGCCTGAGAGCAGCAACTCGATGCGAAACTGGGCGACAGCTTTTTCAAACGGGCCGAGCTCGGCGGTGAGTTCCTGCTCCAGTCCGGCATCACCGGATTCCAGGGCCAGCTCCAGGAGCGCCTCGATGTCGCTTTGACGGCGTTCAGTCTCCCGCCATCGGGAAAGTTCTCGATCCAGGGCGGCCTTGCGCCGGTTCACCTTGGCGGCAGCCTGCGTATCTTTCCAGAAATCCGGCTGGGAGGTTTTGACGTCAATGTCGTTGAGTTCAGCAGTCATCCGAGCCAGGTCAAAGATGCCCCCGTAGTTGAGCCAACTGTTCACCGAGGGTTCGCACACGTGTCCGGACATCATCCAACATGGCACAGTCCTTTCTCTCTCAGGCTGGTCGCCCGGCCGGTTCGCCACCGGCTGGTTCTGTATCGTGCGAGAAGTAGCCGGTGAGGCACAAAAGCGCGATGAGTATAGCACAGGCATACGCGAAGAGATCACCGTATTGAGAGTAAAAGGTCCGTTGATGGCTCACCGGAATCGTCCCTCGTAATGCTTCCTGCGTGAAGATGGCCGACTGTTGCAGCACGCGACCGTAGGGATCAATGAATCCGCAGATCCCGGTATTGGCCGTCCGCGCGAAGGAGACATGAATTTCAACGGCGCGGAAGACCACCATGCCGAAATGCTGATAGGGCGCTGATGAAGGACCAAACCAGGCGTCGTTGGTGACCGTGACCATGAAATCCGCCCCGTTGGCCGCAAACTGCCGCACCAGATTGGGGAAGATCACTTCATAACAAATGACCACGCCGAACTTCAGATGGAAATCCGCGTTGGTGGCCGCCGCTGCCATGGGCGGGATCTTCTCGCGGGGTTTGAACATCAACAGGGTCGAGCCGGGACCGGCTTCGAAATCGCCGATCCCTTCCACCAGCTTATCGAGAAAGAACAGTAGCGAGTTATGAAACGGAATGTATTCGCCGAAAGGCACGAGATGTTGTTTGTCGTAACGGCCGAGGATCTGGCCGTCGGTCGCAAGCAGATAGGCGCTGTTGAGCAGAAACGGCCGTCCGTCAGGATAGCGCCGCAAGGCCGGACTGCCGAACAATAAAGGGGCACCGGCGCGGTGCGCCATGTCGTTCACGATGGCCCGGTACTGCGGCTCCATCTCAAACACGAAGGGCGTGGCGGCCTCCGGCCAGACGATGAGATCCAGGTTCTCGCCCAGTCCGGCGGTGAGGCGATCGTAGCGGGACATGGTTTCCTGGCGGAAGGCCACATCCCATTTTTGGGCCTGTTCGACGTTTGGTTGGACGAGGCCGACGGACAGCGTACGCGGCGTGGCCTGTTGTGCGGCGGACAACAGGCTTGTACCATAAAAGAGCGCTACGCCGAATCCTGACGCGGCCGCAACCAGGGACGGCCAGGGAAAAGAACGGATTTGAAATCCGCGATAGGCCTTAAAGCTCCAGAGGAGTGTTTCGGCGAGCGCGGCATTGACCAGCACCAGCAGAAACGATACGCCATAGACCCCGAAATGGTCGGCCAACTGGATGATGGGGAGCCATTGATATTGGGAGTAGCCGAACAGTGCCCAGGGCAGACCGGAGAGAAAATATGTCCGGATCAGTTCCAGCGTCACCCAGAGAAACGGCGCCGGCAGAAATCCCAGCGTGGGGAAGGCCGTTCTGATCCAGGAAAGCGCCCCTGCATAGACCGCCAGATAAAGGCCGAGATACACCGTGAGCAAGAACATCACCAGGACGGCGATCGGCAGCGGCACCTTGCCGTAGACGTTCATGGCGGTAATGACCCAGAACATGGCGCCGGTGAAGGCGAGTGTGCCGGCGAGCCATCCCACGCGGAAGGCGCGTCGCGGCGAGACATATTCCACGGCGATGTGCAGCGGGACCAGGGCAAACCAGGCCACGATGCCGAGGTCGAATGCCGGAAATGACAGGGGGTAGAGAAAACCGCTCGCGCAGGCAAGCAGGATGAGGCGTGCGCGGGAAATGGTCATTAGCGGTAACTTAACGAAAGCCTTGAGTAGATTCAACAGTCTGTTTGTACCGTCGATTCCAAAGCGGCCGGGTTGGAGTTCCGCTGTCGCGCGGACTAATGTCCCGGCTGCCCACCCGATGGCCGAAAGTGTCCCGGAGCATTGGAGGCGGCAGGAGTTTGTGGCTGCGGGGTGGCCATGCCTTTGGGTTGGAGCGGCAGCAGAGGCGCAGGTGTGAGGAGATTCGGCGGTGCCGGCGTTCCGAACGGCGTGACGGTACCGGGTTGGGCGCCATGAGGTGAACTGAAACTGTGAGAGGGAACGCCTGATCCAAGGTGCGTGGGGCCCTTGTTTCCGTGCGCATCAAAATAAATGGCCTCGCCGCCGCCTAGCGGGGATAACGTACTGGTGGTCCCATCCGGCGATTGAAGCAGAGATGGTTGCGCACCGGCGTGGGAGACCGGGGCGATGAACCAGCAGATGGCAAGGAATACCACAACGGCAACGGTTGGCATGGAGCACCTCCAGCGCGGGCGGCAGCGCGGGCGGCTACAGACATCCTAACAGAAGGTTGAGACTTGCCTGGGAAAGTACGATTTTACTCCATTTCCGGTCGTGGTGGCCAGCAACCCGCGCCGGGCCTCGACTTTTCCCGTATTGACCGCCTTTTTGGGGGAGCGTAGACTGAGTGCATCGATTCAGTGCCACCCTTTCTGCAGGTGGTCCATGGTCCTCCGTGGCGAACATGACCGCGGCATTGACCAAGGCAGTCTTGTCACCTTCCCTCCCTCCGACTTTCTCAAGCATCAACACATCTCAGCAAGTACCTTCGTCTTAACCTTCGTGCTTTCTGAAGCCGAGGAGAGACATCCCCATTGCGCAGGTGACGCCTTTTCGAAAGGAGGTCTGTTTATGCAGAGACGACCGAGATCCCGTGCGGTTCCAGGCCCGGCGTGGCGATATCCTGCCTGTTTGCCGCGCGCCGCTTTACCTGAGGCAGGAAGGAGGGCGCCATGGGACGGAAATACGACCTGGTCGATGTCATGGCAGCCATCGGATTGGTTGCCACACTGTTCGGAGGATATTTTTTAGTGACCGCTGCCGATGGATTCTGGCAGGCTCCGATTGCTCCTACCATGAACACCGCCATCGTCGGCAGTGACCCACCCTCAGGCATGCAGTATCTACAACCGGTATTGGGGCAGGCCATCGTGCAGGACCTGCTGCTTGACCGGGAGGCCGGTTCAGCGCTGTCAGCTTCTGCCATGGAACTCAATCGCGCGGTCAGTGAATCGGAGTTGATGTCCACCACGCTGCTGAGCCCGCTCGTGTTGGCGGAATTGGCCGCGTTCGGACAGGAAATCGATCATCGCGCGCGGATGCAGTATGTGATGGGCAAGGCTGTCGTCAATCAGACCCGGCGTGGAATATCGAGCGGAATCCTCTCCGTCGGCCAGTACGCGGGAGAATTCAATACGAATCTGATCAGGACAGCTGAGTTGACCGGGCAGCGCATGCATGACCAATTTGAGGCAACCAGACAGGCGGCGATTGGCCGGTCGATCATCGATGCGATCCAGGATGAAGATCGGATGACTGCGGCGGTTCAGGAACGAATCGGACGGGCTGTCGTCCTGGTTACCCAAGCCCAGGAGAACTATGCGGAGGCCAAAGCAGATCGCCAGATCCAACTCGCGAGTGCGACGGTTGCGGCCGTGCGTACCGACGCGTTGATGAACCGGCTGGCCTTGTTAGAAGACATGTCGGCTGAACAAACGATTGTCGTTAATCACAGGAGCGCAAGCGCAGACGTGTCCCGCGGCTCCTTGATCCTGGCTTGCGTGGGGCTGATTGCGTTATTCGTGGGCGGGTTGGCGTTCAGCAGCCGGAAAGGCGAAGTGGAGAGCATCCCTCTTTGGAAATTAGAGACGCTGTTGCAATTGCACCGGTCAGGACGATAACGGATGACCCTGGGAATCGGGAGGGCGATTCCCAGGGCCAGGGAGGACGGCTATGTCGTGGGAAAACTGGGCTGTGGCCATCGGGCTCGGCGCGCTCCTCATGATGTTCTTCGTGCTGATGGAGCTGTTCTTCGCCGCTCCGCGGCACCCATTGGATCACTCGCAGCGAAAATAGCGCTCAGTTCAGGCAGGACCAGAGGCCTGGCAGCATCACCTTCGCCATGGCCTTGAGTTCGGATTCCGATTGCGGAGGAACATCAGAGAGGGCGATGCCGAAGTCGCGCCCTTTCGACCATCGCACGGTGGCCCGTCGGATCAGCATGGGCGCTTCGGGGGTCGCCTGGATCACGATCACCACCAACTCCATTCCGACCGTGACCGATTCTCTTCCGCGAATCCGTCCCCCCGATGCATTAAAGTCCTCGGTCACTCCAATGGTTTGAAATGAGCCATTCGAATAGTAAATCGGGTATTGCACGGGAATGCGCCTGGCCCCACGTTCTCGGTACGCAGCGTTCATCTCGCCCTCGTTCCTTCCATCTGGCGGCGGAGGTTCGTTCCGCGCGCCGGTACACCGCGTGTTGACCGACTCAGATACCTGTCCTGCCACAGCATCAGCGCAGCGGCCATCGTGCCGCCCAGCAGGTCGTTCAGGAGATCGTGAAGGGAAGCTTCTCGTCCGGGAGCCGTGCCCTGTGCCACTTCCGTCCAGAGCCCGAATACGGTCGTCGCCAGAACTCCGACGACTGTCGCCTGAAGGATCGGCCAGCCGCGTCGGCGAAAACCCCACATCACCATCCAAGCTAGCAGTCCATAGGCCGGCACATGGGCGCAATCGCGCCAGTCTCCCGGCACCAGCTCGATGAGGAAGCCGCTCAATCCGGTGCCCGGAGCGGCTACGGCAAGACCGGCCAGCAACAGCATGTAGCTCAGGATTACTGCGGCCGCGAAAACCATGCGGGGGAAACTCTCCGGTGAGCTCACGTGACCCTGCGCAGAGTACGGTGGAGGGTGTGGAGAGCACCATCGGTCCTTCGATCGTGTCGGTAGTGCTTTGGAGGGGCCCGCGGGAGGCGGACTTAAAGCGCGTCGGGGACGGGCGAACAGGTCAGGATGGGAGCAGTCAGGATTTCTTTTCGGGCTTCTGGTGGGATCACTCTCCAGGAACAGCCGAGTTGGCTTGATAGGCTTGGCCGCATCCGATGACCAGGTGGGCGTGTCGCATCTGCAGCTCCCACAAGGAAAAGTCGCTGAAACCGAACAGTAGTTGCAATTAGGGGAACTTGGCCAGGTAGCGCTGTTTGATTTGGTCGCACGATCCATGGGCCGGGGGGGGATGGCTGCGGTACTTTGCAGGGTGAGGCGTTGCAAGGCCGAGGGATTTTTCCCAGGCCCATTCGGTTCGGCAATAGCAGACTGATGCGGGAATCTTCGAGCATCGGTTGCGTGTGCAATGCCAGACGGTTCAGGTGGGTAAGACGCGGAACCAATCATCTCCAAGCAGACAAGGGACATGCGAGCCAAAAGGATGGCCGTTTCTGCATGTCAACAACAGGCCGGTTTGCGCCTGCGTTACGCGGTTATCGCAAGCGGTTTGTGCGGCTTCGTTCGGCATGGCATCCGGCGTCGGCATAGATTCACCTCCAGAGAGGACATTGTGCTGGGCGCGATTGTCCAGTGATCCGGCAATGCAGCCGGCTGCGGTCTCAGGGCTCCCTGCAGATCACTCTTTGCCTCGGGGATGGGCGCAGGATAAGATGGGGTGCAGGCAATTGTCGCACGGCTACGAGAAGAAGGGGGACGCAGACGATGAGACACATGCAATGGGGGTTGGCACTGGCGGGGATTTGTGTCGCGATCGGGCTCACCGCTTGCGGCGGAAAACAGGCCGAGATCAGGGAAGACAGGTTGACCGTCGGGCGTGTTCAAGGCGAAGTCAAAGTCGGGATGTCGGCGGCGCAGGTGGCGGAACTCCTGGGTTCGCCCAATATCGTGACCACCGACGATAAGCGACGCGAAGTCTGGATTTACGACAAGGTATCGACGGATCGTGTCGATACGGCAAGTTCTTCCTACGCCGGGCTGATCATTCTGGGGACCAACTCCAGCGACCGCTCCAGTTCGCAGCGCCAACGTACCCTCACCATTATTATCAAGTACGACGAAGAGAAGAAGGTCAGGGACTTTGCCTATAATTCCACGCAATTCTGACAGGCCTGGACCGGTGAGGCTGCGGGTCTTCGCGTTCATCGCGGGCCTGGCTCTGCCCGTTCTCTTGATCGGCTGCGCCCAGCAGACACAGCCGGCGGAGTTTTTTCAACTCTCGCCGGAGAGCAGCGCCAACCGGGCCATGCAAACCCGTTTTTTTGAGACGGGGGTTGATAACGAGCTGTTGTCGGCCTCGGCCGCAGCGCTGCAAGATCTGGGTTTTCAGGTAGAGGAGAGCGTGCGCGAAGTTGGTTTCCTGCGGGCGGCGAAAGAGCGCAGTGCGCGTGAATATGGCCAGTATCGTAACCGGTTTTTTGTCTGGCTCCTATCGCTCGGCCACCTGGTCATGCCGATCGACCTGCATCAAAAGATCGCGGCGTCGATCGTGACGCGCCCGATAAACCAGGACCATACGCGGCAAGAAGTCCGGATCATGTTCTATCGGGTGGTGTGGAAGGGGGAGGGGCAAGCGGACCGCAATTACATTCCGCCCGGTGAGCAAAAAATGGAAATGATTCGAGACCCCGAGATCTATCAGCAATTTTTTGCGAAGCTCTCCAAGGCGGTGTTCTTGGAGCCGCATTCGATTTAATACGAGGATTCATGAACTGGATACAGGCCGTCCGGGCAATGATGGTGGCGGGAGCAGTCTTGCTGCAGGGTTGTGTCGCGCCGGAGCCGCGACAGGAACTCTTTACGCCGACCGATGCGCAGATGAAAATCCGAAGCGCGCAGAGCCGCACATTCGAGGTCAAGGATCACACCGTCGCGATGCGCGGCGTCATCGCGGCCTTGCAGGATCTCGGGTTCATCATCGAGCGCGCCAACGAGCCGCTCGGGCTGGTCACAGCGGCTCGTTTTGCCGAGCCGAACTATTACGATGTGCTTGGCGTGACGGTCACGGTACGGCCGCAAGAGGCCGGCAAGACCATGGTCCGCGCCAATGCCATATACAACAGCAGGCCGATCGAAGACCCCAAGGTGTATCAGAACTTCTTTGCGGCGGTGGAGCGGTCGCTGTTTCTGGTGAAGGACTAACCGGTGTCCGGCCTCCGTTGTTCCAGGCTGTACCGATGCGGGCGGTCGAGCGGCCGATCAATGGCGTCATGCCTTGTCCTGCTGGCGGTGTTTGCGGCCGGTTGCTCTCCCTACGAGTGGCGACATGGAAACCAATGGGAGTCGCGCGAGCAGATCTGGCTTTCGGAAGCGAGTCAGGTCAAGGTGCGGGCCGCGCAAAGTCGGGTGTTCAACACGGCTGATCGCCTGAAAACCATTCAGGCCGTCGTCTCCACCTGCCAGGACTTGGGGTTTGCCGTCGAGGTATTGGACGAAACGTTGGGTATCGTTTCGGCAAAAAAGTTCGATGACTACGAGCCGTCTCGACTGGGCGAACCATCCTACCATCTTTACCGGGACGACGGCCTGCTGATTTTAACTCGGCAGTTCCGCAGCTGGGGGCCGTTTTATCACCGCAGCAACCTGGTTCGTCTCACGGTGACTGTGCGGCCGCGCGGAGAGGCGCAATTAGTCGTACGGGCCAGTGCCCAGTATTACCTGAAAGCGATCGAGTCTCCCGAGCCCTACCAGCAATTTTTTCGGACATTGGAACAGGCGCTGTTCATCCAGGCGAATGCGCTCCCGTAGCGAGATGCTGAAGCATCGTTCATTCGTATATTCGCCGATCCTGAACCGTGAAGGTTGTCTGCGGGCAGAGTGGATTGTTTTGCGGAGAGGACCGGTTATCGCCGCGATTCGCTCACGGCGGGTTTGTGGGCACCATTCAACATCCCTGGTGGGAAGATCGGATCGAGATTGAAGGCCACACTGATTCGAGGCGCCGCTCCGCGATAGGTCGTCACGGCATGAAACAGCCGTCCTGGAAAGAGCAGACATTGTCCGGACGCCGGTGCATAGGAAATGCTGGTTCCAGCATCGTGCAATTCCGTCATGCTGTATTGAAGATAGGGCGCCAGCATACGCGGCAGACAGCCGCGCGGGTCGTAAATCTGTAACTCTCCTCCCTTGTCTTGCGTCGAGCAGACTTCGCCCACATCCACATAATAGACACCGGCCCAAAAACTGCCGGGATGGGAATGGGCCGCGTTGGCGCCGCCGTTGCGCTGCACGTTGGCCTAGACTTCCACGACGTCCCAGTCGGGCCGGCCGTCATCATGGCCGCAACGCTGGGAGAGCGTGGTGACTTGTTTCGCTACTTCCATGACCAGAGCAAATAGATCGCGTAACGGCTCACCTGCCCACTCGAGCATGGAGAGGTCGTGAGGAGAAGACCAACCGACCACCTCCGTATCCCGATGGGTCGGTACGGAGGTCTCACGTTCAAGAATCAGCGTGGAGAGCCTAGTATTGATCCGTTCGTGGTCGGCGGGAGTGAATACCAGCAGAGGCGTGGAGAAGAGGGGGGTGATTTGGATCTCGATCGCGGTCGGCATGGAGAATGTCCCATACTGATCCACGACCGTCCATTTGGGCCACAATATCTCCCCTGGTAACGCATGTCAACCTAGATGTTTACTCAAGGGGGGCGCACCGCATCAAGTTCTCCGAGAAAATTTGGAGGAGGGAATCGTCTGGCCTCCGGTGGCTCTGTCGGCAGTGAGCGGCGGGTGGCCTGGCTTGACAGCGCTTTCCGGTCGGCCTAGCCTGAAGTGGCCGGTGCCCCATCCACCATTCACCCAGGGAGGCCAACATGTCTGTCGCACGCGTGACGGAAATTATCGCCGCATCCTCGAAGAGTTTTGACGATGCCATCCATACCGGAATCGCTCGCGCAAATAAGACGCTGCAGAATGTGAAGAGCGCGTGGATCGAGGATCAGAAGGTGGATATCGAAGATGGGAAGATCACGCAGTATCGCGTGGCCTTGAAAGTTACGTTTGTCCTGAAGGAATAAGGGAGCAAGATGAAAAATGTCGAGATGACCGTCGAGGGAACGTTGTTGACCATCAAGGTGGATTTGTCGAGGGAATTCGGCCCGTCGGCTTCGGGGAAGACCACCATCATCGCCTCGACCGAGGGTAATGTCACGATTCCAGGCCGCGAGGAAAAGATCGGTCTGAACGTGTACCGGAAAAAATAGGGCGCTGCTGGGTTGAGCCGGCCCTTGGGCCCTTGCTGCAATCAGCAGCGAGGACCGGACATTGAGTCTGCGCCACAGGAGGCGCTGATTCCGGATCATACCAGCGGAACGGGCCGCTGGATTCTTGTCGTCAAAAAGAGGACAATGTCATCCGACGCGGTGGAACGGTCGTACGACGACTCCTTTGATTTCGTTGACCGCCATGGTGATGATCCAGCCCAGTGCCGCCGAACTGTCTCTTCCCACGATCCTCATCGTAGACGACGATCCCGACATCGCCCTCGTGTTGAAGGATCTTCTGGAACATGCCGGATACCAGGTTCAGGTCGCCGTCACAGGTGCGGAGGCTCTGGCCAGGGCAAAGGCAGAATCCGTCTCAACGGTGCTATTGGACCTGATGTTACCGGACATGGATGGCCTCTCGGTGCTCGCACTGCTGAAAGAGGTCGACCCGGCGCTGCCGGTGATCATGCTCACGGCGTTTGTGGAGGTGGCCAAGAAACACGCGTCGCTGACGGAGGGCGCATTCGGCTATCTCACCAAACCTTATGATGGCGAAGAATTGAAGGCCCTGATCAGACGGGCCGTCGGTGTGAAGCATCTTTCCCTTGAAGCGGCGTCGGCCAGGCAGGCCTTGACGGCCAGCGAAGAGCGGTTTCGCGAGGTGGTGCAGACCGCTCCCGACGCAATCGTGCTCGCCGACGGAGCGGGGCAGATCCTGACATGGAACAGCGCGGCGGAGCGCTTATTCGGGTATCAAGCGGAGGAAGTTCTGGAACAATCCCTGACCATGATCATGCCTGAACGATACCGCGCCAACCACCAGCGGGCATTGGAGCGTGTGCGCACGACGGGCGATCTGCGGCTGAAGGGCACCATCGTCACGATGCACGGCCTGCATAAAGACGGCCGGGAGTTTCCGATTGAGATGTCGCTCAGCAGTTGGATGTCGGGCAGCACGCGCGTACATTGCGGCATCGTGCGGGACATTACGGCGCGGAAGGAAGCGGAGGCGCGCCTGCTGCAACAGCAGATTGAACAGCAGGCCCTGTTGGATTTGATTCCCGCCATGGTCTGGTACAAGGATGCGCACAATCGCATTCTGCGGGCCAATCGGCGAGCGGCCGAGTCGATCGGGAAAACCGTGGCGGAGATCGAGGGACGGCGGACCGAGGAATTTTATCCGGAGGAGGCCGAACGGTATCATCAGGATGATCTGGAAGTGATCGTATCCGGCCGGTCGAAGCTCGGCATCACTGAGCCCTATCATACGGGGGCGGGTGAAAAACGCTGGGTACAGACGGACAAAGTGCCCTACCTCGATACGCAGGGACAGGTGCTTGGCGTATTGGTATTCGCGCAGGACATCACGGAGCGGAAGCGGAGCGAAGCCGCGCTCCGCGAGAGTCAAGACGTGTTGCGCATCGTGATGGAGGCGGCGGGCAATGGTATTCTCGTAGTAGATGTCCGGGGGGAAATCCTGTCCGCGAACTCACAGATTGAGAGACAATTCGGATACGTGCCGGATGAACTGCCAGGACAATCGCTTGTACGGTTGATACCTGAACCGTCAGGCCTCGTCGACTCAGACCAGAGTATCTTCTCTGCTTCTGCGGATGGGGAGCCTTTGCCCCGTCGTGATGACCGCGTCGGCCGGCATAAAGACGGTACAGAGTTTCCTGTTACAATCGACTGTATACCGCTGACGACGGCGAATGGAGTGCATGTGGTGGTTGTTATCGGCTCCGCGGGCGGGACTGCATGAACCTTCGCTTTGCGTTCATCATCCTGGTGCTGGCTTTCATCGGACTGTTGCTCGCAATCGGCGTCCTCACCGCCATTCGTTGGCTCAGAATCCATTATCCCGAACGTGCCAATGCCATCTTCGCCGGGGTATGCGTCATAACCGCCGGAGCCGTGGGGATGGCGATCGTCGAGATAAAAGATCAGCCGACGTTCAGGCCGCACGATCTCATTACCCTGCAAGAGCCGGTGGTGGCGCGAACGATCCCCGCCGATCGTGTTGCAGGCAGTATGACCTGTGTGGTCGACCTTCATGAACATCTGGGCGTGCTGGACATCGAGGTCGAGCATGGAGCACTGAAAGCGCGGGTCGAGAGTAACAATACGTCCGCGCCCGTTTTTTGCCCTATCGGCGCGGAGGTTCGCATCGATCTGACATGGCTCCATCGCCTGACTGTGACGCGCCGGCAGACGCAGGTGAGCGGCTCATAGATGGGATATTCCCGCTCTTGACTCACCGGCGTGGAGAGGCCTATCGTACAAGGGTGGGGGGAGTTAACGCCCCGAGGGAATATGTACAACAAGGGGATTAAGCGTTGAGGGCGGTGTGCATGCCCAGCTTGCACTGGGAAGCCTGAAGTCCTCCCGAGATCTCCGCCGTATCTACCTCTCCTCGGTAGGTGCGTCCTCCTCCCACCCAAACTTCACTCTCCCCCGTTTGTCTTTTCTTCTGCATCCGGTCAACGTGCCTGTTTTGCGACAGCTCGATCAGTCATGCGCGGCCGACCAGAATCCCTTCAAGGCTTGACTCTCCGCAGCGTTCCCTGTAAACGACGAGGAGGGTACGTATCGCGCCCGGTGACTGTGCCGCGCTGTTCCGCTGTGAATCACTTGCTCGAGAGGTTGAATGGCCACCAAGACATCATCGACACGTGCCGAGTCTTCCCCGCCCGCGCCCCTATCCGAATCCACCGAGTCTGAATCGGCCGCCTCACGAAAAAAGTCTTCAGGAGCAGAGAAGACGCCCGCGGTTACGGCGGTGGAAATGGGCGCGCGGCAGCGCGAAATTTCCGTATCCGAATTCTTCACGAAAAATCGCCACCTCTTAGGATTCGATAATCCTCGTAAAGCGCTGCTGACCTGTGTGAAGGAAGCGGTCGACAACTCGCTGGATGCCTGCGAAGAAGCGGGCATCCTTCCCGACGTGACCGTGAAACTGGAAGTCGTGGCGAGCGGACCGTCGCCGGTTGCGCCGAGTCAAGCGACCCGTTTCCGAATCACGGTCGCCGACAACGGGCCGGGTATTGTCCGCCAGCAGATTCCGCGTGTGTTTGCCAAGTTGCTTTATGGTTCGAAGTTTCATCGCATGCGGATGAGTCGCGGCCAACAAGGCATCGGTATTTCCGCCGCCGGCATGTACGGCCAGCTCACGACTGGCAAGCCGGTGAAAGTGATTTCACGCACCGGGCCCCGCGCGGCGGCGCATTACTTCGAAGTCCAAATCGACACGAAGAAGAACGAGCCGCTGGTGCATGAGAACAAGCAGATCGAATGGAATCAGCCCCAAGGCACGCAGGTCGTGCTCGAAGTCGAGGGACGGTATCAAAAGGGACGCGCCTCGGTCGATGAATGGCTGGAGCAAACATCGATCGCGAATCCGCATGTGCGACTGATCTATCATACGCCGGAAGGCGAGACGAAAGACTACCCCCGCACCTATCACGAGTTGCCGCCTTCGCCGAAGGAGATCAAACCGCATCCCTATGGCATCGAGTTCGGGGCATTGCTGAAGATGCTCCAAGATACGAAGAGCCATACGGTGGCAGCGTTTCTGGCAAGTGACTTTTGCCGTGTGTCGCCGGCGCTGGCCGAGGAGATCTGCAAGGCGGCCAAAGTGTCGCCGAATATCAAACCCCGTGATCTGAAACACCAGGCGGCGGAAACACTGTACAAGACCATCCAGGCGACGAAGATCATGGCGCCCCCGACGAACTGCATTTCACCGATCGGCGAAAAAGCGATTCTCTCGGGCCTGTACAAACAGATCAAAGGCGAGTTCTACACGGCCGTCAGCCGGCCACCGGCCGTGTACCGCGGATATCCTTTTGTCATCGAAGCAGGGCTGGCGTTCGGAAAAGGGCCGGAAGAGGCGGCGAAGCCGCAGCAAGCGGCTGTGCCCCTGGCAGAAGGCGAGGATCGCGGAAACGATACCGAGCAGGCGCGGGTGATCCGCTACGCGAACCGGGTCCCCTTGCTCTATCAACAATCAGCCTGCGCGACCTTCAAGGCCGTGCTCAACACCACCTGGCGCAACTATGGCGTGAGCCAGTCTCGCGGGGCGCCGCCAGCCGGACCGATGGTGATATTTGTTCACATGGCCTCTGTCTGGGTGCCGTTCACTAGCGAGTCGAAAGAGGCGATTGCGGATTATGACGAAATCCAAAAAGAAATTACCCTGGCGTTACGCGAAGCCGGACGGCGGCTGGGCATTTTCCTGCGCAGGCGGGAACGGGCCGCCAGCGAATTCCGCCGGCGCAATATCTTCGAACTCTATATCGAAGAAGTGGTGGCGGCCTGCAATCGTTTGAAGGGCGGGAACCTTCCCACGGAAAAACTGAAGGAACAGCTCCACAAGATCGCCAGCTCCAGAACGGGGGGCATCAAGACCGATGAAGCGCTGGGGAAGACCGGCGCGGGTCCCGAAGGTCTGCCGCATTCCATCATTGTGACGGCGGAAGGAATCGAGGGGGAGACAGAGATTGTCCGACAGGTTCCTGCGGCGGTCTCCGATTCTGCGAAACCGGCGCCGGCTGAACCGGGCCCGAAGACGAAGACCCCTGCGAAAGGCACACGGGCCGTGAAGGCCGTGCCTGCCTCCGCGAAGAGCAAATCTGCCGCAAGTGTGAAGGGAACAGTCGGGCAGCAGGACTTATTTGTCGCCGCGCCGGCTATCGGGAAGAAGGCGCTGGTTTGCAAGAAAACATCCAAGGCGGCGACCGCCATCCGCAAAAGGAAATAGGACAGGTTATGGCACAGGCGAAACCGAAGAAAAACGGGGCGGTGGCAAAAAAACTCGTGGGCATGGCCGATCTCGTGATTTCGGCGGCGCAACGGGCCAAAGATCCGACGTTTGAGATTCCGATTCGCGCCTTGTCGAATGTGTCATTCAATCCCCGCAAGGGACTGATCGAGATGGGCGAGAAGAAACAATCCCGAACGTTTTTTAACGTCGGCATGGCCAAGAAATTCATGCAGACGATGCTGGTGGCCGACGCGCTGGCTGAGCTGCAGCAGGCCGATCTGACCACCTCGTTGAGGGAAATCTACTATCGGACCAAACACACGATCCAGGATTCGCACGAGAACACGTTCGACACGCAAGATGAGTCCGATCCGATCATCGAGGATCTGGAAGTGTCGCTCATCGCTCTGCGGGAAGAACTTCATGTGCGGGCGGAGAACAGCGGCAGCATCGTCGGGCCGGTGGTCTTCGGCGATGACGGTGACCGGGTGGATTGTGCCAAGCTGGGCAAGGGCGGATACTCCGTGCCCTCGATCGTCGAGCCGGAATATTTGGAGATCCGCCGGTGCACGGCCGATTTTCTGCTGCTGGTCGAAAAAGGCACTCAGTGGAACCGGCTGTCTGAAGACAAGTTCTGGCGGCGATATAATTGCGTGTTGCTGACGGGAAACGGGCAGCCTCCGCGGGGTGTTCGACGACTCGCGCGGCGTCTCCACGAGGAACACAAGTTGCCGGTCTATGTGCTGGTGGACAACGACCCCTGGGGGTACTACATTTACTCCGTGGTCAAGCAGGGTTCGATCAATTTGGCATTCGAGAGCCAGCGCATGGCGATTCCCAAAGCAAAGTTCATCGGCCTCTCCAGCGCGGACCCGGAGCGGTATGAGTTGCCGCGCAACGTGGGCATCAAGCTGAACGAAAAAGACATCACGCGCGCCAAGGAACTGCTGAACTATCAGTGGTTCCAGAAGCCGGCCTGGCAGCAGGAAATCAAACGCATGCTCACGAGCGGACTGAAGTACGAATTGGACGCGCTGGCAAATAAGGACTTCCAGTATTTGACCAAGAAGTATTTGCCGCGTAAGTTGAAAGAAAAGGATTGGTTAGACTAACCGGCGCAGGGAGACCGGTGTGAAGCAGCATGGCGGTAGAAGGTCGTCGATCCAGGCGAATGTGATTCTTGCAGGACTATGCTTGTTCTTGTTTCTCGCGCCGTCATTCGGTACGGCGCAGACCTCGGCGCCGCAGTCGAACCAGTTAAACCCACAGAATCAGCCGGGACAAAGTCTGCAGTCTCCGGGAACCATCCCGATTCCCAATCCCCTTGCCCAACAGTCGGCTATTTCATCGACGGCATCGGGCGCCAGCGCGCCGCAAAGCAACACCATTCCCTCCAACCGTGGCAAATCGTTCGGCACGATCGGTCAGGGCTTGCCCGGCATGACCGGCGGGCCAGCGCTGACTGGTCCGATGGGGTCGCAAGATCCGTCCTCACGCTACATGCGGCCGACGGTAATCCCGCCGCTCTTCTGCGATCCCGCCATCAATATTCCCTGTTAACGAACCACGATTCAGAGTATGGACGTTCAGGAGTGCGGACGGCGATGTAACGTGCCTCAGGAATTGCGCCGGGATGGGGAGGGTTCGACGCGGATGGTGCCGGTGGGGGTCATGGCGCCTTGGGGGTTGTCGGCGTCGAGCCAGATGTTGAACCGGATGGTGCCGGGCTTCGAAAAGCAGAGGCTGACCGATTGCAGCGGCGCAATCGTGACCGTATCCTGCACGACCCCGAATTGTTTGAATCCCTTGTCGCAGGCGATCAGCGTCGGGTCGCTTTCCTCAAGCATTCGTAATCTGACCGGGTGGGGATTCAAGTTTTGCCACCGAATTTCATCGCCGATCTGCGCGATCAGGTGACGCGGCGCGATTTCCGCTCGGATATTGAAGTACCGCACGGCCCCAGTGAGGCGAGTGGTGGAGGTCGTGCTGCAGGCGGTGCTGAAGCCGACCGCGAGTAACATAAACAAAAGAGCGAGTGTATAACGCATGGGCGATCCTACAAAAACGGTGCGGCAGTTCTCTACTAGGATTGTTACGAGGCACAGTGGACCGAATGGTACGGGTCAACCGGATGAGCCGTCCCCCGTTGTCGTAAAGAGCGACAGTTGAAACGAGGAGAGAGCCACGTATGGGTCTGACCTTCGATGAGGCCCGCCATCTGTTGTCTCGGACGGGGTTCGGCGGAACCCCGGAAGACATCCGATCGCTCATGGCATTCGATCGCCGCGGGGCCGTCGCGCAGGTCCTGGCCATTCCCATCAACAAGGCTCACACTCCGTCTCCCCCATGGATTCATCGGCTTCCCCCACCGCAGAAGCTGCGCAAATTCTGGAGCGAGCGCGAACGGAAAACCTTTCATGAGCAACTGAAGGTGCAGGGCCAGGAACTCAAGGCCTGGTGGTACCGGGAACTCATCACCACGCGCCATCCGCTTCTGGAGCGCATGACCCTGTTCTGGCACAACCATTTCACCTCCAGCTTGCATAAGGTGCGGTGGCCGGCCTTCCTGCAGCAACAGAACGTTCTCTTGCGTCTCTATGCGCTGGGATCGTTTCGCACGTTGCTGCAGGCCATTGCGAAAAATCCTGCCATGCTTCTCTATCTCGACACGCAGACCAACCATCGGGAGCATCCCAACGAGAACTTTGCGCGGGAATTATTCGAGCTGTTCACCCTGGGCGAAGGGCACTATACCGAACAGGACATCAAGCAGGCCGCGCGGGCTTTTACCGGCTGGCACCTCGACCACTATACCGGCGCGTTTCGCGTCGATCGGCGCCACCATGACGACGGGCAGAAGGAGGTGTTCGGCAAGGCGGGGCGTTTCGAAGGGGATGACATACTCTCGCTGACGCTTGAGCAGCCCCAGGTGGCCCGCTACCTCGTCGCCAAACTCTGGCGCGAGTTTATTTCCGACCAGCCAGACCAGGTCGAAGTCGGTCGTCTCGCCGACTCGTTCAGACGGAAAAATTATGAGATCGCCGAGGTGTTGAATGATCTGTTCCTGACCGTGCAGTTCTGGGCGCCGGAGAATCGAGGCGTCCTGATCAAGTCTCCGGTTGAGCTCATCGTGGGTACGACGAGGTTGTTCAATCTTCCGATCGATGACGGGACGCCACAGATCGGGTATGCCCGCAGACTGGGACAGGATCTCTTCGATCCTCCGAACGTGAAGGGCTGGCCGGGCGGCACGCGATGGATTACCACCTCAACCCTGCTGGATCGGACGCAGCTGTTGCATCGAGCGATTCGAGGCCATGAGACGGGCCATCTGCATGGCCTGGCGGACATGAATCAGGCGCAGGGTGCGACCTGGCTTGCGACGGAGCCGCTCGACGTGGTGCATGCGACGCTCCTTCCGCTTGCGCCGGTGCAACCGTTGGCGGCAGGAGAGGAGCGCGGGCAGGCGGTGCATCATCTGGTGTTGGATCCGATCTACCAATTGAAATGAGGACGTGATGATGACGAGCGGATTACATCGACGCGCACTTTTAAAAGCGGCCATGGCGCTTCCGTTCCTGTTGTTGCGTCCGGCCCGGCTGTCGCAGCTCTGGGGGGCGGAAACGAATGGTACCCCTGCCGGTTCGCGCAATCGTGAACGTATCCTGCTGCTGGTGGAACTGCACGGCGGAAACGACGGTCTGAATACCTTCATTCCTTACGAAGATACGGCTTATTATCGGGCGAGACCGCAGCTGGCGATCCCGCGTGATCAAGTCCGGCAGCTCACACCCAAATTCGGTCTCCATCCGGCTCTGTCGCCATTGATGCCCTTGTGGGAGGGACAGGAGCTGGCCTGGATGCAGGGCGTCGGGTATTCCAAGCCGAACCGTTCACATTTTCGTTCCATCGAAATTTGGGACACGGCCTCGGACAGCGAACAAGTCCTGGAAAAAGGATGGCTGTCGGGACTGGTTGAACAGTATCCGTTGCCGGCCCGTTTCACGGTCGAAGGCATTCTGTTGGGCAAGGGATATGCCGGTCCATTAAGCGGAGGCAAGGCACG